>Ga0067045_1001552_pt1 | contig 105724 bp, 79 predicted proteins | sample TerdegcTABiofilm_FD_59184 | JGI IMG/M metagenome (GOLD analysis project Ga0067045, IMG submission 59184) | Combined Assembly of (Gp0054472, Gp0054536) Wastewater bioreactor microbial communities from Singapore -Terephthalate degrading...
ACGACTACGGCGCCGTCGTGCGCTCGTACACCGCCTGCTGCTCCTTCTGTAAGCGTCCGGCCGAGCACAGGTCGCGGGGGGCGTGAGAGGCGACCGGGGAATCAGTTCTCGTGGCGGGCGGTCATCAGGCACGCGACGTGGCGCCGACGGATCTCAGGTCTGCGGCATTGTCTCCAGGCGAATTCGGACATCCGCCACGTGACAACCTTCGCCGGCCGGGTGGACGATCAGCGGGTTGATATCCAGCTCGGCGATGCGCGGGAAGTCGTTCGCGAACTGCGACAGACGCCGGAGGGCCTCTTCGATCGCCGAAATGTCGCTGGGCGGCTCGCCGCGCAGGCCCTGCAAGACGGCCGCGAACCGCAGCTCACGAACCATCTTTCCGGCCGCACTCTCTCGGATGGGGACGACCCGGAACGTGACATCCTTGAACGCCTCGACATAGATACCGCCGAGGCCGAACATCAGCAGATGCCCGAAGACGGGGTCGCGGTTGACGCCGAGGATGACCTCCTTGCCGGCGGGAATCATGCGGCGGACCAGAATGCCGGTGATGTCTTCAGGACTGACGTGGTGAAGAAGATGAGCGCGCATGTCCTGGAACGCTTGCCGCACGGCGCGCGCGTCCTTCAGGTCCAGGATGACGCCCTTCATTTCGAACTTGTGAACAATTTTGGGGGAGACGACCCGGAGAACGACGGGATAACCAATGCGGTCCGCGGCCGCCACGGCTTCTTCGACGGTGCGGGCCAGCGCGAAGTCGGGGACGGGAAACCCGTATGCGCGGAGCACTTCGAGGGCTTCGTGTTCGGGCAGGTAGCCGTCCGGGGCGGCGTGGATGATGGCGGCGGCGCGCGCCTGGTCCACCGGGTACGTGCGGATCTCGGTGATTTCACGGCTGAGCCATTGCCGGTACCACACGGCGTGCCACATGGCCTCTATTGCCCATTCGGGCAGGATGTAATGTGGAATGTTGTGTTCCTGAAGGATGGCGATGCCGGGGGCTACGTCCCGCGCGCCCATGAACGAGCAGGCGAGCGTCTTGCCGCGGGCCAGGAACCGGTCTTTCAGCTCACAGACCGTGCGCGCGATGGCGTTGATGTCGGTCATCGATTGCGGCGTGAGAATCACGAGGACCTGATCGACGCCTTCATCGGCGCACACCGCTTCCAGGGCGGCGGCGTAGCGGTCCGCGCGTGCATCGCCGATGACATCGATCGGGTTTTTTGTATTGGCGGCCGGGGGCAGGGCTTCCTTGAGCCGTGCCGTTGTTTCCGGGGCAAAGCGGGCCAGTTCGAGTCCCCGGTCGACCGCGGCGTCCGTCGCCATGACGCCCGGGCCGCCGGCGTTGGTGACGATGGCGATCCGCCGGCCGCGCGGCAGGGGTTGCTGGGCCAGCAATTGCGCCGTGTTGAACATCTCCTCGATCGACGTGCAGTGGATGATGCCGGATTGCTCGAACGCACCGCGGCACACGACGTCGCTGGTGGCCAAGGCTCCGGTGTGCGACTGGGCCGCCGCCGCTCCCGCTGGCGTGCGGCCGCCCTTGATCGCCAGGATCGGTTTCGGGTTGTCCCGCCCGCCGGCCACCTCCCGGGCCACCGCCATCAGCTCGCGCCCGCGCGTGATTTCCTCGAGATACATGAGGATGACGGAGGTCTGCGGATCGTCGGCCAGATAACGCAGCAGGTCGATTTCGCTGACGTCGGCTTTGTTTCCCAGGCTGACGAACTTGGAGAAACCGATGTTGCGGCCCGCGGCATAGTCCAGGACGGCGGTGCACAGCGCGCCGCTCTGCGACAGGAAGGCGATACTCCCGGAGGCCGGCATCGCCCGCGCGAAGCTGGCATTCAGACGCACGTCGGGCTCGGTGTTGATGACGCCCAGGCAGTTGGGGCCGATCAGGCGCATGCCGCCTTCGCGCGCGATGGCCTTGATCCGCTCTTCGCGAGCCGCTCCGACCGGACCGACCTCGCGAAATCCGGCGGAAATGATGATCGCCGCCCGTACTTTCTTGGCGACGCACTGCTCCAACGCCTTCTCGCACACGGCGCCGGGGAAGACCAGCACGGCGAGGTCGACCGGATCCGGGATGTCCAGCACGTAGTCGTACGCGCGCACCCCCGCGATGTGCTTCTTCCGCGGGGCGACGGGGTACACCACGCCCTGGAAACGGCTGTCGAGCAGGTTGACAAAAATATCGTGCGGGACCGTGCCCGGCGTGTTGGTTACGCCCAGAACGGCGATCGACTTGGGGCGAAAGATGGCGTCCAGCCCCGCCCACTCCTCACGGGCCGCACCGCCGTTCGTGGCGACGCAGTTCGCTTCTGTCCGATTCATAGTGCGCTTTATCCTTCTCCTGCGCGACGGCGGCGCGCTGCCGCGACTGTCGGGCCTGCCAGCAGCCAGCCGGCCTGACGACGCTCGATCGCGGAAGGAGGCCGCCCGGTCATGACAGATACTTCGCGATGAAGTCGGCTGCGCCTCCGACCGTCTGGACGGCCAGAGCGGCATCCTGATCCATCTCGATGCCGAATTCCTGCTCGAAGGCCGCCACGAGTTCGACGCTTTGGGTCGACTCAGCGCCCAGGTCGAAGACGAAGTTATCGGTGGGCTTGATGGTGCTCGGATCGAGTCCCAGCACACGAGCGGTCACCTGGATCACACGCTGGAGAATGTTTTCGTTTGCCATTCGAAGGCTCTCCTCTCGGCCGAGCGGCCGCGTTCACAGCGCTAACGGTGGGCCGCCAGTTGCCGGCGGCCCTTCTCGATGTACTCCGCCCGTTCCTTCTGCGTCAGCGCGAACACGTGGCGGAGCAGCGTCTCGTCTTCCGCCGTCATCTCCACTTTGCGTCGGCTCATGGCCGTCCGGGCGGTGGCCAGCAGTTGTGTGAGCCCGAAGCCCTTGGTCACGACGCCGTTGAGGAACCACGCGAACGGCGGAATGTACTTGGGCAGCGGGGCACCGGTGGCGACCAGAACGGCCATCGTGCCGATGATGGTGCCGGTGTTCAGCAGCGTGCCGATGCTGGTCTTGACGTGGTCGCCGATGAAGCTGCCGACCTTGGTGGAGCCGGTGTCGACCGGCCGGCCGTTGAGCGGCACGCTGACGGTGGTGTAGTCGTTCTTGAGGTCGCTGTTGGTGGTGAGGGCTCCGAGGTTGACCCATTCGCCGACGTATGCGTGACCGAGGAATCCGTCGTGATACTTGTTGGAGTAACCGTGGATGATGCTTTCCTCGACCTCGCCCCCGACGCGGCACATCGGACCGATCGAGCAGCCTTCTCGCACCTTGGCGCCCAACAGGAGGGTCCCGCGGCCGACGTAACAGGGGCCTTCGATGCGAGTAAACGGATGGACCTCGCAATCCTCGGCGATGGTGACCGGCCCGTGCCGGGTGTCGATGCAGACGAATGGGTGGATCTCCGCGCCGGGGGCCACGTACAGCCGCTCGCGCGGCCCGAAGACGACCGCACTCTCATGCATCCGCCCGTGGATACCGGTGCGACCCGCCGCCTGGAAGTCGCGCGCGATCTCCTCCGGGCTGGTCAGCATGACGTCCCAGATAAACTCGAACCACGGACCGCCGAAGTCCGCGCGCGGGGCTTGGCGGGCGGCCGCCACCAGACCGGCGTAATCGCGGATCGTACGTACGTCGCCCGTGGTGCGCCAGGCGGCTAATCGTTCGCCGTGCCAGTACGCGACGCGTTCGCTAGGTGGGTTCCAGCCGGTCGCATGGACGCGCGCGTTGACGAAGAGCACTTCTTGACCCGCCAGATGACTCAGATCGTTGACGGGCGTTGGCCGCCATCGGGCCGCCACGACCGGGGCGAGGTAATCGCGGACGAGCAGGGCATCCGGAGGCGAACCCACGGCGCGGGCAATCTTTTCCGTCAGCGTGGTCGCCCCGCAACGCAGTTCGCCGACCGGACGGACCCACGTCAGCGGCAAGAAACGGTCGTACTGATCATCCTCGAACACCACCAGTTTCATGAGGTTCTCCGCATGAGATTCAGCCCAGGCTGGCTATCCGGGCATCAGCATGGCCCGCGGGTTGGCCCAAAAGCGTTGGCAAATTTCCGCCGCGCCCCCGACCGCACGGTCTTGTGTCACGACCTGCGCGGGTACGACTTCCAGATTCCGATTGTCCCAGTCGAGTACCATCCGCCGCAATGCACGTTGCAGGTCCTTGCGCAGCACCGGATTGTCTTCGAACAGGTACCCTCCCAGGACGAGCACTTGGGGATCGTAGGCGGCGACCGCCATCGCGGCCCCCATGGCCAGGTAGCCCGTGATCTCGTCCAAAAGGTGCGCCAGCGCATCGCCGGCTCGTCGGCGTCGGTGCTTGAAGGCCGCCTGCACGACATCCGCGGTATGATCGCCATCGGTGTGGCGCAACAGGCGCCGAATGGCCTCCGGCAGCGTGCGCCGGGGCAGACGTCGGATCGCGGCCGCGATCGCCGGTCCAGAGGCGACGGCTTCGAGGCAGCCATTGTTCCCGCACGGGCAGCGGGCGCGCCCCGCAGCCACGACTACGTGCCCGATTTCGCCGGCGCGCTGCGTGGCACCAGCCAACGGCTGCCCGCGTTGCACGAACCGGGCACTGATACCGCGGCCGGCATGATAGTAGACGAGGCTCTCGGCGTCCCGGCCGGCCCCCATGAGTGCTTCGGCGGCGGCGTTGATGGTGGCGGATGCGCCTTGCACGAGCACCTCACAGCCGAAGCGAGCGCGCAGCAGGTCGCGGAACGGCTCGTTGTGCCACCCGAGCGAGGCGCAGGTGACGACGACGCCGCGCTGGTCCACGGCCCCATTGACGCCGGCCCACAGCCCCAGGAGCTGGTCGAGACGGAAGCCGGCCCGCGACAGCACCCCGCGCAGGTGGAGGTCGATGTAGTCGATGAGCGCGGCGGGACTGCGGTTATCGCCGAGGCGGGCGGACGCGTGGCCGAGCAGCGTGCCGTCGGCGCCGACAACCGCGCAATGGAGCTCGCCGGCCGCGATGTCGAGGCCGGCGAAGCAACCCGCGGCGCGGTTCACGCCCAGCAGGATGGCCGGTCGGCCGCGCCCGCTGCCGGTCTGTCCCGCGCGCTGGAGCCATCCCGCGGACACGAGCCGCTGGACCGCGCCGTTGATGGTCGAGCGTTGGCGACCGATCTGTTCGGCCAGCCGGTGCTGCGGGGTCGGACCGAGACGGTGGATCACCTGCAAGACCGACCAGTCCATGGCCCGCACCTTGCCGGCGGGTATTCTGCTCTGATTCGAATCTATTCGCATGGCACAAAAACCTGAATCTAGCGGAAAAAAACGGCCCTTTCAACGCTCGGTGGCTTGTTTCCTACAGAATCCGTATTAAATTGCCCGGACGCTGCGGACCGGGCGAATAGACGCGGGTGTGGCCCATGAGTTCCCGGGCCGTGGCGCTGTGGAGGAGCGGACGGTGGAAATCATCATTACGGACACGTACGAGGAAATGAGCCGCTTGGCGGCCGACATGATCGAGCGACAACTGATGCGCAAGCCGAGCAGCGTGCTCGGGCTGGCGACCGGATCCACCCCCGTCGGGCTGTACCGCGAGCTGGTGCGGCGACACAAGGAGCAGGGGTTGGACTTCTCCAAGGTGATCACGTTCAATCTGGACGAGTACCTGGACCTGCCACCCTCGCATCCCCAGAGTTACCGGTATTTTATGAACGTGAACCTGTTCAACCACATCAACATCGATCCGAAGAACATTCATGTTCCGTACGGGCACGCCGGCGAGGTGGAGGAGTTCTGCGAGTGGTACGAAGCGGAGATTAAGCGCTGCGGCGGGATCGACATTCAGGTGTTGGGGATCGGGGCGGACGGACACATCGCGTTCAATGAGCCGGGTTCGTCGCTGGGCTCGCGCACCCGACTCAAGACCCTGACCCGCGAGACGATCGAGGACAACGCTCGTTTCTTCTCAAACCCCGAGGAGGTCCCGCGTTTCGCGATCACCATGGGCGTCGGCACCATCCTCGAGGCCCGGGAGATCCTGCTTCTGGCCAATGGGAAAAAGAAGGCCGACATCGTTGCGGAAGCTCTGGAGGGGCCCATTACGGCGCAGGTCTCCGCCAGCGCCCTTCAGATGCATCGGCACGTGACCGTCATCGTGGACGCCGAGGCCGGTTCCAAGCTCAAGCGGGCCGACTACTACAAGTGGGTTTTCCAGGAGAAGAAGCGGCTGATCCCGCGGCTGGTCGGCAAGGTGACGTGACGGCGAACGCGCGGCGCGCATCATGCGCGCACGGCGGACTGGGGGTCGGGTAGGTTGGGCTGCGGACGGCCCGGCCCGCAGGGCGCTGGTCGCTCAACGGGAAGAAATCCTCGCCACTGGTGACGCCGACAAGGGGGAGTTGACAGAAGCGCGCTTTGGGGAAAGCATACCGGTTTCGTGGCCCTGGGTCCACGGGCTCGCGGCCCCCTGCGGTCGGGCTGCGCCAAGGCGAGGATTATGAGAGCACTGCACCGCGTCTATATTCGCGGGACCGGCGCGTTCCTGCCGAACCAGCCGGTCCCTAATGATCGTATTGACGAGGTTCTCGGGCAGCTCCCCGACGCGCCGGAGCGGGTGCAGGGATTCCTCAAGACCGTCGGTCCTCGGATGCTCGAGGGCAGCGGGATCGAGTGTCGGCATTTCGCGCTGGACCCGCGCACGGGTTCCTTGACACACAGCGTAGCGTCTCTGGGTGAGGTCGCGGCTCGACGGGCGCTGGAAGCGGCGGGGCGGCGTCCGGAGGAGGTCGAGCTGCTGATCTTGGCCTCGCCGAACTACGACCAGAGCACGCCGCCCACATCCGCCACCCTTCAGGCCCGACTGGGCATCGAGCGGTGCGCGGAGATGGAGATTCACTCCAACTGCTCGGGCGTCGGCAAGGCCTTGCAGATCGTGTACGACGCGCTGCGGCTAGGGCGCTACAAGAACGGGCTGGTGGTCATCTGCCAGCTTTCCAGCGTCTACCTGCGGAGCTGCTATTTCAATCAACCTCTGATGACCAAGACCCAGGCCGCCTTGCGGTACATTCTGGCCGACGGCAGCGGGGCGGTCTTCCTGGAGGCGGCCGAGGCGGGCCACGCCGGTCCGTTGCCGTTGGAGGTCATCGGGACGTACGTCGAGTCTATTGGCGGCAAGCTCGAGCCGGCCATGACGGCCGGCGGCGGTGTCTGCGACCTCATCGAACCCAGCAGCCCCGCCCAGGCGGTGTACGACCGCGGTCGACACCATCTGGATCAGGACTTCGCGGCCGTCAACCGCAACGCCGGCCCGTTCCTGCTGGAAGGCGCGCTCCGCATGCTGAATAAGCTCGAGATCGATCCGGCCCGCGTGGACCACTACGTCTGGTCCATCCCGACGATGCAGCTCTATAACGGCAACATTGAGCAGTTCCAAAGCCGGCTTCACGCCACGCTGGACAAGATGAAGTTCCGGGCGCGAAACACGGGCTACTGCGGCGGAGCCTCCCTGCTTCTGCATTTCGACGAAATGGTGCGTGGCGGCGAGATCAAGCCGGGGCAACTGGTAGTGCTGCACTCGGTCGAGTCCAGCAAGTGGATGACGGCCGGCTTTGTGGTCCGGGGGTAGTATTGCCGTCGATCCCGACGCGAGTCCATCATGGTCTGCCGCGGTGGGGACGTCGGTAGCGTCGCGCGCCGACGCCGCTACCGAGCCAACGACGAGGTCAGCAGACCGGCGGGAGGTCGAGCTCGTGTCCACCTGCGATCCGACGCACGGACAGGTCGCCGGGGTGCCGTGGCGCATTCCCGACCAGCGCGCTGGTCTGCGCTGGTTCCTGATGCTGGATGCGGCGACGCGTCTTGTCCTCTGGGGCGGCGCTCTGTCTCTTACGCTGGCCGTATTCTGCATTCTGTCGGCATGGCCGGTCGGTAGCCCCGCGACCGGTGGCCTGCGTGCGGCGTGGCTGTGGGGTGTGGCCGCGGTGCGTTTCGTCGTGCTCTTCAATGTTTTCTACGTCCTGGGGCTTGTGCTGTTGCGCCTGCCGGTTCCGACGCCACGTGAGGGGCGCTACGAGCTGCGCGGCCGGTGGCCGGGGCGACAGGTTTTCTGGTCGTGCCTGGTGGCCGTCTTGACGAAGGCACGCTACCAACCCCCCTTTCCCGCTTTCCTCGTCTTTCACCTGGCGAATCTGCCGCCGCTGGTATGGCTGATGGAGCGAGTGTTCGGGCCGCGCTCGCAGTCGGCCTACGTGACGGAGCCGCAGGTGCTGGACCCGCATCTGGTGACGCTGGGTCGGAACGTGGTGATCGGGTTCCAGGCTACGATCGCCGGTCACTACCAGGAGCGGGATGCCGTGGTCTTTCGGCGGACGATCATTGAGGACAACGTAGTGATCGGTGGTCACGCGGTCATTTTCGGCGGTGTACACATCCGCTCTGGATCGATGATCGGAGCGGGCGCGGTTGTCCTGCCGGGGACGGTCGTCGGGCCGAACGAATTCTGGGCCGGCGTGCCAGCGCGCAAGGTGCGGGATCTGCCGCCCCTGAACGCGCTGAGCTGATCGCAAGGTCGAGCATGAACGCAGCGCCGCGGATCCGGCGAACGTGGTGGCCCGTTGCCCTGCTGATCGGCGCAGGAGTGGCGCTGCGCCTACCAGCGCTCTGGTGGGGCTTCATCTGGGACGATTTCTATCACCAGCTCGTGCTCCGCCGTCTGATTCCCGCGGCGCAGTTGCCGCGTTGGAATCTGTACGATTTCCGTGTCGAGGTCCGGCCTGACAATCCGTTATTCGAGGCGGGCTTTGCCCCGTGGTGGACCGACCCCGAGTTCAAGGCCCGGTTTTTTCGGCCTGTCACCAGCCTCTCCATCTGGCTCGACTACGCTCTCTTCAGCGACTGGGCCCCGGGGTACCATCTCACGAGCCTCCTCCTTTTCGGACTCTTCTTGCTCCTGGCTTGGCGACTCTACATCGTGCTCGGAGCGCCGCCGCGCGCGGCTCTGTGGGCGCTGGCGATCCTCGCTCTGGACGACATTCACACCTTGCCGGTCGGGTGGATTGCGAACCGCAACAGCTTGCTGGCTGCCGTCTTCCTCGTCGCCACCGTGCTGAGTCTGGTTGCGTGGTGGGATTCGGGGCGTTGGCGTTGGCTGATCGGAGCGGTGCTCTTTCAGTTGCTGGCACTCGGTTCAAAGGAGTCCGGCATCGCCGGTGTGCCGATCGCGATCGCGTGCTTGTTGTGGCTGCGTCGCAAAGCAACCCGCGACGCGGCGGCCGCGCCCACGGCACGAGCGCAGGCCGTAGCGGCGGCCGGCTTTGCGGCGATCGCCGTGTTTTACGCGTGCGTGTACATGCTGGGTCACTACGGACCGCGGTCGCTGGCCTATCCCCTGCCGTGGCACGAACCCGCCCAATTCGCGGCGCGCCTCGCGCTCGTCGTGCCCGTCGGACTTATGAACCTCACGTTCAACACGGTCACCGATCTCGCCGTCGTGAATGCGGACTGGCTGCCGCGCGTCCTCGTTGCAGCCGGGGTGCTGCTGCCGCCGGTCGTGGTCGTCATGGTCCGGACGCTGCGGCAATCGGCGGCGGCGGGCTTTGCGGCCGTCTGGCTTCTGCTCGCTTTGTTCGCCGAAGGTGGCGGCGACCTTTCGGATCGCCTGTGGATGAGCGCCGCGGTGGGGTCGGCCCTGTTGTTCGGGCTGTTCCTCGACCGCCTGCCGCCCCTCCGCGCCCGGTGGACCGCCCGCGGCGTGCCCGCACTGTTGTTGGGCGGCATCATCGTGCTGTCCGGCATCGTCGCGGCCGTCCCCCTCGCCCTTGTTCGCAACCGCGCCTTCGCGAAGCTGGGCCGTTTTGACCGCACCAGCATCTTGAACGCCGACATCGATGCGGCCGCGGGCTATCCCCGCGATGTGCTGCTGCTCAACAGTCCTTCCAGCATGGGAGCTTTGAGTTTTGCCGTGACGTGGCGGTTACTGCGCGACGATCCTCAGACCCGGATCTTCCCGTTGCAGTACGGCCGACGCGCGCTGTCCTGGAAACGCGAGGACGCCCGCACTTTGACGGTCACAAGCCTGGCCACCCCGTTCCGCGCCAACCCCTTCGAACGCGTCTTCTGTGCCCGGCGTGCGACCCCCGCAACAGGCACGGTCTTCCGAACGCCCGCGTTCACGGCCACAGTGCTTGCAAGCGAACCGGACGGCTTTCGCAGCGTGCGGTTCGCGTTCGAACACGACTTGGACGACGAGCGCTATCGATTCCTGGCTTGGAACGGCGGTCGCTGGAAGCGCATTTCGCCGCCCGCGCTCGGACAAACGATGGAGCTGCCAGCCGCGGAGCCGCCGGGGCCGCTCGTGCCCTGATGGTCGCGCCTTGTCAACGCGGCGTGGTCATGCCAAATTGTTCGTGCCGGCCGGTTCGCGGGCGCGCGGATCGGTTGCCGACCTCGGGAGTACACCCGCTTTTGGCGCGGTATCAGGAACCGAACCCGCTGGACCTGTTGTTCTTCGCGAGCGACGCCGCCGCTCGTCGGGCGGGGTTGCCACAGGGCAACGCGCAGATCGCGACCGAGGTGGCGGGCGAAGTCGATGTCCAGCGCTTACGACAGGCCATCGCGGCGTTGCACCGCGTCTATCCGGTGACCGCCGCCCGCCTCGAGCTTTCTCTCCGGACAGGTCGGCCTCGCTGGCGACTCGATGTTCCGCCGCCGGATCCGGATGCGGTGCTGGACATCCGCGTGCTGCGCGGCGGGACGCACGACGCATGGCGGGCAGAGTTCGAGCGCCTGTTCGTGCAGCCGATCGACGCCACGCGCGGCGCGCCGGTGCGCTTCCACCTCATCCGTGGCCTGCCGACGGGAGACGTCCTGATGTTGCGCTGGCCGCATGGGCTGATGGATGCACGCGGCGGCGGCTGGGTGTCGGAAGAGCTGAGCCGACTGTATGAGTCTGGCGACGCCCCGCAGACGTTGTTCAGCGCTGGCGATGAGCTGCGGCCCGACTATGGCCCCCTGTTGGACCGCACGCCCCTCGGTCGGCGCCTGCGCCTGGTGGCTGGAACGCTGCGCTTCCGCACCTGGCGCGGCCAGCGGTACGCATATCTCGCGCGCGGGCCCATTCCAGCGGACCTCGGTCGCCTGCGCTGCATCCTGCGACACCTTTCTGCCGAACAGACGCGTCAGGCGTTCGACAACGCTCTGCGGGTCTGTGGCGTCGGGCGGTTCCCGGACTACCTGCGGGCCTGCGCACTGTCAGCGCTGCACGAGATGATGGCCGGGCCGGTGCCCCCGGACGCACTCTATACGACGATCAATATGCTGGATCGACGGAATCGCCGGCAGCCGCTTCGCTGGTGCTGCAACCTGACGACGTCGATTCCGGTGGCGGTGCCGGCGGGAGTCGTGAAGGATCGGCGGCAGGTGGCCGACCTGATCCGCGAGCAGACCGGACAGTTTCTGGCGGCCGACGCGGCTCGGGCCCAAGCCGTCGTGCTCTGGATGCTCACGCGGCTGCCCACGTCGTGGTTGGGCGCATTCGTTTGGCGACGGTTGCGGGCCGGGGCTGAGATCCGCCCGCGGCTTGGGATGGCGCCGGCCCCCAGTTTGCCCTTAGGGCTGATGGGACCGGCGACGCGCCCCCTGCCGACGTACTGCGGTCGACCGGTAATCAACTACTATGGCTGTCGCCCGCCCGTGCCGGACACGGGGTATGCGCTGCAAGTGAACCTCACGGCCGACCGGATGAACATTCTGGGCGTGTGCTACGAAGGCCGTGTGCCCGTCGCGACGGTGGCGGCGCTCATCGAGCGCCTGGTCGCCCGGCTGCTGGAGTAATCCGGTGGCCCGTTATCAGCAGCCCAATCCGTACGACCTGCTGTTCTTCGCCGCAGACGTCGCCCAACGACGGCTCGGTCTTCCCGGAACGACGGCTCATATTCACCTCGAACTGGACGGACATGTTGACCTGGACCGCCTGCGCGGCGCATTCGACGCCCTGCGGCGACGATACCCCGTTCTCTGCGCGCGGTGCGAAACATCTGCCTGGACCGGCCGACCCCGCTGGCGGCTGGACAGGCGCCCGCGACTCGCCGACGTGCACGTGCACACGCTGACAAACCACGAGTGCGCGCAGGTCACCGATGGGCTTCTGAATCGCCCGATCGATGGACGCCGGCAGGATCCGGTTGAACTCCATGTACTCCGCGGTCCCGCGAATGACGTCGTGGTGTTGCGCTGGACGCATGCGCTGATGGACGGGCGCGGTGGTTTGATCCTTCTCGAAGAGCTGCATCGCCTGTGGAAGGACCCGAGGGCGATGGCCGCGCCCGATGTCGGCGATGAGGGGCGCGACGACTACCGGCAGATACTCGGAAACGCCACGCGCGCTCAGCGTTGCCGCGCGGCGCTGCGCCTGCTGACCGGCCGGACGGCGCGCGGTCCCGTGGGGATACCGCCGATCGTGCGCGCGGGCCCGGTTCGATGCAGCCCGGTTCGTCACATTCTGCGTGTGCTCACGCCGGTGCAGCGGCGTCAGGTGGAGGCGAATGCGGCTCGCATCTGTCCGGATGCGCGGCTGAGCGACTATCTGCGGGCCACGGGTGTGCGGGCCTTGCACGAGACCGTGCCCGCGGCCAGCCGGCGGGCCGGCGTCTACACGCTCCTCGCGTATATCGACAACCGTCGACACGGCCTCGGCGGCGTGTGCTGGAACCTCACCAGCGCCCTGCCGCTGGTCGTACCGGTCGAGCTGGCTATGGACCGCGCGCGGCTCGCACGTCTGCTACGGAAGCAGATGGAAAACCACCGCGCAGCCGGGACGGCGACCGAGGATGCGTTGAACCTGTGGTGGGTCACACGACTGCCGACGGCTTGGCTGGCTGCGTTGGCGCGCGGCGCCTTCGCCCGGGACGACGCTCTGACGGGCCGGCTGGCGATGCGCGCCCCGCTCTCGCTGCCGCTGGGGATCCTCGGTCCGTTCGCGCGCCCCCTGCCGGTGTTTTGTGGTCGGCCCCTGCGCAATTACTATGCTTTCCGCGCCCCGTTGCCCCGACCCGGCTTCGCGATCGACGTACAGCTCACCGCCGACGGACTGAACGTGGTAGGAGTGTGTCTGGAGGCGTGTCTGGCGGTCGAGGCACTGCGCGTCTTCATCGACCGCTTCGTTACACTGCTGCTGTCTCCCGAGACGGGGTTGGCCCCAGGCGCCGAGGCCAGGCGTGGCTCACTATCAGCATCCCAATCCGCTTGACCTGCTGTTCTTCGCCGGGGAGCTGGCTACGCGCCGGGCCGGACTGCCGGGCGTGCATGTCCACCTGAACCTCGTCTTGCGCGGCGCGGTCGACCTCGACGGCTTGCGACGAGCGGTACAGGCGCTGTGCCGCGTGTATCCAACGTTGGCAGCACGCCGGGCGGTGAATCCGCTGACAGGACGGCCACGCTGGCGCCTGGACCACTCGCCCGCGGACGCCGACCGCATCGTGCAACTGCATCGCCTGGAGCCCGGCACGACGGAGCATGTACAGTCCGCGGTCGAGGCGCTGTTCAACCGGCCGACGGAGACGCACGCTCCGCCACTGCGGATTCACGTGTTCCGCGGGCCGCCGGAAGGCGACCTGGTGGTACTCCGCTGGCCGCACGCGCTGATGGACGGACGCGGCGGGTTTCTGGTCGTCGAAGAGCTGGCCCGACTGTACGAGAGTCGCCCGGACCTGAGCGCTCTGACGAGCTGCGGCGATGAGCGGCGCGACGACTTTCGGCGATTGACTGCCGAGCGCTCGTGGTCGGCACGCGTGCGCGTTCTTTGGGACCTGCTCAAGGCGCCCCCGGCACAGCGCGTACTGCACCTGGCGTCGGCCGTCGGATCCGAGCGCCCCGGGCGGATGTATGTCGTGCCGCGCAGCTTGTCCCCCGAACAGACGGCGCAGGTACTGGCGAACATGCAACGCGTCGGGGGAGCCGCGCCGTCCGCAGACTATTTGCGGGCCTGCGGATTGCATGCTCTCCATGGTCTGAGACCGGGCCCGGGCGCCATCTCAACTGTCTACACCACGATGGCGCTGGTAGACAACCGGCGACACGGCGAACCGGCCGTGTGCTGGAACCTGACTACCGCGCTGCCAATCGTCGTGCCGGCCGCGGCAGCTCACGACGTTGCGGCGGTCACCCGGCTGATTCGCCAACAGATGGTTGCGCACCTGCGCGGCCGCTTCGTGCAGCGGTATTGGACGATCCTGGCGCTGGCCACGTGCGCCCCGACCGCTTGGGTGGCGGCTTTCTTGCGTGCACAGATGCTCAGTCCGCGGGCCACACGTGCGGGATCGCTGCTGACGCGGCCGCCGTCATTACGCATGGACTTCATCGGGCCGCTGACGCGCCCCGTGTCGAACTTCTGCGGGGCCCGTTTGGAAAACTACTATGGCTATGCCACGCTGCTGCCGACGCCGGGATTTGCCCTGCATGTCAACCTGACGCACGAGCGACTGAACGTGACGGGAGTCGGTTTCGAAAAGCGCGTGCCACGCGCCATCTTGACCTCGCTCGTCGAACGCTTCCTGACGACCCTGTTTCAACCCGCCCCGCCGTAGCTTGCAGCGGCCCTTTGGTTGACAGTGCTCCCGACGTTCGAAATGATGCGGAACGAGTCTCATTGGGAACCGGCTGGAGAAGTGCGTCCTGCGGCGGTGAGCCGTTTTCGTCGGCCAGCGACGTGTTGAATGGTGCGGCGTGCGACGATAAGCGAGCGGACATAATGCCGATGGAATCCGGTACTAGGCGGAAGCTGACGTGGACAGCAGTTCCGCTCTGGCTGCGGATGGGCGTGTACAGCGCCACTTTCCTCTCGCTAGTGCTGGGACTGTTGCCGTGGCTAGCATACCGCCTTGATCGCCACTGGCCGCAGTGGCACGTCGAAATCGGTCCCGGCCGCTGGCTGGGGGTTGTGCTGTGTGCGGTCGCGGCGGCGGTCTACGCTGGCTCTTCTGTCCTTCTGAGTCGGCGGGGGCGAGGGGCGTATGTGGAGTTTGATCCGCCCCGCGAGTTCGTGGCCGAAGGCCCGTTTCGCTGGTGCCGCAATCCGATTGCCGCCAGTTTGGTCGCGTTGCTGCTCGGTGAGGCGCTTTTGTTCTCTTCCACGGGGATCTTCCTCCTGTTTCTGGTGGCGCTGCCGCTGGCGCACTGGCAGGTTGTATACGTCGAGGAGCCCCGGCTCCGGCGTCGCTTCGGCGCGGCGTATGCCGAGTACGTGCGCCGGGTGCCGCGCTGGATCCCCCGCGTGCCGCGCGAGCTGACGTTATGAGCGTGGCGCTGACGGGNGCAACCGGTTTCTTCGGGCGGGCGCTGCTGGACGTGGTGCAGAGCGCCGGGCGGCCCGNGCGGGCCCTGGTGCGCCGGGCCGAGGACGAAGCGTGGCTGCGCGCCCGCGACGTCATCCCGATCCGGGGGGATCTGAGTGTGCCCGGGACGTACGCGGAACTGGTTTCGCCGGGTGACACGGTGATTCATGCTGCCGCCCGCGTGGATTTGGTGGGGCGTTGGTCGGACTTTCACCGGGGGACGGTGGCAACGACGCGCAACTTGCTGAACGCGGTCCTTCCGCGGGGCCCGGCCCGCTTTGTTTACGTGAGTTCCGCGGCGGTGTACGGTCCTCCGGCCCGCGGGGAGGTTCTCTCGGCCGCCCGCTGCCCCGCGCGACCGACGTCGGACAATCTGTACGGTCGCGCCAAGCGGGCCGCAGAGCGGCTGGTGCAGCGGATGTGTGCGCAGGCCGGTTGCCCCTGGACGATCGTCCGGCTGGCGTTTCTCTACGGCCCCGGGAACCGTGTGTTCCTGGACCGGTTGCGGCTGGTCCATCAGCGCGGCCGACTCTTCCTCGTCGGAGATGGGACAAACCGTATTGCCACCCTGTACCGGGACGACGCGGCGGAAGCAGTCTGGCTGGCCGCCACGCGCCCGGCCTGCGCAGGGCGAATCTATGACGCGGCCAGCGATGAACCGGTCACGCAAGCCGATTTCATCAACGCGCACGCCGCGCTGCTGGGCATCGGGCCGGTGTGTCGACACATCGATCCCCGGCTGGCGTACGTCGGAGGCTGGCTGGCGGAGTTCGGAGCGGCCCTTACCGGGCAGCCGGTCGCGTTGAGTCGCGCTCTCGTTCGCCTTATGAGCGCCGACCAGATCGTGGACGCCGGCCGTCTGCGCGCCGACACCGGGTGGCAGCCGCGCGTGCAGTTCGCAGAAGGAATGCGGCGGACACGGGCTTGGTATACCGGTGGGACCGGTGCCGCTGATCACATTGTGCGCGTCGTTCCGACCGGCTCCGCGCGGGCGCCGCATCGCGCCGTGCGTCGGCCGAACATTCTGCTGATCGTGGTCGATTGCGGGCGGGCGGACTGCTGGCTGGGGTCGGGGCGCACGACGCGCACGCCGACGGTGGACGCCTTGTGCGCCGCGGGCGTGAGCTGGCCGGTCACGATCGTGGAGAAAGCCTGCACGACGCCCAGTTTCGCGTCGCTGCTGACCGGTCTGTACAGCCCGCGACACGGAGTGCACATGGTGTGGGGGGACCGGCTACCGGGCCATGTGAAGCTGCTGACGGAGGTTCTGGCGACCGAGGGCTACCACACGTATGCCGAGGTGACGGGACCGTTATTGCCGGAGATGGGCCTGGCCCGCGGCTTCGAACGGTATGAATACCGGGCCCCGTCGGACTACCTGCACACACGCTGGGGCGATGAGCTGGTCGGTCGCCTGCGCGGGGGGCATTACCGAGCGCCGTGGTTCCTGCTGCTCCATTTGTGGGAGCTGCACCCGCCGCGTCAGGTATCCGACGCCTTCGATCGGCCCGCGTACGGACGAAACGCGTACGAGCGGGCCGTGTCGAGTCTGGATGCACAGCTCGCTCGCGTTCTGCAAGCCGTCGACCCCGAGACCCTTGTCATCTTTACCGCGGATCACGGGGAGAAACTGTCGAACGAGTCCTATCGGCCTGGGACGGCGGTGGCGTACGTCCGCGAAGCGCTGCGGCTCGACACCCTCGACGGGCCGGTGCCGTTTCACGTGGCGCACTGGGCCGGACCGAGCGTGCTTCAGCAGCTTTACGGCGCCGGGGCCGCGCTGCTGCGTGACCTGCGCTTAACGGACATTCAGGCCCGGGCCCGGGCCGACGCCTGGAGCCGCCTCCGCGACCGGCTAGAGTTGCTCCTGTTGACGCCCTGGTTGAGGACCCGCGATCTGGCTGCGTTGGTCATGCCGGGGCAACTGACAGCCATGCTCCAGCGCAGCGGTCTGCTTGATGCACAACGTTCGCAGCGGAAAGTCGAGCGCTTCCGGCGCTGGCTGGGAGATGATCGGCTGCTGGACCTGCACCTGCGGATGTGGGCCAATTCGTACAAGCGCAACTTGGACGAGGGACACATGCTGCACGTGTACGACTTTCTCGTGCGCGTGCCGCTGGTCATGCGCTGGACCGGGCGGTTGCCGGCCGGGGCGAGCTTTCGGCGCATGGTGCGGCAAGTAGATGTTTTCCCGACCCTGCTCGAGCTTCTGGGAATCCGCGTGCCTGGAGACGGGCTGGACGGCACGTCCTTTCGTTCGCTGCTGGATGGCGACGCGTGGGAACCTCAGCCCGCGTTCCTCTCCGTTTCGGGCTTGCCACGCGACCTGGAGCTGCGTGGCGTCCGGACGGAGACGCACAAGTACACGTACGGGCCGCACAATCCGGACTTGCCGGCGGAACTGTACGACCTGCGGCAGGATCCGGGGGAGACGCGGAATTTGGCAAACGCGGAGCCAGGGTTGTGCACGTCGCTGCGGGAACTCGCCGAGCGGTTCGTGCCCGCTGACCCGAGCGTCGCTGCCCAGCCGGTGCCCCTGACCGCCGAAGACCAGGCGCGCGTGGAACAGCACCTGCGGGACTTAGGGTACTTGTAGAGGCCGCGTGGATTAGCACACGGATGACCGAACCAGGCTCGTGCTCACCGAACGTGGGCAGCGCCGCTTCGCGTCGGCTGCCGATCGGCTGGCAAGCGGCGTTCGCGTTGGGACTGCTGGTGGCGGTCACCCACGGTCCTTCGTTGTGGGACGGGCTCTTCTTCGACGATCACTGGCACCGTACGACGCTGCGCGAGTACGGATGGGGATTCTCGGATCTGGTGGAATCCGCCACCTTCGACCTGCCGGGGCGTTTGACCCACCTATGGTGGCAGGAACGCCCTCTGCAATGGCGCTACGCCCGCCCGGTCGCCATGCTGGTAATGAAAACGGAATACCTGCTCAGTCGCGGCCACCCGGTCGCGATTCACGTCCTGGCGCTGTTGTGGCACTGGGCGACCGCGCTGCTGGTAAGCCGGCTGGCCTGCTGGGCCGTGGGCCGACCGGGCTGGGCCCTGCTGGCCGGCGCAATCTTCGCGATCCACCCACATGCGGTATATGCGGTGAGCTGGATCGCGGCCCGCAACGCGTTGGTGGGGGGCTGCTTCTTCGCTGCCGCCGTGCTGGCCTACACGCGCGCGACAGCGGCCGGCGAGAGCGCGTCGCACGAGCGTTGGTCATGGTGGCTGCCTGTGTCGCTGGCGCTATGGGGGCTCGCGCTGTTCAGCCGCGAGACCGCCATCGTGTTTCCTGTCGTCGCGGTCGGACTGGACGGGGCGACCGGCGGCTGGCGTCGGATCCGCCGCCGCATCCCGCTCTACGCCATTCTGGCTGCCCTGACCGGCGCCTATCTGTATTGGCGGTTGTGCGTCTTTCCGGTGCGCAGCGTGCCAGAAATCTATTTCACGGCCCCCCGCGGCTGGGCGTACGTTCCGTTCGCCCTTGGCAGACTCGTCCACCTCGTCTTCGCGCAGGTCTTCTACACCCCGATGTTCCTGGGCTTGCCGACGGGCGACGAGGCTGCGGGGCGGATCGGATGGACGTATGCCGTGCTACTGGGGCTGCTGGGGTTGATCGCACTTTGGTATGCGTGGGCGTCCCGGGGCGTACGCGGGCGATGGCTGTGGCCGCTGTGGGTCGTGCTGGGCTTCGTGCCCGTGATCCCGGTCTTCGTGATGCCGCACTTCGGTTATCTGCCGGCGATACCCTACGCCGTGCTGGTGACCATTCTGCTCATGCGATTGCGTGGCCGGGGGCGGGCGATTGTGACGGGGCTGGTGCTTCTGGCCACGCTGTGGTCGCACTTTGTGTACCGGACCCTCTGGCGCAGCATACTGCGTTCGGAGCAACTGATCTACGCCGACATTCTGGCGCATGAGCCGCCGCCCCCGGCCGGTACAAAGCTGTTTTTCATCAACCTGCCCGTGGCGGGTATCTACGCACCGGTGGCTTTGCGCGAGGCGTGGGGCGTTGCGGAGCTGGAGGGGTATGTGCTGACGTTTGCCCCGCATCCCCTGATGATGCGCCGGCCGGTCCGCATCGAGCGCCTCAACGAACGCGAGCTGCGGCTCGTGACGGCGGAGCCAGGTTACTTCAGTGGGCTGGCGGGACGAATGCTGTTGGACGGCATGCGGTATGGCGGCCGCCTGCGGTGCGGCCTGGTCATTCCCGGGGAGGAATTCGACACGAGCGTGGTCGCGGGAAACGAAAACGGCGTGACAGAGCTGCGGTTCACGTTTCGCAAGCCGCTGGACAGCCCGGAGTACCGGTTCTTCGTTTCGACGCCACACCGGCCGGCGGCGGCGGTGCGGTTCGATGTCCCCGGGCCGGTGGCGGTGCCGCCCGCGGTGCCAACGTGGCAGCGTCAGTATGCCGACTGGCTGGCGGCACGCGATTGGTACTTTCGCATCGTGAACATCGCCGGGCGGATCGTGCGGTCTGAGGTCCTGTTGACCAACGGAAGCGAATAGGCCGGACGCCGGCCTGCCCGGCCCCGCAGGGAGCGATTTATGCCGAACATCGTTTTTCTCGGTGCCGGCAGCGGTTTCTCCACTCCGCTGGCCTGCGACATCATGCAGGTGCCCGAAATCGGCGGCGGCGAGTTTCGTCTCGTTGATACGGATGCAGAACGATTGAAGCTCTCCGCGGACGTGATCGGTCGGGTGGCAGACCTGGTCGGCGGCGGTCGCTGGACCGTGTGTGCCGCCACCGAACGACGCGCCGCGCTGCCGGGTGCAGACTACGTTATCAACTGCATCGAGGTCTCTGGCGTCAACACCGTGCGCCTGGATAACGACATTCCGCTAAAGTACGGCGTTTCGCAGTGCATCGGGGACACGATCGGCCCCGGCGGGCTGATGAAGGCCCTGCGCACAGTGCCGGTCTGGCTGGACGTGCTGCGGGATTGTGAGAAGCTTTGCCCCGACGCCTGGGTGCTCAACTACACCAACCCGATGAACATCATGTGTCTGGCGGCTCAGCGGACCAGCCGCATGACCGTCGTCGGCCTGTGTCACTCCGTGCAGGGCAGCAGCCGGCAGTTGGCCGAGTACACCGGCGTGCCGTATGCGGAGCTGGAATGGCGTTGCGGGGGGATTAACCACATGTCGTGGTTCACCACGCTGCGCCACTGCGGGCGAGACCTGTATCCCGACCTGTGCCGGCGAGTGCAGGAATCTCCGGAGCTGTGGGAGAAGGACCCCGTGCGGTTTGATGTCATGCTGCACTTCGGGGCCTTCGTAACCGAGTCCAGCGGGCACTTCTCCGAGTACGTCCCCTACTACCGCAAGCGCCCGGAGCTGCGCAGCCGCTACTGTCGGGCCGGATACCTGGGGGGCGACAGCTTCTACGCGGACAACTGGCCGCGCTGGCGGCAGCAGTGCGATGATTGGCGTCGGCGGGTCCTGGCTGGAGACGAGCCGATCCCGACGGCACGTACCGCTGAGTATGCCTCGTATATCATCGCGGCCCGCGAGACGAATGCGCCCTTCGTCTTTCACGGCAACGTTGCTAACCGCGGACTGATCGACAACCTGCCGCCCGACGGGTGCGTCGAGGTGGCCTGCGTCGCAGACCGCCTCGGCATCCACCCGCTGCGCTTCGGCCCGCTGCCGCCGCAACTGGCTGCCCTCTGCCGCAGCAACATGGCCTTCTTCGAGCTGGCGGCGACCGCGGCGATTGAGCGGTCTCGCGAAGCCGCGATTCAAGCACTGTTGCTGGATCCGCTGACGGCTGCGGTGTGTTGTCCGGCGGAGATTCGGCAAATGGCGGAAGAGCTGCTGGCCGCCGAAGCGCCTTGGCTGCCGGAATGGCGGTAGCCGCCGCATCGGGCAAACAAGCAGCAACCGGGCACAGCTTTCGCCGGGCGGAGTCGTCCGGCCAGAAGCTGTACCCGGTTATCTCGGGCGGCCAGCGCCGCCGCCGCGTCGCCACATGTCCGACGCAGCGGCGGGGCACAGCGGCCTACGGGCAGCTCGTTCCAATCAGGCCGACGAACGCGTCGATGTCCGCAAAGGTCACATCACCGTCGCCGGTGCAATCGCCATTCAACCACGGGCACGGGTCGTGCGTCCAGTTTTCCTGGCCCGCAAGGGCCTCGACAAACCCGTCGATGTCGGCGAACGTGATGGCTCCATCGCAGTTCATATCGCCGGGACAGAGCGTCGGGCCGACCTCGCACTCGTCGGGGATCCCGTTGCCGTTCTGATCGCCGCTGTCCGAGGCCCGATTGTACGTGATCCAGACCTGAATGTACGTGGCACTGGTGCACTGCGTCGGGTTGACGCCGGACTGCGGGGTCATCGTGATGGTGACGTTCCCGCCGCCCGCGGCTTTGGCCGCATTGTACGTCGCCATGGGGACGATGACGGTGTCGGCCTGCCCGGGCATGCACTGATAGATCGGGGGAGTATGCGGAGATCCGTAGATCGTGCCCACGTACACCCCGTTAATGCTCACGTACACGTGCTCGTCGGCGCCGTTGATGTCCCCGTACGCGTCAAACGTCAGCGTGACATCCCCGATGGCATCCGGCGGGTTGGGGATGAAGAACGACTGCGGCACGCCGCCCAACGGTGACAGCCGCTGCGACTGGGCGGAGAACGCCGCGAGCAGATCGCACATGTCGATCACGCCGTTGTTGTTGCAGTCGTCGCACCACGCCTGTCCGGCGCAGTTCGCCAGGTCGCACTCGTCCGGGATGTCATTACCGTTGCAATCCAGCGATGTATGGCTGGCGATGTCGCACTCGTCAGGGATGCTGTTGCCGTTGCAGTCCTGCGAGGTCTGGGCCGCGAGGTCGCATTCGTCGGGGACGCCGTTGCCGTTGCAGTCCTGACTGGTGTGATTGGCGATGTCGCAGGCGTCCGGCACGCCGTTGCCGTTGCAATCCGGATCGCACTCATCGGGGACGCCGTTGGCGTTGCAGTCCTGACTCGTGCCACCCGCGATGTCGCATTCATCCGGGATGGCGTTGTTGTTGCAATCGCGGCTGGTGCCGCCGGCGATATCGCACTCGTCGGGCACACGGTTGCCGTTGCAGTCCTGACTGGTCCCGTTGTAGATGTCGCACAGGTCCATCACGCTGTTGCCGTTGCAGTCCGTTGTGCCGCCTGGCTCGCACTCGTCGGGCATCCCGTTGTTGTTGCAGTCCTGCGAATACCCGGAGGCGATGTCATTCGGGTCGGGCACGCCGTTGCCGTTGCAGTCTGGGAACAGTGGCCAGCGGCGTTGACAGGCTTGATACACGTAGGCGCGGTCCGAGGGTGGACTGCTGTTCTGCGGCTCCTGCGCCCAAGCGATGATCGCGATGTTGGACTGGTTGTTCCAACTGTCGTTGTCAAACGTAAACCGGCGGGTGATGTTCACGCAGTCGCCGGGGTTGAGGGTGACATCCTGCGCTGTGCCCGCCTGCTTGAAGCCGTTCCGCGAATACGAAACCACCGTCGGCCAGCGATCGAGCACCTGCACGATGTAGATGCGCATCGTCTTGGCTGTCCCGCCAGGTTCCAGACACACATGGGCGGTGATGTCCCACACCTGCGGCGGCTGGCCGGCGACTTGGCTGCCGCCCACGTCGATGGTCACATCGGTCGGAATGTTGTGCCGCTGACTCCAGTAGGTTTCGTAAGTGGTGTAGGGCACGGCCCCCTCGGCCTTCAGGGCCCCGTCGAAATACGCTGTCGGGTATCCACTGAAGTCCGTATAGAAGGTCGCGCGGGCGTTCCCCCACGCCGTGGCATAGTCATCCCCGTGGTGGATCTGCACGAAGGCGAACGTGGTCGGATGGGCATCCATCAATTGGCTTAACCGCGGACCCGCGGTCGCGCAGTACGTTCACCACGTCGCCGTAAACTCTTCGCCCAGCACCACCCGCTCGGCGGCGACCACCGCCGGCGGCACCGACGCCAGTGCGCCCAACGCCAGCAGGGCCCAGACCGGCCGGAACCTGCTCACACACGGACTCTTGCTCATTCGGCTCTCCTCCTTCCATAGCAGGACGCAGGGAAAAGTTCATCTCCAGCGCACGACCGGCGCGTCCGGCCTGCCGGCGCGCGGCGCCACACTTGATCACCCTACTTTCAGTCTTGTGCCGGGTCAAGGAAAAGCCGACCGAAGGGTGTTATCGGACATGTGGAACATGACCGCATACGCCCCAGGCCCTCGTGTGCGGGCGCGGACCCGTTTGTCCCAAGCCGACCCCCGACCGAAGCGCGTCGGCCCCAAGATCCGCGCCGCGCGCTTAACCGTTTCCGCGCCCCGGCCGATGAAACCGATGGCCCATCCGTAAAGACTTGAGGAGTGTGCAATGCCACTGATTACTTGGAACCAGAACCTGAGCTTGGGCGTTCCCGAGGTGGATAGCCAGCACCAGCAGCTCGTCAACATGGTGAATCAGCTCCACGAAGCGATGGCCCAAGGACAGGGGAAGACCGTCCTGGCGCCTGTGCTGACGGGCCTCCTCCATTACACCCGCACGCACTTCGGCGCTGAAGAGCAACTCATGCAGCGAGCCGGGTATCCGCAGCTCGAAGAGCACAAGAAGCAGCACGAGGAATTCGTGCGCAAGGTCGCGGATATGAAGAACCGCTTTGAGGCGGGTGAAACCCGCCTGACGGTTGAGATGATGAATTTCCTCCAGAACTGGCTGGTCGGCCACATAAAGGGAACCGACCGAAAGTATGTCCCCTGCGTGCTGGCCAGCTTGGGCGCTTCCGCTCCGCGATAACGGCGGCGCAACAACAGTCGCGCTGAACGACGGGACTCTCGAACTGGCTACCTATCCATCCGCCGGCTCGCCTGCGTCGTAGCCGGTGCGCGTGCACCGCGCGGGGGCCGGAGGTCATCCCAGCGCTTCGACGACTTCCTCACTGGGGGCAAATCCGCGGCGAAGCGTATTCTCGGTGATCGTGCGCGGCTCGCAGTACTGGATTAGATAGTCGGGCCCGCCCGCCTTCGAGCCGACGCCGGACATCTTGAAACCACCGTAGGGCTGCAAGTCCACGCGTGAGCCCGTAATCGCCCGGTTGATGTACAGGTTGCCGCACTCGCACTCCGCGCGGGCCCGCTCCAGATTGGCGGGACTGCGGGAGTACACGCCGCCGGTCAGCGCATAGGGCGTGCCGTTGAAGATGCGGATCGCGTCCTCAAACGTAGCGGCGCGGAGGATGCTTAGGACGGGGCCGAAGATTTCCTCCTGGGCGATCCGCGCGTCGGGTGGGACGTCGACAAAAATGTGCGGACCGATGTAGTAGCCGCCAGTTTCTTCCACGAGGCGCGTCGTGTCGACCGCCAGGACGCACCGCGATTCGCGCCGGCCGATTTCGATGTACGCGCGGATGGAGTCGTACGCCGCCTGGTTGATGACCGGACCGATCGCCGTGGTCGGTTCGTCAGCCGGACCGACGGTCTTTGAGCGCGCCGCCTCCACCAGCCGTTGCACCAGCCGGTCGTGCACTGCGTCCAGGACGATCACACGCGAAGCCGCGGAGCACTTCTGGCCGGCATAGCTCAAAGCACTGGCGATAATGCCCTTGATCGCTTCATCGAGATCGGCGTCGGAATCCACGATGATCGCGTTTTTCCCGCCCATCTCCGCGATCACCCGCTTCAACCCCGGGCGCACGGTCGGATGTTCGGCCGCGATCCGGTTGACCCGGCAGCCCACGTCCCGCGAGCCGGTGAACGCGACGACCGCCACCTGCGGATGTCGAACCAGCGCTTCCCCGACCGTGGCTCCCGGTCCGGGCAGGTAGTTGACCACCCCGGCGGGCAACTCGGCCGCCGCGCACAGCTCCACGAACTTCGCGCCCGTGGCGGCTGCCGCACTGGCTGGCTTGATGACCACCGTGTTCCCGGTGACGACCGCCGCGGTCGTCATGTTGGCCAGCAGACACAACGGGAAGTTCCAGGGGCTCAGGACCGCTACGACACCCCGCGGCATGTAGAAGTACTCGTTGGTTTCGCCGGGGATATCGCGGCGGCGACGGTGGTCGCTGATGCGGACCATTTCGCCTGCGTAGTAGTGGCAGTAGTCAATGGCTTCGGAGACGTCCGCGTCCGCTTCGCGCCAGGTCTTACCGCATTCGACTGCCAGCAGCGCGGAAAGCTCGAAGCGCCGCTCGTTCAACAGATCACCGAGGCGCGCCACACGCCGGGCCCGTTCCCGGGCGGGCACCTGGCGCCAGGCGTAAAACGCGTGCTCCGCCGCCAGGACGGCGCGGTGCACCATGGCCTCGTCGGCCTGCGCTACGCGTGCCACCACTTCCCGCGGCCGCGACGGGTTCCGCGTCTCGAACCATTGGCCGGTCGTCACCGGCTGCCCGTCGATGAGCAACGGGACCTCGCGCCCGAGCTCGGCACGCACTTGGGCGAGTCCGGCCTGCATCTGCTGGCGTACAGACTCCTGCGAGAAATCCGCGTTGGCAACATTCTCGAACGGCTCCATGATCGGTTCCTCGAACTCATAGCGGACGAGCGTCGGCTTAGCGGGGGGCGGCGTGCGCCGGCCGATCGCCTCCGGGTTGGCCAAGAGCGTTTCCTCGTCCGCCTCGTCACTGGAGGACTGCCGCAGAAAGGATTCATTGGCGGTGTTCTCCAGCAGGCGACGGATCAGGTACGCCATTCCGGCCAGCAGGTTGCCATACGGGGTATAAATCCGGCAGCGCTGCCCCATCTGCACGGCCGCATACTTGATGGGGTCGCCCATGCCGTAAAGCATTTGCAGCTCGAACGCCCAACCGGGCACGCCCAGAAGCTGGCGGACGGCCATCGCGTGCGCCAGGCTGCGGACGTTATGGCTGGCAAACGCGCAGCGGACGTACTGGTAGTTGGCCAGCAGTTGCCGCGTCACGCGCTCGTAGCACGCGTCGGACTGCCACTTTTGTTCCCAGACGGGAACCGGCCAGTGGCGCTGCGCCGCCCAGACCGTTTCCGAATCCCAATAGGCTCCCTTCACGAGCCGCACCCACAGGGGCGTGCCACGACGGCGGGCGTACTCGATGATCCGCGCCCCGTCACGGTCGCCGTCCTTGAGATAGGTCTGAAGTACGATGCCGAAGTGCGGGTAGTCGCGGAACTCCGGTTCGAGCAGGAGTTCCTCGACCACATCCAGGGTCAGGTCCTTGACCGCGTAGTGCTCCATGTCGATATGGATGTGTTCGGCGTGCTGCATGGCCGCCCGCAGGATGGGGCGCAGCAACTCTTTGGCCCGGGCCTTGGTTGCTTCGTACGCGATCGCGTCAAAACCCGGGTATAAGGATGTGATCTTGACCGAAACGTTGATCTTCGGAATCGGTTGGCCATCCGCCTGGTCGATTAGCGGGACCGGCTTCCAGCGGGCCGCGTGGGCCGGCAACTCATTCACCAGATCCAAGTAGGTTCGCTGGTACGCTTCGGCTTCGCTGGCCGACAGGGCCGCCTCCCCCAGCACGTCGATCGTGAACGCCAGTCCACGATCACGCAGTCGCCGAATGTTCCGCTCCGCCTCGACGATGTTGGAACCCGCGATGAAACTTCCGGCCATCAACAGGGCGCTGCGACGGGCCAAGCAGGCTAGCAGGCGCGCGTGCCAGGCGTCCAATCGCCGGAAATTCATGACCCGGGACACCATCTCCACCATCCGCCGCCTGGCGGGCAAACGGTCGAGTTCGCGGAGGGCCTCTTCCCGGTCGTCGGTCTCTGAAGGCGGCCCCGGGACATCGGAATTCAGCTCGTCCGCCGGTCGCGTGCGTCGCCCGTCGCGGCCGCGGGCCGGAAGCACGAAGTACTCTCGCAGGTGGCGAGCAACCTCCCGATCGTCGTGCATCATTGGCAGGATGTCGATGAAGCGGAAGGCCTGCACCTTAAACCACTCGTCGAGCATGCAGAGGCGCAGCATTCGCTCCTGCCACCAGGCGTACTGCCAGAAACGCGGCTGGCAGCCGCGCATGCGGTCGAACATCTCATGCCCGAGCTTGCGGGTCAGTTCCTCCACCTGCCGATCGTCCAGAGTTGCGGACATCGGTGATCCTGCTGCTCTGTCTTCCCCCGCCGTGCTCCGCGCGAATTCCCGCCCGGCGGAGGCGGAATCCTAGCACCGGATTGGGACGGCGGCAATTGCAGGGCGGTGCCGAGCGGTCGTCAGCCACCTCCTGGTGCCGTGGTGGCGGGCACGCTGCCCGCCAGGTAACGCGACACGTCCAGTCCGCCGGCCGCTGCCGAGTAGCGCCGGGCGAAGTCGAGCAGGTTCGCGGGCGTCACCACCTCGCACGGCATCCAGCACACACGGCTGACCGACTGACTGCCCGAGACCGCACGCACCGCGAGTTCGACGGCGGCATACCCCAGCTCGCCGTCCAGGGGCCCGACGAGAGCGGCAGCCACGCCGGGGGCCGCGGGCGTGCCCAAACGACCCCACAGCGGCGGCGCCGCTGAGAGGGTTGCGAAACGGAACCCCGGATTCGCCTGCCGCAATCGGTATTCCCAGTCCGGTCGCGGCTCGAGCCAGACCGTCGGGTCGAGCGTCACCACGAGCGCAGCATTCGGGTACAGCGTCAGCAGCTCCTCGACGACGGCCGCCTGATCGCCCCCGCCGGCATCCGCCTCCTGGAGAACAACGACCCCTGTGTGACGGCGAACCGCGCTTCGGAACCGGTTGTAGATGTTCGCCGCGGAAGGGCCGGCGCTGGCACGATGGACAACAACGCATGTTCGCCGGGGTGTCAGCAGGCCGGGTAGGTTGTCGGCCAGCAGTTCTGCGCACTCTGGCAGGTTTGCTCCCACGTGCGCGAAGATCCGCGGGTCGTCGAATTGAACGCCCACGGTGATGAGCAACGTGGCCGCCCGCGCGATGCGGTCGAGATTGGCCCGCAGAGCGGCGGGCTCCGCCACGTCTCGCGCAGTGACATGAAGGCAGACCGCGACCGGCTGGCGCTGGAGCACGCGCACCAACTCGTCGCGCAAGGCCTGAGGGGTGTCGCGGGACGGCGTGACACACTCGACCCGAACCGTCGGAACCGCTTGGGCGTACCGCAAGGCGCCGCCGCGGATCGCCGGCCAATGTGGGTCATCCGGGTGTGAGCCAACGACGATAATCGGCACACCGGCTTTGATTTTGGCGGATCCAGGATGATCGTCGGGCGGCGGTTCGCAGCCGATAACCAGCGCCAGGCCAAGAAGATAGAGGCTCGACACCGCAGAACGCAGAGCCGACCGGCCTGACCGACCGACTGTCATGACCCTTTCCGCGCCGGAGCCGAAGATGTATCGCAACTCGCGATTGCCGATTAAACTATAATAAGACGTACGGTCCGGTCTGGCCATGCAGTCGACCAGGTGAGAGGCTGATCATGATGCGCGGTTTTGTCGCACTGAGCGTGGCGTTTGCGGCTGGGCTCTGTGCCCAAGCGCAGACTCTGACATCGACCTCTTCAGCCGACACGGGGTTCGCCCTTTCCGGCGGTACCCCGGGGAGCTGGGTCCGCGCGGCGTTGACTCGACACAAGACGTACATCAACGAGCGGGTCAACGCGCGGCGGAGCGGAACGAGCAATACGCGTCAGTCGCAATCCGCCAGTGGAAGCTCTTCGTCGAACAGTTCCAGCTCAACGCTGGATCTGACCAATCTGCTGAGCCAGTTCGCGGGGTCCTACGGGTCGCTCGGATCGATCAGCGGGCTGTCCAGTTTGCTGGGTGGGCAGGGCACGTCCACGTCTGGAAGTATTCAGGGCATGGACCTAGCCTCGTACATCTATGCCTTGGCCGCGAGCCGGAACTCAGGCACGACCGGCACCAAGACCGGCACCCAGGCCACCATCAACGGCACCACGCCGAGCAACGACACGACGACACCGTCTGGCGGGGCTTTGGCGCGCCTGCCTAAGGCCGAGCAGCTTTATCAGTCGCAGAGCACGACGACCACGGACGACCGGAAGTTCACGGCGCGGCTGCTCGACAGTTGGGCCCAAGCCTTCTTTACGGCGCTGACGCTGGGTTTTCAGCAGTCCGATTTCATCAAGATCCTGAAGGACGCGTTGCGGCCGCTGATTGTGCCGACGAGCAGCACCGGGCAGAATTCCGGCGGCTCAGGGGGGAGTTCCGGGACCGGCGGAAGCTCGGGCAGCGGCGGATCTCAGACCGGCGACGGCATCGAGAACCTCTCGCCACCAAGCGGCACCGGCGGCACCGGTGGCGGTTCGATCATCTGACCTTGGGGGCGGCAGCCCGGGCACCACGTCGTTCCGGCGCCGGTCGCCTGAGCGAGACGTCAGCCGGCGTGCGGCGCGGTCGCGGGCCGGCAGGTGTGTAGCGCGAGCGTGAAGGTGCAAGATGACCGGCATCCCCGAGCGGCATGAAACGTTGCGGACCGTCGCCACGGTCGCCCTGACGATCGACGTGGCCGGCTCCGTTGCGGCGTGCGTGTACGGCCTCATTCGACTGCCCGGCGACGCGGGCACGGGGCTGGCGTTCCTGATCGGCGGAGCGGCGGGAATCCTCTTCGGGGTGTTGCTCTACTGTCAGGTGCTGCTGATCCACAAGTTCGTGAACTACGCCTATCGTGCGTACGACGCCCTGCTGGATGCGACGGGCATTCTGCGCCGTCAGGAAGAGCACGCCCGCACAATTGCCGAAAACAGCAACCTTTCGGAATGGGCGAAGCGCATCGTGCACCGGGAAAAGGATTTCGAGTATCTGCGAGACAGCATCCAGGGCGCGATCGTCCGACAGGATTGGGAGGCCGCGGAGCATCTGATCCGCGACGTCGAGACGGCCTTCGGGTATCACGACGCCGCGGCCCGCTTCCGCGAGCAGTTGGATAAGGCGCGCCGGGCGACCAACGAAGAGCGAATCAGCGCGTTTCTGACGCGCTTCGACAAACTGTGTGACGAGCAGAAATGGGAGCAGGCCCGTCGCGAGTGCGAACGCCTCCGGGCCCTCTTCCCGGACGATGCCCGCATCGCGGCCTTGATCGGGGAAGTCGAGGTCCGGCGGCAGGAATACAAACACAAACTGTTGGCGGACTATGACGAGGCCGTGGCCCACGAGGACGTGGATCGGGCGCACCGGCTGCTGTACGAACTGGACAAGTATCTCACGCCCAAAGAGGCAGAGGCAATCAAGCAGTCCGCCCGTGGGGTGTTCCGCGCGCGCCTCGAACAGCTTCGCACGCAGTTCAGTCTGGCCGTGACCGACAAGGAATTCGCGAAGGCGATCGCGGTTGGCGAAGAACTGATTCGGGAGTTTCCCAACAGCGGATACGCCACGGAAATCTCCAAGCTCATGCCGGTGCTGCGGGCGCGGGCGCAGAGAAAAGGGCCGGCCACGGTGGCCGCCGCCCGCTCGTCGTCGGCGTGAGACTTGGGTCACCATCTGCCGCTTTCGCGGCGGTTGTGAACGCTTCCCCTCCATCGCATAGCCGATCGGCATGGACCCCTGTTTTCTACTGAAACGATTGATCGGCAGGCACGACCTGGCGCCCGACGAAGCGGAGGGGCTCTTCGAGACCTTCGTCGACGACCGCCTGCCGCCGCCGTTGGCCGGGGCGCTGCTCGCCGCCCTGGCGAGCAAGGGGGAGAGTGCAACGGAGATCTTGGCGGCGGCACGCGTCCTGCGTCGGCATGCCTGCCCGGTACGTGTGCCGGACGGTGTCCATGCGATCGACACGTGCGGGACCGGGGGAGACGGACAACCAATCTTCAACGTTTCCTCCGCCGTCGCGATCGTGGCGGCGGCCGCCGGAGCCACGGTGGCCAAACATGGCAACCGCAGCACGGCGCGGCCGAGCGGCTCCGCAGAGGCGTTGGCAGCGCTCGGCGTCAATATCGACGCGGACGTGCCCACGCTGGAAACCTGCCTGCGCCGCTGTCGAATCGCCTTTCTCTACGCAGTTCGACTCCATCCCGCGATGCGGCACGTAGCGCCGGTGCGACAGGCGCTCGGCATTCGCACGATCTTCAATCTGGTCGGACCGCTCGCGAACCCCGCGGGCGTGCGGCGGCAGTTGCTGGGCGTGAACCGCCCCGAACTCGTCCCGCTGATGCTGGAGGCCCTGCGCGGACTGGGTGCAGAGCGCGCGATGGTCGTACACGGCAGAGAGGGGCTGTGCGACCTCAGCCCGGCCGGTCCCAGTCTGGTCGGACGGTGGGACGGACGACAGGTGCGTCTGGAAGAAGTGAACCCGGCCGAGGCCGGCTTGCAATCGGGCGACCTCGCGGCGCTGCGCGTGCGGAATCCGCACGAGAGTGCCGCACTCATTCGGAGCGTGCTGGCAGGAGAGGCGGGCCCCGCACGGGACATGGTGCTCTTCAACGCCGCCGCGGCACTGTGGATCGCGGAACTGGCCGAGGACTGGCGCGGCGGCGTGCGGCGTGCTGAAGAGGCGATCGACAGCGGTGCTGCGGCCGCGCTGTTGGACGAGTGGGTGCGGGTCTCGCACGGCGCGTAGCGACACGCGTCGCAAGTACTGGACGGCGGCTCGCGCGCCGGCCCCCATGGTCGGCGGCGGTTATTCTTCCTCTTCTTCCTTGGCCTTGTACTGTGCCACGATCTGCTGCTGGATATTGGGCGGGACCACGTCGTAGTGGCTGAGTTCCATCATGTAGCTGCCCTGCCCGCCGGTGACGCTCTTGAGCTGCGACGCGTAACTGGCGACTTCGGCCAGGGGGACCTGCGCGCGGATGCAGACCTGGTTGCCGGGGAGCATGTCCTGGCCGAGGATCTGTCCGCGCTTGCCGGCGATGTCCCGCGTGATGTCGCCCATGTACTCGGTCGGGACGGTAACCTCGAGGTTGACAACCGGTTCCAGCAGGATCGGCTTGGCCTTCATGAAGGCTTCCTTAAACGCCTGCCGGCCGGCGATTTGAAAGGCGATGTCCTTGCTGTCCACCGGGTGCGTCTTGCCGTCTACCAGATAGACCTTCACGTCGACCACCGGGTACCCGGCAATCACTCCCTTCTTCATCTGGGCCTGAATGCCCTTATCGACGCTCGGACGGAAGGCCAGGTCGATCGCGCCACCGAAAATCTGGTCGATGAACTCGTACCCCTTACCGCGCTCGTTCGGCTCCAGGTTGATCACGACCTCGGCGAACTGGCCGGCGCCGCCGGTCTGTTTCTTATGCCGGTACTTGACCTCGCGTGCCACGCCGGCGATGGTCTCGCGATACGGAATCTTCGGAAGCTTGGTATCCACTTCCAGCTTGAAGTACCGCTTCATCTTGCTGCGGATCACCGTGAGATGCTGGTCTCCCAGACCACGCATCACCAGTTCTCCGGTATCCGTATCGCGCTGGAACTCGAAGCAGGGGTCCTCCTCCGCGAACCGTTGCACGGCGCCGCTGATCTTCTCGACATCGCCGCGCGCCTTCGGTTCGACGGCCAGCGCGAACATCGGCGTCGGAAAGCGCGGGCGGGCGATCTGCCCCTCACCCGGCTTGGCAAACAAGACGTCGCCGATCTTGAAGTCGAGTTTGGCGAACGCGACGATGTCGCCGGCAGACGCACTGGGCACCTCGGTATGGTCCGCGCCGCGGAGCTTGAGGACATGTCCCGGACGCTGGCCCTTCCGGTCACCGGAAACAAACAGCTGCCCCTCGCTGTTGAGCGTGCCGCTGAACACGCGGGCCACCGAATACTTGATGTTGCTGCGCGGGTCGGTCGTGATCTTGAAGACCTGGGCGACGAAATCCGCCTCTGCCCGCGGCTCCAGCGGTACCTCCTGGGCGGATTCGCCCGCGCCGACCACCAGCCGCCGCTGCTTGCCCACGGTTGGCGACGGAGCATAGAGAACCAGGGCATCCAGCAGCTCTTTGATGCCGACATCTTGGCGGGCGCTGACGAACAACACGGGAACCAGGTGCCCCGAGGCCACGGCCTTGCCGATCGCGGGTCGCAGTTGCTCCGGGGGCACCGTCCCCGTTTCCATGAACTGTTCCATCAGCGCGTCGTCGGTCTCGACGATGGCGTCGAGCAACGCCGTGTGACATTCGCCGACGTCCAGCAGATCGGCAGCGCCGGATTCGCTGGTCAGACAGTCGATCACCCCGTGCCCGCCGCCGGTAGGCAGGTTGACGGCGCGGCACTCGTTGCCAAAGGTCTCACGGACACTGCGATAGACGTCCGCCAATTGCACGTTTTCGGCGTCGATCCGGGTAATGACGACCATGCGCGCCAGCCCGAAATCCTTGGCCAACTGCGCCATTCGCCGGGTGTTGACGCCGATGCCGGCCGCCGCCGACACGACGACCACCGCCGTTTCGACGCCGGACAGGGCGGAGATCGCAGTTCCGCAGTAATCGGGCATGCCGGGGGTGACAACGCCATTGATCAGGTGGCCGTCGTGTTCGACGAAGAAGAGGCTCGACTCGACGCTGTGCTTGCGTTCCTTGGATTCGTCGTCGTAGTCCAGGTGGCTCGTACCGTCATCCACGTTCCCGAGGCGTGAGGTCAGCCCGCTCTTGTGCAGAATTGCTTCAGCGAGCGTCGTTTTGCCCGCGGCCGCGTGTCCGACGAAAGCCACATTGCGAATGTTGTCAACCTGGTACGTGCCCATGCACGAGCCTCCGAGCCGGCAGTCGGGCTGAAGCCGTTCGCCGGGGTCAAAGACCCGCAGTATATCGCCAGCGGCTGCGTTTCCAAGTGGGCCGGTCCGGAACCGCGCCCGGACCGAAAATCGCGTGCAGCTTACCACACTCCTGTGGTACACTCGGGGAGCACGGGTGGGCCGAGAGCGGTCGACGCGCACGCAAGCGTGTCCTCGGCGGACCGCAGGCGTGCGCCCGACCCGGCGGAGACCGAGTACATGAAAGGTATTCGCTTCGTGATCATGTGCCTCGTTGCGGCCACCGGTCCCGTGCTGGCTGCGGCACAGGACCAGACCGCCCCGCCGACCGCGGAAGCCCGGGCGGCGGCTCTTCAGGAGCTGCGTGCCAAACAGAACGCGCTAGACAAGCTCTTCAAGCCGTGCCCGGTCTGTAAAGGCAAGGGCAAGGTGTCGGATGTGGTGTGCTCTGAGTGTGGTGGCGAGCGGCGGGTGTTCACGGGCCAGCTCGACGCCGAGTTGCAGACCCACATTGACAATTACGTGGGCTTCTGCGAGCTACTCGAGAAACACGCGGCGATTCTGGAAGCCGAACCCGCTGTCCGTGACCGCTTTAACGCCGCGCGCAGCTTGTATCTGGGGGCGATCACCGCGCGCATGGGCAAGCGCCCGTTGCAGAACCGCGCCATCGGCGCCCAAGGGCAGGCCGAGTACCGGCCGTCCAAAGACAAGGTTCCGCCTTACACACGGCTGGCCTGCGATTTGCTTGTGGCAAGCCCGAACAAGTCCCGGGGGCACGGGCTGGCCTTCGACGGGATCGTGACGCGCCTGTACAAAGCGGAGTCGGAGTCATTAGCGGAGATCCGCTTGGAGTCAACCGGCGGCGAAGTGCGGTATTGCTACGTGCTTGTGCCGCGCGGCGCGAGCTGGACGGAGAAAAGCAAGGTGCGGGTGGTCGGGACGATCGTGGACGGCACCGCACAGCGAAAAGCGTTCGGCGTCGAGGGGGCGCACGCGGTGGTCCAGCCCTGTTACGGCACAGAGTGATTGCAGGGGGCGCGGGCGGAGTGCCCGGCGATCGAGCTGCCCGCCCGGAGTTCCCCGCGGTCCGCGCCCTGCGAGGGGGGCCTTTCCTTCTGAGACCGGCGCGGGCATATTATGGTGACCCAGGCGCGGTCGAGCTTTTCCTTACAGGAGAAATGTGGTGAGCACGACCAGGGTGGTTCGAGCGGGCCGGCTTACCCTCGTTGTAGCCTGCCTTTCGCTGTGGACTCTGGCAGGTTGCGCCACCTCGTTGTCCGCAACGAGCGAATGGTGCGTGCGCGAGGCGGTTGAAACGTATGCGGCCACACAGGCAGAACGGCTGGCCAGTGCGGATCCATGCGGGCTCGGTGCTGCTTCCGCGCCGCGTGCTGCGTACGCTCGTGAGCTCGGCGTTGAAGAGCGTGCCCGCGTCGGACGTGCCGGGAAACACGAGGGCCATGATCGCTTTGACGGCACAATTCTGACCCTCGGCACATTCGGGGAGCCCGATCCGGCGACCGGCGGGCCAACGACTGCTCGCGCAGACGACTCGGCTCCCACCAGCCGACCGGTCGCGCCGGACGGCTACTGGCGGAAGGACCTGTGGCACCAGATGGGGCACGAAGCCGTGCAGCTCGGCACCCGCGACTTCTGGCGCGGGTACAAGTCCACCTTCTGGAATCTTCCCAACGTGCTGGTGCTCAGCGGCACCATGGGCGCCAGCATCGCCATCCGTGGCACCGGCGTCGACGACACGATCCGCAACCGCACACACGGCAGCCGAGCGCTGGGCGACATGGACGAGACGATTCAGATTCTTGGTCATCCCGGCACGCATTTTGCGGCGGCGGGCGTATTGTGGCTCGGCAGCACGCTGACGCAGGACATGAAGACGCACGAGGTGGCCAAGGCCCTCACGCAGGCGTTGGCCGTGAACGGCGCGACGACCCTGCTGCTGAAGGCGGCTACAAACACCCGGGCCCCGGATGGAGAACGGTATGCCTGGCCCAGTGGACACACGTCCAGCGCATTCGCGGCGGCGGCCGTGTTGAACGAGTACTACGGGCCGTGGGTGGGCGTGCCGTCGCTGGCGCTGGCGGGCTTAGTCGGGTTTCAGCGCCTCGACTCCCGGGTGCACGACTTCTCGGATGTCGTGTTCGGCGCGATGCTCGGGTACGTCATCGGCACGTCCATTGCCAGGGACGACAAGGCCCAGTTCCCGGAGCTTTTCGGCATGCGAGTCGTCCCGTACGTCGACCCGGAAACGAGCACGACGGGTCTGGCGCTCATGCGTCAGTGGTAGGCGCCGGCGCCATCAGGGCTCCGACAGCTGGTCCACGATGGCGGTCGCGGTCGAAACCCAGCGCGTCGAACCGGGGTAGATAAGCAGGTCCGGACGGTTGCCCTGCCGAACCTGGGCCATCAGTTCGAGAATCCGGTCGGGCGTCCAGTAGCAATAATAATTCCAGCAGCCGAAGAGTCCAATCGTCAGGGGCGTTTCGGTGGCTAAGGATTCGAGGACCTCCCGAACCTGAAGCGACGGTGGCCAGAGCGGCCACGTTGGGTCGTCGTAGCTCACATCGACAAAGCGGACTCGGCGACCTTCCGTGATGATGGCAGCCTGAACCGCTTGCGTCAGGGCCACGGAGCGCGGAAAGAGCTGCTGGTTCGAATGCGAGTAACCGACGCTGGGGTTCCACCAGTACTCGACATTTGCAGGCAGGTATGACAAGCCGATGGCGAGCTGCTCGAAGTCCATCTCGTAAGCTCCGTTCCAGTACGGAAGCAGAGCGGTCTCGTGCTCAAACAGGATCTGCGATTCACCGGCCGCATCAAGAAACGCTTGCACTTCTGCGGCCAGACTTTGCCAGGCGGCCGGAGAGTCGAAACGCGCGACGAGCCAGTACGAGGTCCTAATACTCGGAATCACCCGCATATCCGGTACGCGCGCCCGGAGGGTGGCAAAAAGATGGGCCTTACGATACCCGGTCGTGACTACGACTCGGTCGGTAACACGCCGCCAGATCCGCATTCCCGCAGCGATGTTGTCAATGTCAGATTCGTCCACCAAGCCCGCTTCGACCCATGGAATTAGCAGAGGGTCGGTCAACGGCTTCGTCACCAGCACCGGGATGGCCATGTCCGCGCCGTTGGTGCTCACGATCCGCAGGTACCCCGTGTGCGGTCCGACAACCAGCGGGCCTCGGTGCACTGTGACCTCGATCGTGTCGAGCTCCGTCAGGAGTTCCCCGCGATCCGGCTGAACCGTGATCCAGTCTTCTTGAGGCACGATCGTGTAAGACAGCGTTCCGTTGCCGGTGTTGCGCAGTGAGAAGGTCAGGGTGCGCGCTTGCGACCCGAAGTCCAGTTCGCTCGGTTCGTAGTGAAGGATCGGCACCGCGAGAACCTGCAAACGGACCTCCACGCGGCGACTTTGGCCGTCGGCGGTGTTGATCACAAGCGCACTGATGTACGAGCCGGGCTCAAGCGACGCTCGACTGACCGTGACCGTAATCGTGACCGGCTCTGAGCCGATCACTCCGGCCACGGGACTGACCGTGGCCCAGGGCGCCTCGGAAGTTATCGAGTAGGACAGCGTTCCCGTGCCGACGCAGCGCATTTCCAGTGAGAGCAATGCGGTCGATGAGCCGAAATCAAGACTGCTCGGGCTGACCGCCAATACAGCAGCTGCTGAGCCGGATTCGGCGCCTTGGCCTGGGCTGTCATCACCGGCACCCGGCGGGAATTCTGATGATGCGTTGCCACCACCAGGCAACGAAGGTGCGTTCGGGTCCGAGTACACTTCCAGGACCCCGGCTACCACGGGGGACAATGCCGCGTTGGGATCCGGTTCCCCGGAAGACGTTGCGGCGGCCGGGTTGCTGTTGAGCGTCGGCGCAGGACACCCGCCGACGTTCGGTAGCAGAAGGACCCCCATGCACGCACATAAACCGAGGGCACGAAATCTCCGTCCGGTCATGCTTCTTCACCTTCCACGCCCCCGCTCGCGCTGTGCCTCCCAGCGCTTACCTTGTCTCACTGCAATACGTGAAAAATGGGAAACGTGGGGACCGGGGTCAAATGTTCCCACACTTGTGCCTCAAACCGGGCAAACGGGATCCGCATATCGACATGACGAACCCGCGCCGTGCTTGAAAAAGGTCCGCGTTTCCTGAGCACGGAGGACTGTCCGAGAACTGTGAGAGTCGAAAGAAACCGAGGACCTATTGCGGCGATGGCGGGGACAGTTTCACGGTGCACGTGCTCTGGGCGGATACAACACGCCGCGTGAGATAGTCCACAAAAATGGCACGCACGGTGATCTCGGGATTGCGCGGTGGGCCGTGCAGCCACGGACAGCGAATCGTGAAGTGGTTGGTCCAAAGCTTGCCGTGCCAGAGCTTGGCCACTTCGTCGACCGATAGCCGATATTCGCCGACCAAGTTATCTCCGGCCGGTGCGGCCAGGTCGTACAGTTGGATGGTGATGTCCCCGGGGACCTTGAGAACGTCGCCTTCGCGATCGACCGGTTTGAGGTAGACTACGACGCCGTCGTCGCCGGGGACGCCGTCACTGTCGTATCCGCCGGTGAGTTTGTCGATGATGAGTCGTTCCGGATAGAAGAGTCGGCCGATGTCCTCGTCCGAAATGCCGCGGGCGGCCGCGAGCTGACGATGCAGCTCGTCGATGGCGGCCTGACGGGCCGCCAGTAGGTCTTCCTGCTGTTTTACGCGGCCGCGCAGCTCGACGACCTCACGACGAAGCTCCACCTCCGCCGGTGACTGGCAGCCGGCCCCCCCGAAGAAGGCCACCAGCGCGGGCAGACTCAGTGCCAGCGCCCCGGCCCGCAGCCGGCCGTGCGGTGCCATTCCGGATGGTTGCGAGACCGTAGACGCGCACCTGGACTCAGCGGCAGGCATGGGGCGCTCCGATTATTCGGCGGGACGCAGCGCCGGCTGCGGCGGCTCCGGCATGCGCTCCAAGATGCGATCGGCCAGGCCATAGGCGACGGATTCCTGGGCGTCCATCCAGTTGTTCCGGTCGCAATCCTCGGTGATCTTCTCGACCGGCTTGCCCGTGTGACGGGCGAGAATCTCGTAAAGTTGCCGCTGCGTACGCAGCATCTCGTCGAGCTCGATTTTGATGTCGGTGGCCGGTCCGCGCGCGGCGCCGATCGGCTGGTGGATCATGACGCGCGAATGCGGGAGCACGAAGCGTTTGCCGGGCGTCCCGGCCGCCAGCAGGACGGCCGCCATGCTGGCGGCCGCGCCGAGGCAGTAAGTCGCGACCGGGCAGGGGACGAACCGCATCGTGTCGTAGATGCCCATGCCGGCGTAGACGGAGCCGCCGGGGGAGTTGATGTACATATGGATGTCCGCCTTGCGGTCTTCGTTGGCCAGAAACAGGAGTTGGGCGATCACGACGTTGGCCAGGCCGGCTTCGATTTCGTCGCCGACGAAGACGATGCGGTCTTTGAGCAGTCGTGAGTAGATGTCATAGGCCCGCTCGGCGCGGCCTTCCCGTTCGACGACAATTGGAATCAGGGTTTCCGCGCGGGTCATACCCGTTGCCCCTTTCATTTCTTTTTCCGCTCCCAGCGACCTTCTTCCAGGATCTCATCCACCAGACCGTATTCCTTCGCTTCCTGGGCGGTCATGTATCGGTCACGTTCGATGTCTTTGCTGATCTGCTCGACGGACTTGCCGGTGTGGAAGGCAAGAATCTCGGTCAAGGTGCGTTTGACACGCAGGATCTCATCCGCCTGGATGCGCATGTCCACGGCCTGCCCGCCGACGTAGCCCCAGGGTTGGTGGATCATGATCTTCGCGTGGGGCAGGGCGTAGCGTTTGCCCTTCGTGCCGGCGGCCAGAATGATCGCGGCCCCGCTGCTGGCCGCCCCAACACAGTAGGTGGCCACGTCGCAGCTCAAAAAGCGCATCGTGTCGTAAATGGCCAGCGTGTCGTCGATATCGCCGCCCGGGCAATTGATGTACAGGTGAATGTCCTGGTCGCGCTTGACCGATTGCAGGTACAGCATGCTCTTGATGATGTGCGAACACACCGTGCTGCTGTTGATCGTGATGCGTGGGTCCAGCGGCAGGTCGAGGAAGATGATGCGATTGTCCAGCAGCATCTCGTTCAGGCCCATCTGCCGCCAGGCCTGATAGCCGCCGCCACCCTGGGCCCACGGTCCTTCCCGGTGCGGAAAGATCGTCATGCGCTCTCCTTCACGACTAGGTCGATTCCGTCTGGTTGCCGGCCGACGCTCCGATCCGCGCGTCCGCGAGCAGCCGGTCGATGCACTTCTGGTGCCGGATGTTCTCCACCAGAGAATCCAGCAGGCCGCGGCTCTGGAGCTCATCCCGCACGCGGTCGAAGCGCCGGTTGTATCGGCGGGCGATGGCCGCAATCGCCGTATTCACTTCCTCGTCCGTCACTTCCACGGCGAGCTGCTGCGCGACCTTCTCGAGAATGAACGACAGTTTCAACTCATTGGCGACCTGAGCCCCCGCGCGGGCCCGCAGGGCGTCGACCTGCGATTCGATCTCCGCCGCCGGTACGCCCGAAAGCTGCAACTCGATGATACGCCGCGCCAGGGCCCGATCTGTCTGCCGGCGGGAAAAGGACGGCGGCAGGTCGAGCTGCGTGTTCTCCAGCAGATAGTTCTCCACCTGCGCCCGCTTGGCTTGCTCCGCCAGCCGGTCGCGTTCCAGCTCAAAATCCGCGCGAATGTCGGCCCGCAACTCCTCTTCGTTTCCGTAGCCCATGACCTTCAGGTATTCATCGAGCGGCATCGGCGCGAGTCGTTTGACTTCGTGCACCCGGAACTCGAACCGGCCGCTCTTGCCCCGCAGGTCGGCCTGCTCGTAGTCGTCCGGCAGCGTGCACTCGACGGTGCGACTCTGGCCGGCGGTCGCACCCCGCAGCGCCTCGTCGAGCTGCGGCAGCGGGATGCCGTCCACCCGGGTCGGACGCACGCCGATCGTGACGTTCTCTTCCCGTTTGACCTCGCGCCCGTCGACCGTCAGCACGACGTCGGCCACGATCAGATCGTCCTTCTCGGCCGGACCGTCTACCACTTCCACGCGGCCGCGGAGCTTGCGGCGACGCAGCAGTTCTTCGGCGATCATCTCCTCCGTGATGTCGACCTGCGGCGCGCGGATCTCGATACCCTTCAGCTCCGGCAGCTCGAAGGTGGGCTTGACCTCCACCTCGCATACGTACGTCAGGTCGCCTTCGGCCGGAAGCTTGATGTGCTGGAGGGCCTCGCTGAACTCCATCAGTTGCGCGCCGCCCTCCGTCTCGACCCGGAAGAGCGGATCGCCCAGGGTTTCGAGCTTCTCCTTTTCCTCCGCGGCGTAGTAGGATTGGCCCACGATGGCGGTGGTCAGCGACTCACGCACTTCGCTGCCATACCGCTTCTCGATCAATCGCCGCGGAGCGCGTCCGCGCCGGAACCCGGGCACGAAGGCATCGTGCATGAGGTCGCGGTAGTTGTGCTCCAAATGGTCGGCGATGATCCGGCCCGGAACTGTGATGCGCAGCTCCTTGCGCAGCACCCCGATGTCGCGCATTTCCACCTGCACGGCTTCCTTGAGCTCGTTCAGGAGGCGCTCCGATTCCTGCTGCGCCCGCTCCCACATTTCCGGGGTTTCCAGCGCGCCGGGAATTCCGGGGATGTCCATGGTTGTCTCCGTCTCTGTCTGGGGCCCGACGGTCCGGCGATTGGCCGGAGCGCCGCCGCGTCACGTTCTTCTATCGCCGGCGGACTGCCGGAAACCCCACATGCTAGAGGGAATTCAGCAGACTGGAAAGCCCGCTCAACGTGGTGCTCAAGCTTGTGGACGTTTGCCCGCCCAGCAGAAACGCTACCAGCGCCGCGAGCCACTGCGTCAACAGTTGCGTGAAAAGCTGGGCCCAGTTCACCATCGCCAGCCCCTGGAGGATCCCCAGCGTGATCCCGCCGCACGACAACAGAACACACCGCTTGTGCCAACGAATGCGGAACGGCGACATTTTCCTGACTCCTGATGCGCCCGCCGCGTATCGCGCGGCCGGCTTGATCTTGAGCGTTTCGCACCCGGCAAGACTCGTGGCACGCATCTGGTGGCGCATCCGCCGGCTCCGGGAGCGATACCGCCGGCACGTTTCACACGTCACGTTATTCTTCGCACTCAGGCTGTCAAGGTGACCGCTGCCCGCGGGCGGCAGTCGGCACGGCCGTCGGCCGGTGGCGCGGACAAAGTCCCCGGCTAGGCCGAAGCCTTGAGTTTCTCCGCCTTCTCGGCGGCCATTTCGATCGGGCCTACGTACATGAAGGCGGCCTCCGGCAGGTGATCCCACTTGCCCTCACACAGCTCCTTGAAGCTCCGCAGCGTGTCCTCTTTCTTCGTGTAGTTGCCCGGGAAGCCGGTAAACTGCTCCGCCACGAAGAAGGGCTGCGAGAAGAAGCGCTCGATCTTGCGGGCGCGGGCGACGATCAGCTTATCCTCCTCGCTGAGCTCCTCGACGCCCAGAATCGCGATGATGTCTTGGAGGCTACGGTAACGCTGGAGAATCTCCTGCACGCGGCGGGCAATGGCGTAGTGTTCCTCGCCGACAACGCCCGGATCCAGCGCGCGGCTGCTCGATGCCAGTGGGTCGATCGCGGGATAAATGCCCTTCTCGGCGATGGAGCGCTCGAGAACGATGAATGCGTCGAGGTGGGTGAAGGTGGTCGCGGGGGCCGGGTCGGTCAGATCGTCGGCCGGCACGTAAACCGCCTGCACGGAGGTGACCGCCCCCTGCCGTGTCGACGTAATCCGCTCCTGGAGCTCGCCCATCTCCGTCGAGAGCGTGGGCTGGTACCCGACGGCCGACGGCATGCGGCCCAACAGCGCCGAAACCTCCGACCCGGCCTGCGAGAAGCGGAAAATGTTGTCAATGAACAGCAGGGTGTCCGCACCCGACTGATCTCGGAAGTACTCGGCCATCGTCAGGGCGCTGAGCCCAGCCCGCAGGCGAGCCCCCGGTGGTTCGTTCATCTGCCCGAAGACCATTGCGGTCTGCTCGATGACCGCTTTGCCCGTCTGCCCGATCTTCGCCTCCTGCATTTCCAGCCACAGGTCGTTCCCTTCGCGGGTCCGTTCCCCCACCCCCGCGAAGACGGAGTAGCCACCGTGCTGAGTTGCAATCCGGGCGATCAGCTCTTGAATCACTACCGTCTTGCCCAGTCCTGCCCCCCCGAACAGGCCGATCTTGCCACCCCGCACGAACGGCACCAACAAATCGATGATCTTGATGCCGGTCTCGAACTGTTCCGTCCGCGGGGTCAGATCGGCAAACTCGGGCGGCTCGCGGTGAATCGGACGGTATTCCTCCGCCTGCACCGGACCGCGACCGTCGATCGGTTCTCCGACCAGGTTGAACACCCGCCCCAGCGTACACGGTCCCACCGGCACACGGATCGGCCCGCCCGTGTCGAGGATCGGCATACCACGCTTCAGACCATCGGTCGAGCCCAGCGCCACCGCCCGCACGCGCCCGCCTCCCAAGTGCTGGGCGACCTCGCACCACAGGACTTCCTCGACGGTCTCGTCCCCGACCGGACGCCGCACGTTCACCTTCAGCGCGTTGTAAATCTTGGGCATCCGCCGAATGTCGAACTCCGCATCCAGCGTGGAACCGATGACCTGCACGATTTTGCCGTAACTCTCATCCTGCGTCGGCATGCGGGTCTCCTTCGACCGGCGGTGCGAACCCGGCGATTACTGCACCGCATTCGCTCCGCCCACGATGTCCGCCAGTTCGGTCGTGATCTGTGACTGTCGCGCCCGGTTGTACTGGCGGGTCAGATACTTCAGCATGTCGCCTGCCGCATCCGTGGCCGCTTTCATGGCGACCATTCGGGCGACCTGCTCACTGACGATTGCGTCATTGAAGCACTGAAACAATTGCGTCTTGACGGCCTGGGGAACCAGCCGAGCCAGTAGCTCCGCCGGCGGCGGGGAAAACTCGAACGGGGCCACGACCCGCCGCGCCGGCTCCGCAACCGCCGGTGGCGGGATCGGCAGCAGTTGCAGGCTGTGCGGTCGCTGAAGCCCCAGCGAGTGAAACCGCATGTACACCACCTCGACGCGCGCTAGCTCCTGGTGCGTGTACCGCAGCATGTAGTGCTCGGCCATCTCGCTGACGCGCTCGAACGCGATGCGGTCCTCGATGTCCGTGATGCGGGCGGCAATTTCCACCCCCAGAAAGCGCAGGTACTGGATGCCCTTCTTGCCAACAACGTCCATGATCGGCGTGAAGCCGGCCGCGAGGAGTTCGTCTCGCCGCTCCACGACCCGGCGAAGGACGCTCGCGTTGTACGCTCCGCACAGCCCGCGGTTGGACGTGATCGCCAGCACGACGCACCGTCCGTGGCTCGGCCCGGCCTCCAGCAGGGGATGGGTGGCGCCCGGCTGGCCCGTCAGCGATTGCAGCAGGGCCGTCAGCTTCTGCGTGTACGGCTGCGAGGCCACCGCCCGCTGCAAGCATTTCTGAAACCGTGCCGTGGCGATGAGCTGCATTGTCTGCGTGATCTTGCGGATGTTCCGCACGGCCTTGCGGCGTTTCACGATGACGCGGGCTTTCGCCATAGGTCGGTTCTCGCAGGTCCGCCGTACGCCCGCCGCCGACTCGGGCGGCGGCGGGAGCGGCGGTTCCGGTCGTTACGCGGAGCGTTCGGTTTTCAGACCGGCCACAAAGGACTGTTTGAAGCGCGCGACGGCCTCCTTGAGTTTGGCGTCCAGTTCGTCCGACAGTTGGCGCTCGCGAGCGAGCTGTGCGCGGAGTTCCGGCGCCTGGTTGTGGTAGTATTTCAGCAGTCCCTCCTCGAACGCCCTCACCTGGTCGATCGGGATGTCGTCCAGAAAGCCGCGCACCCCGGCGTGGATCGAGAGAATCTGATCCCACACATCCATGGGCTGATACTGCGGCTGCTTGAGCAGTTCCACCATGCGGCGACCGCGGTCGAGCTGCCGCTGCGTCGCGGGGTCCAGTTCCGTCCCGAGCTGGGCAAAGGCCTCCAATTCGCGGTAGGCGGCCAGATCGAGGCGCAGCGAACCGGCAATCTTCTTCATCGCCGGAACCTGCGCATTGCCACCGACGCGGCTGACCGAAATGCCGACGTTGATGGCGGGACGTACACCGGCGAAGAACAGGTCGGGTTCCAGATAAATCTGTCCGTCCGTGATTGAAATGACGTTGGTGGGGATGTAGGCGGAGACCTCCCCTTCCAGCGTTTCGATCACGGGCAGCGCCGTGAGGCTCCCGCCAGACTTCTTGAGCTTCCGAACTTCGTACTGGTCGCGGTCCGGAAGGGCGGTCAGATCATGCTGAAGGGCATGCTCGTCCTGTCGGCCGACGTAGACTTTGCCGTTGACGCCTACTTCTACATCGGGCGGCGCATCTTTGCGGACGATGATGCGCTGCTCGGCCAGCTTGCACGCCCGCTCCAGCAGACGGCTGTGCAGGTAGAAAACATCGCCCGGGTAGGCTTCGCGCCCCGGCGGCCGCCGCAGCAGCAGCGAAAGCTGTCGATACGCCTGCGCCTGCTTCGACAGGTCATCGTACACACAGAGCGTGTGCCGGCCGTGCTCGTACATGAAGTACTCGGCCATGGCACAGCCCGCGTAGGGGGCGATGTACTGGAGCGGGGCCGGGTCGGATGCGCTGGCGACCACCACGATCGTGTAGTCCATCGCATCGTACTTGCGCAGCGTCTCGACGATGCCGGCCACCGTGGACTCCTTCTGCCCGATGGCCACGTACACGCAGATGACATCGCCGCCCTTCTGGTTGAGGATCGTGTCGATCGCGATGGCTGTTTTGCCGGTCTTGCGGTCGCCGATGATCAGCTCGCGCTGGCCGCGGCCGATGGGAATCATGCTGTCGATGGCCTTCAACCCGGTCTGAAGCGGCTCCTTGACCGGCTGACGGGCGGCGATCCCGGGCGCGATGATCTCCAGCGGGCGCCGGTGCGGCGACTGCACCGGTCCCTTGCCATCCAGCGGACGAGCCAGCGGGTCCACCACCCGCCCGATCAGCGCGTCCCCGACCGGCACGCTGAGCAGCCGTCCGGTGGTCCGCACCTCTTCGGCCTCCTTGACGTCCAGATAGTCGCCCAGCACGACGGCGCCGACGCAGTTCTCCTCCAGGTTGAACACGACGCCGATCGCGCCCGAGGCGAACTCCAGCATCTCGCCCGCCATCGCCTGCGACAGGCCGTAGATACGCGCCACGCCGTCCCCCACCTCCAGCACCCGACCGATCTCGGCCGCGTCCAGGCCGGCGCGGTAGCGACTGATTTCCTGCTTGATGACGTTGGCGATCTCGTCTGCTTTGAATTTCATGACTCAGTCCGTGTCGTTCTCGTTCGCGGTGTCGTCGTCCGCCGTTCGTCGGGCGGCTACCCGCAGGCCGGCGGGCTGCGTCAGCCCGCCGGGTTTTCCCCGGCGTCCAGCGAAGCCGTCTCGACCGGAATATCCAGCCCGCGGCTGCTGCGTTCGAGCAGACCCGCACGGGCCATCTGCAACTGCCGACGGAGCGAACAGTCGAAGCGAAACTCCTCTATCTGCATGACTAGACCGCCGATCACGTCCGGATCCACGTTCCACGTGACGAGCGGGTGTTTGCCCGACAGTTCGGCGGCCAGGCGGGTGATCTCGTCCTGCTGCGCCGGCGACAACGGCACCGCCGTGTGGACGGTCACCTCCACCTCGCCTGCCGCCCGCTCCTGACGCAGCACAAAGTCCCGATGCAAGGCGGCCAGCAGATGCACCCGGCCGTGGTCGTTCATTACCTGCAATGTATCCAGCACCAGATCGCTGAGCCGGCCGCGAAACATCCGTTCCAGACTCAGTCGCCGACTGAGCGTATCCACCGCGCCGGACCGCAAAAAAGCCGCCCACGCCGGATCGGTCTGCACCAGCCGCGCCAATTCCTCCAGCTCGTTGCGAACCGTGTCCACCACCCGCGCTTCCCGGGCGAGATCGAACAGCGCCGCGGCGTAGACGTCGGCGACCTCAAGTTGTTCAACCAGTGTTTCCGGCATCGGAGGTCTGCATCAGTTGAGCTTCGCCTTTCCGGTTGCCCGGATCTCGGCCACAGATTCTTCAATTAGACGCGCGTGGTCGGCCGGTGTGAGCTGCTTCCGCAACACGCGGCCGGCGACTTCGACCGCCAGCTCTGCCACGTGGTCGTAAATTTCCTTGATCGCCGCGTCCGTCGCCAGACGGATTTCCCGCCGCGCGCGGGCCGCCATGTCGCGCGTTTCCTGCTGGGCCTGCGCCAGGATGCGTTGCCGCGTGGCCTCGGCGTCCCGACGTCCTTCCTCGACGAGGGCGGCCGCTTCGGCGTGCGCCCGTTCCAGGCGGCCCTGATATTCGGCCAGCAGACGTGCTGCCTCCTCACGCTCCCGGCGGGCAGCCTCCAGAGACTCGCGGATCGTCTTCTCCCGCTCGTTCAGGACGTTCAGCAGTGGCTTCCAGAGCGTGCGGCTCAGAATCCACACGACCAGGCCGAAGATGACGAGCGTAAAGATGAAGTTGCCGATGTCGGCGTTGAAGATGTTCGTCTCAGTCCCGTGCGCCTCCTCGGCCGCCAAGGCTGCCGAACCCCACAGGGACGCCCCCCACGGCAACCACCGCAAGCACAGCGGAGCCAGATGGGACGCGGTCGGCTTTTCCCGCGGTCCGGTGCGCCTCAGGAAGCCCACCGCGTACCGCACCGAAGTGGACGCGGTAACCGGTCCGGTCACGACGATTCTCCTTTCCGCACGCAGGGTCGGCGCAACGCCCCCTGCCGACACCGCCCCTCACACGCTCAGAAGAACAGCGCCAGCAGGCACACAACGACGGCAAACAGTGTGGCCCCTTCAATCATCGCGGCCGTCAGCAGCATCGCGAAGTTGATGGTCCCCGCCACCTCCGGCTGGCGCGCCATCGATTCCACCGCGCTGCCGCCGATGCGGCTGATGCCGGCGGCGCCGCCCATCACGACGAGGCCGGCGCCGATGCCGATGCCGACGACCTTCAGGCCCTGGTCGCCGATAAGCGTCGCTCGGGCCGGTTCGCCGGCGGCCTTCTCCTCGGCCCAGGCGGCGTCAACACCCATCGCGCCCAGCCCCAGTGCGATCATCGTCAAAGCTGTCCAGGAGCGGACCTTCGTGGTCATAAGCTGAATCCTTTCTCGTCTCGCAGCACCCGGTGGGGGCGGGTGCATCGGTGTACGCCATCGCGTCTCGCAGCCTCACGGCCCGTTACCCCACGTACCGGGCATGGCGTGGATGAGCGGCTACGGGGCGCGGACCGACAAGCGATCCGCAACGCCCGGTCAATGACCCTCTGTTGCGTGCGCGTGCTTTTCCTCATGCTCGTGGTGGATGTTCACGGCTTGGCCGATGAAGGTCGCGCTGAGAAACGTGAACACGAACGCTTGGAGCAAGGCGACCAGCAGTTCCAGAAAGTTGATGGCCACACTGCCCAGAATGACGGGTATGGAGATTGCCAATCCGCCGGCTGCCCCTAGAGCGCTCCATGCCATCCCGATGAAGCTGAGCAGGACGGCGAGCAGAATGTGACCGGCCAGCATGTTGGCGAAAAGACGCATGGCCAGCGCGAAGGTCTTGGCCAGCAGCCCGATGAGCTCCAGGAGNGCGATGAAGATATTCAGCCCCGGCGGCCCCATGAAGAAATGCTTCACGTACGCCAGCCCGTGCAGGCGCAGCCCGTTGATGACGATCATCCCCAGCGTGCACACCGCCAGGGCCGCCGTCACCATGATGTTGCCCGTCGAGGTGCCTCCGATCGCATGACCCGGGACGACCCGGAACCAGTCGGCCAGCGGAATCAACCCCAGCAGGTTACAGGTGAATACGAAGAAGAACGCCGACCAGATGTACGGCAGGAACGCGTCCGCATACGGCCCCAGCGCCGGCTTGGCTACGCGCTCCCGAAGTTGCTCGCACGCCGCCTCGATCGCGTTGCCGAAACCGGTTGGAACCAGTCGCCCCCATCCGGAGCGCTCCCGAACCCCACGGACGGCCCGCGGCAGCACGAGGACCAGCAGCGCCGCCGCCACGATCTGCATGATGATGTGATTGCTCAAGAGTGTGATCTGGTCGAACGGCCACGGAGCCGAAAGCGGCACCGAGAACAATCGGTGCTGAACCACGTGCGTCAACGGGTTGAGTTCGGCCAGCACGGGTCCCATCAGGAGCTGGTCCTCCCTTGGCGACGGCTCAGCCAGGCTACGCCGCCGGTGTCCACTACCAGAAGAAGCAAGTACCCGGCCACGGTCGAAACCGCCAGCGTCACTCGATCCGCGGGACGAAGCGCCAGCAGCGTCAGCAACAGTGCGATCGTGAGCAGGAACCGCAGCACCATGCCGCCCAGCAGGCCCTGCACGCGCCCGCGCGGTCCGTGCCGAAGGCTTAGCACCATCGGTACCAGGCCGAGTAGAGCTGCCACCAGCGCAATCCCTGCGCCCAGGACCAATGCGACCAGTGCCCCGCTCCCGGCCAGTGTCCGCACCGGGTAGGAGGCGATCGCCCCGGCCGTTACGACCGCCGCGCACGAGAGGCCTGCCAGCCGTCCGAAAACGCTCCAGGGCCGCAGGTCAGCCTGGTGTTCGTCCGTCATCGTTGCGGCGTTCTCCTTGGCCTTCACGCGGTTCGGTCGGTGGCCGGCTCATACGCCAGGCGTCGCGGAGAAAGTTGTACAGCCCGCCGATGACGCCCAGCGACGCCCCGACGACCACTCCGACGGGCCGGGTGTGGAAATGATAGTCGACCCACAGCCCGGTCAACGTCAGACCAACGATCGCGGCGGCGAGCTCCGCGCCCAGCCCGGCGTAACGTAGCAGGTTCTGGCGCGCGGGCTGGACGCCGGGCCGCTTTTCTTCCTTCGGCTTTTTCACGCAAGCGCCCGAACATCCGCCCCCGGCTCGACGATCCCGGGCCCACCCGGGTCGGATACCGACTGAGCCCTGCCCAGCCGGCGCAGGCGGCGTCAGACCGCGTCCCGATCGCTTCGGGAATGTAGCGCCCCGCTCGGCACGCGTCAAGCCGCGCGTGACGGCGGCGCGATCCCCCGGCACCGGCGCTTGGAAATCCGCCCCGTTTCCGGTATGTAGGGGACTGGCAGCCACGCCGCGTGGCGGGTGACCGGCCGGCGGTCACGCCCACGGCAAGGCCGGCGGCAACACGCGACAGAATGCGAATACTCGTTCTTCGGGATGCTGGGAACGTGGCGGAGCGGTTGCTCCCGCAACTGGCCGCGCAGGCAGAGGTGCGCGTCGTCAGTTCGGTCGCGGAAGCGGTTGCGGCCTTGCGGGACAGTCAGTTCGACCTGGTTGTCACTGGCAGCTCGGAGCTGCTGCCACTCACCGTGACGGCTGCGCACGAACGCGCCAGTCGGGTGTTGGAGGGAATCGCGCAAGGCGTGTGCATCGTCGCGCGCGACGGGACTCTCATTTGGGCCAACGCGACGCTCCGGTCTTATCCTGGGCACGTCCTGGATGCGGTTCGGGCGGCCTGCGCCGCAGTTGCGGCTGAGTGGGGAGCTGAGCCGGCAGCTTCCGAGAGTGCTCCCGAGGCGGACCTGCGCCGCCCGCGCTGCCGACAGCAGGCCCTGCGAGTCGGGCAGGAGTATTGCTTCGACCTGTCCGTGTCGGCATTGCCCGGCGGGGGGAACGAGGTCGAGGAAGTACTTGGCCTGTGCACTGACACGACGGCCGTCACGCGCCTGCGGGAGAAACTGGACGCCATCGATGCGGCGGGTCAGGAGCTCGTCGCGCTGAACGTGGACGAAACGTCGCTGCTGGATGTGGGTGAACGGCTGCGTTTGCTCGAGGACAAGCTGATTCGCTATTGTCGGGATCTGCTGCATTTCACGCACTTCAACGTGCTGGTGCTGGATCCGCAAACGCGGCGACTTCAGACCGTGCTGGCCGGAGGGTTCTCCGAAGAAGCGAAGGCCATCGAGATTTACGCGGCGGAGACGGGCAACGGCATCAGCGGTTACGTCGCCGCCACCGGCAAGTCGTACATCTGCCCCGACATCTCCAAGGACCCGCTCTACCTGCCCGGCTTCGAATGTGCCGCCTCTTCTTTGACCGTGCCGTTGCGCCTGATTGATCGCGTCGTCGGCGTGTTCAATGTCGAGTCGGATCAGCCCGCCGCCTTTACCGACGAGGATCGCCAGGTGGCGGAGATCTTCGGACGCTACATCGCGGTGGCGCTGCATACGCTCAAGCTGCTGGCGGTCGAGCGGATCGATGCGGCGGGGCAGGCGGCGGCGGGCGTGAGCTCCGAGGTTGCGGAGCCGCTGGACGGGATTGTCGGCGAAGTCAGCCGGCTGCTGACCGGTCCGTTGGACACGGAGGAGGCCCGCCAGCGTCTGCGCGGCATCATTGACCGTGTCGATCGGGTCAAGCGAGCACTGCAAGCCGCGCGCCGGCCGCCTGCGATCCGCGGTTTGGTGCCCGAAGCGCCAACCATCGACCCCCTGCTGCGCGATAAGCGTGTGCTCGTGGCCGAAGACGAGGACATTATCCGCGACACGCTGGCGGATCTGCTGACCCGGGCCGGAGCATTGGTGGTGACGGCGCGCGACGGGAGTGAGGCGGTCGCGATGCTTCATTCACAGACCTTCGACCTCGTGCTCTCGGATATCAAGATGCCCCACAAGAACGGGTACGAGGTTTTCGCCGCCGCCCGGGCCGTAAATAAGGCCTGCCCGGTGATTCTCATTACTGGATTCGGGTACGATCCAGAGCATTCGATTGTGCGGGCGAGTCGCGAGGGGCTGGCCGCGGTCCTGTTCAAGCCATTTACGGTCGACCAACTGATGGAAAACATCCACAGGGCCTTGTCCAGCGCGGCGCCGGCCGCCTGAGTGGTCTCCAGGCCCGGGACAGACGGTGGTCGTCGCGGCAGCCCGGGCAGCAGGGGACGCGCGCCGGCGGTCGCGCGGTTTTCCGAACCATGAGGCCCAAACGCATGGCTGAGGCCCACGAAGCGGACGTAAACATCCACCTGCCGACGCCGCTGTGCCGCGACGTCGAAACCGCTTTGCAACGCGAGTGGCTCGTGACCAACGGCCTGGGTGGGTTCGCCGCGGGCACGGTCGCGGGGGCACTGACGCGACGGTATCACGGATTGTTGCTGGCGGCGCTGAGGCCGCCCGTGGGGCGCCGACTGCTGGTGACCAAACTCGACGACACGATCGTCTGCGACGGGGAAAAGTGCGCTCTGTACACAAACGTGTGGCACAGCGGCATCGAGCAGCCGGCCGGATGTCGCTTTCTGGAGCGTTTCGACCTGAATGCGAATGTGCCCACGTGGACGTACGCGTTGCCTGCGGGGCGTGTGACGAAACGGATCTGGATGGAGGCGGGGCGCAACGTCACGTTTGTGCGGTACGGTTTGGCACGCGACGCAGCTCCGGTTGTGCTGCAATGCCGACTGCTGGTTACGGACCGCGACTACCATCACCTGCTGCCTGGGGCCCATCGCACGTTTCAGGTCCAGGCGACCGGCGCGCGGATCGACGTCCGGGCCGATCCGGACGGGACGCCCACCTGCGTCCGCTGCGCCGGAGCGCCCGCCGCGCAGGCCGAGTGGCAGGTGGATTACACGTGGTGCCACGGCTTCCACCTCCGGGTGGAGGCGGCACGGGGGTATGACTACCTCGACAGCCACCTGGTCGTCGGGCTGTGTTGTGTGCCGCTGCAACCCGGCGACGAAGTGACCTTTGTGGTCGCCACCGTGGAGCACGGCGCGGTTGACGTCGATGACGCGTTGGCTCGTCATCGCGGACGCATGCGCGGCTTGCTTGATGCCTGGGCGCAGCGTACGTCGATTCCTCCCGCACGGACCCCGCTACCCGTGCGTCAGCTCGTGCTGGCGGCGGACCAGTTTCTCGTCGCACGCCCGGGACCCGAGGAGCCGGACGGGCACACGGTGATTGCCGGCTACCCTTGGTTCACCGACTGGGGGCGGGACACCATGATCTCGCTTTCGGGGCTGACGCTGGTGACCGGGCGGTTCGAACTGGCCCGCCGGATTCTCCGCACCTGGGCGCGGTACGTGGACCACGGGTTGATCCCGAACCGGTTTCCGGATGTCGGGGACCGGCCGGAGTACAACACCGCGGATGCCACGCTCTGGTATTTGTGGGCGATCGACCAATATGTCCGGGCGACCGCGGACGTGACGACGCTGGCTGAGCTGTTCCCGGTGATGGAAGAAGTGGTCGCGTGGCATCGGCGCGGCACATGGCACAACATCCGGGTCGACGCCGATGGGTTGGTGGCCGCGGGAGAGCCGGGGCTGAACCTTACGTGGATGGACGCCAAGTACGGCGACCAGGTCTTCACTCCCCGTCAGGGCAAGCCGATCGAGCTCAGCGCGCTGTGGTACGACGCGCTGTGCAACCTGGCGCGGCTGGCGGATCTGCTGGAGAAATCCGACGCCGAGTACATGCGACTGGCCGAGGCGACGCGCAAGTCGTTCGCGCGCTTCTGGAACCGGCGGCGGCAGTGCTGCTTCGACGTGCTGGACGGGCCAGACGGGAACGATCCGCGGATTCGCCCGAACCAGATTTTCGCGGTGTCGCTGACGCACAGCCCGCTGCCCCGGGAACGGCAGCTTGCGGTGGTCAAGGTCTGCGAGGAGAAGTTGCTGACCTGGTTTGGCTTACGGACGCTGGCGCCGGAGGAGCCGGGATACCGCGGTCGCTATGTCGGGAACCTTTTTGAGCGTGACTCGGCGTATCACCAGGGCACGTCGTGGGGCTGGCTGCTGGGGCCGTTCGTGCTGGCGCACTACCGTGTACACCGGGATCGGGAACAAGCCCGGGGATTCCTGGCACCCTTGCTTGGCCAGCTTTGGAACCACGCCGTCGGAAGCCTCAGCGAGATTTTCGATGGCGATGAACCGCACACTCCGCGGGGATGCGTGGCGCAGGCGTGGTCGGTGGCCGAGGCGCTGCGCGCGTGGTGGATGACGCAGCGGTAGCCGGGGCCGTGTGGTGCCGAGGGCGTAGCCGTCGGACCCGGCGGACTTGAAGATGACGCGGAAGTCATCAGACGCCGCGTGCGACGTGGGGCCAGAGAATCTTATGCAATTGCAGGCCGACGCGGACGTTGAGCCGGTCGGCCAAGACCCAGCCGGCCAAATCCGCCGGATTCAGCGTTTCGTGAACAGGCGCGAAGATGACGGGACAGCGGGCCGGCAGTTGAAAGCGCTGCACGATTTCGCGGGCCCAGTCGTAGTCGGCGCGATCGGCTAGAACGAACTTCACCTCGTCGCGCGGGGTAAGCAGGTCGATGTTCGGCCAGTGGTTGCGGGCACTCTCGCCGCTGCCGGGGCACTTGATGTCCACGATGCGAACGACGCGCGGGTCGACGGTCGCGATCGACAGAGCGCCGCTGGTTTCCAGCAGCACGGTAGGGAACTCGTCGGCCAGCCGGGTCAGCAGCGGATAAACGGCCGGCTGGAGCAACGGCTCGCCGCCGGTGACCTCCACCAACGGACACCCGAAGCCGCGCACCTGCGCGAGGATTTCATCCAGCTCCATCCACCGACCTTCGGTGAAGGCGTAGGTCGTGTCGCACCACGCGCAGCGCAAGTGGCAACCGGTCAGGCGGACGAAAACGCAGGGCTGTCCGGTACGCGTCCCCTCGCCCTGAAGCGAGTAGAAGATTTCGTTGACCCGCAGTCGCAGCGCCGCCATCGCATCGCGATTATAGGGCACGACGAACAACTGCCGCGCTGCGGGTCCACCACTTACGCGGTGGGTTCAGGCGGTGTTTGCCATACCGGATATGCCCGATTTGAACCTCCAAGCCAGTGCGGGGAGGGTCGTCAGGCATGGATTGGGCGGCCGTCGACCGCAAGGGCCGCCTCTTTGAGAGCTTCCGCCAAGGTCGGGTGCGCGTGGCAGCAGCGTGCCAGGTCTTCGCTGCTGGCCCCGAATTCGATCGCGACCGCAGCTTCCGCGATCAGATCTCCGGCCCGTGGGCCGATGATGTGGACGCCCAGCAGGCGGTCGGTCTTCGCGTCGGCCAGAACCTTGACCCGCCCGTCGATTTGCCCCAGCGCCCGTGCCCGGCCGTTGCCGCGGAAGTGAAACACCCCTACGCGGTACGCGCGACCCTCTGCCTTCAACTGCTCCTCCGTCCGCCCCACGGCCGCAATCTCCGGTTCCGTGTAGCAGACCGCGGGGATGGCGTCGTAGTTGACATGTCCGTACCCGGTGACGATCCGTTCGACGCACGCCACGCCCTCTTCCTGGGCCTTGTGCGCCAGCATCGGTCCGCGGATCGCGTCGCCGATCGCGTATACGCCGGGCGCGCCGGTCGCAAAACCCTCATCCACCGGGATGCGGCCTTTTTCATCCGGCCTCAGACCAACTGTCTCCAGCCCCAAATCGGCGGTGTTCGGCGTACGGCCGACAGCCAGGAGGACGCGATCGCAGCGGATCGGCGGCAGACCTTCCGCCTCGACCACGCACGGAAGACCCTCGTCGCTTTGACCGTCCTGCCACGCTTTCGTTACCCGCGCCCCGAGGTGAAACTCAATGCCTTGACGTTTGAACAGCTTGAGCGCTTCGGCGGCGATCTCGGCGTCGGTTCCCGGCAGGATGCGGTCAAGGTACTCGAGCACGGTCACACGTGCGCCCAGTCGGCGCCAGACCGAACCCAGCTCCAGACCGATGTAGCCGGCGCCGATGACCACCAGGTGCTGGGGAACCGTGGTCCACGACAGCGCCTCGGTACTCGTGCCAATGCGGTCGTAATCCAGCTCCACACCCGAGAGCGGTGCGGAGACGCTGCCGGGGGCGAGCACGATGTGGCGTGCCTCCAGTTCCGACGGGGCGGCTGAGTCCGCCGGGGCCGGCGTGGTGGGGGTGACGACCACGCGCCCCGGGCCTGCCAAGCGTCCATGGCCGGTGTAGCGCGTGACCCGGTGCTTGCGAAACAGCGCTTCGATCCCTTTGACGTTGGTGGCGACGATCTGCTCCTTGCGGCGAAGCATGGTTGCCAGGTCGAGTTCGACTGCCCCGACGCGGACGCCGTGCTCGGACAGCGCGCTATGGACTTCGGAAAACCGGGCGCTGGATTCGAGCAGCGCTTTGCTGGGAATGCAGCCGACGCGCAGGCAGGTGCCGCCAAGGGCTGCCTCGCGCTCCACGCAGGCGACGTTCAGGCCAAGCTGGGCAGCCCGGATGGCCGCGACGTAGCCGCCGGGTCCACCGCCGATGACGATCAGATCGTGTTGGGGCATAGCTGAGTAGTCCTGGCACAGGAGGCAGGCCGCGCCCAGGCAGGGATTCGAGCGGCCGGTGCACGGTGCGCGCCCGTTGCGCCTAGACCTCCACGAGCATCCGCGCTGGCTCCTCGACGCACTCTTTGATCCGCTTCAAGAACGAGACCGATTCCCGCCCGTCGATGATCCGGTGGTCGTAGGTCAGGGCCACATACATCATCGGCCGGATCACCACCTGCCCGCCTCGCGCCACCGGCCGCTCCTGGATGACATGCAGGCCGAGGATAGCGCTTTGCGGCGGGTTGATAATCGGCGTGGCCAGCAGCGAGCCGAACACGCCGCCGTTGGTGATCGTGAACGTGCCGCCCTGAAGTTCCTCGACCGAGATGCGGCGTTCGCGGGCGCGCGTGGCGAGGTCGGCAATGGCCAGCTCGATCTCGGCAAAACTGAGGCGTTCCGCATTGCGGATCACGGGCACGACGAGGCCGGCATCCGTGCTGACTGCCACGCCGATGTCGTAGTAATTCTTGTACACGATGTCCGTGCCGCGAATCTCGGCGTTGACCGCGGGCCACCGTTTGAGGGCGTCGATGGCCGCCTTGACGAAGAACGACATGAGGCCGAGTTTGACGTTGTATCGCTTCTGGAAGTCTTCTCCGTACTGCTCGCGCAGGCGCAGCACCGCGCTCATGTCGATTTCGTTGAAGGTCGTCAGCATCGCCATCGTCTGCTTGGCCTCAACCAGACGCTGGGCGATGCGCCGGCGAAGCATCGTCATTGGAACGACTTCTTCCTGCCGGTCCGACGCCGCCTCGGCCGGCGGCGAAACAGCGGACGGCGCGGTCGACCGCTCGGGTGTCGCCTGGGCCGTTCCCACGGCCGGCGCCGCGGCCAGGTGCCGCTCCACGTCTTCCTTCAGCAGTCGTCCCCCGGGCCCTGTCGGCGTCACGTCGGACGCCTCCAGGCCGGCCTGCGCCAAGGCCCGGCGCGCCGCCGGCATGACCCGCACCTCCTCCGACCGCCTGGCCGGCTCCTGGGCGGCTGCCTTGGCCACCCCCGGCGGGGGCGCGACGTGCGCCGGCAGTGGCGTCGTGGGTCGCTCGGCTTCCTCGATGATCGCGATCACCGTCCCGACCGGAACGACTTCGCCGGCCTGTCGCACGTGCTTCGTCAGAAAGCCGCTGACCGGCGCGGGCAGTTCCATCGACGCCTTGTCGGTCTCGATTTCGACCACCGCTTCGTCGCGTTCGACGTACGCGCCCTCCGGTTTCAACCAGGCGCCGATCTGCACTTCCGTGATGGACTCGCCGGCTGAAGGGACTCGCAGCTCAACCGCCATAGGTTCGCATCTCCCGCATCACACCCCGCGTGTGAGGAATAGTCGCGCCGCCGCGCCCGTGCGGCTAGAGTGCGGCGAAGGCCTGCTCCAGCAACCGTTCCTGCTCAAGCCGATACGCGCCGGTTGACCCGCTGGCGGGACTGGCCGCGGCCGGCCGACTGATGACGGCAAACCGGCGCCCCAACAGGCTCGCGCCGAATCGTAAGCGAAAGTAGGGGCCGGCGCCCATGTTGGCCGGCTCTTCCTGCACCCAGACGACGGGCGCCTCAGCCGGATAGGGGCCCAGAGCCGCCGCCAGTTGTTCGTCCGACAGCGGATAAAATTGCTCGACCCGCAGCAGCGCGACGTCTGACCGACTGCGACGTTGCCGCTCCTCCCAAAGCTCGTAATACACTTTACCGCTGCACAACAGGATGCGCCGCACGTCCGTCGGCGCCACCTCTCGATCGGGCAGCACACGCTGAAAACGCCCCTGCGCCAGCTCGTCCAAACTCGATACACAGGCCGGATGCCGCAACAGACTCTTCGGCGTCAGCACGACGAGCGGCTTACGCCAGGGTCGCACCACCTGACGCCGCAAAACATGAAAGTACTGTGCCGGCGTGCTCGGCTGCACCACCTGAAGGTTGTCCTCCGCCGCCAGCATCAAGAACCGTTCGAGCCGGGCGCTGGAGTGTTCCGGTCCCTGGCCCTCCTGCCCGTGCGGCAACAACAGCACGAGGCCGCTGAGACTGAACCACTTCTCCTCGGCACTGGCAATGAACTGGTCTACGTAGACCTGGGCGGCGTTCACGAAGTCGCCGAACTGTGCCTCCCACAGCACCAGCCCGTCGGGGCACGCGATGCTGTAGCCATACTCGAATCCCAGCACCCCGGCCTCCGACAGCGGACTGTTATAGACCTCGAAGGGTGCCTGGTCCGGGCTCAGATGGGCGAGCGGCACGTAGGTGCGACCATTCTCGTAGTCGTGCAGCACGGCGTGCCGCTGACTGAAGGTCCCGCGGGCGGAATCCTGCCCGCTCAAACGCACCCGTGTTCCGTCGGTCACCAGGGTCGCGAACGCCAGGACTTCGGCCGCCGACCAGTCCACCGGACGCTCGCCGCCCGCCATTTGCCGACGCTGTTCGACAAACCGCCGCAGCTTCGGGTGCAGATGAAAATCGGCCGGCAGTCGAGTTTGCGCTTCGAGCAGCGCGGCCAGCCGCTCGCGCGCCACTCCTGTGTCCACTTCCGGGACGTCGGCGTCGCGGCCGCCGGCATAGCGGCTCCAGAGCTGACCGAGAACACTGGCACGCGCCGGGACGGCGGGTCCCTCGCGGCGCGCGCCGGCCAGCTCCCGCTCCAGATCCGCTCGTCGGCGGGCCGCCAGTTCGTCCGCCTCCTGCTGCGTCACCCCCCCGAGCTGTCGCAGGTGAGACAGGTATCCCTCGCGCACCGACGGCCTTTCCGCGATCCGCCGATACAGCACCGGCTGCGTGAACGAAGGCTCGTCCCCCTCGTTGTGCCCGTGCCGGCGATAGCAGTACATGTCGATGACCACGTCGCGCTGGAACGTACGGCGGAAATCCAGCGCCAGGCGCACGACCTGAGCGACGGCCTCAGGATCCTCACCGTTGACGTGGAATATGGGGCTCTGGAGCAGCTTGGCCACGTCCGTGGCATACAGGGACGAGCGTCCCTCCTCGGGGTTGGTGGTGAAACCGAGCTGGTTGTTCACGATCACGTGCAGTGTGCCACCGACCGTATAGCCCGGTAGAGTGCTGAGATTCAGGGTCTCTTGCACGATCCCTTGGCCGGCGAAGGCGGCGTCGCCGTGGATCAGCAAGGCCATGCTGCGCTGGCGCGATTGATCTGCCAGACGGTCCTGCTTGGCGCGCGTCCGACCCAGTGCCACCGGGTTTACGAACTCCAGATGACTGGGGTTGAAGCACAGGGCCAGGTGCACCCGGCGGCCGCTCTGGGTTACCCAGTCGCCGTGATAGCCCTGATGATATTTGACGTCCCCCCGGCCGACGTACAGTTCGGCGTCCAGGTCTTCGAACAGCCGGAAGATGTGACGTGGGCTCATGCCCACGATGTTGGCGAGCACATTCAGTCGCCCGCGGTGGGCCATGCCGATCACGATTTCCTCCACCCCCTGCTCGCCGGCGTGCTCGATGGCCAGGTCCAGCAGTGGAATCAGACTCTCCGCGCCCTCCAGCGAGAAGCGTTTGGCGCCGACGAACTTCTTCTGGATGAACTCCTCGAAGATGACGGCATCGGTCAGGCGGGTCAGGATGCGAAGCTGTTCGGCACGCGACAGCGCCAGTCGGTTCTGCGTACCCTCCATCCGCTCCTGAAGCCAGTGCCGCACGTCCAGCGAGTCGATGTGCATGAACTGCACGCCAATGGAGCGGCAATAGGTGTTCCGCAGCAGGAACAGAATCTCGCGCAGCGTGCGGACGGGGGCGCCGCTGATCGTCCGGCTGGAGAAGGGCCGATCGAGATCGTCGCGCGTGAACCCGTAGTAGCTGGGTTTCAGCTCCGGACACAGTGGCCGCGGGCGATGCAGGGGATCGACCTGCGCGATGATGTGCCCGCGGACGCGATAGGCCCGGATGAGCTGGTCCACGCGGTCCTGGTTTATATCCACGGTCAGCCGGCGGTCGGAGCGCCCGTCGCGTGGGGGCGGCGGGTTGAAGATGCTCGAGGGGCGGAAGGACGGCCCCAAGCGGGACAGACTGCCGAACCGGTCGCCGACGGCGCTATGCTCAAAATAGGCGCGCCAATTGGCCGGAACGGCCGCCGGATTTCTCAAGTACTCCGCGTACAGTGCTTCGACGAACGCCAAGTTGTGCGGGTCAGGAAGAGGCGACGACTCAGTCATTGTCGGCCATCCGCGTTGCGGGCTCCGGTCAGCACCCGTTGCGGCTCATCTGCCCGGGCAGGAAGCGGAACCGCCGAATTATAGCCGGCGCAAGGCACGCCAGATGCAGCCCCCGCTTCGTGCCCGGCCGAGCCCTCCGGCTCAGTACGACAACCCGCCACGCAGCTCCCGCTTGCGTTTCTTGGCCGGCCGGCTGGGGGTGGGTTGTTCCGCCGCGGCGGCATCCGCCGTCTCCTCCTGCGCGGCCTTCAGCGACAGCGCGATGCGCCGCTGCTGCGGATCCACCGAAAGGACGCGGACCTGGATGACCTGGCCGGGCTTAAGGACGTCGCCGACGGTGCGGACCCGCTGGTTGGCGAGCTGCGAAATGTGAATCAGTCCTTCGACGCCCTCCTCGAGCTGTACGAACGCGCCGAAGTTGGTTATCCGCGTGACGGCGCCGCTGACCAGCGCGTTCGGCTGATAGCGCTCCGCCACCGTCTGCCACGGATCCTGCGCCAGAGCCTTCAGACTCAGACTGAGCTTGCGCTTGGCGGCGTCGATCGCGAGGACGGCGACACGCACCGGATCCCCAACCTTAAGGATGTCCTTGGGATGCGTAATGCGCTGGGTCCAGCTCATCTCACTGACCGGAATCAGCCCCTCGATGCCTGGTTCCAGCTCGACAAAGGCGCCGAAATCCATGAGCCGGGTCACCCGCCCCTCGACGGTATCCCCCACCTTGTACTTGGCCTCGGCGAAAGTCCACGGGTCAGGCTGAAGCTGCTTCAGCCCGAGCGAGATGCGATCCTTGACGAGATCGACCTTGAGAACCTTGACCTCGATCTCCTGGCCTTCGCGCAGCAGTTCACGCGGATGATTCACCCGCGAGTAGCTCAGGTCGCTCACGTGCAGCAGGCCGTCGATGCCCCCCAGGTCCACAAAGGCGCCGAAATCCGTCAAACGCCGGACGACGCCCTTGCGCACCTGCCCCTCGGCCAACTGGAAGCGCAATTGTTGCCGTTCTTCTTCCCGCTCACGCTCCAGGACCCGCCGCCGGCTGAGAACGAGGTTCTTGCCGCGCCGGTCGATCTCAGTCACCTCGCATTCCAGCCACCGGCCGATGAACGAAGCGAAGTCGTCATGGCGTACCAGATCGACCTGGCTCATGGGCATGAACCCGCGCAGCCCGTGGACGCGTAGCTCCAGGCCGCCGATGTTGCTGCCGGTCACCCGCGCCTTGACGACGTCGCCGACGCGAAGGGACTCCAGATTGGCCTCAACCTTCGCCTCGCGCAGCGACAGTCGCATCAAGCCCGATTCCCGATCAAACCCGTGCGGTATGAGGCTCAGGACTTGGCCGACCACCGGTGGTTCGTCCGGTTCGAACTCATCCAGCGGGATGATCCCCTCGGCTTTTCCGCCGACGTCCACGAAGACGTCCGTCCCCTTGATGCTCACGATGCGACCTTGGATGCGACCGTGTTCATCGGGGGCGGATTCCCGCGGCGGGGCCGCGGACAGCCGGGTAAGGTCCTCCGTGCTCAAGTTCGCGACCTGGTCGGCCACTTCGCGCTCGAGCTGTACGTCGTCCGGTTCGTGGGGCACAAGAGACACGACTACACCATCTCCGCACGCTGCTTGCTGACACCCAAACTTCCTATCGTATTGATCGGGCCGTACAAATACAACAGCAGAGGCCGAGGATCGGCCCTCGCTCCGCATGCGGCTCAAAAGTAACGGCCGTTCGTAAAGAACCTTATAAGGACTTGCGGTGGACAATAGCACCGATACGGACCCCTCGCCGGCCTCCGCCTCCGCTTATTGGGCAAGCGGCTTGCCGCGTGGACGCCGTTCGGGCAGAACCCGACCGGCCGGGACGCTTGACCGGGAGCGGTTCGGGAGGGCCGCCTCATTGCCCCGTGTGACCAAAGCCGCCCGCGCCCCGCGTCGTCGCGGCCAGTTCCTGCACCTCCACCACCTCCACACGTGCTACCGGCGCGATCACAAGCTGGGCAAAGCGCATCCCGCGGGTGATCGTATAGGGCGTCCGGGAACAGTTTGCCAGAATTACCTGCAACTCGCCGCGGTAGTCCGCGTCGATCGTCCCTGGGGCGTTCGGCAGCATCAGCCCGTGGCGCAGGGCCAGCCCGCTGCGCGCGCGGACCTGACCCTCGTAACCGGGCGGGATCTCAAGGAAGAGCCCCGTCGGAATGAGCTTGATTTCGCCGGGCGCGATGGTGATCGGCTCTTCATTCGCCGCCACCAGATCGAGCCCTGCCGCGTGCGCGCTCATGTACTGCGGTAGCGGCAGGTCCTCCAGGCCTGGCCGCCGACGGATTCGCAGCACGGGATGCGGAGCGTTGTCCATGTCTCTAATCCGATCCGGCCCACTTGGCCGATGATGCAATATACCCGGCGAGGCGTGCTCGCTGAACCGAACTCCGTGAGGTGACAAGGGTGAGCGCGATGTCCCGACCGGAGGATACGCCTTCCGCAACGTTGCCCGACCTGACGCCTCTCGCCCTGCACCGTGCGGGCAATCGTCTGGTATTCACCCTCTGTCAGCAGACCGATATTCTGGCTCAGTTGCCCGCCAATTACGAGGAAATGCTGAGGGAGCGGCTGGCGGATGTTCTCTCCAACGACGCCCCGCTGAACGTGCGCATCGACCTGGAGAATGTGGCCGCCATCAGCAGTCGACAGCTCGGCTCCCTGATTGCACTGGGCAAAGTCCTGCGGCCCCGCTGCGGCAAAGCGCTCATGGTCGGCGTCAGCCCCGGTGTTCGACACCTGCTCCAGATGACCCGCCTGGACGAACTTTTCACGATCGGCTGTTAACCCCCGACCCCGCAGCGACCATCCCGGTCCGCCTTCAGAGCTGCCCGCCGGCTCATAGCACGAGTTTATATCCGACCGCATGGGCCGTCAGGATGTGCCGTGGGCGCTTCGGGTCGGGTTCGAGCTTTCGGCGAAGGCTGACGATGTGATTGTCAACCGTGCGGTCCGCGGGGCCGATCCCGACGCCCCAGATACGTTCGAGGAGTTCGCTCCGCGGAACCGCCTCGCCGACGTGCTCGTAGAGGATTCGCAGCACTTCGGATTCGTAGTACCCGAGCGGCAGTTCCCCCTTCGGACCGAGAACCCGCTGGCGCGTCAGATCAACCAGCCGCTCGCCCACTTTGAAAGGTTGTCCAAACGTGGGGCGGGCAGCCGACCGGCGCAGAGCGGCGTGCACGCGGGCCAGGAGTTCCCGCAAGCTGAAAGGCTTGGTGATGTAATCGTCCGCCCCCAGCTCCAGCCCCCGGACTTTGTCGATCTCTTGGCCGCGCGCACTGAGGATCAGGATGGGCATAGTGTAACCCGCTGCCCGCAGCCGGCGACACACCTCGAACCCGTCCAGATCGGGCAGACCGATGTCGAGCAACACCAGATCGGCCGGCATCTGTATCGCCTGTTGCAGGCCCTCCGCACCGGTGCCGGCCACCGCGACCGTGTGATGCTCGAATTCCAGGTTATCCCGCAGCCCGGCGGCCAGCTCCGGCTCGTCCTCGATGATCACGATGCGCCCCATGGCTCCCGCTTCCTACCTCGCGCGGGCGATTGCCCCCGCTCGTCCGGCGCCCGCCGCGTGTACAGTTTATCGGATTCGCCGGTTCCTGGCCGCCCCAACACAGCGCGCTTGCAGTCGCGGAGTTGCGTCAGGACGTGCGTTGACCACGGCCGGTTTCGGGCTCGTCAGCGGCGCCGCGTGCAGCCAGATACAGGAGGAACAGGATTCCCATTGTCATCGGGACCAAAGCCACCGCGGACGCAGCCGCGACGCCGGCCGCCGCCCACATCCACCCGAATAGCAGGCTACTGACCAGGTCGCCCAGCCCCGTGACCAGAGCCAGCGCGCCGAAACCACTGCCGCGGATCTCGCGCGGGAGCAGCTCGGCGGCGATCGTGTCCTCCACCGCTTCGTAGATACCGACGCCTGCGCCGCCCAGCGCGAACATCAGTCCGAGGCCGACGTAGCCGTCTACGCCGACCAGCATACAAACGGCCGCCAGTGCCGCCGACGCGTAGCCGCAGGCCAAGAGTACCCGCCGGTTCACGTAGTCGGCGATCCATCCGCCGCCATACGACCACGCCGCGTAGAGCACGTTGTGCAGCGCGTAGAACGCCACGGACAGACTCGCGGCCTGCGCCGCGCCCACCTGCGGCGACAGGACGGCAACCGCGTAGAGGATGTAAAAGGTGTCGGCGAAGTCGCCTATGCCGAAAAGACCGACCGCACCGAGGAAGCGCCGGAACGATTGGTTGAAGCCGCCGAAGCTGCGTAGCAGGGGGGTGGAGATCGGCGTCCGGTCTGAACGCTCCCGAACGAGGAAAACGATAGCCAGCACCGCCAGCAGTGCGGGGACGGCCGACCAGAGAATCAGTGTGCGGTGACGGAAGCCCAGGTCGAGCAGGACGTAGCACGCGACGGGGGCGAGGATCGCCCCGCACGTGTCCATGGCCCGTTCCAGCCCGAACGCCCGCCCGTAAGCCTCGGGCGCCACCGCGTCGGCCAGCAGCGCCTTGCGGGCCGGCGTGCGCAGCCCCCGCGACACCCATGCCAACACTCGACCACCGAGTACGACGAGCCAGTTTCCGGCCGCAGCAATCACCACCGGCGACAAAGCCATAAACGCGTAGCCGCCGGCCGCGATGACTTTGCGGCGGCGCATACGATCCGCCAGCCAGCCGCCGTAGAGTTTGGCGATGCTGGACAGCCCGTCCGCGAGACCTTCGATGGTTCCGAGTGCTCCCGCGGCGGCTCCCATGGAGGCCAGGAACGCCGGTAGCAACACGGTCACGGTCTCGTGGCTGGTGTCGGAGAAGAGTGAGGCCAGGCCAATGCCCAGCACCGTGCGATTCAGCCAATGGGTCGGCCGCGCCGCCCGTGCGGCTGCAACTGGCCGGGCGGTCTCGGTGTCGGGTTCATTCATCGTGCGGGGCGCGCCTTTCTGTATTGCACAATTTACCGCCAGATTGTCGCCCCGGCACGTAGGGCGTGCCTGCGGGGAGTTGCAGCGCCGCCTCTGCTTTGTGCCGGTGCCTGTTCTGCGACAAACAGTGCGTTGCGCCGCACGCTCCGTGGGCGGAGTCGTCCTACGGGAGCATCAGCCATATAATCGCCACCTCGCGCGAGCCGGGCGTGGTGACTTTCAGGTACGGCAGCGCTCGTAGTGGGCGGGCACTGCCAATACAGGCATTGCGGTTTAGGTGGCAGCCTGCGGACAAGAGCCTGCGATTTATCTGCGGCGTCGCTTCCTGCGATCCCGTTTCAGGCTACTTGAGTGCTTGCTGTTCTTCAGTGCTCGAGGGATAACACGATGAAGGCCCAGACCAGATCGGAAGTCCCGCAAGTACAACCGTGGCACGCGCTGCCGCTGGCGGACGTGCTTGCCCACCTCCAAGCGACGGAGGCGGGCCTGACCCAGGCCGAGGCCCGGGTCCGACTGGAGCGCTTTGGGCGCAATGAGCTGCCCCACGAACCGCCGCCGACGTCGTGGACCATCGCACTGCGGCAGTTCAAGAGCCCGCTGATCTACATTTTGGGCGTTGCCGCAATTGTTTGCCTGTTCGCTGGCGAGTTCACCGATGCCGGGTTCATCGCCGCCGTGCTCGTGCTGAACGCGGCGATTGGGGGATATCAGGAATGGCGTGCCGAGCAGAGCAGTCGTGCGTTGCAGAAACTGCTTCGCATCCGGACGGCCGTGCTGCGGGACGGGCAGACCGTGGAGGTCGACGCCGAGGAACTGGTCCCGGGTGACATTGTGTACTTGGAATCGGGCAACCGCGTGCCCGCCGATGTTCGTCTGATCGCTTCACAGGGTCTGGAGATCGACGAATCGCTGCTCACAGGGGAATCGGTTCCGGTCGACAAGGATGCCCACTGGCAGGGTGACCCGAAGACGCCCATGGGAGACCGCGCCAATATGGCTTACGCCGGCGCAACCGTGATTCGCGGACGAGGACGCGGGATCGTCCTCGCGACCGGTTCCGAAACCGCGGTCGGCCAGCTTGCCCTTGACGTAATTCACGCCGCCGGCGGCAAAGCCCCCCTGCTGGAGCGCATGGAGAGCTTTACCCGAGTCATTGCCGTCGGCATCCTCGCGGCCGTGGCCGTCGTGGGGGCCCTGGGTGTCGGCGTGCGCGGTTACGGACTGGTGGACATGTTCCGCTTTTCCGTGGCGCTAGCCGTGGCTGCGATTCCCGAGGGCCTGCCCGTGGCCCTGACCGTCGCGCTCGCCGTCGCTACATCGCGCATGGCTCACCGGGGCGTGGTGGTGCGTCGGCTGGCGGCTGTCGAGGGGCTCGGCAGTTGCACCATGATCGCCAGTGACAAGACCGGCACGCTGACGTGCAACGAGCTCACCGTGCGGGAGGTTCGGCTTCCTGACGGGCAAGTGTTCCACGTGACGGGCGAAGGTTTCACGCCGACGGGAGAAGTCCTGCACGACGGACAACCGGTCGCCGTCGGTGCCGACCACCCACTCCGCCACTTGGCCCTCGCCGCCGCCCTGTGCAACGAGGCAGACCTGAATCGACGCGATGGCGCGTGGGTCTGGCGCGGCGACCCGACGGACATCGCCCTGTTATCGCTCGCCCACAAGCTCGGGCGCGATCGCACGGCTGATTCTCAGGCTCTACCGCGTATCGCGGAGATTCCGTTCGAGTCGGAGCGGCAATTCGCCGGGTCCTTCCACCGCGACGACAACGGCATTCGCGCGTTTGTGAAGGGTGCGCCGGAACGCATTTTCGGCATGTGCGACTGGAACGAAGAATCGCACGGGCACGCCGCTCTGTCTGCGGCGGCCGAGGACATGGCGGCGCGCGGGTATCGCGTGCTGGCACTGGCCGAGGGGACCGTGGACGCTTCGTTCGACCCGCAGCGACCGCCCACCGAACTGCGCGGCCTGCGGTGCTTGGGCCTGGTGGGCATGATCGACCCCCTGCGGCCCGGCGTGCGCGAGGCGGTTGCTGCCTGCCGCGATGCCGGAATCGAGGTTCGCATGATCACCGGCGACCACCCGGTCACCGCGCTGGCCATCGCCCGCGACTTGGGCATGGCTACCGGCCCGGAACACGTCACGTCCGGGGCTCAACTCCTGGACAAGCCGCGCCATGAGCTGGTTCAGCTCGTCCAGAAGGTCCGCGTCTTTGCCCGTGTCGCACCGCGCCAAAAACTCGAGCTCGTCGATGCGGCCCAGGCCGCCGGTCATTACGTCGCGGTCACCGGCGACGGCGTCAACGATGCGCCGGCGCTGCGCAAGGCCAACATCGGCGTGGCCATGGGCAAGGCCGGTACCGACGTGGCTCGCGAAGCGGCCGAACTCGTCATCACCGATGACAACTTTGCCACCATCGTCGCCGGCGTCGAAGAGGGCCGCATTGCGTACGACAACGTCCGCAAGGTCATTTATCTGCTGATTTCCACCGGCGTAGCCACGGTTCTCACTTTAGGGACCGCGGTCCTGCTCGATCTTCCGCTGCCGCTGCTACCCGTACAAATCATCTGGCTCAACCTGGTGACCAACGGCATTCAGGATGTCGCCTTGGCATTCGAACCCGGCGAGGGCGACGCCCTGCGCCGCAAGCCGCGGCCGCCACGCGAGCGAATCTTCAACCGCCTCATGATAGAGCGGACGGTCGTAGGGGCGCTGGTGATGGCCGTCCTGAGTTTCGGGCTTTTCTACTATCTGGTCCGGGTAGCCCAGATGAATGAGTATTCGGCCCGCAACCTGCTCTTCATGCTCATGGTGCTGTTGCAAAACGTGCACGTGGCCAACAGCCGGTCCGAGACGAAATCTGCCTTTCGCATTTCTCCCTTCAGCAACCCGTTGCTGCTGGCGGGGGTCGTGGGCGCGCAATTGCTCCACATCAGCATGCTGTATCTGCCGCTCGGCCAGAAGCTCTTGTCCACAGAGCCGATCACGCTGCCAGCATGGCTGATTCTGCTCGGCATGGCTCTTGCCTTGCTGGTGGCGATGGAATTGCACAAGATTTCGTGGGCGTTGCGCAGTCGCCGTCAGCGCGCCTGAAGGCATCGCCGCTTGCGCGAAACATCGGCTCGCGGGTCACGGGTGGGCCCCGATCGTCTCCAGAACTGGCTGCCCGCGCGTAGCCGCGGACAGGCCGAAGAACCGCATTGCTGACACTCGGGGCGACAGGACTCGAACCTGCGACCTTCTGCACCCCATGCAGACGCGCTAGCCAGACTGCGCCACGCCCCGCCACCCCCGATTCGCTACCTTAGGACCCCGACTGCCGGGCGTCAAGCTATACTTCAACCGCCATTCGCACCCGACGCCAGTCGGGGGCCCAACTTTCGCCTGTGGCCGGCTACTGCAAGTCCCGGGAGGCATTTTCGGGCCCTCGCTGTCGCGAGGAATTCGGTGGCGCCCGCACCAGCGCGTCGGGTCCGGGTGGCCGGAGGCGATCATGCACTATTCAGTTTGGCCCTGACGGTTGTCGCCCCACACCAGCGTGCGCGGCACGGGTGGCGTTCCGGGCACGGTGGGAGACAGGCTACGCGACGGGAGCGGGCGGCTGACCCTTTTTTCACGCTGGTGAGGCGCCATCCGGTTGTTGGCCGGTGCCTCTGCGCCCCGCCGTCCCCGCGCGATGATCACGCAGCATACGGATGGCCAGGATCCCGACGCCACCGACCAGCAACATATCCGCCACGTTGAAAACCCACGGCCATGCTTCCCGCCCGCGCAGTCGGTCCGGCAACCAGGACCAGTTCGGCAGCGTCGTCCGGATCTTGATAAAGTCCCGCACATAACCGGCCTCTGGTGGCAGGTCGCCGGCGGCGGAAACCGGCAGCTTGACGACCCGGCTCCGGTCGTCCGGGGGATACTCCCGGAGCACGACGTATTGTCCGTCGGGGCTGAGGTCGCGTACGCCGTACGCCACCGCGCGGCCAGTGGGTGTAGGATAGACGTAGGGTGTCAAGCGTACGAAGACCCGATCGTACATATTCCCCAGCGCGCCGGCGAGAATCGCCCCCAGCGCGATGTGTGTGAGGCGCCGACGGGCCGGGCAGTGCGCGAACATCCAAAGGACCAGAATGAGTGCCAGCAAGGAGGCCAGCAGGAATAGACCGGTCCGGCCCGCACCGATCCCGAACAGCGCCCCCGGGTTCAGCGTCGTGTGGAATTCGAGAATCCTCGGGATCAGCACGCGCCCACCCCCCTGGCGCAGCGTGGCAAAGGCCCACTGTTTGGACCACAGATCCAAGGCCAGTCCTGCAACGACCACAGTCCACAGGCGGACTTGCGAACCACAATCGCGAAAAGCCAACCCCTCCTCCCCGATCGGGCCGGCCGCCGTCACGTGTGAGGCCGGCTGCGTGGCCGCGGAGTCGGCAGGCTGGGGGGCTGGGACGGACAAGGGCTACAGTCCGCGGGTCTGACCCTTCTCTTGTGCGAGCGCGTACTCGTAGCAGTACTTGGCCCACGGCTTGGCGCGCAACCGCGCCTTGCCGATGGGCTTCCCCGTTGCCACGCACAAACCGTAGGTTCCGTCTCGAATGCGGCTCAGGGCCTCGTCGATCTCCTGCAAAACGGCGCGCTCGCTCTCGATCAGTCCCAGCGTGAATTCCTGCTCGTAGTTGTCCGTGCCCAGATCCGCCATGTGAATCGGCATGCTCGACAAGTCACCGGACGCGTCCCGTCGGTTCTTGCTCAGCGCCTCCGTCTGCAACGTGGACATGTCCGCGAGAATCTGGGCCCGCTTCTGGAGGAGCATTTCCCGGAACTCCTCGATCTCCTCTGGCGTCAGGGGCGGCTCCACGGGGACCGCCGGTCGGAGTTCCGAACCCTCGGTCGCGTCGACCGGCGCCGCGGCGGCCGCTGGCTTTCGGGCTCGGACTTTGGGCGCGGCGGGCCGCCGCGCAATCAGCGAAGCCTTGGCCCGGAGCCGCGCGGCCTGCTTGGCCTTGGGCTTCGCTTGAGGTTTGGGCCGTTTGGGCGCGGTCTTCCGGGCGGCGCGTGGTTTGGCCGCGCGGGATGAGCTCTTGCTTTTCTTCTGGCTCGCCTTGGATGGGGCTTTCTTGACCAAGATGCCGCTCCCATGGGCGGGGAAGAAGGTCGGCGCCCCGCGGCTTTACCGGCCGTCGCGGTTGGCGCCTGTCCGCCGAGCCCTGCTAGTTTAGAATGCGCTGAACGAGTCGTCAAGCCCCCCCGGAAAGGCGTGGACAGTCCGCAAGCGCTTACGGTGCGACACCACTTATCCGCCCGGCGTTCTGGGAACGACCACACTTCCCCACCTGGGCTGTCGCCTGCGCGCTCAACCAGGGTTCCGCGACGACGACCTCTATGCTCGTTGCGCTGGAAACAAACAAAGCCCACATGACGCCGCCCGAGACCTCGCAGCTTCCACAGTTCCTCCGCCGCGCCGCGGTGTCTCGGCGCCCCAGGCTTGGGCCTCGGCAGTCAGGCCATGCCACGCGGCCTGGCGTCTACATCCAGAACTGCTCTTTGGCAATGCGCTTCAGCGACTTTCGCATCCGGCGTCGACGTCGCTCTGAGGGCTTTTCGTAGTACGCGCACCGCTTAATGTCGCGCGTCAGCCCTTCCTTCTCGCACAGCTTCTTGAACCGCCGGACCATCTGCTCAATCGTTTCATTGCCGCGAGCTTTCACTCTGATCATGCACGCCAAGCCTCGTTGCTCATGGAACTCGCACTCCCAAGGTTACAACCCGAGGGACAGACTCCCAAAGCCCAACATTATATCGGCTGGGCGTTGGACCGCAACGTCGCGCATATGCCGGTGGAGGTCCGGATCCGGCCGCTGCTTGCCGAGCCCACGCGGTTGGGCACGATCGCAAATCCAGGTCGCCGGCTTCGCGGGCGTTTGCCGTCGAACGCCCAATGTGCGAGACTACGACCTTCGTTCGCGGAACGGGTATCCGTCATTTCCTGCTGGTGCGGTTTGTCGACCAGCGCCTCGCGGTCGTGCACGGCAGGCGTGAACCTGGCGGCGGCGTTTCGGGGCGGATCCCGGTTTCCTTGAACGCGGTCAGGGAGTCGGCCCGATGGCAGAGTTGCACATTGAGCGCCTGGACCGGGCGCGAGCGCAGTTGCTGGTCGTGGACATCCAGGACCGCCTGCTGCCGTTCATCACGGATCACGACAGCGTCGTCGCGCAGGCCGAGCGGATGATTCGCGCGGCGCGCATTCTCGAACTGCCGATCACGGTTTCGGAGCAGTACAAGAAGGGCCTGGGACCGACCACGGCGCCGATCTTGGCCGCCGCCGAGGACGCACCGCGCTACGAGAAGCGCACGTTCAGCTTCTGCGGCGATGCCAAGTGTCGCAAGCGAATCTCGTCTGTGCTGCGGCCGCACGTGCTGCTGGTCGGGATTGAAACGCACGTGTGTGTGCTTCAGACCGCCCTGGACCTGCTGGAGATGCAGATGACGCCATATGTTCTGGCAGATGCCGTCGGCTCCCGACGGCCGGTGGATCATTACACGGCGTTGGATCTCATGCGGCAGGCGGGGGTGGTCGTAATGACCGTAGAGGCGGCCATTTTCCGGCTGCTTCAGGAAGCGGGGACCGAGCTGTTCAAGCGGATTCTGCCCCTGGTGCGCTGAGATGTCGCCGCGGCTCGACGAGCCCGAGTTTGAGGACTGGGGCGACGACGCAGATGAGCCCCAGGAGCGCGACCTCGTTGACGAGGACGAGGACGAGACGCCGACCGTCCCCTGCCCAGGCTGCCGCCGACCCGTTCCCGACTTTGCCGACAAATGCCCGTACTGCGGCGATTGGATCGTGCAACGCAGCGGAGAACCGGCTCGACGGAATACCTGGTTTGTCCTTCTCGTCGTCCTCGTGCTGCTGACGTTCGTGGCCTGGTACGTTTTCTGAAAGTCGGAACCGATCCCCCCGTGCCCGCGACGGGCGTCCGAACCGCCGACGCGAGTCGGAGGTTGTTGGAGGTCGAGCATGCAACCGCGGCGTCCATTCGTGTGGGGGCTCAACTTCTCGCTGCGTGGAGGGGTTTGGACGAGGCTGGTGCCGCGTCCCGCACTGCCGTGCGATGTATGGAGAACGGGTTTCAATCCTTAGGGCACGTCAGGGTACCGTTGCGCGCGAGCTGGCCGGGGGGTTGACGGAGCAGCTCGTGCGCCGGCTGCCGGGTAAACAGGCGGGCGTGTTACGGCACGACCGGGCTCATGGTGGGTACCGCATTGGGCCGAACATGCGTTTCGGTACGCCGTCGACAACGCCGACGGTTTCAGGGCTTGGCAGGGGAGACCCGGGGGGTCGTAACGGCTGGCCCTCAGACAGGTTAACGGGAATTGCCCTTGCCCCCCCCTCTCGCCCGCCGACTAAAATGCGGTGAGACGCGTCCGGAGTGCCCGACGGCCGACGCTTGTCGCGGCATTATGTCGACGCCGACAAGTACATTGACTCGCGGTTCGCGGGCGTCACGCTCGGGCTTCCTGGCGCGCGCCGGGAGCACATCTATGGAAGGCCGAGGTTTTACCAAATACGTGGTGGCCGTGGTTCTGCTTTTGGCGGCGTTCGTCTCGGTGGCCGTCGTCGTGGTGCGGCACCGGTTGATCAACCCGTTCCCGCCTGAGGGCCTTGCGGCCTCGGATGATGAAGCGGGGGGACATGAGGGGCAAGGCAACGGGTTCGGGACCTCGCAAGCGCGCGGCACGGACCGCGACCCTGCATCGAAGTCGGACCGCGGCGGGGCACCGCCAGCGCGCCGGGAGCCGGGTGGCGGGGGGCTGGCAAAAAGCTGTCTGGTGTCGGCGCAACTCATTGGTCTGGAACCGGCTAAGAGCGTAAGCGGGGGAAAGCCAAAGAAAGCCGTAACCGGCCGCCGGCAATCGGAAGCCGCGGCGGGCGCGAACAGAGAAAACGGCGTCACGCTTGAGATGGCAGCGCACGTGCCGGACGGGCAGGCAACCGAGTCGGCAGAAGACGGCACCGGCGTCGAGGGCGGAGAGTTGTCCGCTGTGGCAGCGGCCGTCGACACTTTCTATGCGTTGTTGAACCGGCCCGATACAACGCATGAGCAATGGCGCCAGACGCACGATCAATTGGTGGCCGCCATCGACCAGGACCCCGAAAACCCCGAGGTGCCGGACGCCTTGTACGCGCTGTCGCTCTTCTTCCGGGAGTCCGACGTCGACGAGGTCGAGGTAAAGCGATGTCTGCTGGAACAGCTCTTGGCTCATCCGCGGGCTTACGATTCGCTGAAAGTGATGGCGCTGGAGGATCTGTACAGCGTCTATATCAGGCTGCACCAACCGGTCCGGGCGATGTCCGCACTGAGCGAACGCGGGCAGTTGATCCTCGGTCTTTCGGACGAACCACTACGCGAGGGCGAGTCCAGTCTGAGGGACTGGTGGCTGGGATGAATACTACGAGGATTTCTGGGACAAGGCTCATGTGGCATCTTGGTTGTTGGAACAGGGCCTTCTCGAAAGTCCAGAGCTGCCCGCACGCGAACGCGGGAAAATGCCCTCCGATCATTTGCAGGAACTCCTTAACTTGATGCCGCAAATCCGCGCCGCTCAGCCAGCAGGGGTACCTCGCGAATATTGCGATTATCTGGAGTCGCAAACTTTAGGACTTTTGGGCTACTACCTCAAAGAGGAAGCGGCGATTCGAACGACGGGCTTTTCTACGGCGGAGTTGCACAGACGCAGTATACCGTTGGAGTCACTGCCGCGCGACGAGCGAAGAGCCGCGGTGTATCGTCGCCTGCGGGTTGAGTTCCCGCATTGGCATCCGGTGTATTCAGCTGCGTTGCTAGAAGCGGAAGCGCTTGACCCCGCGCGCGGGGAAGAATTCGTCCGCGTTCTGGAAAAAGCCGAGCGGGACGCACCACCAGATGACGTCGTCAGCAGGCGCATGTTGACCCAGCTTATAACATCATTTGTAACCGTCGGCCTGCAGCGCGGAAGGTCGGTCATCGAACGTTTGGAACCCCTTGTTCTGGCCGGGAATCCGGACCTCAAAGCAGAGGTCGAGCTCGCGACCCGGGCGCCAGACAAGTGGCCTTGGCCTGCACGACCCAGCCTTTCGCCAAAGCACTGCGCGGAACTCGAAGCGGATCGCCTTCTTCGGCTGGGAGACGCCTATGCCTGTCCCGACGTGGCTGACTATGCCCGGGCGGTTGACTACTACAGACAGGCGCTGGCGTCCCCGGTTAAGGACGCACTCGGTGCCGAGATTTATTGGGGTCTGATCAGAGCCTACCAACACCTGAAGGATTACCAAGCCGCTGTATTTTATGCCGATGAGCTTGTTGCCAGGTACCCCGGAGAGCTCGGCAAACGCGGGATGGCGGAGTACTTTGAACGGTTACGCGCTGCGGCACAACAGATCGCGGTGCAGAGCAACACAAAGGAGGAAGAACGATGACGCGCAAATCGGGAAGAGTCGGGTGGATGGTCATTGCGATCGTTGTTGCACCTCTCGCGTTTTCAAGTGCATTGCAGGCCGGTAGTGGTGGTCGTCCACGCCCACCCGCGCCCGCGGGCAGCCCACCCGCGTCAACGGACGAACCGCCCGACCCCGTGGGGGGCCCGTGCGCGTGCGATATCGACCCGTTACCGCCTCACCCGACTCGATTTGTTAAGGCACGGTGCGTCTGGACCGTGCACAACTCTCCGCCTGTGCCGGAGATAAATAGCACATCCGCAGAGTATCCTTAGGTGGGCACGTGTTATAATTGTTCGTGCTTCAACCAAAGTTGTACGGAAAGTTACTGTGACGAGGTCGGCTCAGTCGTCACTGTTTCGTCAGGCCATACTTTTTCGGCACAGTTGCAAATGGTCATCAATGCAGCAATCGCGCGTGGTGGGTTTTCGTTAACGCCGGAGTTTAGGAGGGGTGAGTCAACGTCGAGCGACACGACGCAGACCCGGTGCCAGTCTTGCACGGCTAACGTCGGCCCGTGCGCTGTCGTCCAAATGGTGACGCAAAAACAGACGCGGAACGTGACGTTGCGCGTGCCGCTCGGGCATAAATGGAAAATCAAAGAGTGCGACGGCGGCGTCTGTGGTCCATGGGTGGACCGGAATCATTGTGATCCGATTGTGAGTTGGGCTGTTATCAACGCTTCGAATGTTCAAGTCTGGGGCTGTTATTTCACGCAGCCGCCGGCTAACTGTGGAAACTGTGACTGTCCGCCGCTTGAACCAAACTTTGGTTTCGGCTGGTGGCGATATCGCTAGAGTTCCGACCAGCGCGATACACCGGGCGAAATACAGGCTCAACCGAATGCGTGACGTTCAGGGTGCACGACTGACTACCGGCCGTTGTGCGCCAGAAAGCGTGGCCGACCAGGTGTACGGCTGTCACGCAACGCGTTACGGTACCCCGTTTGGCAAGCGACCCCGCCGGATGCTGGGCCGCCCGAAGCCCGTGCGCCCGGGGGACGTGAGGACGGTACGCAGCTGGTGGGCCCGTGGGCGCAGGCGTTCAGCGGCTGATCTGCGTGCAGGGCGCAAATCATCGTTGGCCGGCGGCCCGCACTCGCACGCGGGGGTCGGTGGGAACTGCCACCCGCGAGAGGCGCGGCTCACGGCAGTGGACGCCGTGCAAAGGCGAAGGTTTTGGCCCACTCTGCGTGGTACAGCGGGTCAGCCGGGTCCAGGCTGGAAACCTGCACCTCCGGCGGGGCGGAATGAATGAAGCGCGCGCCTCCGAGCGAAAGCCCCGTATGAAACACGAACCCGCTTTCGTCGCAGAAGAACAGCAGGTCGCCCGGTTGAAGGGCCGTGCGGTGCCACGCCGTACCTACCAGCCGCCCGACCAGAACCTGCTGGCGGGCGTCCCGCGGCAAGACCAGACCGACGGCGGCGTACGATACGCCGGTCAGTCCGGAGCAATCCAGTCCGAGTCGGCTGCGCCCGGCGAAGACGTAGGGCGTCGTCAGGTACTCGGCCGCGGTCCGGGCCGCCGCGAGTCCCGCGGAGACGGTCGGCGGCAGTCGCACGTAATCGCGCGGCAGCGTCACGACGTCGCGGCCGTTGGTGGCTCGCACGCCGGCCGGCAGGCGGAGCTGAACGCCCTCCGGTCCCTCCGTGACGAGCGGCAGGAACGCTCCCGTCGGCACGCGAAAGTCGTCGACCAGCCAGTCGCGTGTGACTACTGCCGTCCGGGCGTTTTGCCACTCCGCAAACTGGTCGGCGGTCATGCGCAGCACGGCGTCGCGGTGCACCCAGCCGATGTATCCCTCTCCGGCGTGTACGAGCAGGTGCGTCTCATCCGGGTTGATGTCCAAGAGGAACAAACGTTCGCCAAGCAGAAGCTGTGTTTGCGCTCCGCCCGCTTCCTGTGGCTCAGCCCAAGTCAGCGCCATCGGAATGCGGACGACGCCGAAACGCGCCTGTCCCAAACGCTCGGACGGCAGCAACTCCATTTCGTTGCGCACGGGCTGGCATCCGGCGGCCTCCAATACGCCACCGATGGCCTTCTTCAGATTCGGATGGTTGGCGGCCCCACGCACCACCCATTCGTCGGACCGCTTTTCGACCTGTGCCCGCACGTAGAAGAACGTCTGATCGGTGATGACTCGCCGCACATACTGCTCAACCAGCCACTCGGCTTCTGCGGCAGTGGCGGGTGGGCGGTCGAGGAACCAGAGGCGTCGGACGTGGTTTCGCAGACGGGCGAAGTTCTCTGCCGCCGCGTCGGGCGGCCGGGGGCCGGACGCCGTTGCCGGAGCGCTGGTCGCCACGCCCGGGAACAGGGTGTTACGCAGGGCGTCCAGCTCGGTGCGGTGCTCTTGCCAAAGGCGCACGATTCCGTGGAACAGCCCGATGGCGGCGGCGCGGAACCGGCCCCGCTCGGCGATCCAGGACTCAAAGGCGGGGCTCGACAGGAAACCGATCTCTACGACCAGCGCCGGCACGTCGCTGGGAGTCAGTAGCGGATGGTCGCCGATCCAAGGGGGAAGCGGTTCGTCACAGGGCACGTGCTTTTGCACCTCGTCTCGCAAGCAGTCCGCCAGCCTGTGCAGCAGGGCCGGATCAACGTGGGCGGACTCGGGCGGGCGCGTCAGTACCAGCACGCCGCTGCGTGTGAATGACGCGTCGGCCGCGAAGTGGATGGAAAGGAGCAGATGCGAACGCGTGCGCGAAGCCAGCTCTACCCGAGCAGCCAGTTCGGCGTGGCGGTCGGTGTTGCCGAGGGTGACCTTGCGGTCGTCCCAACGCGTCAGGTAGACCGTGGCACCGGCTCGTTTGAGGTGGTGCTGAAGGTGGGCGGCGACCAGCATGTTGAGGTCGCCCTCGACGAGGCCGGTCGCAGGACCCCGCACGCCGCCGGCGTAGCCTTCTGCCCACGCCGCGCCGCCGTGTCCGGGGTCGATAGTGATGACCAGTGCTTCCAGCGGTCGGCCGGAGGGTGTGAACGGGCGTTCGGGTTCGCAGGGGAGGGAGACGTCCGCATTCCATGCGGCCTCCTCACCAACCCCCAGCGCGACAAGCGTGACGCAAACGAGCGTGGCGAGCAGCAAGCGGATCATCGAGTTACCTCTGCGCAGCGCAGTGCGGTGCGGGTGGCACAGGGCAAGAGCGTAGTCGAAACACGGGTGGACTGGAACGGGCTGCGGCTGTGCAGGCCGGGGTGTAGACCGGTAGAATGCCGACCCGACCCGACGGCGTACGATCAGTGCGTCGGCTGCCGGCCGGGTGTCGGCGGTCCGCGTGTACGACCTCCTGGACGCAGGTGCTGCATGTCAGAAACGGATGAACTGCTGAATAAGGCACGGGCGTTGGGCGAGGCGCTCGCGGCCCATTCGCTGGTGCGCGAGCACTACGCCGCCCAGCGTGCCGCCCGCGAGGACCCGACGGTCCGTCGGCTGCTACAGGACTACCAGGCGCATCTGGCCTGCTTGCGGCAACTGGAGGCGGAGCGACGGCCCATCGAAGCCGTTGACCAGCAGCGGCTTCGCGACCTTGAAACAGAGCTGACCGGCAACGGCATACTGAAGCAACTTATGCGCACGCAGGCGGACTATGTCGCGTTGATGGAGCGGGTCAACGCAGCGCTGGATGCTCCGCTTCAGGCCCTCGCGCAGTCGGAGATGCCCGCGTGAGCGCTGACGCCAGTACCGCGGCCGGGCCGGCAGCGGCACACGACTGCCACCGCGGCCCGCTGACCACCGCAGCACGCATCTGGCTCATTGCCCTGCTGGGCTGGACCACGTCGGCGAGTTTCTACGATCGTGGGGGGCGGGGCGCGGCTGGAGCCGATTGATTGCTGGGTCGCCCAGACTGCGCGGGAGATGCTCGACGCCGGCGAGTGGATCGTCCCGCGGTTCTCCGGGGAAACCCGCATGCAGAAGTCGCCGGGGCCGTACTGGGCCGTCATGGCGGTCAGCCTGCTACGCGGCACACCGGTCGATGAGTACTCAGCCCGCGTTCCCAATGCGCTGGCGGCGGTCGGGTTGGTGGCCACGATCTTCTGGCTTACCCGCCGAATCGCGGGCGAACGGGCCGCGGTCTTTGCGGGCTTCGCGGCAGCCTCAAGCATTCTTGTCCTGTGGTGGTCGCATCGTAGTGCCAGCGATTTGGGGCTGACGGCATTCACAACCTTCTCTCTGACGGCCTTATTCGTTGGGCTGGAATGTGAGCCGCCCGGCCGGCGACAAACTGCCCTCTTGCTCCTCGGGTATGCCGCAGCGGGGTTCGGCATGCTCTGGAAGATGCCGATGCCGATCGTGGTGGTCGGTCTGCCAGCCGTGCTCTATGTCGTGCTCTTGTGGCGCTGGCGGGTTCTGGCCAACCGGTGGCATCTGGTCGGTCTGCTGCTGTTCCTGCTGCCGTGGGTTCCGTGGGTCGTTGCGGTATGCCGGGTCGAACATATCGCGCTGGCCAAGTGGAAGGTTGAATACGTGGACCGGTTCACCGGCGACCTCCCAAACGTGAAGGACCAGCAGGCCTGGTGGTTTCTGCTGACGTATTTCATTCCGGCCGGCCTGTTCTGCCTGCCGTACACGCTCTCGTTGCCGGCCGCGCTGGTGCGAGCGGCGCGACGTCAGCCGGCAGTCGATCGGCGGGGGACGCTCTTCGCGGCACTGTGGTTCATCAGCCTGTTCGTGTTTTTCACGGCTTCCCGCGGCAAGGAGTGGCGGTACCTGCTGCCGGCCATCCCGCCGCTGTTCGTGCTGCTGGGTATCGAGCTGGCGGCGTTCTTCGACCCGCAGCGCCTGGTTTCCCGGCGGCGTCTGTGGACGTTAGCGATCGCGCTGTGGATTGCGTTGCCGATCGCGTTGATCGGAGGCGGCGCCGGGCTGCACGCGTGGTATCGGCAGCGTGGGGCGGCGGAGCTGGAAGGTCTCGCCGACTGGAGCGATGTGCTGCGTGCGTACGCCGTTGCGGCTGCCATCGTGGCGGCTGGTATGGGTTATGCTGTTTGGCTGTACGTGCGGAACCGCCGCCACGCGTCGTTCGGACTGGTGGTCGTCACGATGTGGGTGATGTGGGGCTGGGTGTGGCCGAAAGTGATGCCGCTGGTCATGTCGCAGCGCCCGTACGTGGAATTCGCGCGGCAGCTCGCGGATGCGTGCGTGGTGCCGCCTGGGCAGCGGTATGTCCTGCGTCAAGTGGGTACCCAGGATTCTCGCATCATCTGGTACAGCGACCTGCGTTTTCCTCGTTTGATTGATCAGCTCGCTTTGCTGCGCGAGCAGCACGGCCGCCGGGACCTGGATTACGAGATGCGCCGCTACGGGGAGGAAATCGTCCGCTCCTTGGAAAGCGAGCAGCCGATCCTGCTGGTCGCCCGTCTGACGGATTACTATCTGTTCCGTTTGCGGGCGCCGGTGGAGCTGGCGCGGCAGGGGCGCACGTTGCCGCCACACTATGCGTGGCTACAAAGTCGTTACGGGCGCGAGAACAGCCACTTCGTCCTCTTCGGAAATCGACCGCCGCCCTGGCCGCCGCCGGAGCTGCGCCTGCCAGAGAAATGGAAAGCGCGCCTGGCCGCGGCGGACGCTGCCGCCACGCAGGCGGCTGCCGGATCGCAGCCGACGGAACACGAGTGACGATGGCGGGGCTTCGGCGACGACTGCTAGAGTGGACCGAGGCGGGGGAGCTGGGGGTCGCGCTGCGCCGTTTGGGGGAGTACGCCGCCCTCCGCCTGTGGAGCTTGATCATCAACTGTTTCCCGATCGAACTGAATCTGGCGACCGCGCGTCTGATGGGCCGCATCTGGTGGGCGGTCATGGCGCGGCACCGGCAGCGGGCGCTGGACAATCTGCGGCCGGCCCTGGGGGACCGGTACAGCGAGGCCGAGCTGCGACGCATTGCGCGTCGATCCTTCGAGCACTTCGCGCAACTGTATCTGGTTGAGGCCGTCATGAGCCCCCGGCTGGTGAACGAGTGGTCGTGGGCTCGCTACATCGGGCTGGGCAATCTCGGCCCGGCGCTGCGCGAGTTGCTCCTGGGCCACGGCGTCATCATGCTTACCGGCCACTTCGGGAATTACGAACTGCTCGGTTACACGATCTGCCGATTGGGAATTCCGCTGACTGCTGTCATGCGGCCTGTCGACAATCCGCTCATTAACCGCTACCTGGTGGCCACCCGAGAGGCAGGCGGGCTGTCGCTGCTGTATAAGAAGGGCGTGACGGCCGTGGCGCCGCAGGTCCTGGAGCGCGGTGGCGCTTTGTGTTTCATCGCGGACCAGGACGCGGGTCGCAAAGGGCTGTTCGTGGACTTCTTCGGCCGTAAGGCGTCCACCTACAAGTCCATCGGCCTGTTGGCGATGCACAAGCGTGTGCCGATCGTCGTCGGCTACGCCGTCCGCACGCGGCCAGGATTTCACTACCGACTCGAAGTGGAGCGGATCATCCGGCCCGAGGAATGGGAGTCCCAGCCGGATCCCCTGCACTGGATCACGCAAACCTATTCGCACGCCCTGGAGGCGGCCATCCGGCGGTGGCCCGAACAGTACCTGTGGGTTCACCGTCGGTGGAAACACCGACCGCGTGACGAGCAGCATGCGGCCGCGCGCTTGCCTGAGCCGGCCTCAAACGCCTGACCGATGTGTTGCATGTCGACGAGCTGCTGCCGGCCGCCATTTGCGCAGCCGGATCGGTCCGTGATTCTCAGCGATGGCGGCTCCGCAGGAACCACAGAACGACCGGCACGAAGGCCAGCGGGAACAATCCGCGGCCGCACCAGCCCGAATCGGTCGCGGGGGCCGTGGTCTCGGTTTGGTCATTCCGCACGGACGAAGCCTGAGCACCGCTGGTAGCGGTGGCGGAGACGACGACCGACGTCATGGCCGCGGAGGAAAGCTCATGCCCAGCCAAGACGGGATCCCGGAGTGCTGGCTGATCGACCACGAGCAGACGGAAGTAGTACGTGCCCGGGGCGGTGGCACGCCAAGTGCTGACGGCGGAGTTGACTCCGGAGACGGGCTGGAATCCCGTCTGGATCTGATCAGTCGCCAAGGGTCCGCCGATCTCGTTGGTTTGTCTCCAGTAGTAGACAAGCTGGTCGCCATCCGGGTCTGTGGAGGCGGAACCGTCAAGAGAAATCAGTCCACCGATCGGAACCGGCGCAGTTGGCCCGGAAATCCTCGCGCGTGGCGCGCGGTTTTCGGGTAGCGAGGTACGAACCCAGATGCGGACCGTGTCGATGCTGGGGAGGGCACTGACGCCGTCGTCGACGACCAATCGAAACACGTACGGATTGTCGTCGGTCGTCGGGACCTCCAGCGTCACCTGCCACGTGGCGGGGTTTCCGTCGTTGTCGTCTGTCGGCTCGACTCGTACGGGGCCAGAGACCCATTCCCATGTATAGCGCAGGACGTCTTTGTAGAAGACGTTGGGCGATGCCGGGTTGAAGCCGACGTTCCAGGGGTCGAAGCTGCGTCGCCCGTCCAGTCGGACGGCGACCTGGCCCGTGACGGGGTCCAACGCGACGGTCTGATCCGGACCCGCGTCTGCCACCGGACCAGCGTTCGACTGCGCAGAAGGGCTTTCCACGGCGCAGATATCGAAGATTACTGTATCAGCAGCACCGCTGATGGCAGGCAGTTCCGACCCCGACTGTACCTGGACGTTGTAGGCCCTGACGTAGACAAGCCAACGAACGTCGTAGTCTAGTAAACCCCGCAAGCGGGCCTGGTTGACTCCGACGAAGTCGGGCGCCAGGAATGGGACAGACACCGTCAGCGTGTTTCCCGTCAGCGGCGGCGGGGAATAATAGTAATCGCCTGCTATCCGGCCGAGTCTGTCCGTCGGAACCGGGGGAGGCTCGGGTCCGTACCGCACGCCGCCTAATTGAGCGGGAAGCCAAACCGACTGCACCGTAATCCCGACGCCCTCCCGCTGCTGTTGCTGTTGCGAGTTTGGGTCGCCCGTGATTTCCCAATCGGTGTCGACGAGCGTCAGGCACAGATAAAGAAACTCGCCTTCACGAATGCATGGGTCATCCGGATAAGCCCAGATATCGTTGGGGTCCGAACACGAGTAGCGCGCGATGCGCGCGTCGACGATGATCGGCGGCACCTGCTGCCCCTGCCCGAAGGCGGCCCCGCCGGCCGCCAATAGCATCAGCACCGCCATAGTCCGTTGCAGCATCTTGCCTGCCTTCATGGCCAAGACTCCATGTCGTCTCCGGCGCGCCAGCGCCTACATTATACGGGGCGGGCTCGCTGTCCGGTCAGGGCGTCGTGCCCGTCTGTGAACCGAGCTGCGCTTCCGCGGACGTTCCGATCGTCACGGTCGCGAAAGCGCCGTTGACCGGAACCTCCCGGAAGAGAATCGTGATCGTCTGACCCTCGTCGTATTCGTTCGCGGCCAGTTGGCCGGACACCGAATTAAAAAACAGGCCCGGGCGGAACGGCTGGCACTGGTAGACATCCACCTGCGCCAACGTCTTGTATCCCACCAGCGTTGTGTACGGACCGTCCAGAACATCGCCGGTAACCACATCCCGAAACGCGAACGCCACGCTGTCACACGAAACCGGCGGTGCGGAAAACACGAGGATGACATCCGGCGTCAGCAGGGAATACGTCACCGTAGTCGGTGTTATCTGATTCTCCGAACCCTGGCCGGGCAAAATCCGCACAGGCGTCGCGCCGGCCGTCCCTGGACCGTTGTAGACAAAGGTTCCCAGCGGAAGCGTGTACGCGGTTCCGATGTCGACCGGACGCGTCAGTTGTACGTACCCGGCTTTCAGTAGTGCATCCTGCTGTTCTCCCGTTCTGACGCTGCTGGCGTACACCCAGGCGACGAAGCTGGTATCCACCAGCGCGGTGGAGTGCGCATTGGCGAAAGTCAGGGTCAGCGTTTGCCGGAACGGGCGGGTTGTGCCACCGACCTGCGTCGCGCCGCCCGTGGTGACGGCCGCCGTGGGACTCAGGATCGAGCCGTAGGCTTCGACGAATGTCAGGTACGGGTTACGCTCGGACGTGCTCTCCGACGGGCAGCCGCCGCAGGTCAGCAATGCCGCACACACTCCCAGCAGCCACAGGTTCGCGAGCTTGCTCATGCGAACTCCCATCCGGCCATTACTCGCCGTAGATCAGGTACGCCTCGCCGGCCGCGGCGCGGTCGCGCGGGGATGCCTTCACCGCGCCCAGCAGGATGTCGCCGCGCCCGTCGCCGTCTACATCTCCCGCAGAGGCGATGCCGAAGGTACGATCGCCCTGCTCGCCCAATCCGGCGCCGAGATAATGATCGCTGCCGCGCCCGATAAACACAGCGCCCGGCAAACTCGCCGTCCCCACATCCGCCAGCCGGTAGGTGCCTTCGTAGGTTCCGTCGCCCCGGGGCCGCAGCAGATTAGGCGAACCGTAAATCAGATAGACCACGCCGCACCGCGTCCGGTCGATTTCGTAGTATCCGTCGCCGTCCAAGTCCAGCCGCACAGAACGGTTCGGTGCAGCGATCAGAATGTCGTCGTTGCCGTCTCCGTCGACGTCGCCGGCCCCGGCAACACGGGCCCCGGCTAAGTCGTCGTAGTCCTCACCTACGAAAATCACGCCCAAGCCGCGTGTTGGGATCTCGGCGTACGGGATTTCCGACTGGGTCAGATTGATAGCCGTGCGCGAACCGAAGAACACGACTGCTCCGCCCCGGCGGTCGTTACTGCGCGGCGACCCGATAACGACGTCGGCCAGGCCGTCGCCGTTGAAGTCGCCGGCACTGTCCTGCGTTTCTCCAAGGCGCTCCCCCGGAGCTCCGATAATGCGGATACCGTCGAACAGCCGTTGCTGGTACGCATCGGAGCCGTGCATGGGCAGGCCAAGTTCTTCAACCGCCAACTCCCCGCTCATAACAAGATCCCGCAGACGTCCCAAAATGATGTAACAGGAACCGGCTCCCTCCGCGATCCCCGGCGCACCGATGGCCAGATCCTGCAACCCGTCGCCGTTGATGTCTCCCAGCCCCTTCGCGTTGCCCAGGCGGGCGTTCGGTGTCTCCGACCAGAGCCGTACGGAACGCGTCGGTGTATCGATGCGGGGGTCAATTTCCCTCCGACACGGTGGTGCATCCCCGTCGTCGACGTAGAAGCCGGGGCTGTACTGAAGATCGTCGATAATGTAGTGGTAGGGCCCGCCGTGGGGCAGCACGCCGTCCCCGGTGCTCTGCGCAGCGGTGGTGGGAGCATTGTCGTTTGTCCAAGGGTAGAACCCGGTGATGGAATCGTTGAAGAACACCGAGATCACGCCCGCCCCCGGGATGGACGTGGTTGACAGTGGCACACTTACCGTGGGGTCACGGTTCGGAGCCGAGATGATGATCGAGTCGAAGGCCCAGGCCGAAACCGTCTCGCCAAACTGATCGCCGAAGCCGACGCTGGAGAAGCGGGCGCCTTGTCGCGCGGCGCCGAAGGCGCCACCAGTGAGCCAATGTTGGTGAAAAAACGTGGTGGGGCATACCGTGAACGGGGCCTTCGGTCCTACGAAACCCTCCGGACACGAGCAAGGCGACTCGGTACGGCAGTTCTGACAGGTTATAGCCTTGTGCGCCAGCGTGCCGATCTCGGCCAGATTAAAGACATGGCGTCCCGGGAAACCCAGGTCCGGCCGGAGGTCCCAGCCAGCCATGATGACCACAACGCCGCTGCGAAAGTACCCGTCGGGGTCGAGGGGCGCGAGGCCAACCCCCGCTGACACACTGCTGAACGCGTCGACACTCAGCGAATCCGTGAAGGGCAGGCCAAAGGCCAGCTCTCGGACGCCGTCGCGGTCCCAGTCGGACAGGACAGCGCAGCTCGTGATTCCACGGCTGGGTCGAATCGGGTCCACCGCCTCGGGCGGCCCTGTAAAGATGTCCCCGCGGAACAACGTCCCCGTCGAGTTCAAGCTGTTGGCCCCGCTGAAGCGCTTCGATCGGCCGTAGATCAGGTACGCCTCGCCGATTCCGGTGCGCTCCACGTTGGCCTCGTAACGCGGCTTGGCGAACTGCGACAAAATGATGAAGTCGCCAAACCCGTCGGCGTCGATGTCGCCGATGGAGGTGACAAAGCTCCCGGCGTTATCACGCGGGTTGAAGCCCTCAAAGATCGCGCCGGCGATCGGACTGTCGGGTCGATCGAGGTTTCGCAGGTCCTGTGGGCCGGCCAGCCGGGCGCGCAACTGGATGCTCCCTGGTGCATACGCGGTGGAGGTGTGCACCCCGTCCGAGATCACCGCCAGGAAGCGATACGTTCCAGCGCCAAACTCCCGCGTGGGCAGATCGAAGCGAAAGCGGTACCGGTTCTGAGGCGGCGTCAGCGCCTGCGCGGCCGCCTGCTCCCGCGAGCTCGTTCGGTAAAGTGTGATCTCGTTGCCGTTCGCCGAATTGTCGGGGTCCAGCAGGATTTCGATGCTATTTTCGGAGTCCGGATCGATCAGCTCCCAAGCCACGTCGAACGTGAGGTTGATGCGCGCCGAACGGTCCGAAACCACCAGGTCGCGAGCCGAGTAAATGTCGCGGGAATTGAGCGAATCCTCCGTCTCAACGAAGTAAAGGTAGGGTGCCTGGTCGATAATGATCAACCCGGGGGCGTACCCATACGCGACGATCTGACCCAGCTCCCGTTCCACCACCCCGATCGAGTATGATCCTTGTAGCAGCGACGAGGTGTCCAGCAACACGCGCGTCTCGGTGAGCGGTAGCCCCGCATACGCCACGATCTCGTTGCCGTTGTTCGGATCCCGGTCCGCATCAATGATCACGTCCAGCGTGGCTGCGCGGGACCGAGCATATGCGCGCCAGTTCACCTCGACGGCGGTTCCGCCGGTGATGGCGAGGTTGGAAACGGGCGTCAAGACCGTCACTTCCGGCCGGGCGCGGATTAGCGAGGAGACGCCGGTGCCGCCCAGAACGTACTCGGCGGCCGATTCGGTGGGGCAGCCGCCCAGGGACAGAAGCAGCGCTGCTCCCAGCAGGCTTGCGGATAAGACCCACACTGCACGTTGCATGGACAACTCCCGCGACCGGGCGCCGCAGCCCGACCGCCAACTTCGCTCACTCGCGTGGCCGCCAGACCGCAGCCGACGGCTGTCACCCTCTTTCAACCCTGCCGCTGCGCCAGCCGCCTGGGCTTGGCCCACAACCACCACGTTGCCCGGCGCGCCGGCGGCGCCCGGCGACTAAGGGGCTCCTTATTGGGCGCCCGATCGCCGGATCAGAGCCCGCGTCTGAAATCCGGACCGCGTCTGCCCGGAGGGCTCGACAACAAATACCAGTTCGTCTCCACAATCGTAATTGACCTCTTCGCGCAACAAGACGCCGAAGGGCTCCACGATCACGTACGGGGTATTCGTGGGCAAGCCGTTCGCTTCCTCGATTTCGAAGATATCGGTGGAAAGCGCGACAATCGCGCCGGGCTGCGTCAGGTCCGCGACACTGCCCAGCGTGATCTCCGCAACCGGACAGAGGAGCATCTGACCGCTGCGCGAGCCGGCCGGCAACCTGGTGGAATAGGTCTCGATCGACCCGTCGCCGCTACGGTAAGAGACGGCGACGACCGCCCACCGCCCGGTCCGGTTCTCGACCGAAACCAGCAGGCCGGGCGCCTCGGCCGGCAGGGTGCGCACAGTTGGGCTGTACCCCAGCGCGGTGAGGAACTCCGGACTAACAAACTCCGCCGGCGAGACGCAACCGGCGCCCAGCCCTGCCAGTAGGGTCGCCATCGCCCACATACCGCGCAGCGACATCCGGAACGCTCCTTTCAACTCTACTGGGCCGACGGGACCCGGCGCACTGTGATCACGTATTCCTGCTGCGCGTCCGCACTTGTGCCGGACACTCGCACCAGACTGATCTCCACGACGTCTCCGCACTGGAACGATTCTCCCAGCCTCAGTGGCACGCCGGTATACGCCACCGTAGCATCCGTCGATTCCTCATGCACGATCGCGGCTACCGCGAAGTTGACGCTATAGTCGGCCGTCAGGGCGCCCGGGGAGATGATCTCCACCGGGCACTCGACGACCTCATTGCGAACCTTCTGGGCTGCGACCGACGTGCTGAAGTTGCGGGACCCACGACGCGGGTCCGCCGTATTGGCCATGGAGAAGGCGTAGAAATCGGCCGGCCAGCTCGTCTGGTTGACGAACGCAACCAACACCACCCCCTGCCGGCGAATCACGGTCGCAGGATCGATCCCGAGCCCGACGAGAAAGTCGGGGTTGATGACATCGGTTGCAATGGCACACCCCGAGATGGGCAACCAGAGCAGCCCCACGATCACCCCATGCCATCCCAGAGTCCGTCGCCGAAGCATTCCTAAGCCTCCGCAGCCGCCGCTACTTCTGGCGCCCGCCGCAGCGTCGGAACGCCCGCGGGACCAGGTGCGCGGGTCATACACGTCTTAACCTATTCTCAGAGCAGCGCCAAATGCCACAGTGTCTCGTCGAGCGACACGGGCCTCCATAGCACCCAGAGCCGTAACCGTTTTCGCATGAGCCATTTGCTGCACTTAGGCCACGGGAGACCTCAATAGCAGATTACGCTGAAAACCTCGCAGCCGCGCAGTCGTTGCCGGCCTCCCAAAGCCGCGAGTTCGATCAGGACCGCCACCGCCTCGATCTTGGCGCCGGAATCGCGCACGAGGTCGCAGCACGCTGCCAGTGTTCCTCCCGTCGCCAACAGATCGTCCACGATCAGCACCCGCTGGCCCGGACGCAACGCATCCACGTGCATCTCCAGGGCGTCCGTTCCGTACTCCAGCTCATATTCTCGACGACGCGTTGCCGCGGGCAGCTTGCCCGGTTTGCGGATCGGAACGAAGCCGACGGACAGCGCCTTCGCGACGGCGGTCCCGAAAATGAAACCCCGGGATTCCGCCCCGACGACAACGTCCACGCGGTTCCCGCGGAACGGCTGAGCCATCAGCTCCACCGCCATGGCCAGCCCTGCCGGGTCTGCCAGCAGCGGCGTGATGTCGCGGAACAGGACTCCCGGCTTGGGGAAATCGGGAATGTCGCGGATGAGTCGCCGCAGATCCGCCGCCTGGGACACCTTCAGCCAGGTTTCCGATGGCTTCATGTGGCACGCACTACCGCGGAACAGTGAGCTTTGCCGCGCCTCTGCCGGCCCACGCCGGGGAATGTCTGGCCGCGCTCCGCCCAAGCCGCCCAGTTGGCTCCAGGGACGCCGGGCCCCGGNGCGTGGGCATGGTAGTGAACTCCGCGCAGACTCGCAACGCCTGTCGGCCGCGATTTGAGGGCGGCCGCCGTAGTTTGCCGATAACGCATCGGCGGGAGTCGGCGGCGGGTGCACCGAGAGGATTCGCCGCCACCACCGCGGAAACGGGCCTGCGCCGTCGGGACACGGCGAGGGTCTTGGTCGCGGCCTGCTCTATGTCTGTGTGGACGCTCATGATTCTGATCGCGGCTGGTGGGGGAGCGCTCCTCGTCTGGAACATGGTGAGCCGGACCAAGCACGTCAGCGAGGAGATGCTGAAAAAGTACCGCGAGATGCTTGCCGAGGCCCGGGCTGAGCGCGCGCGTAAGCTCCAGCAAAGCTCCGAGAAGGTTTCGACGGCCGAAGAGGCGGGCGCGGACGACAACCCGTCGTAACACACGCGTCCGCGGGCGGCGTCTGCCACCCGCTACGGCTGGTCAGCGGGGCCGGGGAGGATGCGAATCAGGCGACGGCCCGTATACGTTTGTCCATACACGTCCGTAGTGCGCACTTCGATCAGGCGCGTGCCGGGACGCACGTCGGTGGGCAGGTGTCCAAGCCACATGTGGCCGGTCTTCTCGATCTTCGGTAGCTTGTGTCCGGGCGGCGGGCACTCGGCCTGCTCGGCGGCCTTGAGCGCCGCGAAGTATGGATCTTCGCGCTCCACACGCTCAAGGCGCGTCCACGGGCCGCCGTCAAAGCGCATCTCGACCGTCGAGCGCTCCGAGCCGGCAAAGACATTCACCAGCACCTCCGTCTCGGCGGCACGGGCGGCCGGGACTTCCTCCGGCGCGTAGATGTTCATCTGATAGGCTGCCGGCCGGCGGGCCGGGTAGAAGGTCAGCGTGTGCCGCGTTCCTTCAAACGTGGCGATGTACCACCCGTTGGGGCCGCCGTCGGCCATCGTGGCGTGCGGAATGCCCGACTCGTCCGGCGCTCCGTACCACCAGCTTCCGCAGGCGGTTGCGAGGGTCACGTGGTGATGCGGCTCCGCGCCCGGCCACCCGTCACGCTCCCCAAGAAACCAATGCTGGACGTAATGTTCATGCGCGGAGAAGGAGACCGCATACGGACGCTCAGCCAGCAGCGCATAAAGGGCCGCCCGCTCCTCGATCTGCACGATCGGGATGTGCATGAGGAGCACGACGAGCCGGTCGCGGGGGACGTGTTTCAAGTCGTTGCGAAGGAATTCCAGTTGCCGCGGACCCAGACCGGCCCGGTACGAGCCGCTCTTCCGCTTCGTCTGGCCCTCCCAAAGAACATCGTCCAGAACCACGAAATGCACCGGCCCGTACTCGAACGCGTAGTACGGCGGCCCGAACACGCGCTGAAACGACTCCAACGACGTGTCGTCGTCCGGCGCGTCGCGGTTCGCGTCGTGGTTCCCCGGCACGTTGTACCACGGCACGCCCACGTGCGCCACCGTTCGCACGTACGGCTCGTGCAGCTCCAGCTTGTCGAAAACCAGGTCGCCCAGCGTGACGCCGAATGCAGCGTCGGTTCCGATCACCTGCTCGACCACGTCGTGCGCGAGGTAATCCACCTGCGCCTGCGTAGCCGGCTGCGTGTCCCCGAACAGCAGCACGCGAAAGCGCTCCGGCTCCGCCTGTGGGTACAGGGCGAAGTCCACGGACCCCGGCAGTGGCCCCGTTGGTGCCACGCCGGGGTACTTGTAGGCCGGCGAGCCGGTCGGTCTGTGAATGTAGTAGAACCGCGGCAGGTTGTGCTCGCTGACCGGCGTCATCCAGTTGCGCGGCTTGATTACGAACAGGGTCGCGTCCCCCTCGACCGGCAGCTCGTACGTGCCGTCCGCGGCCGTGACCACGACGTCACGACCGTTTGAAACGCGAACATCCGGCACCCCCACCTCGCTGGCGTCGCGTACGCCGTTGCGATTCGCGTCGTGGTACACGACGCCCCGGGCTACGCTCGGCGCGGCCCAAGCCGCTGCGCTGGACGCGATATAACACAGTAGGCTTGCGCCGCATTGGATTGATCGCCACATGGGTATCCCTCACGAACGGCCACCGCGGCACGGTCAGGTCGACGGATCATAAGACCGCGTGTTTGTCTTTTGTCTGAGGATCGTGCGAACTCGGTGAACAAAAAGGGCAGCACGCACGCTCGTCCCCGGCGGTCAGCGAGAACCAGGCTTCCTCGGCTGCGCGCTTGAAAACACGTTTACCGTACGCACGCCAACATCCCGCTGATCCCGCCGGCAATACGGCGGCGCGCGGGTCACTCGGCTGCCTCTAGCGGACGTGCCATTTCGTCAGGCGCGTCTGACGGTCGGCCAGCCAGATCAGGTTCCAGTCATCGGCGATCTGGCGCGTGTCCAGGTCGGCGATCTGGCGGTAGGTGGCCCAGTTTTCCTCCGGCGTCTTCGCGACTGTCGCACAGCCGGCCAGTAACGCCAGCCCCCCAAGCAGTCCGAGCAGGATCCACATCCGCATAACACACCTCTGCGGTCAGACCTTATTGTCCGGATCGTCAGGCCAGAGTGTCGCCCGAAGGGCACCCGATGTCAACCGCGGCGAGCCGGCGAGCGTCGCAACTACGCCGACGTCGCAGCCCGACTGGTGCCCGCTACCGACCTTTTTTATCCGAAAAGCTCCTGCCAGCGCGGGGCGCGTTGTTCTGCGAATCGAGACTGTGCACGCCGGCGCGGCGGCGCGGCCACGACCGCGTGGTTACCAGGCTCGCTGAAATGTTTCCACACGACACGGAGGCAGACGCTTGAGGAACTGCCGGCCGTAGGAACGGCGGACGAGGCGCGGATCCAGGACGACGACGATGCCGCGGTCCGTCTTGCTGCGGATCAGCCGACCAAATCCTTGACGGAACTTGAGTATCGCCTCGGGGAGCTGGTATTCGCGAAACGGCTCCCCGCCCCGCTGACGGATCTGGTCAATCCGCGCCTCGACGATGGGGCGATCCGGCACCGCGAAGGGCAGTTTCACGATCGTGACGTTCGAGAGCGCTTCGCCGACTACGTCCACACCCTGCCAGAAGCTGTCCGTGCCGAAAATGACCGCGCGGGGCGTTGCGCGGAACTCGGCGAGCATCTTGGTGCGCGGTAACGCCTCGCCCTGCACCAGAAATGTATAGCCCTCGGCGGCCAGTTCCGCGCGGACCAGGCGGGCCACCTCGTTGAGCATCTTGTAGCTCGTAAACAGCACAAACGCCCGACCTTCCGTCTGCCGTAGGTAGTGAACGATCGCCCGACTGGCGGCGGCCGTAAACTCCGACGAGTTCGGGTCCGGCAAGCCTGCCTCGACGTAAAGCGTGACCTGGCTCGCAAAGTCGAACGGCGAGCCAACCTGAAGCGTGTCCGCGTTCTCCACGCCGAGGCGGCCGAGGAGGTAATCGAAGCCGCTGTCGCCGGCGGCCGTCAGAGTCGCACTCGTGAGAATCGCGCTGTCGACTCGCGCGAACAACAGCTCGCCCAGCAGCGGCCCGACGTCGAGCGGCGCCGCGCAGAGTGTCACACGTGGCGGGCGGCCAGAACCCACTTCGATCCAGTAGACGTGGTCTGTGGCTTGCTGATTCAGGATGGTATCCAGTGCCGACGCCTGCTCCGCCGCGCGCGCTATCGCGGCAGTCAATTCCTGCTGATCTTCCAGGCGCGGCAGCGACCTGCGCAGGGGTTCCAGTACGCGGGCGACGCGCTCGAGGGCCGGCGACAGCATGTTCTCTATCTCGGGCGGCGCGACCAGGCGGCCGTTCGGGCGCCCGCGAGTCTGCTGCCACTTTTCCAGTCGCTCGAAGAATCGCAAGCAGGCGGTTTGGGCGTGTACGACCGCCGCGCGGTGTTCTTCGCTGCCCAGCGTGGCCAGCAGCCCCTTGCCGGTGCGCTCGTTGAAAAGGCTGGTAAGAAGGTGCAATACCTGTTGACTGGTGAGGGCCGTTCCGAATTGCTCCGTGGCGACGCCTTCCAGGGTGTGGGCCTCGTCGATGACGAGCAGCTCGTAGTCGGGCAGTACGCTGGCTCCGCTGCGGCGCAGCAGGAGGTCCGACACCAGCAGGGCGTGATTCACCACCAGCAGGTCGGCCGCCTCCGCTCGCTGGCGTGCCCGTTGGAAGAAGCACGTGGTGAACGTGGGACACCGGCGACCCAAACAGTTGCTGTGGTCGCTCCGGACCTTCTCCCATACTTCGAACGGCGGCTGGTCTGGCAGGTCGCTGAGCGAACCGTCCTGTGTCCGGGTGGCCCAGTCCTCAATCGTGTGCAGCGCCTGGCGCGTCGGCAGATCGGCAAAGAGCGACTCTTGACGTCGGCTGGCGACTTGTAAACGGCGCAAGCTCAAATAGTTGTTGCGACCTTTGACCAGCTCGGCGCGAAAGTCGATCCCCAGGGTCTGGTGCAGAAACGGAATGTCCTTCTGAATGAGTTGCTCCTGAAGCGCGATGGTGTGCGTGCTGATTACGACCTGCCGCTTGTGGCGTGCGATCTGGTCGATCGCGGGGAGCAGATAGGCGAAGGTCTTGCCGACGCCGGTCCCAGCCTCGACGGCCAAGTGTCGATTCGTCTCGAACGCGCGCTCGACGGCCGCGACCATTTCGAGCTGCTGCGGACGAGCCTCGTACCCGGGCAGTCGGGCTGCGACGAGACCGTCGGGAGCGAGCCAGTCGGCGGCAGGCACCCGCACGCTCCTAGCCGCTGGTCAGGGCGGCGATAAAGTTCCAGGCGATGACGCATGTCGCCCCGGCCGTGGCCAGGACGATGATCGTGCCGAAGGCCGCGACGAAGGTCTCGCCACTAATGAACCCGCCCCGCATGGTCGCGAGAATGTGCGGCCGGGCCAGCACGAGCATGCTGATCAGCATGGCCCCCGAGGTGAGCGGGATCGAGATGGAATGCACGTAACTATAGAGCCACGTCCCGCGACTTACGGCGCGCTCATGGCCTTCGAGCGATCGGAGAAAGTGGCCGCGGATGTAGTAGACCGATTCGCGCGTGCCGTCCGCACGCACCACCACCTCCCGGTGCCCGTTATGCGCGTCGCCGCCCAGCATGGCGTACGCCAGCGTGTATACCACCCAGTTGAGCAGCCCTAAGGCGATGACGAGGATGCAGAGCTGATTACGCCGCCGACGGGACAGTCGGTCCACGGGGCACAGCGCGCCCACCGAATCGGAACGTGCGAGACGGACTGGTTCCGCCACGAGCGGCGGCGTCGGCTCCCACGGCCGTGGCCACGATTCATCGGCGGGGCCGGTGGTCTCAGTTTGACCGGGCGGCGGGGGCAATTCGTCCCTCCATCGGCGATGAGGCGGCGGCGTACAGGCGGCGCGGGATGCGACCGGCGTGATAGGCGAAATACCCGGCCTCCAGTGCATGCTTCATTGCATGTGCCATCTGCACCGGGTCTCGTGCGCCCGCAATCCCGGTGTTGAGCAGTACGCCGTCCGCTCCTAGTTCCATGGCGATCGTCACGTCCGAGGCGGTGCCCACGCCCGCGTCCACGATCACCGGGTACTCGGGGGCGCCTTCCTTGAGCTGTTCCAGAATGATCCGGATGTTGTTCGGATTCAGAATGCCTTGGCCGCTGCCGATCGGCGAGCCCAGCGGCATCACGCTGGCACAGCCGACCGCCTTCAGTCGCTGGCACAAGATCGGATCGTCGTTCGCATAGGCTAGCACGACGAAGCCGTCGCGTAACAGTTCCTGCGCGGCGCGCAGCGTTTCGACCGGGTCCGGCAGCAGCGTCTTCTTGTCGCCCAGCACTTCCAGTTTGACCCAGCGAGACCCGGGATTGCCCAGACCCTCCAGCAGCTCGCGCCCGAGCCGGGCCGAGCGAATGGCATCGTCGGCGGTAAAGCACCCGGCGGTGTTCGGCAGCACCGTGTAGCGCTTCAGGTCCAGAAAGTCCAACAGGCTGCGGCCTTGGCGATCATACAAGCGCTCGCGGCGGACAGCCACGGTCACGACTTGGCAGCCGGACGCGTCCAGCGCGGCCCGCATCAGCTCGTAGTCCGGCTCGCCGTTACGCAGGTACTTACCCGTGCCGACGAACAGTCGCGAGCGGATCGTGAAATCCGCGATCCGTAGCGGGGGGATTTCCATGTCGGTTCCTCTGCTGCGGTCAACCCCCGCCGACGAGCGTCACAATCTCCACCCGGTCGCCGGGCTGCAAGCAGGTCTGCGCATAGTCGGTCCGTCGAACCAGCCGTTCGTTGACCTCGATCGCCACCCGTTCGGGCGTCAACCCGAACGTGGCCAGAAGGTCGGCGACGGTGGCCTGGTCGTCGACGTCACGGAGGTCGCCGTTCACCTGGATTTCCATGGGACGCTCCGTGGGGATTATACCGGGCGAGCGCGAAGCGCGAAGCCGCAACCCTGCGCAGGCGCGCCTGAGAGCACGCTACCGAACGCCGTGACTGTGAACCCCCGACGTAAGTCTGGAGCAGGAACGGACGTCGCGAGGCCGACCGGGGGCCACTCCCCATGCTTACACCGGGGCGGAGTAAGAGCGCGCGACCGGAGACTGCCGGCGCGGCGTAGCGTGAGCCGGCGGCCTGAGGCCCTGCGACAATTCCTTGACCGGTCCTTCAGCGATGGCTACTCTCCCGTCGGCACGCGGTTTGACAGCTACTACCGCGGCGTGCGCGGTGGTTACCGGCAGCGCCGGTCGAGGGCGTAGCTCAGCAGGTAGAGCAACGGCCTTTTAAGCCGTGGGTCCAGGGTTCGAGTCCCTGCGCCCTCAATGTTCCGTCGATCCGAGGGTGCATCCCCACGCCGGCGTGACCCAGGCATGGACGCCGTGCGGACGAAGCAACGAAGGGGAGTGGATTTCGCCGACCATTCGATTTTGGTTCGCGAGAATCTGGCCAGATCATGTTTCTGTCCAACATGGCCATTTTTATCGGACCTTTGGAAATTTTCCAGAAAATCTCACATTTTTCGCATTTTGTGCGTTGCGCCGGGCCGGCTTGCGCAACTTATATAACGCCGGCGCTCCGAATCGCCAGCCGCGAGTGGCCACCGAAGCACACTCGGGGGGCACGGCCACGCGAAGCGCCACCGAGGGCGGCGGCCCGCCTGCTTCCGGCCCGGGGTTGGACGCTCGCCGCCCGGGGCGCGAGGGACGCGAGGGGCGAGTGCAAAGCACTCGCCCCTCGACTCATGGGGACAAGAAGTCTGGCTGATCGGCGAACCCGCCACCCGGCTCTGTTGGATCGGCGGAGGTGGCCAGGCAGCCTAACCGCCAGCCGGCCAAGGCGTACTCGCACATGGGGGCCGGCACGGCGCTCGGGTCAAACCGCAGGCCTGTCCGACGGCACTCCTCGAAGCAGACGGCCGCCCGCGCGGGGTCCCCGGCAAGGCGAAACACCTCCCCGGCGTAGTAGTAAGCTTCGCAGATGTGCTCGCGATTGCCGTCGCGGAGCGCTTCCGCGACGAGCTGGTCGGGGGCGAGGTCTCCCGCCAGACAGGCGAGAACTTGGCTCAACCAGGTTTCGCCGGGCATGACGTTCTGGCGTGCTTCACGCAGAAGGCGTTCTGCCTCATCATTGTAGCCTTCGTCGCGTAGGAGGATGTAAAGACGCGCGTCCGTAAACCACACGCGGCCGATGACTGCCCGTGCGGCGCGATGGTCCTCAATTGCCTCACGTGTTCGTCCAAGGATCCACAGTGCTGTGCTGCGGTAGTAGTGGGCCCAAGCGCCGATGCCGGCGTCGCTGCCCATCTCGGCCGCTATGACCGCGGAGTACTGGGCCGCGGCGTCGGCGTAGCGCTCCAGCGCCATGTAGACATTTCCGCGGCCCATGTTGGCGCGAAGCGTCTGACCCGGCAGCCTGGCAATCCGTTCGTACTCGTTCAGTACCTCCGATAACCGGTCGAGCCGGACCAGAAGCTGACATTTCAGCGCGGACCATTTGCGGACGCTTGGATCGTGGCGTAGCAGGTGTTCCGTAGCCGTCAACGCCTCTTCCAGCCGCCCCAGCCGGTTGCACGTGCGCGCCAGCCGGTACCACGCCGGCCAGAACTGGGAATCGCGCTGCGCCGCCGCACGCGCGTAGTCGGCCGCCCGTGCAGTATCCAGCGTTGCGAACGAGCGCAAGTACCACGCCTCCGCGGTGTCCGGCATACCTTGTGCGGCCAACGTTTCGTAATGGGTGGCACGTTCGGCCTCGCTCGTTGCACGGCTCATCTCCGCCAACAGGGCGGCACACTCCCAGCGCGTTGGATCGCGATCAACGGTCTGAGTCATGAGCGCAATCGCGGAGGGTCGGCCGCTGCCGCGCCCCCGGCGGAACTGGGCCTGAGCGAGCAGCAGCTCTGTCTCGCGCAGCTCGGGGTATTCCTGACGGAGATTGTCTGCCGCGCCCACTGCTTCCTCGATTCTGGCAGGTTCGTCGCCCTCCAGCATGTCCTGCACATCCACGCAACGCAGCCGTGCGGCCGCCAGTTGTCGCGCCCGCACCTGGCGCGCGGTGAACGCGCGCCAACAGAGCCCGCCGATCGCCGCCGCCAGCACGATCAGGCCGGTCGCCGCGGCCACCTGACGACGGTGTCGCCGCAGCCGATGGACGAGGCAGCGTGCGGGACCGGGGCGGCGGGCCAGCACGGGCTCGCCCCGCAGGTAGCGGTGCAAGTCATCCAACATCTGGCCGGCCGAGACATATCGGCAGGGCGCATGCTTCTCCAGTGCCTTGAGCACAATGCTTTCGAGCGGTCCCCGAAGCTCACGTCGCAGACTGCTCGGTGACTGGGGCACCGTTTCACAGATGGTGCGGACGGCTTCGGCCATGTTCAGGTTGATGCGGTAGGGCGGTTGCCCCGTGAGCAACTCGTAGAAGATCACTCCCAGGGAGTACACGTCGCTCCGTGCATCCACGGCGTCGTGCTCGCCACGTGCTTGCTCAGGGCTCATGTAGGGCAACGTGCCGAGCAGAGCACCCGGTTCCGTGAGCGAGGGCGCGAAGCTGGCGTCGGTGTCCGCGACGCGCGCCAAGCCAAAGTCCACGAGGTGCGGTCGCCCCTTCAAATCGACGAGGATGTTGCTGGGCTTCAGATCGCGATGGATAACGCCATGCTCGTGCGCGTACGCCACGGCCTCGACGATCCGCACGAAGAGTTCGATGCGCTCTCGCAGCCCGGGGTTGTGACGGGCGACATACGTCCGCAGCGGCTCGCCGGCGACGAGTTCCATCGTGAAGAAGTGACGTCCGTCCGCCGTCTGGCCGCCTTCATAGACCGTCGCGATCGCGGGGTGTCGCAGGCGGGCCTGCGTCTCGATTTCCCGATGGAACTGGCGCGTACGGCGGGCGTCCGTGCCGGCGCAGCCCAGCACCTTGAGGGCGACGCGACGACGCGGCTGGTGCTGCTCGGCCTCGTAGACCACGCCCATGCCGCCGCGTCCGATCTCGCGCACGATGGTGTATCCCGGAACTTCCGCATCAGCCGGCAGGCCCAGGATCGGAACAGGGTGCGGGGAGATGAGCGGCGAAAGCAGTTCACCGATCCGCAGGCCGGGGGTGTCCACCGACCCGAGGAGCTCTTCCAGCTTGCTGGCGTCGCCATGCCAAAGCGCATCCACGGCGCTGTCCAGCCGCCCGGGCAGGTCATCCAGGATGTCCGGTGGAATCTTGTCCATTCTCCTCATATCCGTCCGCGGCGATCCCCAGCATTAACCGCCGCAGGACTTTCAGCCCCCGGACGACCAGCATGGAGGCGGCGCCGGGCGAAACGCCCATGTGCTCGGCCACGGTTGCGATTTTCAGATCGTCGAAGATTCGCAAGGTGATCGCCGTGCGGTAATCCGGTTTCAATCGACCGAGGGCTGCCAGCAACCGCTGGACCAGCTCGGACCGTTCCACGGCTCCGCTTGGTGTGGTTCCGCTGGCCGACAGGAACTGCCAGAGGGGGCCAGCCGCCGACAAGGAGCCGGCCAGCGAATCAAGCGAGGCGGCGTTTTCGGCCTTCGGCGCTTCAGCGTTGCGCCGGCGGATGCGTGCGGCCACCAGCCGCGATACCGTGCCGGATACCCACGCGTTCAGGCCGTCCCGTGTGCGGTTCCACAGCTTGTCGAACTGCTTTACCAGCACGACCAGCGTTTCCTGAACGATGTCGTCCAAATCCTGGAGTTGCGCCGGCGTGGGGCTGAGGCGCGCGGCAATCATGAGCCGGATACGGGGTTCCAGCAACGCCAGCACCCGCTCGCGCGCCCCATTGACACCGTCGGCGGCCGCGGCGATCAATTCGTCAGTAAGCTCCATGACCCCGGTCATGCCAACGTTATTTTACCGAACTAAGAGATGCGAATGCAGATAATTGCGAGGCCTCTTCGGGACGTAGGTTTGCTGGGGGGCCCCGTCCTAAAGCCGTGGGTGCGAGCCCTCCGGCTGCCAATGTCACGACTGCGGGCCGGATATGCGAGAGCGGATGACGGACCGAGAATTCGACGTCCGGGCTGAGCCGCGACGGTTCTGGAGCTTAAGTGGTGTCCGTGACTGGCGGTTACGAGCGGTTGAGCGCGGCCGTAAAAGCGGGCTTGGACGTCGTGCGCGGCGAGGGGCAAGGTGTGCCGCGCGACGTGGCTTATTGTCCCTTGCCGTGGCAATGCTTGTACTTCTTTCCCGAGCCGCACGGACAGGGGTCGTTGCGGCCGATACGAGGTGTCTGCCGACGAATCGTGCGCGACAGTCCACCCTCGCCCTGCTGGCGCATCGCCGCCTGCTGATCTTCGGAGGCCGTTGAGAAACCGGCCCCCGTGGCGTCGGCCTTCGTGGCTGTCACCTGCCGGTAGAACGTGGTGCCGGTCGCCGTCGTCGTCCCCCCGGCTTCCGTATCGGCGTACGTGGCGCTGCCGTAGCCGGCCACCTGAACCTTGAAGATCAGGTCGGTGACGCGTTCGCGGTAGTTCTCGAGCATCTCGTTGAACATCCGCGTCCCCTCGCGCTTGTACGCGATCTTGGGGTCCTGCTCCGCATACCCGCGCAAGCCGATCGAGTGACGGAGCAGGTCCATACCGTACATGTGGTCTTTCCAGACGGCGTCGAGGGTGACGAGCATCACGTAGCGCTCGAGCTGGGTCAGCTCATAGCGGAGCATCTGGTACGCGCGGTCCCGCAACTGTGCGCGCAGGTCGCCATTGGGGTCCAAGGGGTGGTCCCGCACGACGGTGCCAAACCGCTGCCGAGCCCAGGCGAGCAGCTCCTCGCCCTTCCGTTGCTGACAGGCGGCGTCGATCTCCTGGTCCAGCCGCCCGTTCGTCAAATGGTCTTCGTTGATGGCGCGCAGCTCATGGAAAATCTGCTCGGGGCTTTGACCGGCGAAGTGCTCGTAGGTCCACCCCAGCCCGTATTTTCGATTCACCCAGGCCGCCACGCGGCTGTAGAACTCGTTGACGTTCGACCCGCCGCGCTGAAGGGCGTACTCGATCGCCGCCGCCGGCGGATACTCGATTTCGCGCCGCCGATACGCACGCCGCATGTGTTCGCGGAACACGCGTTCGGCATCTTCGCGGCTGGCGGCAGCGATGTCGTCGAGCGGGACGTCGACGCCGAACTTCTCGCGCGCCCAGCGGACGAGGCGGGCGCGAGCGAAGAGGGGGTCGACATATTGTTGCAGAGGGGTGAGGTCATGCGTGGCGACCTTCTCGACGGCCGCTGCGGTGATCTGCTCGAGCAGCTCTGTCGGGTCGCTCTTGCGAATCTGGTTTTGTGTGAGGCTGAGGCCGTACTGCGCCGCCCAGGAGGCTAGGCCGCGCACGTCCCACTCGTCGGCGGGCAGGTCCGGGTCGACGTATTCCCCGAACATGCGCTGGACGGTCTGACGGGCTTCGTACGTGGCGAGGTCGCGGACGTTGTCGCACAACGTCTTGAAGTCGGAGGTGTCGAGCTTATTGGCATCGATCTGGACACCTAGGTGTTGTCCGACCCACTCGGCGGCACACTGGGCTGGGAACTCCGGATCGTAGTAGCGGTCGATCGCGTCAGCGACGGTGGCGTCGATCATCTCCCAGACCATTTCGGTCAGTCCGCGGCCTTCGACGATCTGCTGCCGCATCTGGTAGAAGGTCCGTCGCTGGTAATCCATGACCTCGTCGTATTCCAGCAGGTTCTTGCGAATGCCGAAGTTCCGCTCTTCGACCTTCTTCTGGGCCCGTTCGATCCCGCGACTGACGCGCTTGTCCTCGATCGCCATGCCCTCTTCGAACCCGAGCATGTTGAGCATGCGCAGCACCCACTCGCCCATGAACAGGCGGAGGAGCTCGTCGTCGAAGCTCAGGAAGAAGCGCGTGCTGCCCGGATCCCCTTGACGGCCGCAGCGACCGCGGAGCTGGTTGTCGATGCGTCGGCTTTCGTGGCGTTCGGTGCCGACGACATGCAGACCGCCCAGGGCAGCTACGCCCGGACCGAGCACGATGTCGGTCCCGCGACCGGCCATGTTCGTTGCGATCGTCACGTTGCCGACGAGGGTTTTCTTTTTGCCGCGCACCGTTTCGTGCTGCTGACCGGCCTTGGCGACGATCTCGGCTTCCCGGGCATGGTTCTTGGCGTTGAGCACTTCGTGCTCGATGCCGTAGCGTTGCGCCAGGAGGGCGCTGAGCTTCTCCGAGTTCTCGACGCTGATCGTACCGACCAGCACGGGGCGTCCGCCGACATGCGGGCCCATCAGCTTCCGGTACCCTTCGACCAAGGCTTCGGCGCTGCCCTCGCCGTTGTCGAAGGCGCGCAGCGCCTCAGCGATGATGCCCAACTGCGTTTGGATCTGCTCGACCGTCAACGGTTGGGCAGCCGCCACGCCGGCGCTGAGCGGCTCGGTTGGCTGGGCTTGCAGGTCGGCCGACCGCGCTGCCCGTCGCCGCTGTGTCAAGAGCGCCGCAAGCACCCGCTGGGCCTGCTTGAGCATGTCCGCCAGAGACCAGGGATCGCTGGGGTACCCGTCCTGGCTGTAAGCCCGGATCTCCTCGACGATCGCGTCGTACTTGTTGGCGGCGGTCTTGTAGATCTTGTCGTTGTAGTCGATACGCCGCACCGGGCGATTGGTCGGGATGGCGATGACCTCGAGCTTGTAGATTTTCATGAACTCGTCGGATTCGGTCATGGCCGTGCCCGTCATGCCGGCGAGTTGCTTGTAGAGTTTGAACAGATTTTGGAGGGTGATGGTGGCGAGGGTCTGCGTTTCCTGCTTGATCGTGACCTTCTCTTTGGCCTCGACGGCCTGATGCAGGCCGTCCGACCATTGTCGCCCGTGCATCAGGCGTCCGGTGAACTCATCCACGATGATGATTTGATCGTCCTTGACCACATACTCCTTGTCGCGGTGATAGACGAGGTGCGCTCGCAGGGCATTGTCGATGTAATGCGGCCAGTTCATGTTCCGGCTGTCGTAGAACGTGCCGATCCCGAGTTCCTGCTGGGCCGCTTTGGCACCGTGCTCGGTCATGTGCACTGACTTGCGGTCTTCTTCGACGACGAAGTACTGCTTGTGGCCGATGGCCTCGGCTTCGTCAGACGACAGCCAGTAAGGGTCGGCGCGGAATTTCTTGAGCCCGTCGCGGTACTTGGGATTGTTGGGGTCGAGCCCGTACTGCTGGGGGTTGGCTTCGATGTCTGCCAGCCGGGCCCGCGTCTCGCGGTTGGCCTGCTCCTGCTTGCGGATCAGGGACTGGGCAATGCTGTCGGCGACCCGGTAGTTGCTCACGTCGTCGTGCGCCGGGCCGGAGATGATCAGCGGGGTGCGCGCCTCGTCGATCAGGATCGAGTCCACCTCGTCCACGACCACGTAGTCCTGCGGTCCCTGCACCTGGTCGCGGACATCGTGCTTCATGTTGTCGCGGAGATAGTCGAAACCGAACTCGCTGTTCGTTCCGTAGGTCACGTCGCACGCATACGCGACCCGCCGGACTTCCGCGCCCGGCCCCCACGTCTCCATGTCTGCCGTGACGTACCCGACCGATACCCCCAGGCGACCCAGAACAGACTGACAGAACCAGGCGTCGCGGATGACCAGATAGTCGTTCACGGTCACCATGTGGACGCGCAGCCCCTGAAGCACCTTCAGATACAACGCCGGATAGCAGACGATCGTCTTACCCTCCCCCGTCCGCATCTCGGCTACGTTGTTGTCCTCCAGAACCTTCGCACCGATCAACTGGCACTCGAATTGCCGGTGCGTCAGCGGCGCCCGCCGCGGCTCGATGGCCGCCAGCTCGGCCTGGAGGGCTTCCCACTGGGCCGCGGCCAGATCGAGCTGGCCGCCAGTCTCCGCAAAGCGCTGCAAGACACGAGCCTGAACGCGCTTCTGCACCTCGCGCGCGTGGGACGCCGCCGCCGGCGTGCCACCCGGTTCGACGGCTTGCAGGTAGTCGAACGGCAGCAACCCGCGTCGGGAGGCCTCCCGAACACACGCATAGGCCTCGGGACGGATCTGATCGATCGTCTCGCCGGCGGCCAGACGTCGCCGAAACTCGGCCGTCTTGCCTCGCAGCTCGTCGTCCGACAGCGCTCGCAGCTTGTCTTCCCACGGATCGACGTTCGCACGGACCCAGCGACGGAGGCTCAGCACCACCCGGTCGTTGCGGGATGGAAGGAACTTGAAGGCGGACCAGCCGCAGTAGCCGACCCACACGGCCAATACCATGCAGAACGGCAGCGCGGTCCATTCGCGGCGCAGCCAGGATATGCCCGTTCCCTCCGGGCCCAGCACCAGCACGCCGCCGGCCGCCAGAAAGAACACCGTCAAAATCGCGATGACCAGCAGCCGCAGGCCGCTGTGCCGGGCACGGTGCCAGAAAACCGCGGAAGCGCTGGTCGCGTCCCGCAGGATGTCGGTATCACCAACGACGAAAAGCCAGTTCATCGCAGCGCCCTGCGTGCACGTTCGGCCGCCGTCCGCGCGTCAGCCTGCACATTGGAACTCGCCCCGGTACGGCCGCGCGTGTTGCTCGCCCCCCGAGCTCCGCCCACCGCGAGTCGCCGCGGCACAAGCGGGCGGACACTACTTGGCCCGCTCCACGTATTCACCGGTGCGCGTGTCGATCCGCACGACCTCCCCGTTTTCGATGAACGGCGGCACGCGCACGCGCAACCCGGTTTCCAGCAGAGCGTCCTTGGTCTGGTTTGTGGCCGTTGCGCCGCGCACGACCGGCGGGGTGTCCGTGACCGTCAGCTCAACCACGTTCGGCAGCTCAACCGCTACGATTTTCCCTTCGATGAAGGAGACCGTCACGATCTCGTTGCCGCGCAGATAAAGCTCGGCGTCGCCCATGACGTCGGCGGGCACGTGGATCTGGTCGTACGTTTCCTGATCCATCAGCACGAAATTGTTGCCGTCGCGGTAAAGGTATTGATAGGGTTTGGTGTCGACGAAGGCAGTTTCGACCTTATCGTCCACCGAGAAACGTACGTCGATGATGCGGCCATCCTTGAGCGATTTCAGCTTCATCTGGAGGTAGCTGCGCCAGTTCCCTTTGGAGACGCGCGTAATGTCCGTGATCGAGTACAGGGCGTTCTCATGCTGGATGACGCGCCCTTTCTTCAGTTCGCTCGCCTTGACGGCCATATAAAGAACTCCTGTGGAAAACTGCGCGGCGCACCGGCGACGGGTCGCCATCGCGCACGTAGCCGGTCGCTGCCGACCCGTGCCTTGATCGCAAATCGAAATTATAGCACGGGCCGCGCGCACCGGAAACCCGCCAAGCATGTCGCGATGACCGCCCGCGTCCCGGCGACGACCGCGCGCCCAGATCCGAACCGCGCACGGCGAGGGGGCGTGATCCACACAGCTCCACAGGCCGCTACCCGGCAGTCGTGACGCAGTGCTGCCCGTGTGGCAGCCGGGCGCGGGATACGCCGGCTTGCGGCGCAGGGGAATCGCACCGACCTGTGGCGCGGACAGCGCAAAACCAAACCCCCGACTCGCGTCGGGGGTTCGGATCAAACCTTCACGCGCCGCGCTAGCGCCCGCGGCGCCGTCCGGACGACACCCATCAGCCGCCGCTGCCGATCGCGGCCACAAACGGATCAATGTCGCCGTACGTCACTTCGCCGTCGCCGTTCATGTCCGCGTTGATCCACGGGCAATTCGGGNGCGACCAGGCACTCTCGCCGGCCAACGCCTCTACGAACAGGTCGATGTCGGCGTAGGTCACCTCGCCATCGCAGTTCATGTCGCCAGCCGGGTACACCGGCCCCGTCAGCGGCAGACCCCAGATCTCGATGTCGTCGATGTTCCAGCCCGAATAGGGCCAGGCACCGTTGCGGATCTCATAGCCCCAGCGGACCCAGACCGTCGCCTGGTTGTTGGCCAGCGAGGAGATGTCATACTCCTGGAGCGACCAGGCGTTCTCGCGGAACTCGGTCGTGCCGTTCTGCCAGATGCGGGTCCAGGTCGTGCCGTTGTTCGACACATGGACCGTCGCATAGGCGTAAGGCTGGTAGTCGCTGTTCAGCCAGCGGCGGAACTTGAGCTTGGTTTCCGTAACGTTGGTCAGGCTGATCGGGCCGAGGGTCACATAGTAGGGGCCGCCNGGCGTCGTCGAGTAGTCGCCGTTNAGGTTGACGCCGTAGACGTTCAGGCCGGTGTAGCCGCTGNTNGGGTCGGGTCGGCCGTAATAGGTTCCGCCCTGGCCGGTGGGGCGTCCGAAGGCCCACTGGCCCTGCACCGGCCAGCCGGGGTCGGAGTCGAGCGTCCACTCGTACAGCTTGGTCGGGAAACCGACCTTGAGCGTGACGGAGCGGTTCGTGTCGCCGTCGTGGTC
>Ga0067045_1027512_pt1 | contig 105547 bp, 97 predicted proteins | sample TerdegcTABiofilm_FD_59184 | JGI IMG/M metagenome (GOLD analysis project Ga0067045, IMG submission 59184) | Combined Assembly of (Gp0054472, Gp0054536) Wastewater bioreactor microbial communities from Singapore -Terephthalate degrading...
ATGCATAGGTAAATTTTGTATAATGGTAAGTAACAATTAAAATCACTCCTTTCTGGTTGGATTTTTTTATTATAGTATACCAATTCCAGCCAGAAAGGAGTCCTCTTTCTGAAAAGTGATTACACCCCAGGATCGCCGTCGAATTGAAAAATCTCTAATATTATGCTAAAATTCTAAAAAAGAAATCATATAGTTAAAGTAGGGGGTTGGTAATATTATGAAAAAAAGTTTGGTATTGTTACTTATCCTCACATTAGTATTTGAATTAGTATTGGTTTTCAATAGTCCATCCTTTGCTCAAAAGAAATATAATGAGGCTCCAATGCTTGCCGAGTTAGTAAAACAAGGGAAATTACCACCAGTAGAAAAAAGACTACCAGATGAACCGCTAGTTGTTACGCCTGTAGAGACAGTAGGAGAATATGGCGGAACTATGAGAAGAGCTTACTTTGGTATGTCAGATCTAACTGGTTGGTACAGACTAGTAAATGAAATGCTTATTGGTTGGACTAGAGATTATAAAAAGTTAAGACCTAATATAGCTAAGAGTTGGAAGGTATCTAATGGGGGCAGAATCTTTACTTTTTATCTTAGAAAGGGGATGAAATGGTCCGATGGTGAACCATTCACAGCAGATGATATTATCTTCTGGTATGAAGATATTATTCTTAATAAAGAGCTTACATCTTCCCCACCATCTTGGTTAGTATATAAAGGTAAACTTCCAAAAGTAGAAAAGATAGATGAGTATACAGTTAAATTTACCTACGAAGAACCTTATGGTTTCTTCCTTAGTCAGGTTGCAGAATTTGGAGGTATGTATACGGCGTCTCCTGGTGGAACATATGCACCCAAACATTATCTAAAACAGTTCCATCCTAAATATACTTCAAAAGAAATTCTAGACGAGTTAGTTAAGAAAGAAAACTATACCCACTGGACACAGTTATTTAATGCTAAGAGTGACTGGAGAGCAAACCCAGACTGTCCTGTAATTATGGCGTGGAAGATAACACAGGAACCTGGAGCACAATTTATCGCTTCAAGAAATCCATACTATTGGAAAGTGGACACTGAAGGTAATCAGCTACCTTATATAGACAGAGTTATTCAGGCTCTAGTAGAAAGTACAGAGGTAATGGTAATGAAGGCACTAAATGGAGAGATAGACTTCCAGATTAGACATTTCCACAACAGATGGGCTGACTTTCCTTTACTCATGGAAAATAGAAGTAAAGGGAAATATAGGGTATTACAATGGATATCAAGCTATTCTGGTGGAGCAGTTGCCTACTTTAATCTAGAGACTAAGAATACTGTGCTAAAGAAACTTTTCCAAGATAAAAGATTCAGAATTGCCCTATCATTAGCTATAAATCGTAACGAGATAAACGAGCTTATTTTCCGAGGCATAGGGAACCCACAACAGCCATATGGTGTTCCTGGAAGTGAATATTATGTCCCAGAGATAGCTCAAAGATATGCACAGTATAATCCTAAAGAAGCCAATAGACTTTTAGATCAAATGGGGTTGATTAAAAGAGATAAGGATGGATACAGGCTAGGGCCGGATGGTAAACCTATAGCAATAACTATAGAAGTAAGAACAGGAGTAAGTGAGGAACAAATTGATACAGCAGAATTATTTGTCAAATATTGGAAGGATGTAGGTATAAAAGCAACTGTAAAGACGGAAGAAAGAAGCTTATTTGAGACGAGAAAGACAGCTGGAGAATTTGAAGTGATGATGCAAGATGCTACTTGCGATCCTTATTCCCTATTTAGTATGCACTGGTTCGTTCCTATAACTACTAGTTGCATATATGGTCCCCTGTATGGATTATGGTATGTAACTAAAGGTGCTTCCGGAGTAGAACCACCCAATGAGGTTAAAAGACTCCTAGCTCTTTATGAAAGAGCTGTAGGAACAACTGTTGACTCTGAAAGAAAGGCGCTTATAAAGTCTATATTTGATATACTTTCTAGAAATGTCTATATGATAGGTACAGTAAGTCTTCCAAGAAATATTTGTATAGCCAAAGAAAACTTAAAAAATGTCCCAGAAGTTGGATTTTTCACCATGTCTTGGCCTTTAAGTGCAAATCCTGAGCAGTTCTTCTTTAAAACTCAAAAATAAAGATTAAAGAATTTAAAAGGGTAGAGATATCTAATTTCTCTACCCTTCATCTTTTTATACGGAGGAGAAGATGAAAACTAAGTTTCCTAGACGAACTAAGCCATTTGTGAGATGGTGGTGGTTTGGCTGTGCAGTAACTGAAGAGGAGATAGCTAGAGAATTAAAGGAGATGAATAAAGTTGGAATAGGTGGTATTGAGATACAACCTATTTATCCGATGGAATGTGATGATCCCAAAAGAGGGCTAATTAATATTCCTTATCTATCAGATAGATGGTTAGATCTCTTAAAATATACCATAGAGAAAGCTAAAGAATTAGAAATGGTTGTAGATATTACCTGTGGTAGTGGCTGGCCTTTTGGAGGCCCATGGATACCTAAATTCTTATCTGCAGGTAGACTCAAAAGATATGTAGAAGAGATTTTAGGACCCACAGAATATAATAAGGATCTAACTTCTATATTAGAGCCAGAGGAGAAAATTATAGCTATACTAGCAACTAAAGATTCAGAAAAGGAGTTTATTAATCTTAGTAGTCATATCTCTACTAACAATAGGTTTAACTATAAATTCCCTAAAGGGAATTGGAAAATACTGCTGTTTATAGATGGCTATACAGGACAATTAGTTAAGCGGCCAGCGGTAGGAGCAGAAGGGTTGGTCTTAAATCACTTTGATAAAGATGCATTAGATCTATATCTTAAAGAGGTGGGAGAAAGACTTATATCCAATATTAATGTAGAGGACAGAGGGGATACAGTACAGTGTCTATTTTGTGATAGTTGGGAAGTCTTTGGCTCAAACTGGTGTCATAACTTTCCAGAAGAATTCGAAAAAAGAAAAGGGTACAGTATAATTGATTATCTCCCAGCATTATTCGAAGATATTGGAGAGATCACTCCTTTTATAAGGTATGACTTTCACTCCGTTCTTTCTGATCTTGCAATAGAAAATTTCTTTTCTAGATTTACGGAATGGTGTCATTCAAAAGGACTCTTTAGCCGTATTCAAGCACATGGAACACCAGCAGAGGTCTTAAAATCATATGGAATGGCAGATATACCAGAAGGTGAAAGTTGGATAGACGGAGATAAATGGCTAGTTAGAACTGCAACCCGTAAGCTCGCCTCTTCAGCTGCTCATCTCTACAATAAAGAAATTTGCTCTGCGGAAGCATATACATGGCTGAGAAAGCCAAGATTTATGGAGACACTTGAGCAGATGAAATTCGCAACCGATGTGCTTTTCTTGGAAGGGATAAACCACATAATTGGACATGGATATTCTTATTCTCCTCCGTCTGTAGGAGTACCAGGATGGGTATTCTATGCATCTAGCCTTATAAACCATAATAATACTTGGTGGGAGTATATAAAATATCTAAATGAATACATAGAGAGGCTATCAAGCATACTTCAGAAAGCACAGTTCTGTGCCGATATTGCTGTCTATACTCCTTATCACGACATATGGAGTGAAGGTATTCTAGAAGAACTTAATCTTTCTAGAGCTTTAGATAGAAAGGTCTTTTACATAGTAAATCTAATAAGGGAAGCTGGTTACGATTTTGACTTCATTAATGATGATATATTTCTTAATCAAGCAGAGTTTAAAGAAGGAAGCCTTAGGATAGGTAAATTGAAATATTCTTTACTGATACTTCCAAAGATGAAATATATACCAATTAGAATCTTAGAAAAGATTAATAATATGGCAAAGGAAGGTTTTAAAATCATAGCAGTAGATACTATCCCAGAGTACCCAACAGGTCTTATAGAGTTTAAAGAGTTATTAGAAGAATTTAAGAGAATAAGAGAAGAATTTTCTGAGTTTGCAATACTAACATCATTAGAAAATCTTAAAGATACTTTACATTCTATCTTAATACCAGATGTTAAAATAAGTTTAGAGGATAACTCTGTTCCCTTTTTACACCTGAAAAATGAAAAATATGATATATACTTCTTAGCTAACATGAGCATAGAAAAAAAGAAGTTTAATATTACATTTAGAGGAATGAAGGCTACACCTATAGAATATGATATAGAAAATGACGTCTACACACCAGTACCTTACTTCTTTCATACATCGGAAGGAATTGAAATTCCATATCAGTTAGGACCTTGCGAGTCTAGAATATTCTTGTTTGATAGAAATTTAAGAGGAGAGTCTATAGTTAGAAACTCTAATATAGAGAAACTAAAAATAATTGAGAAAGATAAACATATAACGTTAGAAGGAATCTTAGAAAAAGAAGGAGAGTACTTTATAGAGCTTGCCAATAAAAAGGTAGAAGTAAAAATTGATAGTATACCAGGTCCTATAGAAATTAGAACACCTTGGACCATACTGTTTGAAAACAAAAATGGGGAAAAGTGCTCCCTCAAAAAGGAAAAACTTTCCTCCTGGACTGAATGGGAAGAGCTTCGGTATTTCTCTGGAAAAGTCAGGTATAGAAATTGTTTCTACTTAAGCGAGAATTATATTAAATCTGACATAAGACTTATACTTTCTCTTGGAAAGGTACACGAAGTAGCGGAAGTAATTGTAAATGAAAGAAATGTAGGCATTCTATGGAAAGGAGAGCGTTCTATAGATATTACTTCTTATGTAATACATGGAGAGAATCAGCTAGAAGTAGTGATAACTAATCTGCTCATTAATTATGTGATATCTCAACCTGAAGAGGACTATTCAAAGCTGCTATCTATTTATGGAGAAAGATTCCCAATGCCTGAAGAAAAGACTCAGATAAAAGAGCCCTTACCTAGTGGATTAATAGGACCTGTAGAAATTAAAGCTATAAAAGTAATAAGGTTTGATCTAGAGTAGGAAACTACTAAAAATATATAAGATCTGTATACCTGAAGTTTTGTAACAGCCTTTTATCCCCTCCCCTTAAATTCATACACTCTTTGAAAAATACTGTTTAATGTCCAATATGCATCTAGGTATATCCCATATAGCTCTTTATACAAAGAGTGATTTTTTTCGTCTGGCTCAATTGTTTCTCGAACTTTAACTATATCTTTTGTCTTTTTGAGAGAGTCAAATATCTTTAGAGCAAATGCAGTAAGGATCATAGCACCGAGAGATGTATTTTCCTCTAGAGTAGGAATAATTAGACCTTCACCAAAGACATCTGACATAATCTGAATCCAAAGCCTTGACCTTGAGAAGCCTCCACCTGCCCTAATCTCTTTAAAACTCTCTACACTAAACAGGTCTTTTAGAGCGGAGTATACACTGTATAACCTATAACATACACCTTCCATAAATGCTCTAGCAATATCTTCTCTTGTGTGTCCCAATCCAAGCCCAATAACTGTTCCCTGTGCTTTATCATTCCAGTAAGGGTTCCTCTCTCCAGTCAGAAATGGAAGAATGATTAAACCTTTTGCTCCAGGAGGAGATTTCTCCGCCAGTTTGGTAATTAAATCATATGGATCTATTCCTAACGCCTCTGCCTCTTTCATTAAGTCTTGAAAGAGTACATCTCTAACCCATCTCAGGGTTATACCACCATTATTTATTGCTCCACCTACAAGCCATAGTCCATCAGCAAAGTAATAGCTCCATATCCTCTGTCTTTCATCTAACATAGGCTTCTTTGAGAATGTCCTAATAGCTCCGCTTGTTCCAACCATAACCCCAACTTCACTCTCTTCTATGACACCCATACCTAGGTTTGAGAGAGCCCCATCCCCTGATCCTAAAATAAAGGGAACCTCTTTTAACTCTGGTATATCTACTTTTAATCTCTTACCATCAATAATAGTAGTTGGAGGAAGAACTTCCGGAAGCTGGTTAGATTTTATTCCAATAATATCAAGCACATCCTCATCCCACTTTAGAGAGTGTATATTCAAAAGCCCTAGAGTAGATGCTGTTGTCTCATCTACAATCCTTTCTCCAAAGAGATTATACACTAGGTAATCTTTTGCACTTGCAATTTTAAAGTCCTTTAACTCAGGATCATTTTCTAAAAACCATAGGATCTTTGATAATGGATACATTGGATGGACAGGACAGCCAGTCTTCCTGTATATATCAAAGCCATCATACCTCTCTTTTATAATTTCAACCTGTCTACTAGCCCTAAGATCTGCCCAAGTAAGGATATCTGTAATAGGTCTATTTTCTCTATCTAATAGAAGTAGTGAATGATAATAGGTAGAAATTGTCCAGCCAAGGAGTCTCTCGACTTTTATATCTTTTAAAGCGGAACGAGATACCTCTACAACATTATCAAGTATCTCTTTAGGTTTCTGGACCGCCCAGTTAAAATGTTCTTGATATAGATTATTTTTTCTATAGCTTCTAGCTATCACATCTCCATTCAGATTAAATACCATAGCCCTTACACTTCCAGTTCCTGCATCAATAGTAAGAATAAGATCCTTCATAATTACACCTCTCTAATAAGTTTTACTATTACTTGTCTAGACCTTGGACCATCAAATTCACAGAAAAAGATTCCCTGCCACCTACCAAGTAAGAGTTTTCCATCTTCTACAGGAACAGTAACAGAGTGTCCTACTAGTGAGCTCTTTATATGAGCAGGGGAGTTTCCTTCTATGTGCCTAAATTCTCCAGTTTCTGGAACTAATCTATCTAGATATCTTCCAATATCCCCTATTACATCAGGGTCTGCATCCTCATTTATTGTTATACCCGCAGTAGTGTGTGGAACATAGACTATACATACTCCTTCCTTTATACCTAAATTGTCTATAGCTCTTTGAACCAGGTTAGTAATATCTATAAACTGCTGTCTAGATAAACTTCTAATAGCAATATATTCAACCATAGTCATCAGCTCCTCTTAAAGATCATTTGGATTTAAGTTTTATTATAGCAGGATTCAAGTTATAATTAATCTAAACTTTGTATCTTTGGAGGTACCAAGGTATGTCTTGGAGTGTCCTTGTAACCTCAAGGTCTTTTGGAAAGGTAAGCGATGAACCTGTTAATATACTTAGAGATAGTGGAATCCGAGTAGATTTTCTTACCGAACCAAAAGAAGAAGATTTCCTAGAGATTATTGATAGATACGATGCAATCATAGTAGGAAATGACAAAATTACTCGAAGGATACTAGAAAAGGCGAAGAATCTGAAGATAATATGTAAGCATGGGGTAGGTATAGATAATATTGACTTAGAAAGTGCTAAAGAGTTTGGGATAAAGGTTACAAATGTTCCTTCTACAAATTCTGATGCGGTTGCCGATTTAGCCTTTGGATTAATATTGGACCTTGCTAGAAGGATATCTACTACATCCCAGAGGGTTAAAAATGGTATCTGGGAACCACTTATAGGTGTAGATGTTCATCATAAGACTCTAGGGATAATAGGTCTTGGTTCTATAGGTAAAAGAGTTGCCAAAAGAGCTAGAGGTTTCGATATGAATATACTGGCCTATGATCCTTATATAGATAAGCTTACAGACGAATTTTCGTTTGTGAAATTAGTATCTTTAGAGGATGTCTTAAAGGATGCAGACTTTTTGACTATTCATACTCCTCTTACTAGTCAGACTAAGGGATTAATAGGCGATAAAGAAATTGCAATGATGAAAAGGGGAAGCTTTATTATAAATACTGCTAGAGAAGGGATAGTAGATGAATCTGCTCTATATAAGTATCTAAAAGAAGGACATCTTGGAGGCGCAGGCCTAGATGTTATAGATAAGAATTCTCCTGTAAAAGACCTTTTAATCTCTTTAGATAATGTCATAGTACTTCCTCATGTAGGGATGTATTCAAGAGAAGCTATAAATTCAGTAAGTATGGTATGTGCTAGAAATATTATAAAGATGTATAGAGGAGGAATGCCCGATAATATTGTCGTTTAGGTGATTAAAGATGGTAGAGATATGTTGGAGTAATAGAGAAAAGGAGATAAATGAGAGAGAACTGAGAGAGATAGTAGGAGCCGTTATTGAAGAATACAGACCGCTAAAGAAAATTCTCATACTTCCTCCAGATATAACTAGGAAGTATTCAATGGCAGGGAATATAACATTAACATTTTACGAATTGCTCAGAAATAGTTGTGAGGTAGATATAATGCCTGCCCTTGGATCACATATGCCGATGACAAAAGACGAGAGGCTATCAATGTTTGGTAGTCTTATACCTGATGAAAGATTCATAGTCCATAATTGGAGAGAAGATGTAGTAAATATAGGAGAAGTCCCACAAAAGTTTGTTAGAAATGCCTCAGAGGGGATATTTGACGAAGCCATAGAGGTGGATATAAACAAGAGACTCTTAGATAAAAGTTATGACCTTATCATCTCTATAGGACAAGTTGTCCCTCATGAAGTAAGTGGTATGGCTAACTACACGAAGAATATTCTTGTTGGCTGTGGAGGGAAAAGGACAATAGATAAGACACATCTTTTAGGTGCCTTCTATGGTATGGAGAGAATACTTGGAAGGATAGACAACCCTGTAAGAAAAGTTTTTGACTATGTAGAAGAAAATCTCTTAAGTGATATTCCACTCTTATATATTCTTACTGTCACCACTCAAGTTGGAAATTCTGCCAATCTGTGGGGAGTCTTTATAGGAAGAGGGAAGAAGGTCTTTGAAGAGGCGGTAAAACTCAGCTTAGAAAAGAACGTAACGTTTATAGAAAAGCCTATAGAAAAAATTGTTGTCTTTCTAGAGGAAGAAGAGTTCAAAAGTACTTGGCTGGGAAACAAGGCAATATACAGGACAAAACTTGCTATAAAAGATGGCGGAGAACTTATTATAATTGCCCCCGGAGTAAGGCAGTTTGGAGAAGATAAAGGGAACGATACTATCATAAGAAAATACGGTTATATAGGAAGAGAAAGGATTATAGAATTATTTAGAGAAAATAGAGACCTTCAGGAGAATCAATCGGTAACTGCACACCTTATCCATGGATCTTCAGATGGGAGGTTCAAAATTACCTATGCGGTTAGTAAACTTAGTAGAGGAGAGATAGAAAGCGTAAATTATAGTTATATGCCACTAGAGGAGGCATATAGAAGATATAACCCTGAGAAGAGTAAAGAGGGATTTAATATAACGGAAGATGGGGAAGAATTCTATTTTATAAAGAATCCTGCCTTAGGTCTATGGGTATCTAAAGAAAATTTTAGATGAGGAGGTATCAATTATGAAAATTGAGGGAAAGCGGATAGTTATACTTACTGCACATGAGTTCGAAGACATAGAGGTGCTTTATCCTATTCTAAGATTAAGTGAGGAAGGAGCTAAAATAACAGTTGCTACATTGCCACCAGAATCTCCAGGGCACTTTAGCACTCGTCCGTATTGGAGAGAAAAACCTATTACAGGAAGATTTGGAAGCACCGTTCCTATAGTTGTTCTAGGTGAAGGGAAACGATGGGTAAGATGCTCTACCGATGATCTTAAAGCTGATGACTTCGACGCAGTCTTAATTCCTGGGGGCTTTGCACCAGACTATCTTAGATGTAACAGAAAGGTTCTTTCATTTGTTGCCGAAATGTATAGAAAGGGTAAAGTAGTAGCTGCTATATGTCATGGACCTCAAGTCTTCATTTCTGTTGATGCAGTAGAGGGGACAGATATAGTAAGGGGCAAGAAGGTATGTAGCTGGATTGCTGTTAGAGACGATCTTAGGAATGCAGGAGCAGAGTGGGTAGACGAACCGGTAGTAAGAGTTGGAAATGTCATTACTGGTAGAGTCCCAGATGACCTACCAGAGTTCTGTGCTGAGATAGTAAAGGCTCTTAGTGGAGATTAACGATGAATATATATTTAAAGGCACTAATCTACTTAATTATATTTGCACTGCTTCATTTTGGATACGAATCTACTGGGCTACAGTTTCTAAAAACAATCTGCGGAACAAATGAGTCCGTTTTTCAGCATCTAAAAATGGGATTCTTTGCCTATTTCTTTGCATCTTTAATCGAATATGGAATCATTAGAAGGAGATTCGGGGGTAACAATTTCTGGTGTTCTAGGGCTTTAGCTACCATCTTCATACCTTGGATAATCTTCTTAATCTGGTATCTCGCTCCTGCTATTTGGGGTAAATTTTCTACAATAACCGCAGAACTCTCTTGGGCTTTAATAGTAACTTATATATCTGGAATATTCGGAGGAATACTAGAGAATGGAGTAGAAAAAGCTAAAGTCTCCTTTAAATTCAAGATGATTATATTTATACTATTCGCTATATCTACATTTCTATTTGTCTGGTTTACATACAAGTTGCCATGGGTTGACCTCTTTGTAGACCCGCTTAAGCTAGAATAAAGATATCAGATAATATTCCTTCTCCGTAAAACTTCTATCAGTTTGTCTGGAAAGTTGACCGTCATAGTATATATTCCTAAATCGACCATCCTCTCCATAATATCTTCTGTATCTACTCCCCATACCCTTATATCTAATCCATAACTTCTTATCATCTCTACATTTGAGCTTGTTAGAGAGGGGGCATAAGGACATATCTGTCTTATGTTAATACTTTTTATCATCTTAATAAGCTCTTCGTCCACATAATTGGTCAAAAATCCCACATTCGCATTTGGTTCAAGATCTACTATCTCCTTTAGGACATCAATATTAAAAGATATAAATGTCGAATCATCTAAAAGTCCTAAGTCTTTCACCAGATCAAAGGTCTTTTTAGTAGCCTTCTTATCCTTTATCTCTAATACAAGGTGAACCTTTTTACCAAATACTCTAAGAAATTCCTCCAAAGTTGGTATCTGAGTCCCAGAAAACTCAGGAGAAAACCAACTCCCTGCATCTAACTTTTTTATCTCTTCTAGTGTAAGGTCGTTAACCCTTCCACTCCCGTTTGTAGTACGGTCAACTGTAGCGTCATGTATAAGGACAGGAACATCATCCTTTGTACAATGTATATCAGTCTCTATTCCACAAGAACCCATCTTCAGCGCCAACTCAAACGCAGGAAATGTATTCTCTGGTGCATAGGCTGATGCACCTCTATGTGCAATTACATATATCTTCTTATTCATGCTAGGAACCCTCCTTCTCTTCTAGAAATTTCCTCAATGCTTCCGGGTTTTTAGTTACCACAAAGACCTCCTGCACTAAAGAAGGAGCATAAGCTAAAAGCTTTACTCCTGTCTTTGTAGCATACTTAAAACGGACCTTAAAACCTGAACCTGCTCCCTTAGTTCTCTTAATCTCCCCTGGGAATATAGCCTCAACATAATCTAAAGGTTCTATTTCTTTCTCTAAAAAATTTCTCAAGCCTTGTATCATAGTGTGTTCATATTTAATCTTAGAAGACCCCGCCCGATGCTTCAAAAATCTCTACCCCTTTAACCATATGTTAATTCTTAATACTAATATATCACTTTATGTAACACTAAGGAAAATAAGTTGTATAATCTATATAAAGCCTCTTATATCTTATAAAATTTCTCCTGAAACAGCTATAGAGGCTTATCACTGGTTAAGAGATAAGAAAGATGAAACATTAGGAGTAATCATTAATTGGGAATAAATAGAAATTTACAAGGAGGCGATAGGAAAATGGAAGAACCAATCCGAGTAGGTATTATTGGGCTTGGACGTAGTGGTTGGAATATTCATACTAGAACACTTAAAGAGATGAAAGATATGTATAAGATTGTTGCAGTAAGCGACCTTATAGGAGACAGACTTAAAGAGGCTAAAGAAACATTAGGATGTAAAACCTACTCTGACTACAAGGAACTTTTAAATGACCCTGAGGTAGAATTAGTCATAGTAGCCACACCTACATATCTCCACCCTATCTGCACGATTGATAGCCTTAAAGCTGGGAAAATGGTAGTATGTGAGAAACCTATGGCTACTAATCTTAAAGATGCTGACGAAATGATCAAAACTTCTAAAGAAACAGGTTCTCTTCTTACAATATTTCAGAATCGCCGTTACTCTAAAGACTTCCTAAAGATAAGAGAAGTAATATCCTCTGGAAAGTTAGGCAAGGTTGTTCAAATTCGTATAACCCTAAATAGTTTTGGAAGAAGATGGGACTGGCAAACCGTAAGGGAATTCGGGGGAGGAAGCCTTAACAATAATGGTATCCATCTTATTGATATGGCTATAGTACTTCTAAATGAAAAAGAACCTGAAGTATTCTGCCATCTAGATAGAACATTAACCCTTGGAGACGCTGATGATCATGTGAAACTCCTATTAAGGGCTCCTGGAGAACCTCTTATAGATATTGAGCATACTAGTACCTGTGCCTATCCTGTAGAAAGATGGCTCATTATGGGAACTCAAGGAACTCTTATAGGTTCAACAGATGAACTAAGATGGAAATATGTAAAGCCAGAAGAATTACCACCCAGAAAATTAGACACTAATCCTACCCCTGACCGAAGTTACAATAGAGAAGAACTACACTGGTATGAAGAATCTTGGAAGGCTGATAATGATCCGATTACACCGGAAACTAAATTCTATATAGATCTGTTTAACACTATTAGAAGAAGCGCACCTCTAGCAGTAACACCGGAAAGTGTAAGAAAACGTATAGCGGTGTTAGATAAATGTCATAAGATGTGTGGACTCTAATAGCTATTGTTCCTATGTGCATATAAAGGACTTCAAAAAGAAGCCAGATCCATCTCTACCTTGGGGTTGGAGTATCGAACCTTGCACTATATCTTTTTTTAACCCAACTAAGTAAAAATAAAATTCCAATTAATATTGGAGGAACTATTATTATCAAATGGCTAAGATATATCTTTCTCTCATGGATAATCAAATTTAATAAGAATGAAACACCAAACAATATAAAACAAATCCCACCAATAATCTCATATCTCCAAGAGATTACTAAAACTACTATTAAAGCAAATACAGGTATATTATGCATGATAAGTCCAACTACAATACTTCCTAAACTTTGCTCTAAAGAAAAGACATCTATTGAAAAGAATGCCAAAAGAAGGATAAAAAGTATAGCCAATATCCTTGAAGTCCAAAAAAGAAATTTATCGGCATTTATCATTAAAACCACCCCTTTTTAAATAATCTCTCAAAGATTTTATCACATAAGCCTATCTTTTTTTAAATCATTCAGAAAATTAGAAACCATTTGAATATTAGATAATAGAATATCTTTTAAGATTTAAGATAAAATATATTAAGAGGTAGAGAGGAGATTTTTATGGCTGTTCGGGAAAGAATGCTAGCGGTAATATATGGGAAGAAGCACGACCAGATCCCTTTTGTCCAATATGATAATCTTGCCGGAGATAATGAAGAGATTTGGAATGTCATAGGGAGAGATAATCTTGGACTTCTAAGATGGTCTAAGATCTATAAGTTTGAACATCCTCATTGCTACTTTGAAGTCAAAAGGATAAGAAGGGACAAATTTGATGGCTTTCTAACAATACTTCACACTCCTAAAGGAGACCTAATTGAAGAGTCATATAGAGAACCAGTATACAACAGCACCCACATTGAAAAACATTTTATACAAAAACCAGAAGATTATGAGATATTTATGGCTTATCTTAAAGATCTTGTTATCTATGAAGATATAGGAAGATTCACTAGAGACGAAGCAGAACTTGGTGATGACGGAATAGCAATGGTCACTATGGAAAGGACTCCATTCCAGCAGTTATGGATGCAGTGGGTTTCTCTAGAAGACCTATGTATTCACATAGCAGACTATCCAGAGTTAGTGGAGGATTGCATAAAGCTACTTACAGAAGTGCATTATAAGACATTTGAAGTTGTCAAAAATGCCAGTAAAAAAGTCTTTATCCCCTTCGTTAACTTCCCAGATAATATAACAGCCTATGCAATAGGTAAGAATAACTTTCGGAAGTACTGTGTACCTTTATATAATGAGTTGGCTAATATGTTAGGAGATATACCCATCTTTGTTCATATGGATGGGGACTTAAAACCATTATGGGGTGAGATAAAGAATTCTAAGATAAGAGGGCTAGACTCCTTCACCCCAATTCCTGATAATGATACGAGTGTAGCTGAAGCAGTCTCTATGTGGCAAGACAAGGTACTTTTTATAAACTTTCCGTCTTCTGTGCATTTAGAGGAGCCAGAGAAGATATATCTTGAGGCAAAGAAGATTTTGGAAGAAGGTGGCTATACTGGTAGGACATGGATACAGATCTCTGAGAATGTCCCTCCTGGAGTTTGGCGGAGAAGTTTCCCAGAGATAGTAAAGGCTATAAAAGAGTTTAGATTCAACACCACTTAAAAATTGCCTTAAGCCTAAAAATGGTCCTTCTAAATGACTAACAATTAAAAAACCAATCTAGTAGGGACTTTAAATTTAGTATTAGTTAAGCAGAACAAAAATTTTGAATTAGAAAGGAGAGAAAAACTATGTCTAGTAAACCCAAAGTTTTATTAGCAATGCACAGAAATTTAGGGGAGCAGATCTTCAAGAAAGAGGACTTTGAATACTTCAAGACATTTGTAGAAGTAAATGAAATTAGTTCTCTTCCTGAAAGGGTAGATGAAACTTTTATAAAAAACAATATAAAGGGTGCAGATATATGTATTACCTGCTGGGGAACTCCTCCATTCACCAAAGAAATTCTGGATAATGCTGATAGATTAAAACTTATAGCGCATTCAGCAGGCACAGTTAAACCAATAGTTACCGACTATGTTTGGGAAAAAGGTATTAGAGTTACTAGTGCTGCTCCAGCCATAGCAGTTGCAGTAGCTGAGATGACGCTAGGACTTATGATTATATCTTTAAGAAGAATAATTCAATTTAATAGACTTACTCACGAAGGATTTTGGAAGACAGATGAGGAGATCTCTAAGACAAGGTCCCTCTATGGTGTAACAGTAGGAATAGTATCAGCAAGTCATGTAGGGAGGAATGTGATAAAGCTACTAAAAAATTTCGATGTAGAAATACTCTTATATGACCCATACGTATCTAAAGAAGAGGCGGAAAAATTAGGGGTAAAACTTGCCTCTTTAGAAGAGCTTATGTCAAAGTCAGATGTAGTATCTCTACATGCACCAAGTATTCCTGAGACCTATCATATGATAAATAGAGATAATATAAAGCTTTTAAAACCGGGAGCTATACTTATAAATACTGCTAGAGGTTCTTTGGTAGATGAATCTGCACTCATAGAGAGATTAGCTAAAGGGGATATCTTTGCCTGTATAGATGTTACCGATCCAGAACCACCAGATATTAATAGTCCATTAAGAAAACTGCCAAATGTCATACTTACACCACACATAGCAGGTGGAAATTCTGTCACTGATAGGTGGAGACAGGGGAGATATATTATAGATCAGATATTCAAGTTTATTACACAGGGCACTATGGATTATGAAGTTACTAAAGATATGTTACCAAGAATAGCATAGGAGGGATAAAAATGGAAAAGAGATACATCTTCTCAGTCTTTACAAAACCATGGCAAAATATGCCTGTAAAAGAGTTGGGAGAATTTATCAGTAGTTTAGGGTTTGATGCAATAGAGTTTCCTGTTAGACCAGGGTATCAAGTAGAGCCAGAGAATGTCAGAGAAGGATTACCCAAACTAGCAAAGGGGCTAAAAGAGTTTGGTATAAAGATAGCAAGCATTGCAGGACCTACAGACGAAGCTACGTTTATTGCCTGCCAAGAGGCAGAAGTGCCAATAATAAGAGTGATGTATAGAGTAGAAGGAGATGGATACCTAGCTTCAGAGAAAAGGGCAAAAGAGGACTTAGAAAGCCTCTTACCACTGTGTGAGAAGTACAATATAAAAATTGGTGTTCAAAATCACTGTGGTAAATTTGTATCTCCAAACTCAGCAGGACTTATGAGGCTAGTAGAAGATTTTGATCCAAAATATATTGGAGTTATATGGGATGCTGCACACAATGCACTAGCTGGAGAAGAGCCAGAGATGGGATTAGACATCGTTTGGTCACATTTACTTATGGTAAATCTGAAAAATGGTTACTGGAAAAGGAAGACAGGTCCAGAGGCAGAAGAAGCTATATGGGAAGTCTACTGGACAAGTGGAAGGCACGGACTTGCAAGCTGGAGAAGGGTAGCCGAGTATCTTAAAAAGAGAAATTACTCTGGAGTTATCTGCTTAACTGCAGAGTACACTACACATGATCAAGTAAATAGACTCATAAAAGAAGATATAGCATTTGCCAAGTCTCTTTTTGAATAGGTGATAGATATGGAAAAAGTAAGAATTGCCTTTATAGGTTGTGGAGGTATGGCAAATAGGGTCCACTACCCATCTCTGGTATCATTTCCTGATGTAGAAATAGTCGCAATATGCGATATAGATAGAGAAAAACTAAACGCTACTGGTGATAAATATGGAATAGAGAAACGCTATACAGACTATAGAAGGATGATAGAAGATACATCTCCAGATGGAGTATACGCTATTGGTCAGCCTCATATTATGTATGACATATGGAAGTGGTGTCTAGAACAAGGGCTAAATTTATACATAGAAAAACCTATGGGAATAACTATACATCAAGCAAGAGCTCTTGCCTATTTAGCAGAAAAGAAAGGATGCATAACACAGGTCAGTTTTCAAAGAAGAGCAGTTCCATTACTAGTAAGACTAAAAGAGGAATGTCTAAAAAAGGGTCCAATAACTCACGCAGTTTGTGAATTCTACAAGTACAATATAGAGCCATATTTAGAGGCAAGAGACCATATGATGGATGATGGAGTCCATGCTATAGACACTCTTAGATGGATGTGTGGTGGAGAGGTAAAGAAAATTTTTAGTGTCACGAAAAACGTCTTGGTTCCAGATATTAACTTTATCTCTGCAATATTAGAATTTGACAATGGCTCTATTGGAATTATGATAAATAGCTGGACAAGTGGGAAAAGAATCTTTAGGGTTCAGATGCATTCACCTGGCATTTGGGTAGAAGCAGATCCAGAAGATAAGGGAAAAGTATATAAAGACGGAGATACTATAGGAATAGAATACGACACAAAAGAAGTGGCAGGAAGTAGTGAATTTTATATCTATGCGGGGTTTCAAGCCAAAAACAGGGAATTTATAGATTGTCTAAAAACTAAGAGACTGCCAAGTTCAAACTTTTCAGATGCTCTTAAAACAATGGAAGTAGCAGAAAAAATACTTGCAAAATCACTTCTAGGAGATTAGACATGAAAAAATATGTAAAGCCCATAAAAATAGAGCTATATTTTATACCAGTTGTAACGAGGATACCTCTAAAGTTTGGTCCGGAAGTCTTAACCTCTGTTAGCTGTGCTAGAGTTCATATGTTCGTAGCAGATAATAATGGAAATATAATAGATGGATGGGGAGAGACGCCTCTTAGTGTCCAGTGGGGATGGCCAAGTAATATAAGCTATGAGACTAGACATAGAGATATGAAAGAATTCTGTAAAATCCTAGCGAACGAGTGGATAAAACTAGATTTAGAGGGTCATCCTATATCTATAGGATACCTATTCATAGAACATATACTCCCAGTAACACTTACCAAATTCAACTATAAGACGAAAGAAAGCACAGAAGATATGCCATGGCTATCAGCATTAATATGCAATTCCCCATTTGATATAGCATTTCATGATGCCTATGCCAAATTTTTAAGGTTACCTGTATACCAAATATATAACAGAGACTTTATGGATAAAGATCTATCTTATTATCTAGAGCCTGCAGAGGATAGTCAAATCTCCTTTGAAGGGAAATATATACAGGACTTTCTTAGGATTCCTCCAAGAGAGAAACTCACAGTATGGCACTTAGTAGGTGGAACAGATCCATTAGATAAAGAAGAATTAACTGGAAATGAACCTAAAGATGGTTATCCGGTTCTACTTGAAGACTGGATTAGACAAGACGGATTAAAATGTCTAAAGATAAAGCTCAGAGGTAATGATTTTGATTGGGATTATACTAGGATAGTAAAAGTATCAAAGATAGGGATAAGAAATGGAGTCTTATGGTTTTCGGTAGACTTCAACTGCACAGTAAAAGAGCCCAAATATGTATTAGACATTTTAGATAAGCTCTTATATGATGAACCAGAGATTTATGCAAGGATACTCTATATAGAACAGCCATTCCCTTATGACCTAGAGGCAAATAGGATAGATGTAAGGCAAATAGCCAGTAAAAAACCAATCTTTATGGATGAAAGTGCACATGACTGGAGACTTATAAAGTTAGGTAGAAAGTTAGGATGGAGCGGAGTAGCATTAAAGACATGTAAGACTCAGACACAGGCATTACTATCATACTGTTGGGCAAAGGCTCATGGTATGAGTATTATGGTCCAAGACCTTACAAATCCCATGTTAGCCCAAATACCTCACGTATTACTTGCAAGTTATATAGATACAATTATGGGGGTAGAAAGTAACTCTATGCAGTTTTACCCATCCGCTTCAGAGCCAGAAGCTAAGGTGCATCCAGGGGTATACAAGAGAGTAGATGGCGTATTAGATCTAAGCACTATAAAGGGTCCAGGATTTGGCTATAGAATAGAAGAGATACAGAGGGATTTGCCAGAACCAAGTTATGTAGTGGCAAAATAGGAGGGATTATAGAGTGAAGAGACTAGAGAAAGAAAAGGTTAGCTTTGGCATCATTGGTTGCGGTGCTATTGCTAATATACATGCTAAAGCTATAAAGGCTATCAAAGGAGCAGAATTAAAGGCGGTAGCAGACGTAAATATAGATAGCGCCCGTAACTTTGCTCAAAGATATGAAATAGAAAGCTACTATAGTGATTATAGAGAACTACTTAAGGACAAATCTATAGACATAGTAAACATATGCACTCCGAGTGGATTAAGAGAGGAGATAGCCATAGAGTGTGCAAGAGCCGGTAAACATATAATAGCAGAGAAGCCTATAGAGGTGACTTTAGATAGGATAGACAGAATGATAGAAGAATGTAAAAAGCATGATGTTGCCCTTGCAGGTATATTTAATAATAGATATAACAAGAACTATAGGATTGTCTACGATATGATACAAAAGGGAAGATTTGGCAGACTTATCCTTGGGGACGTGTATGTAAAGTGGTATAGAGATAAAGAGTATTATACACGTTCAGGCTGGAGAGGGACATGGAAGTTTGATGGTGGTGGAGCATTAATGAATCAATCTATACACTTTATAGATATGCTTCAATGGTATATGGGACCAGTAGAGAGTGTTAAGGCTTACACTACTCAGGCGGTGCATAAGTATATAGAGACTGAAGATATTGGAGTAGCTGTAGTAAAGTTTAAAAACGGAGCTTTAAGTGTTATAGAAGGTAGTACCGCTTTATATCCAGGACTTCATGATAGGGTAGAGATCCACGGAGAGAATGGGAGTGTACTTATAGAGAACAGTAAAATAGTTAGATGGGAATTCAAAGACCAAGAGGTAATAGATGAAGAGATAAAGAAGAACAAGGGTATAGAATCGTTTGACCTTGGTAGTTCAAGGGACCCTATGGAAATCCCATACGAACTACATAAAAGAGAGATAGAAGATATTATAAGTTCTCTAAGAGAGGGAAAGAATCCGCCTATAGATGGGTATGAGGCAAGGAAGGCAGTAGAGATAATAATAGCAATATACAAGGCAAGTACAACAAGGGAGGAAGTTACTCTGCCTTTGTGAGAAACATGAAATCTGAAGAATTCTATAAATACCAAGAATAATGGACAATTTGTAGGTAGAGCCTATCTCCTAAAGGAATTATTAGCTAAGAGAACACCAAGCGGATAAGAGATTTTTCTATAGCCCCTTATCCGCCTTACATAATAAATGATACATCAAATAAAGAAGCTAAAAGATCTTTAGTTATCCATTATTCCTCTAATAATTTTAAATAGTCTTCCATTTTCTTCTTTTCGTTCATTAGTGCGTTGTAGATTATCTCTGCACTTTCTCTTATTGTAAGTTTCGATACAGTATAGTCATTTTCTTTTGTTGCCTTGTCTACCTGTTCTATCCACTCAGTAGGAACACCTGAAACTCCTGAAAATGCCCCAGCTATACCTGCTCCAATAGCGGTACAACAATCTGTATCTCTGCCAAAGTTCACCCCTCCTATAATTGTATCCTTCAAGTTCCCTTTCGTCACATAAAATATAGCTAGCCCCTTGGGGACGACCTCTTCTCCCCAGCTGAAACTATATCTTATCCCTTTTCCAGAGTATATAGGGTCAAACTTTTCCCTAAGTTCAAATGCATCCTGACTTTCCCTTGCTAATTCTATTGCCCTTTCTATTCTATGTCTTCCATCGCTAGGAGCATACTTTAATGCAGTATCTATAACACCATCCACAGTAGCATCTGGCCTCATTGCATAAGCTATACTACAGGCTACTACTGATGCCCAATCTAATCCTCCACCATGGAGTGGCTGATAAAGCCTACCTACATCCCAAACATCCTTATATGCTTCTTCTGGATTGCATGCATTAATTAGTCCTATAGGATGACATGACCTTGCAAAAGAGATTATACCCAAAAAGTCGGTATATAACCCTGCATATGCTGGATGTATTCCACTCGCAACTACTCTATAAAGGACCTCATCACAAGGCTCCATCTGAACACCAAAGTTATCTGGATTTATATATTTTAGCCATGTCTTTCCTAAATCCTTTGCAGTTATTCTGCCATTTTTCTCTGCAATGCTAAGGACTAATAATTTTATTCTTTCTACCCCATCCTCGGTAGTTCCTGGAGGTCTTAATCTTCCGCTACCCGGTTTATTTATATGTTTATAATGAGAATAAGGCAATAACTCCTGTAGGACACTATACTTAGCCTTTATATCCTGCCAACTCCAACCCTCAACCGCTGCTCCCATTGCAGAACCAACAAATGCTCCAACTAAACAGCCATAAATCCTATCAAATAGTCTATCCATTGATAAGTTCCTCCTTTCTATCGATAAAAAATCAAAGACTAAAAAGTCACCTAAAATTATTAATTTTTATTCTACCATAAGCGACAAAGCTAAATTTTAAACAAATTTATAACCTCTTTCTCATTGTAAAAGGTAAGATTTAGAAAGTTTAACTATTCCCAGTATCTTTACTAATTTGTCTCTAAATTGTATAATCTTAATAGAAATTGTAATATTCAGGAATAAAAATGACGAGAGTTAATTAGGAGGCTAAAATGAAGCGTGTAGTACTAAAGATAGATGGAATGCATTGTCCAAGTTGTGCCAAACTCATTCAGATGGAGCTCCAAGGATTACCAGGAGTCAAAAAGGGTGAAGTAAATTATTCAGAGAAAAAGGGAATAGTTATCTTTGACCCCTCCAGTGTATCTTCTGAAAATATAGTTAAGGCTATAGAGAATTTAGGATACAAAGCTACTCTAGAGGAAGAGGAAGAAGATAATACTGCTGATGGTGAGAAATCTTCAATAAAGACTCGTGATGCTCCAAATTCCTCACAGGTCTTTCTTGATATCTCTGGAATGCACTGTGCCTCATGTGCACTGCTAATAGAACGTGAACTGAAAAATGCTCAAGGGGTAAAGGAGGCAAATGTAAGTTTTGCCAGTGAAAGGGCACAAATTGTCTTTGATCCGTATAAGATCGATATAGAAGAACTTATTGAGATTATTCGAAAAGCTGGCTATAACGCCTCTCCTTCTCAAGAAGAAACTAAGTCCAAAGATAAGTATAAAGATCTCTATAAGATACGAAGGCAATTCTTTATAAGTCTTGCCCTGAGTCTTCCTCTTATATACTTTATGCTCCTTGATTTCTATCCCAATCTTATAGGGGGAAGGACGATTCACCCATATATGGGAATCCTCTCCCTTATCCTTGCAACCCCTATTTAGTTTATTCTAGGATCAAGATTTTATAAGGGATTTTTAGTAAACCTCAGGCTTCGCATCTTCGGAATGGATAGCTTAGTTGCTATTGGAACCTCAGTGGCTTACTTTTATAGCCTTATAGTATATGTTGGTTATATTATATCATCCAGATCTTTTATCTATATACACGGAAAAGAGACACCCCACATCTACTTCGAAACATCCGCATTTCTTATTACATTTATTCTTCTTGGTAAATGGCTTGAGGGAGAGGCAAAAAGAAGGACCTCTCAAGCAGTAGAAAAACTTATAGGGCTTCAAGCAAAAACTGCCAGAGTAAAGAGAACGGATCATTTTATTGAAGTGTCTCCAGACGAGATTATGGTGGGCGATATCGTTCTTGTCCGCCCCGGAGAAGTCATTCCAGTTGACGGAGAAATCACTAATGGATACTCTTCGGTAGATGAGTCACTTCTAACAGGAGAAAGTATTCCAGTAGAAAAAGGACCTGGTGATACTGTTATCGGAGGAACTATAAATAAGACAGGAAGTTTTGAATTTATAGCTAAGCGTGTAGGAAAGGATACAACGCTTGCCCATATCATTCACCTTTTAGAATCAGCTCAAGGCTCTAAGGCTAGTGTACAAGACTTTGCTGATCGAGTTGCTAATATATTCGTCCCCATAGTCCTTTTAATAGCATTAATTACCTTTATAGTGTGGTATTTTATCTTAGGCGAATCGCTCTCTTTTGCTCTTATGACAATGACATCTGTTATCGTTATTGCCTGCCCATGCGCCCTTGGACTTGCAACTCCTACTGCGCTTATGGTAGGAATTGGAAGAGGAGCAGAACTTGGAATCCTTATAAAGGGGGGAGATGCACTAGAAAGGGCAGAAAAGATCGATATGATAATCTTTGATAAGACTGGTACACTTACCACCGGTAAACCAGAAGTCACTAATGTGATAGCCTTTAATGGAACAGAAAAAGAAGTTCTATCTATCTCAGCTTCTCTTGAGAGTCTCTCAGAACATCCTCTTGCCTCTGCTATTATGGAGCAAGCCCAAAAGGGGAATGGAAATCTTTTAGAAGTTAGAGAGTTTAAAGCTTATCCTGGTAAAGGTATTCAGGGTATTGTTAACGGAAAATTATATTTTCTAGGAAATCCTAGCTTTATTAGTGAAATTACTAAATTTGACCTTAAAACTTATAAAGAAGATATAAGATCTCTTGAAGATGAAGGAAAGACAGTCGTGGTCTTATCAGATTCCGAGAAAGTCCTAGGGATCCTTGCTATTTCTGATACTCTAAAGGATACCTCTAAAAAGGCTATAGAAAGGCTTGCTAATATGGGATTTGAAGTATATATTCTTACCGGAGATACAAAACGTGTAGCTCTTGCAATTGCTAGAGATTTAGGAATTAATGAAGACCACATATTTGCCAGAGTTCTTCCAGAAGGAAAAGTAGAAATAGTAAAGAAATTTCAGGCTCAAGGAAGAAAGGTCGCTTTTGTTGGAGATGGGATTAATGATGCTCCAGCTCTTGCTCAAGCAGATTTAGGAATTGCTATGGGACAAGGGTCCGATGTGGCATTAGAGGCTGGGGACATTATCCTTGGAAAGAGTAATCCAATAGACGTTTCTACAGCCTTTGAACTCTCAAAAGCTACTCTTAATAAGATAAAACAAAACCTTTTCTTTGCTCTTATCTATAACCTTATTGGTATCCCTGTTGCTGCTCGAGTATTTGCTGGATTAGGAATCTTATTTAAACCTGAAATTGCAGGGCTTGCTATGGCATTAAGTTCGGTTTCAGTAGTCTCTAATGCTATTCTGCTAAAAAGATTTAAACCCTCTACCAAAAGGTAGTACCTCTAAAAAGGTTCTACTCTGGAGGTTTACATATTTTACAAGGCTTATAACCTTGTTTTTGAGCTTCTTCTAGGGAAATAGAAATTCTACTCTTTTCTAAATACTTACAATTCCCTCTGTGATATTTTCCCCCTGTTTCTGTAATATAAACGATAATTTGCTTTTTATCCCTTACTAATTCTTTTACCTCTAATGTCTTCCATATTCCTAGCTTTTTCCCTTTAGCTTCATTTTGGAACTTTATAAAATGACTCTTATATTTTATACTAACTGGATTAGTAGCTAGCTGTGCATATCCCTTCATAAACAGTAATGCATTGAAAAGCTTTGTCTTAATTTCTTGCTCATTTATTTGATTCGGCGGTGACAACCAAATATAGACGACAAATCTTCCCTGCTTATCCTTAGCAGTAAGTTCAAGATAAAGAGTCTTCCCCTGTAAATTCTTCTGAACAAAATTTATAATCTCTTTTTTATACAACTTAACATCAGGATAATCTACATCAGCTATCCTTATCTCCTCTTTCTTATTATTAATAATGACCTCTATAGTATCTACATCTATTACTTTAACAAACTTAGCTGTAGTTAACTTTACAGGAGGCTTTGGAGCAGAGCCAAAAGACAAGCTTTCAAAATCTGCCATAAATAGACCTAATATAAGAAAAATCAGTAAAACCCTATTCCATCTAGTCATACTTTACCCCTCCCTAACCATACTAAATTTTACAATATCCATTATACCTCGAAAATTATTTTTTGTACTTTTAACACATCAACAGTTCAACAAACTGGCATCTCCTTACTCTTTTATGTAATGGTAAATTTTGTATAATACTTAATAACGTTGTTATCACTTCTTTCTGATTAGAGTTTTTGACTATAGCATATTAGGTTTAGCCAGAAAGGGGTCTTCTTTAAAAAATGATTACATCCCAGCTTTATCCCTAGTCCTTTTTAGATAGGAAGGGGAGATAGGCATCTTACCAAAGTAAGCATTATGAGGCAGTCACTGTTTTTAAATTGCTTGTAAGAGCCAATATTAAGAGATATAATCTATGTATAAAATTATAAGAAAGGGGATGGGAATAAAGAAGGGTAAAGCCTAACCATATATTAAATGGATACTGTCAAGTTAACCTGAAAAGGTAGATCCTTAACTTATTTAATTATTAAACTTTGGAGGTGAAAAGAGTGAGAAAGGGTTTTGTAGTTTTGTGTATATTATTTCTACTTGGTGTGAGTACATTATCTTTTGCTAAAGAACCTATATTTGACCCAGCACCTAAAGCCCCATCTCCATCACAGTATAATAGCCCTGCAGACTATGAAAAGGCAACTGGGAAAAAGATAACTCACTTTAAGGAAGCTCCACAATTAGCAGAGCTGGCAAAACAAGGTAAACTCCCACCAGTTGAAAAAAGGCTTCCTGAAAAACCTTTAGTCATAGTTCCAGTAGAAGAGGTAGGAAAGTATGGTGGCTCTTGGAGAATGGCTATGCGAGGAAGAGCAGATACACCGCTTCTAAGTAGACAAGTGGGTTACGAAGGCCTCGTTATTATAGATCCAGATCTTGCTAATGTCCTTCCTGGAATAGCTGAAAGCTGGAAGATTGGAGGAAATGGAAGAACATTTACCTTCTATATACGTAAAGGGGTAAAGTGGTCCGATGGGCATCCTTTTACAGCAGATGATATAATGTTCTGGTATAAGGATATTATACTAAATAAAGAACTTACTCCAGTTGTCCCAAGCTGGCTAACTAGTGAAGGAGAAGTAGTAAAAGTAGAAAAGATTGATGATTATACTATAAGATTTACCTTTAAGAAGCCCAATGGACTCTTTTTACCCTACTTTGCTACTGGAGCTGGTAGAGGTCTACTCGTTCCAGTTCATTATCTTAAACAATTCCATGCCAATTATGTTTCTAAAGACAAGTTAAATGAACTTGTAAAAAAAGAAGGTCTCAATACTTGGATTGATCTCTTTAATAATAAGAATAATTTCTGGCTGAATCCTGATCTTCCTGTTGTGTTTGCGTGGAAGGTTGTTACTCCAGTTGGGGTTGGTACAAGAGTAGTATTTGAGAGGAATCCATACTACTGGAAAGTAGACACTGAGGGAAATCAACTTCCATACATAGATAAACTAGTAATAGACATAGTTGATAATCTAGAGGTTATGAAGATGAAAGCCCTTAACGGTGAAATAGATATGCAGAGTAGGCACATTGGACAGATTATAGCAGACTATCCTTTATATGCAGAAAATAAGGCTAAGGGTGGTTATCGACTCATAAAGCAGACACATACTTCTATGAACAGTATGCTGATAATATTTAACCTAAATCATAAAGACCCAGTTCTAAGAAAACTATTCAACGATAAAAGATTTAGGATTGCCTTATCTTACGCTATAAATAGACAAGAGATTATAGACCTTGTCTATATGGGAATGGTCGAACCATGGCAAGTATCACCTAGAAGAGGTACTCCTCTCTTTTATGAACCGGCTGCCAAAAATTATACTGAGTATGATCCTAAAAAAGCCAATCAGCTTCTTGATGAGATAGGACTTACTAAGAGAGACAAAGATGGCTTCAGACTACGTCCAGACGGAAAGCCTATAGAGATAACTATAGAAATAGGACAGGATAAGAGTGATTGGATAGATTCTTGCGAAATGGTAAAGAAATACTGGCAAGCTGTTGGAATCAAAGTAGCAACTAAGGTAATAGATAGATCTCTCTGGGAAACAAGGACAGCTGCAGGGGAGCATGATATTGTAGTGTGGTGGGGAGACTCTGGAACCGGCTATGAGCCACTCATAATGCCCTTCTGGTACTTCCCGTGGTCTCATCCATCTTCAAGACAGGCTCCACAATGGGCATTGTGGTATCAGACAGGAGGAAAGTCTGGTGAAATGCCTCCTCCAGAGATAAGGCATCAGATGGCTCTATATACACAAATTACCACCACTACAGATCCAGCTAAGCAAAGACAGCTATTCAAGCAGATACTAGAAGTTCAGGCTAAAAACCTTTATATAATGGGAATCTGTACGATACCTCCACAGTTTATAATCACTAAGAATAACTTTAGAAATGTCCCTGAAGCATATGAGAGTGGACAGTATCCAACTCATGGTCCAGTAAATCCTTGTCAATTCTTTATAAAAGAGTAGGATTTCTTTATATGGGGCACCTTAAAGGTGCCCCCTTCTTAAAGAAGGAGGAAATTATATGGAAAGGGTAAATATTATTGGAAGTGATCTTTGTTCCATTAAATTGAAAATTTCTAAAGAAAATGGTAAAACTCTTTACCTTAAGCTTACATCTCCAAAAGACAATGTATGGAGATTACAAAGCTCTTACTCTGAAGATGAGTTCGATGATTGTGGAGCAGTTCAACTTCTGAAAAAAGAATTCGATGAACCATTAAAAGAGGAGATTTTACCTCTAGAAGTAGAAACTACTCCTTCTGGTTCTCTTATAAAGAGCACAAAAGATAGTGTTTCTATTCAACTTGACCTATCTCCATTTAAAATCTCTGTTTTAGATAATAAAGGAAAGGCTAAATGCATAATAGATAGTATATCTTTCGATGAAAGCTCAATTAATATAAGTGGCATATTAAAAGATGAGGAATTTACCTATGGTTTAGGACAGAGGTTTAATGGTGCTAATCAGAGAGGAAAAGCTGTTCATATTTGGTCTGAAGATAGATGGTGCCAAATAGAAGGTAATAGTTATGTTCCTATTCCTTTCTTTTTGAGCACAGAAGGTTATGGGTTTTTTATAAACCGCTACGAATACTCATTCTTTGACCTAGGAAAAGAAAACCCTAATAAGTGGTCAGTTACTCTTAGAGATGCTCCACTAGATCTCTATCTTTTTGTAGCAGATTCTCCTAAGGATATCTTAAAAGACTATGCAGAATTGTCTGGGTTTTCTCCCATGCCCCCAGAGTGGAGTTTTGGGGTATTTGTCTGTAGACATCTAAGGCTTAAGGAATTTGCTACAGTTGACGGAATTAGAAAAATGGTGAAGAAGATGGAGGAGAATGATCTACCTTGGACAGTTGTAATTATTGAAGGCTGGGATACATATGACACATCCACTTATGAAGATCTAAAAAAGATAGTTGATGAATTGCACCAAAAAGGCAAGAAAGTTCTTGTATATGAAAGATGTGGAAGATTAGATAAGAAATACTGGGAAGAGCACAATGCCAAAGAAGAATATTTTGTTAAGGATAAAGATGGTAATACTCTTATAGAGGAAGCTCCGCTTTTCAATCCTATTGATGCACCAAATAAAAAGATGAGTTGCTTTTTAGATCTCACGAATCCTAAGACTCTAGATTGGTGGCAAAATTATGTTTGGAAAAGGCTCTTAGTAGATATAGGAATAGATGGGGCCAAGATTGATTTCGGAGAAGAATTCCCTGAGGATGAAAATCTTAGGCTCTTTTCTGGAAGGTCTATTAAAGGGATGCATCATTACCATCCTGTAAAGTACAGTACTATGATGTATAGGCTCTATCAAAAGATGAAATCGGAAGGTGGAATATGTTGGGCTAGAGGTGGAGGAATAGGTGCTCAGAGGTATCCTTATATCTGGTGTGGAGATCAACTAAGGGAATTTCGATTTTTAAAGGCAATTCTCTCCGCTATATTGAGCTCTGGTCTATCTGGAATTCCATTTATGTGCCATGACCTAGCTGGTTATATGCCAACAAGGAGTCCGGAGGAAAATGATGAAAGAAAGGTTTTTATAAGGGGTACAGAATTAGCATGCTTTACTGTGAATATGGAGACACACGGCACAGTAACAAGGCCTTATGATTTCCCTCAAGAAATAATAAGTATTTATAGGTTTTATTCAAAAGTCCACTATGCATTAATTCCATACCTGATAGAGCAGGCTCGTGTATCCTGTAATACAGGGGTCCCTCTCGTAAGACATCTATATATAGATTTCCCTAAAGATAAGATGGTTTACAGTATTGAGGACGAGTATATGCTTGGGGATGGACTACTCGTTGCTCCTGTGCTTGAAGACTCTGAAAAGCGCGACATCTATTTACCAGAAGGTAATTGGAGGGACCTATGGGATAATAGAGAATTTATAGGGCCATGTAAACTATCTAATTACCCTGCACCATTAGAGCGTATACCAGTCTTTATTTTTTCTAATACAAGATCAATGGTATTAGATAAAGTGATAGAGGAGATAAGGAAGCTTGAATTTACCTAGTATGATTGGAGGCGCTGAGTAATGCTTGACCTATTTAGTCTAGAAGGTAAAGTGGCTATAGTTACAGGAGCTAGTAGAGGAATTGGTAAAGCAATAGCGGTAGGTTTTGCTAAGGCAGGAGCAGACTTAGTAATTGTTGCAAGAACAAATCTAGAGGAAACGGAAGCACTAATAAAAGAAACTGGTAGAAGATGTCTAAAGATATATACAGATTTATTTGACCTAGAGAAGGCAAAGAACTTAATAATAGGAGAAACCTTAAGGGAATTTGGGAAACTTGATATATTGGTTAACAATGCTGGTATTCAGAGGAGAAGTCCTGCCTTTGTCTTCTCAGAGAAAGATTGGGATGATGTAATACATATAAACCTTAAAGCCGTCTTTGTGCTGAGTCAGGCAGCAGGTAATATTATGAAGGAAAATGGCTGGGGTAAAATAATAAATATGGCTTCGATGCTATCTTTTCAGGGTGGTATACTTGTTCCAGCATATGCTGCTAGTAAAGGTGGGGTAGCTCAACTAACTAAGGCATTGGCAAATGAATGGGCAAGGTATGGTATTAATGTAAATGCTATTGCTCCGGGATATATAGATACTGAGATGAACAAGGCATTAATCGAAGATGAGACTAGGAATAAACAGATACTTGAAAGGATTCCTGCTGGAAGGTGGGGGAAACCAGAAGATATAGTAGGAGGAGCTATCTTCCTTGCCTCGCACGCTTCTGACTATGTAAATGGACATATACTCTGTATAGATGGAGGATGGCTAGCCAGGTAGCTTTTACATAAAAGCCCTGTCTATTTTGCATATTTACTTCTGTTTTCATTCTGGGTAACTTTGAAAAGATTTTCTATTTGTGCTAAAATTCTTTTGGAGGTGTAAAAAAATTGGAGGTGAAATAATGAAAAGAGTTTTATGGATCTGTGTTGTGATGGTCGTAATTTTAAGCATTATAATAGGCATTGTGCCTGTAAGCTTTGCGCAAAAATCTCCAACCCCAGTACAGTATAACTCTCCGAGAGAGTATCAAAGGGCAACTGGGAAAAAGATAACTAAGTATAATGAAGCTCCTATTTTGGCTGAACTTGTAAAACAAGGTAAACTTCCTCCCGTAGAAAAGAGATTACCTAAAGAGCCCATTGTAATTGTTCCAGTTGAAGAGGTAGGACAGTATGGAGGAGAGGCAAGAGCGATTGGAGGGGGAGACACCTATGGTGAAGGTGAAGCATTTGTAGGTTGGGAAGGAATCCTTAGGGTAACACCAGAAGGGCAAGTTATTCCTAACATTGCAAAGAGCTGGAAGATTGTTGATGGTGGTAAAACAATCTACATCTACCTACGTGAAGGCATTAAGTGGTCTGATGGACATCCATTTACAGCTGATGACATTATGTTCTGGTGGGAAGATGTTGTTCTAAATGATGATCTTACTCCTGTTAAGCCTGAGTGGTGGAGGCCTAAGGGACAACTTATGAAGATGGAAAAGATAGATGACTATACCCTTAAGATGTCGTTTGCTACACCATACCCAACTGCTATAATGCATCTAGCCCATTCCTACGGAACAGAAGGAAGATTTTACTTACCAAAGCACTATCTTATAAAATACCATCCGAAATATACCCCTATGGATAAGATTATGGAGCAAGCAAAGAAGGAAGGTTTTGATTCTTGGTATAAACTCTTTTTAAAGCATAGTGACTTCTATAGTGGCTGTGGAGGAAAGGTAGATCCTGGAGCCCCTACTTTGAAGCCATTTATGGTGGTAAAAAAAGGACTAGATTGGCTCTCTGCAGAAAGAAACCCATACTATTGGAAGATTGATATAGTAGGAAATCAATTACCTTACATTGATAAGGTGTTTGTTACCGCAGCATCTAACAAAGAAGTTGCTAATATGAAACTTATATCCGGAGAAATTGACATAGCTCAGCAAAACACATCAATGGCTGACTACACTCTGTATATGGAGAATAGGGAAAAAGGAGGCTATAGAGTACTCCTCTGGCAATCTCTATTAGGAGCAGATGTTTGTTATCAGCTAAATTTAACCTACAAGGAAGATCCTGTAATAAGAGAGATATTTAGGGATGTCAGATTTAGAAAAGCTCTCTCTTTAGCCATAAACAGAGACGAGATTAACCAGTTATTATACTATGGTATGGGCGTTCCACGACAGACAACTGTAGTGCCATCCTCACCTTACTACGAAGAGTCTTTTGCAAAGGCATATGTAGAGTACAATCCTAAAGAAGCAAATAGACTCTTAGATGAAATGGGATTAAAACGTGGACCAGACGGATATAGATTAAGACCAGACGGTAAAAGATTAGAGTTAGTTCTGGAATTTTCAGAGGGAGAAACACCTAAAAGAGCTACTACTGAATTAGTTTCTCGATACTGGGATGCTATCGGTCTTAAGATAGCAGTAAAAGAAGAGCCAGGTTCATTGGTCGAAACCAAAATACTATCGAATCAGATTCAGATAGGACTATGGCATGGTGATAGGTGTGCATTTCTATTCCCAACTGTACCTTACTATTGGGTCCCAATAAGATTCAAAGGAGAATGTTCTTGGTGTCCTGGTTGGGCTCAATGGTACAACTCTGGAGGGAAAGCTGGAGAAGAACCACCTAAAGAGGTCAAAAGGTTACTAACTCTATATGAAAGGATGCAGGAGGTACTAAGCGAAAAGGAAAGGATAAGGCTAGGAAAAGAAATACTAAAATCTAATGCCGAGAATTTATGGACTATAGGTACAGTAGGGCTTGTTCCACATCCAGTCGTCGTTAAAAATAATTTGAGAAATGTCCCAGAAAAGGGTTATTGGGGATGGGACTTAATGAGACTCAATGCTTATCACCCTGAGCAATTCTTCTTCAAGAAGTAATATAAATCTTAGGGAAATTATAATTAGGCAGTGCGAAGGAACGCACTGCCTAATATTTTTAAGTTATTAGCCCTAGAGTTATAAATACTTCTATAGGGGATTCTGTAGGATTATATAAAACTGCATAATATAACCCATCAGCATATATTGTATATATTTGGTCCAATTTCTTAATTCCTTCAGCTAAAATATAATGGTAACTATAAGTAGAATAATTCAACCATTCATTGTAATTTTCTTCGTCAAAGAGGTAGAAGTTTATCCCAGAGGTAGATGCGCTAATGTATATTTTTAATCTATTTCCATTTTTACAAGATATAGGATAAACTTTGTAATTTCCTACCCCTAAATTGACAGTCTCATTTACTATTATAGTTTCATTAACGCATGAACAGCCGTTAGCACCCAGAAGGAATATAAGCACACCTAGAAGAAGTACTATCTCTACTCTATATCTCATCTTCTCACCTCCTCTCAAAAAGAATATAACAGATCTATTAGAAAAATCAATGTTTATTTTCATTTGACATTTCAATATTTTTATAAACCTCTGTACCCTATATAACCATATAGGCTAACTGTCAATCAATGAGATGATATAATTAGTTATATACCTTATTAACATGGAGGAGAGCTATGTTCAGAGAGATTAGGAAGCGAGACGGAAGAATAGTTAAGTTTGATGCTAGTAAGATAACAAATGCCATCGCCAAGGCAGGTATGGCAACTGGAGAGTTTGGTAGAGATATAGCCGAGAGGTTAACTCTGAAGGTTTTGAGTCTAGCAGAAGAGATAATAAAGAACGAAATACCTACAGTAGAAGAAATACAAGATGTTGTAGAGGAAGTATTGTTAGATTCTCCTTATAGAAAAACTGCTAAGGCATATATACTTTACAGGGATCAGCATGCGAAGATCAGAGAGATATCTGCTAAAGCTAATGTGGATCTTGTTGACCAGTATCTAGAAAAGATTGACTGGCAGGTTCAAGAGAATAGCAATATGACTTTTTCTCTTCAAGGATTAAATAACTACATATCTTCAGAAATAAGTAAAATCTATTGGTTAAATAAGATATATCCACCTGAAATTAGAAATGCCCACCTTAACGGAGATTTTCACATACATGACCTCAACAGTCTTTCGGTATATTGCGTTGGTTGGGATTTACAGGATTTATTAATGGAAGGATTTAGAGGTGTTCCGGGCAAGGCTGAGAGTAAGCCCGCCAAACATTTCAGAAGTGCATTAGGGCAGGTGGTCAACTTCTTCTATACTCTTCAAGGGGAAGCTGCTGGAGCACAGGCTTTTTCCAATTTTGATACACTATTAGCTCCATTTATAAGATTTGACAATCTTAGTTATAGGGAAGTAAAACAAGCTCTGCAAGAATTCATATTTAATACCAACGTCTCAACAAGGACAGGGTTTCAGACTCCCTTCACTAATCTTACATTTGACTTGAAAGTGCCTCAGTTTATGAAGGATCAGCCTGTAATTATTGGTGGAAAGCCTCAGTCTGCAACATATGGAGAGTTTCAAGAGGAATTGGATATACTTAATAAGGCATTCCTAGAAGTTATGTTAGAGGGGGATGCCAAGGGGAGAGTATTTACTTTTCCCATTCCTACTTATAGTATTACCAAAGAGTTTGACTGGGATAATCCAAATATTGAACTTCTTTGGGAAGTTACTGCAAAATATGGTATTCCCTACTTTTCTAACTTTATAAACTCTGATATGAAACCCGAAGATGTGAGGAGTATGTGTTGTAGGTTAAGACTAAATAACCGTGAACTTCAAAAGCGTGGCGGAGGACTTTTTGGCGCAAATCCTCTCACTGGTTCTATAGGTGTAGTTACAATAAATATGCCTAGACTGGGATATCTATCGAAGAGTGAGGATGAATTTTTTGAGAGACTTGATAGACTTATGAATCTTGCCAAAGAAAGTCTAGAGATTAAGAGAAAGGTCCTTGAAAAGTTTACAGAAAGAGACTTATATCCTTACTCTAAGTTCTATCTTAGAGAGGTAAAAAAGCGATTTGGAGAATATTGGAAGAATCATTTCTCAACTATAGGACTTATAGGGATGAATGAGGCATGTTTAAATCTCTTAGGTGTAGATATAGGGACAGAGGAAGGGAGAAGATTTGCAATAAAGGTACTCTCATTTATGAGAGAGAAGCTGATAGAATTTCAAGAGGAGACTGGTAATATCTATAACCTAGAGGCTACCCCTGGTGAAGGAACCTCCTACAGGTTGGCTAGGATAGATAAAGATAAGTATCCAGATATTATATGTGCTAATGAGAAGGAGTTTAGAGAGTTTTCTGCTGAGCCTTTCTATACAAACTCAACTCAGCTACCTGTAAATTATACTGATGACATCTTTTATGCCCTTGATCTACAAGATGAGATACAAACTATGTATACAGGAGGGACTGTACTCCATATATTCGTTGGAGAAAGGATAGAAGACCCTAATAGTGTAAAGCATCTAATAAAGAAAATCTGCGAGAACTATAGACTTCCTTATATAACGATAACCCCAACTTTCAGTATATGCCCAAGTCATGGATATATTGCTGGGGAACATTCTATATGCCCGAGATGTGGCGAGGAGACAGAAATCTATTCACGAGTAGTCGGTTATTTAAGACCTGTAAAACAGTGGAATAAAGGCAAACGAGAAGAGTTTAAATTAAGAAAGACATTTAGCGTTAGATAGGAGGAAGGTATGGGAGTAAAATCCGACAGATGGATCAAAAAGATGGTAAAAGAGTATAGGATGATAGAACCATTTTGCCCTGAACTTGTAAGTGATGGAAAGATATCTTATGGGCTCTCTTCATATGGGTATGATGTAAGAGTAGATAACAAATTTAAGATATTTACAAATATAAACAGCACTATTGTAGACCCAAAAAACTTTGATAGTAAATCCTTCGTTGATGTAGAATCAGATATATGTATAATACCTCCAAACTCTTTCGCTCTAGCCAAATCTGTCGAATATTTTAGAATCCCAAGGAATGTTATAGTCATATGTATTGGGAAGTCTACATACGCTAGATGTGGGATAATTGTTAATGTCACTCCTCTTGAACCAGAGTGGGAAGGATATATAACATTAGAGATATCAAATACAACACCTCTCCCTGCAAAGATATATGCATATGAAGGATTGGCTCAGCTCTTATTCTTTGAGGCAGATGAGATTTGTGAAATTTCTTATTCAGATAGAAAAGGCAAGTATAACAGACAGACGGAATTAACTTTACCTAAGGTTTAATATGCTCATAGGTGGATTACAGAGGTTTTCACTCATAGACTATCCTGGCAAGATCTCTGCCATAATATTTACCAAGGGATGTAACTTTAGGTGTCCCTATTGTCATAATCCAGAATTGGTAGAGTTTGATGAGAAAGATCTTATAGAAGAAGATTACATTCTTTTCTTTTTAAGAGAAAGAAGGGGTAAACTTGATGGAGTTGTATTGACTGGAGGGGAACCTACCCTCCAGTCAGACCTTGTTGACTTCTTGAAAGAGATAAAAAGTCTAGGATTCTTTATAAAATTAGATACCAATGGAAGTAATCCAGAGATAATAGGAAGGTTATTAGAAGAGGAAATATTAGACTATATAGCTATGGACATAAAGGCAGATCTAGAAAAGTATAACGACGTAACACTTAGCAATGTTGACATTGAAAAGATAAAAAAGAGTATAGACATTATAATGAACTCAAGGATAGACTATGAGTTTAGGACAACTATAGTCAAATCTCAACTCACCAAAGAAGATATATTAAAGATAGGCGAATTAATAAGGTCTGCAGAACTTTACGTTCTACAAGAGTTCAAAGCAACAAAGACTTTAGATCCAAACTTTCTAAAAGAGACGTCTTATCCTAAAGAAGAATTAGAAGAGATAGCTTCTAGTCTCAGAGGGCTAGTAAAGAGAGTGGCTATTAGGTATTAACTAATCCTTTTCTGGCAATACTGAACAAAATTTCACTACTTGAAAAATTGAAATATATTAACTAAAATCTATACTGTGGGTAATAAAGATTGGGAATATTTACATACGGTTGTAAAGGTCGCACACTTATATTATATTGAAGGGAAGACTCAAGAAGAGATATCAAAACAACTTGGTGTCTCTCGCCCGACTATCTCTAGGATGTTAGACTATGCTAGAAAGTCTGGCATAGTCTCTATAAGGCTTGATGTACCTAATGAGATATTCCCTGAGATGGAGAATAAACTCGAAAAGGTATTTTCCTTAGAAGAGGTAATTATAGTCTCATCCAGTGAAAATGTAGCCCTTTTAAAACAGAACTTAGGAAGAGGAGGAGCAGACCTACTTAAGAGGAGGATAAAAGGGATAAAGAGTTTAGGAATATCTTGGGGGTCTACCTTATATGAGGTCGTCAGTAACTTTACAAGAGATGTTACAAACCAAGAGATTAAGGTAGTACAGCTTGTAGGGAGTATGAATCCTCTAAATTCTTCAGTTTATGCAGATGAATTAGCAAAGACCCTTGCTATGAAATTAGATGGTAGTGCTTATATACTTAGAGCTCCTATGATAGTAGATAGTCCACAGATAAGGGATATGATGCTTAATGAAAGTCATATAAAAGAGGTCCTCTCCCTAGCAAGAAAGGTTGATATAGCTATTGTAGGTATAGGAGCTATGGATAGTAATTCTATTCTACTCACTTCTGGCTGTATTTCGGAAGAAGAACTTAGGGAGATAAAGGAAAGAGGGGGAGTCGGAGATATTTTGGGGAGATTCTATGACTCAAATGGTAAACCTGTATCTTCTTCTCTAGATAACAAAATCATAGGGATAGGTATGGAAGAACTGCGAGAGATTCCGTATGTCATTGGAGTTGCAGGAGGAAAGAACAAGATAAGGGCTATATTAGGTGCCCTTAAGATGGGAATATTAAATAGCTTAGTTACAGACGAACAAACAGCAAGAGAGTTATTGAATTTAGGAGGTTGATAATGAAATACTCTGACAGATTAACAAAAGAGGATAAATTTGAAATGCTTTATAGGATGATGCTTATAAGGGGGTTTGAAGAAAAGGTTGAGGAGTTGTTTTCTCTAAATCTCATACACGGGAGTACACACTTATATATAGGACAAGAGGCTACCGCTGTAGGAGCTTGCAAAGCTTTAAACAAAGATGATTACATAACAAGCACACATCGTGGACATGGACACTGTATAGCCAAAGGTGGAGACGTAAAGTATATGATGGCAGAGTTACTTGGTAGAAAGACTGGTTATTGCAAGGGCAAAGGTGGCTCTATGCATATAGCGGATATGAACATCGGTATTTTAGGAGCAAATGGTGTAGTAGGTGGAGGAATTCCCATAGCTACAGGGGCAGGGCTCTCTATAAAGATGAGAGGGACCAAACAGGTAGTTATATGCTTCTTTGGAGATGGGGCAGTTAACCAAGGTTCATTCCACGAATCTCTTAACTTAGCCTCTATATGGGAACTACCAGTAATCTATATAATAGAGAATAATCTCTATGGAATGTCTATGGCAGTAAGCAAAGCAGTAAAAATAGAGAGACTTGCAGATAGGGCAAAGGCTTACAATATTCCGGGTATAGTTATGGATGGAAATGATGTGATAGCTGTCTATGATACTGTAAGTGAAGCAGTAGAGAAAGTAAGAAATGGTGAAGGTCCAATTCTTATAGAATCTCTTACCTATAGATGGAGAGGACATTCTCGTAGTGATGCTAGGGCTTATAGAACAAGAGAAGAGGAGGCTGAGTGGAGAGAAAAGTGCCCAATAAAGAGATTTAAAGAAAGACTTATAGCCGAAGGTCTACTCACTGAGGAAGGGTTTAAAGAACTACAAAAGAAGGTCGACGATGACCTTAATAATGCAGTAGAATTTGCTAAGGCAAGTCCCTTCCCAGATCCAGAAGACTTACTTAGTGATGTTTACGCATAAGAGAGGTGACTAAAAATGAGAGAAATTACGTTTGCAGAAGCAATAAGAGAAGCTATGAGCGAAGAGATGAGGAAAGATCCAACCGTATTTATTATGGGTGAAGATATAGGTATATATGGCGGTGCATTTGGAGTAACAAGAGGAATGCTTGCTGAGTTTGGGCCAGAAAGGGTAAAAGACACCCCAATTTCAGAAGCCGCTATAGTAGGTTCAGCAGCTGGAGCTGCAATTACAGGGATGAGACCAATAGCAGAGCTTATGTATGTAGATTTTGCAACAATTGGAATGGACCAACTTGTAAATCAGGCAGCGAAGATCAGATATATGTTTGGAGGAAAGGCAAAGGTCCCTATGGTTTTAAGAGCTCCTTGTGGAGCAGGAAGAGGGAATGCTGCTCAGCATAGTCAATGCTTAGAAGCATTCTTCGTTCATGTACCCGGATTAAAAGTTGTAATGCCCTCAACTCCATATGATGCAAAGGGACTATTAAAGTCGAGTATAAGAGATGATAATCCAGTTGTATTTCTAGAACACAAGATGCTTTACAATTTTAAGGGACCTGTCCCTGAGGAGGAGTATACTATACCTTTGGGTGTTGCAGATATAAAGAGAGAGGGAAAGGATGTAACAGTAATAGCAACAGCTATGATGGTTCATAAAGCACTTAATGCAGCAAAAGAATTGGAGAAGGAAGGGATAAGTGTAGAAGTTGTTGATCCTAGAACCCTGAAACCTTTAGATGTCGATACACTAGTAAAATCGGTAAAAAAGACAAAACACGCAGTAGTAGTACATGAGGCAGTGAAGACAAACGGATTTGGCGCAGAGATAGTAGCAGTATTAGTAGAAAATGCCTTTGACTATTTGGATGCTCCTATCCTTAGAGTTACAGCACCAGATACACCCGTTCCATATTCTAGACCCCTTGAGGATGAATTCATTCCTCAGGAGAAGGAAATCATATCTGCTATAAAGGAGATACTCTAGGAGGTTTTTTATGAGTAAAGAATTTGTTATGCCCAAACTTGGAATGACTATGGAAGAGGGGACTATAACCAAGTGGCTAAAGAAGGAAGGAGATAAGGTAGAAAAGGGGGAACCTATAGTTGAGGTAATGACAGATAAGGTCAATATGGAAGTAGAGTCCCCTTATGATGGTATACTTCTGAAGATAGTAGCCAAAGAAGGGGACGTCGTCCCAATTTTACAGCCTATAGCTATTATAGGAGAAGAAGGGGAAGAGTTAAAACCTGAAGAGCCAAAAGTAGAAGAAAAGAAAGAAGAACCTAAGGTTGAAGAAGAAGTTATTAAAGCCTCTCCTGCAGCAAAGAGACTAGCTAGAGAAGCTGGTATAGATTTATCTCTCATTAAAGGGACTGGACCAGATGGGAGAATTGTAGAAAAGGATGTATTGGCATATATAGAGGCACATAAGAAGGTAGAAGTAGCACCTACAGTTACTTCAGAACCAATTATAGAAGTTGCACAAATAACATATAAAGAAGAACCTATCTCTTCCATAAGGAGAGAGATTGCAGGTAGGCTCTCTAAAAGCTATAGAGAAGCCGTCCATATTACGCTAGAATTTAATGCAGATGTAACAGATGTAGTCAAAGTCAGAGAAAAACTCAAAGAGAAAGCTTCTACTAAAAATTTACCAGTTCCGACATTCAACGATATCTTTGTAAGACTTGTATCACTTGTTTTAAAGGATTATCCAAATTTGAATGCTCATTTTGATGGAGAAAAACTCACAGTATTCAATACAGTAAATATGGGAGTAGCAGTAGCTGTAAAAGAAGGACTTCTTGTCCCTGTCATTAGAGAAGCAGAAAAGAAAAATATCTTTGAGATAGCTAAGATAACAAGTGATCTAGTAAGTAGAACAAGAGAGGGAAAAGTTTTACCAGATGAGCTGTCTGGAGGAACCTTTACTATCACAAACCTTGGTATGTTCGGAATAGACTTCTTTACTCCAATAATAAATCCTCCACAGGTGGCTATACTTGGAATTGGAAGGATTAGAGAGACACTCAAACCTGGCAATGTGGTAGTAAATGAAGTTACATTGAGTCTATCTGTAGACCACCGTGTAGTAGACGGTGCACCAGCTGCAATGTTCCTAAGAGATCTAGGTGAAGCTCTAAAAGAACCAGTCTTATATCTCTTCTAAAGTATATTTAGGGGACGGTTAAACCGTCCCCTAAGTGGAATACGGAGGTAAAGGTATGGATAGAGTTAAAGGTCCTATAGTTCCTATGCTTACTCCTTTTAGCGAAAGTATGTGTATAGATAAAGAAACATTAGAAAAATTTACTGACTGGCTCATTGAACATAAAGTGTCTGCTCTATTCCCTATAGGAGGAAGTGGTGAAAGGGTAGTATTAACTAAGGAAGAGAAAAAATTAATAATGCAAATAGTTATAGAGCAAGCTAAAAAAAGAGTTCCTGTATGGCCTGGAACTGGAGGGAGTAATATCAAAGAGACAATAGAATTATCCCAATATGCAGAGAAACTCGGAGCAGATGCTGTAGTGGTAGTAATACCGAGGGATATAGAGCCAACAGAAGACGCCATATTTAATTACTACAAAGAAGTAGATGAAAATATAGATATCCCAGTATATCTATATGAACCAGGAGGTTATGAGCCATACTCAATCACCCCTAGTCTTTTCAAAAGGCTCTCAGAATTAAAACATATAGCAGGAATTAAAGACTCATCCAGCAATATGAATAAGATAACTAGGATGGTTATGGAAACAGAGGGAACTAGTCTCCAAGTGATTCAGGGGAATGAGGTCTTATATCTGGCGTCTCTACCTCTAGGCATCACAGGTGTTATAGGTGGTGGATGTAATATATATCCGCGACTATTTAATGAACTCTTAGGGAAATATGAAAATGGAGATATAGCTTCTGCAAGAAAAATTCAGTGGGAGATAATAAGAGGATGGGACATTTTAGCCAAAAGTTGGCCACTCACTGGAAAGATTTTCTTTTCTATGATAGGAATCCCATTTAAACCCATATGCAGAGTGCAGAGTAAAAAACTTCTGGACAATGATATTGAAAAACTGAAAGAGCTTCAACGTTTAATATGAGGAATCTGGGGCAATTTACACAATAAATATTTTTTGTTATAATATGTGCTAGATCTGATAAAGAGGTGGTAGACTAATGAAGATTACAGATGTAAGGATTAGGAAGGTAGCTTCCCAAGATGGGAAAGTAAAGGCGTTCGCCTCTATAACTTTTGATGATGCTTTTGTAGTCCATGGACTAAAGGTTATAGACGGTAAGAATGGATACTTTGTTGCTATGCCAAGAAGGGATGTGGGTAATGGAGAGTTTAAAGATATAGCTCATCCGATTAATAATCAGATGAGAGAAAGTATCCAGAACGCCGTTCTAGAAGCTTTTAATAAGGCTTAACAGAATACAATTGGGGCGTGGCCAAGCGGTAAGGCATGGGACTTTGGATCCCAGATTCGTAGGTTCGAATCCTACCGCCCCAGCCAATATTATTTTTTTATAAGGAGGTCTAAAGTGATTGCTGGGGTAGTCCTTGCTGGTGGTATTGGGGTAAGGATGAAATCTTCTTTTCCAAAACTCTTTCACAAGTTACTAGGTAAACCTATCATAAGTTACGTATTGGATAATCTTTCAAAGCTTAACTTAGACAAAATTATTCTTGTAATTTCTCCAAATCTAGAGGAAAAGTTCAAAGAGATAGGAGGAAATGAAATCACCTATGTAATACAGGAGAAGCCCCTTGGCACAGGAGATGCGCTAAGAACAGCTATGCCAGAGTTAGAAGATACAGACAAGGTATTAGTAGTAAATGGAGATGCTCCATTAATTACAACTGACATCCTAGGAGGACTCTTAGAGTCTCATAAAGAAGATGTATCTGCGGTTGTACTTACTACAATACTAGATAATCCGATGCACTACGGAAGAGTAGTAAAAGATAAAGATGAAAATATTGTTAAGATAGTAGAGGCTAAAGATGCAAGCCCGGAAGAAAAGAGAATAAGAGAAGTAAATACAGGTGCATACTGTTTCTCAGTAAAAGAACTCAAGGTAGCAATAGAAAAATTAGATAACAATAACGCACAAGGGGAATACTATATAACACAGTTAATTGAAATATTGAATAGCATGGGGAAAAGAGTTATAGCTTATCAGACTGACTTAGGTTCTCTTGCACTTGGGATAAACTCTAGAGTAGATTTAGCATTAGCAACAAAAAGACTCTTAGAACAAAAGATAGAAGAACTTATGGATGAAGGGGTTACAATCGTCTCTCCTGAAAATACCTATATAGAACCAGAAGTAAAAGTAGGACAAGATACAGTAATAGAACCTTTCTCTGTCTTAAAAGGCACAACAGTAATAGGGGAAAATTGTATTATAGGTCCGTCTACATATCTATTAAATACAGAGATAGGAAATGAGTGTGAGATTTTTTACTCAGTAATAAAAAATTCTAAGATAGAATCTAATGTAAGAGTAGGTCCTTTTGCCCACATAAGAGATGGAGCTCATATAAAGAGCTATTCTGCTATAGGAGACTTTGTAGAGGTAAAAAAGAGCACAATAGGAAGTTACACTAAGGCGCTTCATCTTTCATATCTAGGTGACGCAGATATAGGAGAAAGAGTCAATATAGGAGCTGGCACTATAACTTGTAACTACGACGGCAAGACCAAACACAAAACTACCATAGAAGATGATGCCTTTATTGGGTCTAATACCTGTTTAAGAGCACCCATTAAAATAGGCAAAGGCGCCATTACTGGAGCAGGTTCAGTAGTATTAGAGGATGTAGCACCAGAAACTACAGTAGTAGGTGTACCTGCCCGTCCTATAGAGAAGAAGAAAAAGGAGGAAGGAGGAAAAAGTGAGTAACAATATAAAGATATTTGCTGGTAATTCTAATATACCTCTTGCCGAGGAGATAGCAAAAAATCTAGGGATGACACTTGGTCAAGGATATGCTACTACCTTTAGTAATGGAGAGACCAGGGTAAATATAGAAGAGACAGTAAGAGGTTGTGATGTATATATAGTACAATCTCTAAGTAATCCTGTGGACCATCATATAATGGAACTTCTCATTATGATGGATGCGATGAGAAGGGCTTCTGCTGGGAGAATAACAGCAGTTATACCCTACTTTGCCTATGCCAGACAGGATAGGAAGACTAGACCAAGAGAACCTATCTCAGCAAAACTATTGGCGAATCTTATAACGATAGCAGGAGCTAACAGGGTTATCACTATGGACCTACATGCCGGCCAAATTCAAGGTTTCTTTGATATACCTGTAGACCCCCTCCAGGCGAGTCCAATACTTGCTGAATATGTAAAAAATAATCTAAATCTAGAAAATTCAGTTGTAGTTTCACCAGATGTAGGTGGAGTAGCAAGGGCTAGGGCGTTTGCATCTAGGTTGCACCTTCCTATAGCTATTATTGATAAGAGAAGACCTGCTCCGAACGAGTCAGAGGTTATGTATATAGTAGGTGATGTGAAAGGAAAGACCTGTATTGTAATAGACGACATGATAGATACAGGTGGAACTCTCATAAAAGGAGCAGATGCTTTGTTAGAGGAGGGAGCAATAGAAGTATACGCTTGTGCCACACATCCAGTATTTTCTGGAAATGCCATAGAAAATATAAAGGCGAGTCATATAAAAAAAGTGATAGTAACCAATACTATAATGTTGGATAAAGAACAACTTTGTGATAAAATAGAAGTACTCTCAGTAGCAAAATTATTTGCTGAGGCTATAGATAGGATACACAATAACAGATCAGTAAGCGAACTGTTTGTATAGGAGGAGATAGATAGATGGAGCAGATAGAACTTACAGCGCTTGTAAGGGATATAAAAGGTAAAAAGGTAAAAAGATTAAGAACTCAGGGGTTTATCCCCAGTATATTATATGGTAAACATTTAGAAGAACCTATATGCCTTATGATACCTGAAAAAGAACTACTTAAAGCCTTAAGCTCTACTGAAGGAGGTAGAGGTGTACTTTTCACTTTAAATATACAAAATGGCGAAACAAGGAAAGAGTATGCAATACTACAAGATATACAATACCACCCATATAAGTTAAACGTAATTCATGTAGATTGGCATGGTATAAGCTTAGAGGAGGAAATCGAAGCTACTGTTCCTATTGTGCTAAAGGGAGAAGCGATAGGAACAAAGGTAGGAGGAATCCTAGAGTTAGTTCTAGAAGAGGTAGATGTCAGATGTTTACCAATGAATCTACCACCACACATAGAAGTAGATATAACTAATCTAAATATAGGAGATAGTATACACGTCCGAGACTTATCAGTGCCTGAGGGTGTAACAGTAGTTACACCAGAAGATGAGGTTATTGTAACAGTAGTTGCTCCAGAGGCTGAAGAAGCACCAACAGGAGAAGCACAGCCTCAGGAGGAAACTCAAGAGGAAACTTAAGTTTAATAGACTTAAACAGGTGATGGGTAGCTATACTCATCACCTGTTATTTATTATAATTTTACTTATGATAAGACTTATAGTTGGTTTAGGGAATCCTGGCTTAAGATTTGCTCGTACTAAGCATAACGTTGGTTTTATATTTGCAGATTCTGTCGTTTCAAGATGGGGAAAATGGGTAGAAGAGACTGGAAAAGGTATTCTAGGAAGAGCATCTATAGATGGAAATGAAGTCCTTCTCTTAAAGCCTTTTACTTATATGAATAGAAGTGGTGAAGCACTCCCACCAGTTATTGAAAGATTCTCTATATTACCACAAGAAATCCTTGTAGTATATGATGATTTATGGATTCCACTTGGAAGTATAAGAATTAGGATAAAGGGTTCTAGTGGGGGACATAACGGAATGCAATCTATAATAGATTCTCTAGGAACCGAAGATATTCCTAGGTTAAGGATAGGAATAGGACCTTTACCAGAAGGAGCAAGTAGTGTAGACTTTGTACTCTCGGAATTCTCTGATGAAGAATTAAAGACTTTAGAAGAGACTATAGAACTTACTCTTGAAGGATTACCACTAATAGTAACAGATATAGAAAAGGCAATGAGTAGATATAATAAAAGAATAAGGGAATGAATTCTATAGTATCTATCCTCTCGAAAGGGGAAGTTTTTTCTAGAGTAGAAGAAGAGGTAAGAAAGGGTATCTCTTCGCATGTAGGGATAAGTTCTCCTTTTTTAATTCCAATTCTAACAGGATACCTTTCAATAAGTCTTAAAGTACCCATAATAGTAGTTGTAGACGATGAAGAACTTGCAATCAGAATAGCAAATGATATCAAATCAATATTTGATATAGATACAACCCACTTGCCTTATGACCCTATAGATAGGGAAAGCAAATGGAGGAGGACTAGTTTAGCTGGAGGATTTGTAAGGGGAGAATTTTCTGTTCTAGTTTCTACACCAGAAAGCATAAAGAACTTCCCTGCTGTAGGACTTTCTCTAACGATTACAAAGGAAAGTAATTGGGATTACATAGTTGATAGACTTACACATTTTGGGTATAAAAGGGTCTTTATGGTAGAAAGGCGTGGAGAATTTTCTGTTAGAGGAGGAATAATAGATATCTACCCTGTAAATCTAAACCATCCTATAAGGCTGGACTTTTTTGGCGATGAGATAAATAGCATTAGAAAATTTAATACCTTAACCCAAAGGTCCATTGGAGAAATCGAACCACCTATAAATATCATTCCAGTAAATCCAGCAGAGGTCAAATCAAAGGTTGAAGAGGTGGTTTCTCCTGAAACATTATTTATAATCTTTTCTTCCAGTTTTGATATAACCGCAAGAAGCCTAAAACTAGAGATAGGGGAAGAGATAAAGGCAGAAATACCTCCATCTTTTTCAGGGAATATCGACGAGATAAAAAGATACATAGATTTACAGAGTAAGAACGGCTACAAAGCATACATATATACTGTACAGGCTAAGAGATTACAGTCTCTTATAAGAACATATAGAAATATAAATTTCTACAAGAAAAAACTATCGAATGGTATTATAATACCTTCTTCTAAACTGATAATACTATCAGACAAAGAGCTCTTTAACTTTGAGTTTGCCCCTGTCTTTTCATCGCCCGTAGAAGGTATAAAGGAACTTCCATTTGAGATAGGTGACTATGTCGTACATCCGTACCATGGGATTGGCAGATTTACTGGACTAGAAACGCACTTTATAGAAAAAACTCCAAGAGAATTTATAGTACTAGAGTTTGCTGAAAAAGATAGGTTATTAGTTCCTGTAGAACAGGCTGGTAGACTTGATAAGTATAGGAGCTTTGACGATACACCTCCTCCTATATATAGATTGAAAAGTCCAGAGTGGGCAAGAATAAAGAATAAAGTAGAAAAGGATGTAAAAGATGTTGCAAAAAGTCTAATAGAGATAAATGCCAAAAGGGAAACTATGCCAGGTATATCATTCAAACCTTATCCGGAGATAGAAAAACTGCTAGAAGAGAGTTTTCCCTATGAGGAAACTCCTGACCAAAAAGAGATTATAGAACAAGTAAAAAAGAGTATGGAGAGACCTAGGCCAATGGATTTTCTAGTATGTGGAGACCCTGGATATGGAAAGACAGAGGTAGCTATAAGGTCTGCATTTAGGGCTGTCTTAAACGGTAAGCAAGTAGTAGTTCTTGTTCCGACTACTATATTAGCTCACCAACACTATGAGACTTTCAGAGAGAGGTTTGCCACATTTCCAGTGAATATTGCTATGCTTTCAAGATTTACCCCAACAAAGGATGTACGAAAAATTAAGGCAGGGATAGAGGATGGGAGCATAAATATAGTTATAGGAACGCATAAGATACTTGGGAAAGATATAAGATTCAAAGACCTAGGTCTTCTCATAATAGATGAAGAGCATAAGTTCGGTGTAGAACAAAAAGAGAGATTAAAGGAATTATTTCCTCTTATAGATGTACTCACATTGTCTGCTACGCCTATCCCTAGGACGCTATCTATGTCTTTATATGGATTAAAAGAGATTGGTATAATAGAGACTCCACCAGAAGGTAGAATACCAATAACTACCTATGTGGGGGAGTATGATGAAAAGGTAGTAAGATCTGCGATAGAAAAAGAATTAGCTAGGGATGGACAGATTTTCTATATACATCCAAGGATTAGTGGTGTAAAAGAGCTTGAGTTTAAATTAAAAAGTATGTTTCCCGAATTAAGTATAGATGTGCTCTATGGAACTATGGATGAAGAAGAGGTTGAGGAAAAGTTTTGGAAATTCTATAGAGGTGAAACAAAAATACTTATATCAACAGCTATAATCGAAAGTGGCATAGATATACCTAACGCCAATACGCTTATTATAGAGGAAGGGGAAAAGTTTGGATTAGCTCAACTTTATCAATTACGTGGTAGGATAGGAAGGTCAGGTAAAAGGGCTTATGCATACATATTCCACAGTAAAAGACTTACCTCTGAAGGAGAAGAGAGGTTAAGGGCAATATACGAAAATAGCATCTTAGGATCTGGCTTTAATATTGCTATGAAAGACTTAGAGATAAGGGGATTAGGAAATCTTTTAGGTAAAGAACAGCATGGGCATATAATAGCAGTAGGGTTCGATATGTATTTAAAGATGCTAGAAGATGCGGTAAGAGAACTTAGAGGAGAGCCTGTAAAGTGGAGATTAGAACCAACAGTGGTAGAAATCTCTATTCCAGCTATTATTCCAGACTCCTATATATCTCCACCATATAAACTAGAGATATACAGGAGATTGTCCCTTGCATCTTCTCCAAAAGAGATAGAGGAGATAAAGGAAGAGCTATTGGATAGGTTTGGGAAGATTCCTAAAGAGGTAGAAAATCTTCTAAACATAACAACAGTGAGAATACTGGCAGAAAAGAAAAATATAAAGAAATTATCGATTACAGATGATAAGATACTGATAGTTCTTAGAGATACTAAGGCTAATGGGAATACTATTAAGAATCTAGAAGGATTTGGTAATCTCAAAAGGATAAACGATGAGAGCTGGATTATAAGGTGGTGGGAAGAAAAGAATAGAAAGTTAATAAAGATAAAGGAGGCGCTTAGTCTTGGATAAAAGAACCCTAGGGGAGAAATTAGAAGAGCTACTCAGTATAGGTAAGATATTAAGAGAGAAATGTCCTTGGGATGCAGAGCAAGATCTTAACTCTCTTAAATATACCTTAAGAGAAGAAGCCTATGAAGTAATAGACGCTATAGAAGAGAAAGATTATACGCATCTAAAAGAAGAACTAGGAGATCTATTGTTCAATATATTCTTTATGTCTATTGTAGCTGAACAGGATGGACTCTTTAGTCTTGAAGACGTAGCGGATAGGATAATAGAAAAACTGATCAACAGACATCCGCATGTATTTGGTGATGTAAAGGTAAAAAACTCAGAGGAGGCTTTAGCAAATTGGGAAAGGATAAAAAGGGAAGAAAATAAAGGGCTTATGGATGTACCACTGAGCTTACCTGCTCTTATCTTAGCGAATAAGGTACAGGAGAAGGCTAAAAGAGTAGGTTTTGATTGGGAAGACTATAGAGGTCCTAGAGAAAAAATCGAAGAAGAATTAAGAGAGTTAGATAATGCGATAACTACTGGTGGAAATATCAAAGAGGAGATAGGAGACCTCCTATTCTCTGTAGTAAATACCGCTAGGCTCTTAGGGGTAGATTCGGAATCTGCCTTAAGGGACACGGTGAAAAAATTCATAACTAGATTTAATCAGATGGAAGAATTAGCCAAAAAGAGAAATATATCTCTTGAAAAACTCTCATTAAGTGAAATGGATAAACTCTGGGAAGAGATAAAGGAAGGTGAGTGAAAATTTTAGATATAGTCATAACTGGAGGAACAGTAATAGACGGAACAGGTAAAACTAGATACTCCTGTGATATTGGAATAAAAGGAGACAGGATAGTAAAAATAGGTAAGATAGAGGAATCCGCCACAATAAATATATCTGCTAAGGATTTAATAGTGGCTCCTGGCTTTATAGACATACACTCTCATTCAGACCTCTCAGTAAAAGAATTCCCAGATATGGAAAATATATTGAGACAGGGAGTAACCACACAAGTAGTTGGAAACTGTGGAATAAATGCCGGTATGTTAGAAGGTAATCTTGGTAGATTTATAGAGGAACTACAAGCCAAAGGGATTGGAACAAACCTAGTGTTTTTAGCAGGTCATGGTGTAATAAGAAGTAAGATAATGGGGAATGAGAAAAGAGAGCCAACAGAAGAAGAGCTAAACAGAATGAAATACCTCTTAGAATCTGCTATGGAGGAAGGAGCAATAGGTTTTTCTACTGGTTTAGAATATGAACCTGGCATATTCTCTTCTACTAAAGAATTAATAGAGCTAGCAAAAGTTGTAAATAAAAATGGAGGGATATATGCTACACACCTTAGGAGTGAAGGAGACTATCTGGAATCAGCAATAGAAGAGGCGATAAAAATCGGTGAATTGGCGGGGGTTCCTGTCCAGATATCACATATAAAAACGGAAAAGAGAAAAAATTGGGGGAAATCTGAAAAAATTATTGAATTGATAGAATCTGCTAGGTCTAAAGGGGTCGATATATCTTACGATGTATATCCATATACTGCTTATATGACGAGGCTAAATATCGCTATTATGCCCTTTCAGATTTCTCCTAGAGAATTATCCAACCCTCAAAGGTATAGAGAGGCTTTAGAGGAGTTAAAAAATAACCATATAGATTGGGACCTTATATATCTCCCCAAGTACAGTCAGATAAATGGTAATAATATCCTAGAATTAGCAAGAGCTAGAGGTTTATCTCCAGAAGAATTCACCTTAGAATTAATAAAGAAAAACGAACCAATAAGAGTCATAAGCTTTCAGATGAATGAGGATGATATAAGAAACTTTTTGAGATATAAACACGCATTCATAGGGTCTGATGGGTCTAGTTATAGAAAAAGAAATGAAGAAGATAGGACTCATCCACGTTCGTTTGGAACATTCCCTAGAATTTTAGGTAGATATGTTAGAGAGCTTAAGCTCTTATCATTAGAAGAGGCAATATCGAAGATGACATATCTTCCTGCGAGGAAAATTGGACTTACAGATAGAGGGATAATAAAGGAAGGAGCTTATGCAGATATTACCATCTTTGATCCTGAAAGAATTATTGATATGGCAGACTATGATGACCCATTCAGATATCCAGTAGGGATAGAATATGTAATCCTCAATGGCAGTATTGTTATAGAGAAAAGTATTTATACTAATAAAAGAAAAGGAGTAGTAATAACATAAAGAGGAATTCTTTAAACTGTTCTTAAACGTAGATTAATCCAATCTTAAACCTTTATTAAATATTGTTTAACACTCTTCCTGTAGGATCTAATTGGGGGTGATAGAAATGAAAAGGATAGAAAGCATAAAATCCCTACAGGAAGAGTATGGTGGTTTGGGTTATCTAAAAACAAGAGACCTAGGGATTTATCCTATAGAAGTTGACAAGATTATTGGATCTGTCGGAAGGCCTCAAGACTTAGATGCAGACTTCAGATTTAAATGGAAAAGACCTACTGAAAGATATCTGAATATAAAAAAGATTATGGAAGATGGAGAAACCATTCCCCCTATAGAAGTCTACAAGATAAGAGATGAATACTACGTATTAGATGGACATCACAGAGTTGCTGTAGCTAAAGAGTTAAAACAAAAATTTATAGATGCTCATGTTATACAAGCTTATCCTCTTAGACCAAAAAGAGAGGATATAATTTATAGTTATAGGGAATCTTTTAGGAAGAAAACAGGCTTGGATATAGAATTAACAGAGATAGTTGGCTATGAGAATTTTCTTTCAGAAATAGAGGATTATGCTAGCCAAAATAGTATAACATTTGAAGAATCGGTAAAGATATGGTATAAAAATTTTCTAAATTCTTGTAAGTTGATAAAGAAGGAAAAACTAAACCGACTCTTCCCAGATAAGACATTAGGGGACTTATATTTATATGTATGTACGCATAAATGGTATAAAAGTGAAGAATTAGGTAGAGATATAGGTTTTAAAGAGGCATTAAAGAGTTTCAAAGAACTCTATAGATCTAAGAGAAATAGTGGGTTAAGATTCCTTAGATGGCTACCTGGAAGAGTATAGCCTTGGTAAACCATCAAACCTCATATTCGTCCCTTCGTTTAAAAAATTTGGATAAACCAGATGGATAAGCATCTTTAGATTCCATAACAAAGCTTCTAACCTGGTTTATCCACCTTATAACATCTTCTCTCATATCAATATCTATACCGCTATTATGCCTTAGAAGGGCTTCCCATATCTCCTCCGAGCTCATACCAACACCAGCATCCCTACATATAGCAAGAACTCTTTCCACAAAATGTATATCCCTGGCATTAAGTCTTTCCTTTATCCTTTCAGGATATTGATTATAGTAGTATTCATAAGGATGAGACTTCTTCTTCCGCCAGAGAAATCTCATAGATATTAATCATACCTTCCAAACCTTTCTACTATTTCCCACATCTTAAGGAGATTCTCTGGTTTCACTCTACTATGTATAGAGTTACTCGAAGCAATAATGTATCTACCTCCAGGCATTAACCTCTCCAGAACCCTCCTTACTTCTTCTGCTAATTCCTCTACTGTATAATCAGATAGAGGGGCTCCACAATTTACACCCCCCATTACAGTTAAATTCCTATACTTATTTTTTACTAACAAGATATCCATTCCTGCACTTATGTCCAAGGGATGCAAGGCTGATATTCCAGTAGAGACCATATCATCAAGTATGGCATTTATATTACCACAGCAATGTTTGAAACAGAATACACCTTTAGACTTAACTGCTTGGACTATTTTCCTAATACCGGGTAAGAAAAATTCTCTGAATGCTTTAGGAGACATCATCGGACCATTACTACTTCCATAATCGTCACCAAGAATTATAAAATCTGCCCCCAATTCTATGGCTCTTTCTGCTAAGGCAATATTATGTTTTATAGATATGTCTACAAGTCTATGAACAAGTTCTGGATTTTCTATCGTATCTATGAGTAATTGTTCCACTCCCCTCAAATAGAGAGGATAGTTTAGCGCATCGTGTAGATGCATCCCTATAAACTTTTTCCCTTTAAATCTTTTTATTATCTCCTTTAATTCTTCATACCTTTTCTCTTTGTACGGGTCTGGAGGCTCAAAGTGATCAAGGTCTTCTGGGGTCTTTATAGGACCTTCTAAAGGGATGGAGACCTCTTCATCTGTATACTGTCTCTTTATCCCCCACTCATTTATAACAATCCTGTTTTTACTGTCTATAACCCTCTCTTCATAGAGCTTTGAAGGTGTATTGGTCAACACTATATCTATAGGGAATCTCTCACAAAAATCTAGATAATCCTCTCTACCTGTTATCTTCTTTATGACCTTTCTATCTATTAGAAGCTCAAATATAGGGACTCTGTCAGGGATCCCTCCTGAGAGTACCGTCAAAACTCTCTCGTAAGAATTAATATTTATCCCTCCTCCATTATTATAGTTACAGGACCATCGTTTATAAGAGATACCTCCATATGCTCACCAAAGACCCCTTCTTTTACTATAAGGCCTTCTTCTCTTAAAAAGAGGTTAAACTTATTCCATAAATCAATTGCAATTTCTTTTGGTGCTGCCATTTCAAATCCAGGTCTTCTTCCTCTAGAGGTATCTGCATATAAGGTAAACTGTGGAACTGAAAGGATTTCCCCCCCAATATCTTTAATACTTAGATTCATCTTCCCTTTCTCATCCTCAAATATTCTTAAAAATGGAACCTTCTTCGCTAGCTCTCTTACCTCTCTTTCAGTATCATTCTTACTTATACCAACAAGGATAAGAAAACCTCTCTCTATAGATGAAACGACATTACTACTTACTTTTACATCTGCAGATTTGACACGCTGAATAACTATTCTCATCTACTATGTATGCCTCCCAACGGAAATAACATCTTTTACTCCTTTTATAGCCCTTAAGATAGCTTCACAGTGATGTATATTCTGAACATCTAAGACTATATAGATATTTACCCTACCATTTTTTACTACTGCCCTTGCATCGTATACATTACTGCCAAGATTAGATATCTCGGTAAGGACATCCTTTAACAGTCCTACCCTATCCCTAGCATAAACATCTATCCTTGCATTAAACTTGTGTATATTATCTGCATGCCAATGTACTTCTATTAATTTCTCCCTTGGAAGATTCTTTAGGTTTACACATTCCTTTCTGTGGACAGTAATTCCCCTTCCCTGAGATATGTACCCTATAATCTCGTCACCCGGTAAGGGACTACAACATCTTGCCAACCTTATAAGGAGATTATCTGCTCCATCGACATATATGCCTAACCCCTCTTCTCTCTTTGGCAGTCCTAAAATCTTCTCTTCTTTTGTACTCTTCTGTAGAACTTGCTGTATCTGAGAAGGAGCAATTTCTCCATTTCCTACCGCTAAAAAGAGTTCTTCAGGGTCTTCCAACTTAAAGGCTTCTAGTAGAGGAGCCCAATCAAGTTCTCTCATCTTATCTGGAAGGTCACCCTGAATCCTTTTTAGCTCCTTCTCTAAAATCTCTCTTCCCCTTACTATGTTATCTTCTCTCTGTAGTCTCTTAAAATACTGTTTTATCCTGTTCTTGGCAGAATTAGTGGCAACAAAAGAAAGCCAATCTAAGCTAGGAGCAGCTGATTTAGAGGTAAGTATTTCGACTATCTCTCCACTGTTAAGTTTATAATCGAGAGGAACTATCCTACCATTTACCTTAGCTCCTACGCATCGATTTCCAATTTCTGTATGGATACGATAGGCAAAATCAACAGGTGTAGATCCCTTAGGAAGAGAGACAACATCTCCCTTTGGAGTAAACACGAAGACTTCATCTTCAAAAAGGTCAACCTTTACCTGTTCGACAAATTCCCTAGCATCCTGCATATCCTTCTGCCATTCTAATAGTTGTCTAAGCCAAGAGAGTTTTATATCGAAATTCTGGTCAGTTTTACCTTCTTTATACTTCCAATGTGCTGCTATTCCGTACTCCGCAACCCTATGCATCTCGTACGTCCTAATCTGTATCTCCAAAGGCTCTCCTCTAGGACCTATCACAGTAGTATGTAAGCTCTGATACATATTCGACTTTGGAACCGCTATATAATCCTTAAATCTACCCGGTATAGGTTTCCATAAGGAATGGACAACGCCAAGAACGGTATAACAATCCTTTGTCGAGTCTACTATAACCCTAATTCCAAAGAGGTCATATATCTGATCAAAGGTAAGGTTATCCCTCTGCATCTTCATATAAATGCTGTATAGATGCTTTGGTCTACCCTGAATATCAGCCTTTATACCTAAAGAATCTAGATTAGACTTTATTATAGAGATAGCCTCTTGTACATACTCTTCTCTCTCTCTTCTAGTCTTAGCAACCATTCTAGATATTTCTCGATACTTCTCTGGCTCTAGATATTTAAAGCTAAGATCTTCTAACTCCCACTTTATCCTCCACATCCCTAACCTATGAGCAAGAGGAGCAAATATATCTAGTGTTTCTTTGGAAATTATCCTCTGTTTATCTGGTGGAAGATAGGAAAGTGTCCTCATATTATGAAGTCTATCAGCAAGCTTTATAAATATAACCCTAACATCTCTTGCCATAGCGAGAAACATCTTGCGAAGATTTTCTGCCTGGCGTTCCTCCCCACTTAATCCTGTAAGCCTACTGAGTTTAGTTACACCATCTACCAGTGTAGCAATTTCCTCACCAAATTTTTTTTCGATCTCTCCGATAGATACAGTAGTATCTTCAACTACATCGTGGAGTAATGCAGATGCTATGGTAACCGCATCGACATCCATACTAGAAAGTATCTTAGCTACTTCTAACGGATGGGTAAAAAACTCTTCCCCTGATTTGCGCTTTTGTCCATTATGGGCAGAAAGCGCAAACTCGTAAGCGGATAGTATCAAATTTTTACCATCTTCATCAAATTTTTCTAAAATTTCAAAAGGGAATAGACATCATATCCTTTTAACTGCTCCCTCGCTTTAAACTCTGTAAGCTCAACAAGAAATGCAAAACCTATCACCTTGCCACCCAATCTTTCAATAAGATTCTTGCAAGCTATGGCAGTACCTCCAGTAGCAATAAGGTCATCAGCTATCAAGACCTTATCTCCAGGTTTTATTGCATCCTTATGTATCTCTAATACATTTGTTCCATACTCTAGGGCATACTCTTCCCTAATACTCTCATAGGGTAGCTTCCCAGGTTTTCTTATAGGCACAAAACCTGCAGATAGTTCTATTGCTAATGGGGCTCCTATTATAAAACCTCTAGCTTCAACAGCTGATACTACATCAACCCCACGGTCTCTAAAATTATCCGCTAGCAGTGACACCGCAGATCTAAAGGCTTCTCTATCTTTAAGGAGCGGTGTAATATCTCTAAATAGTATCCCCTTTATAGGGAAATCCGGAATGTTTCTTATAAACTTAGCAAGCTCAACTGCTTCCACTTTTTAATCCTCCTATTCCTATAATTTTCCCTGACCCTTTTATACTGTAAACTAAGTCTATGTAACTATCTGTAGGCATTAATTCATCTAAGTCAAAAACTTCAAACTTCTTTCCCTCTTCTTCTATTATAATGCTTTTTGAACTATTTTGTATTTCTCTCCCAACAATCTTTACAGATCTAGCAATAAAAACAGGTCTAGGGTTACCTACACCAAATGGTTCAAGAAGAGATAATTGATTTAAAAATGTCGGACTTATTTCTCTAAGTGGCAGTTCAGCGTCTATCTCGACAACCTCTTCTCCTCCAGCTTCTAACTGAATACTCTTCTCAAGAATATCTCTAAGTCTATCAATCTCTTCTTCTTTTATAGTCAAGCCTAAGGCATAAGGATGTCCTCCGAATTTCAAAAACATACCTCTTAGAGGTAAGAGAATAGAATAAATATCTATCTCTTCAGGACTTCTAACAGAAAATCTTACCAAGTTTCCCTCTTTTTTACCAATAAATGCTGGTCTATTAAACATGTCAACAAGCCTAGATGCTACTATACCAATTACACCAGAATGCCAAGATTCAGAGTACTCTAATATAGTAGAGGTAAGAGGCTCCTCTTCTAACTTCTTAAGTATCTCTTCTAAGATCTCGTCTACTAATCCTCTTCTACTTCTATTTTTCCCCTCAAGTTTCTCAGAAAGAACCCTAGCATTTGTCAAATCTGAGGTCAGTAATAACTCTATTGCAAGTTCTGCAGAACCTAGTCTTCCTGCAGAATTTAGTCTTGGAACTAATGTAAAAGATAAGAGTTCTGCATTTAACATTCTGTCTTCTATGCCTGCACTTCTCATAAGAGACAAAAGTCCAATCCTAGGAGAAAATTTTAATCTATTTATACCTCTTTTTACTACAATCCTATTCTCATCAGTTAACGGTACTATATCTGCTATGGTTCCTAAGGATACCAAATCTAAAACTTCTTCTAGACAGGTATCTTCTTCTAACAATCCCTTTACAAGGGCTCTAGCAAATTGCCAAGCAACTCCAACACCCGAAAGTTGTTTGAATGGATATAAAGAATCCTCTCTTTTGGGATCTATTACAGCTAACGCGTGAGGTAATACCTCAGGAACATTATGATGATCTACCACAATAGTATCTATTCCTATAGAATTCGCATATTCAATGGATGTTAAAGAGGATATACCACAATCTAAAGTTATAATAAGCTTTGCATTTTGCTTTTTTATCTTTTCTATGGACTCTATATTTAACCCATAGCCTTCAGTAAGTCTATTAGGTATATAATAGAATACATCAAAACCTAAACCTTTCATAGTATGAAAGAGGACAGCCACAGAAGTAATGCCATCTACATCATAATCCCCATAGAGGCAGATCCTCTCTCTATTAAGTAATGCCCTTTTTACTCTAGAGATTGCAATCTCTACATCAGGAAGTAAAAAAGGATCTGCTATCCCCTCTATACGAGGGGATAAAAATCTTTCCGCTAAAAAAGGAGAAGCGATTCCTCTCCTAACTAAGACTTTTGCTATTGGTGGAAGGACACCTAGATTACTATGAATGTCCCTCCAAACAGGAGAACACTCTTCAAGTATAAAACGCATAGAGAAAACCAGTTTCCCTATATACCTTAGCCCTCAGTTTTCCCTTGACTCTGTTCTGTACTTTGAGATGAGTAAAGACTCCTCAATCTATTCTCTTTATCAATTAATTCTCTCTCAAGATTCCTAAACTTTCTCCTATTTGCCAAATCTTGAGGTATTCTAGCAATAACTGCTAAGAGAAATCCTATTACAAACGACAAAAAGAGTGCCAAGGCTAGACTTACCTGTCTAGTCCCAAAGAAATAATTCAATGCTATTGGATAATTATTTATCTGTACAAATAAGGCAATAACAAAAGCAACTACAAAAACTATAACTAGATAAAGGTACATCATTTATTTCACCTCCTTTTCCTCCTTACTGTAGGAGACTTTGTCGGAGGAGCAGTTTTCACTTGCCTTTCTTTAGACTCAGGTACGATTGGAGCTGTAGTCACTGGTGCCTCCTTAAGTTTCTCCTCTTCACGCAACCACTGCTTCTTCCTAAGAAGGACTAATACAGGTGCGCATATAAAGATAGACGAATAACCACCGGTAGCTATTCCAACAGCAAGTCCAAAGGCGAAGTCTTTTATGGCAGAACCACCAAAGAAATATACTGCCAGTACAGCAATTATAGTAGTAAGCACAGTATTTATACTTCTAGTCATAGTCTCTAATAGACTTCTATTGACTAATTCTGGGAAAGTCTCCCTTGAGTCTCTTGACCTAAGCTTCAAGTTTTCTCTAATCCTATCAAAAATAACAACTGTATCGTTTATAGAGTAACCAACAACTGTAAGGAGTATTGCTATAAATGGAGTATTTATCTCCTTCTGAGTAAGTATGAATGCCAGTATAACAAGGCATATGTCATGGAGAAGTCCTATATCTGCTGCAAGAGCCATATCAGGTTTAAATCTTACGCTTATATATATAACTTGAGCTATTAATCCCAAAATAGTTGCTATAATAGCAGCTCTTCTAAGCTCGGCTCCTATAACAGGACCGATAAATTCTTGTCTTACGAGCTCAGCACTACCAAATTTATCAGAAAGTTTCTTGGTTATAGCATCCCTTATCTCATTTGGTAATTCCTTTACTCTAATTATTACCCCATTATCCTCTACTTTTTGAATAAATGACTTTTCTAAGTTAAATTCGGTAAGTAGCGGTCTTATTTCTCCTACATTCTCGAAAGTTCTACCCAATCTATACTCTATTAATGTCCCTCCTGTAAAATCTAGACCCCAATTGAGACCTTTTGTAAAAAGTAATATTATAGAGAGTAGAACAACTGCTATCGCAAGTCCTAACCATAGGGAAGTGTGCTTTATAATATTTATCTTAGATTTCTCGAAATATCCCATAAGCTCCTCCTATACCCCAAACATCTTAGCACTTTTAATAATTCTTAAACGTTCAAAAATTTGGAACAGAATCTGTGTCACTACAATAGCTGTAAACAAGCTTATAAGAGTTCCAAGTGCAAGCATTACAGCAAAACCTCTCACAGGTCCAGTTCCAAAGTAGAAAAGCACCGCTGAGGCTATTAATGTAGTTATTTGTGAGTCTAATATTGGTGCATAAGACCTCTTAAATCCAGCTTCTATACTTGACATCAAAGATTTACCTTTTTTAAGTTCTTCTTTTACTCTTTCAAATATAATAACATTTCCATCAACCGCCATACCTACCGACATTATGAGAGCTGCAATACCAGGTAATGTGAGAGTAGCCTTAAGAGCAGAGACTAAACCTATTAGAAGGGCGATATAAGTAATAAGTGATATATCTGCAATAATACCAGGGAATCTATAATAGATAAGCATGAATCCCATTACTAGGATTACCGCTATAATTGAAGCTCTTATACTGGCATCTATAGTATCTTTACCAAGAGTAGGACCTACTCGCCTCATCTCAATAAGCTTTAACGGAACGGGTAATGCACCTGCCCTCAAAAGTACTGCCAACTGAGTTGCAGAATCAAGAGTAAAGTTACCTTCTATCTGCCCCTTTCCATCAGGTATCTCTGAACGAATCACTGGACAACTAATAACAACACCATCAAGTGTTATTGCAAGATATTTCCCTATGTTATTTCTCGTAAACTCAGCAAAGATCTTTGCTCCTTTTGCATTAAACTCTACCTCAACTACAGGTCTACCATACTGGTCATAGCCAACTCTAGCATCTTTAAGATCTGCACCAGTAAGCACAGTAGGAGCATCGGTTAACTTTGTCCCTTCTTCGACAAATTTAGTACCTGTATCTTTAAATTCTAAAAGGGCAGTTTTACCTATAAGTTCTATAGCAGATTGAGGGTCCTTTTGGTATCCTGGAAGTTCAACAACTACTCGTCTTTCCCCTTCTCTCTGTATAGTAGGTTCTGTAATACCAAGCTGATTTACCCTTGAGTTTATAATCGTCTGGACCCTATTAAGGGTATCTCCTGTTACCTTTATCTCTGGTGTATCCTGAGCTTCAAATACTAAACGTACCCCACCTTGCAAATCTAGCCCCAATCTTACAGAATACCTCAAAAAGGTCCAAACACTCAAACCTACTAATGCTATAATCAATACTACTTTAATTGGAAGTCCTATACGCATATTACCTCCTACTAGTAAAGAATTTTACTTAAAAACATAGCGGTTCTCTCTTCTTTTGGGCTAGAAAATATCTCCTTAGGAGCCCCTTCCTCTACAATATAACCATCGTCCATAAATATTATTCTAGTAGCAACCTCTTTTGCAAAACCCATCTCATGAGTAACTATAACCATCGTCATACCTTCCTTAACTAAGGCTTTCATAACATCTAAAACCTCTTTTATCATCTCTGGGTCTAATGCAGAGGTCGGTTCATCAAAAAGCATTATATCGGGTTGCATAGCTAGTGCTCTTGCTATTGCAACTCTCTGCCTCTGACCACCTGATAACTGACTTGGATATGAATATAATTTATCACCCAAACCCATCCTTTCTAGAAGTGTCCTAGCTATCTGTTCTGCTTCACTCCTAGAAAGACCCTTTACCTTCATAGGGGCAAGGGTAACATTGTCTATAGCAGTTAGATGATTAAAAAGGTTTATATGTTGAAAGACCATACCTATTCTTTCCCTAACTTTATCTATCGCTCTTCCATCCATTCTAGTTATATCCACATCCTCAAATATAACTCTACCTGAGGTTGGTCTCTCCAAGAGATTTATGCATCTCAAAAGGGTACTCTTTCCAGCACCACTAGGACCTATAATTACGACGACTTCTCCCTTCTCTACATTGAGGTCTACCCCTTTAAGTACTTCTAATCTACCAAACCTCTTATATATCTTCTCTAATCTAATCACTTACACTCATTCTCCTCTCTGTATATCTGACAAGTAGAGAAAGGGGTAGAGTAATTGCTAGGTATAAAAGAGCAACCACTGTTAGCACTTCAAAACTTCTAAATGTCCTACTAGTAATCTCTCTTCCTACTCTCATAAGTTCTGCCATCGCTATAGTAGAGGCTAGAGAAGAATCTTTTAACATGGCGATAAACTCGTTACCTAGAGGGGGAAGTATTCTTCTAAACGCCTGAGGTAGAATTATATATCTCATAGCCTGTAGATATGACAACCCAAGAGATCTTGCCGCTTCCATCTGCCCTCTTTCTATCGACTGAATTCCCCCTCTAAATATCTCAGTAACATAGGCACCACTATTCACACCCATAGCAATAACAGCAGCAGTAAATGGAGGTAGATTTATACCCAAAGAGGGCAGTCCAAAATAGACAAGGAATAGCTGAGCAAGAAGAGGGGTTCCTCTTATCACCTCTACATAGATTGTAGAAGGTATTAAAAGAATCGGATTCTTCGAAACTCTAGCTATTCCTCCAAATATACCAATAACTATTCCTATCCCTACCGAAATAATTGTAAGTTCTACTGTCATTAAAGTACCTTTACCCAAAAGAGGAAGTATACTTATTAAAAATGGGAAGAAAGGCTCATTAGTCATAAGCTATCGTTACCAGGTAGCCCATTTCTCTCTGAGCTTCGCTATAACTCCCTCCTTCTTTAATCTTGATATGACTATATTAATCTCTCTTAAAAGGGCTTTATCTTCCTTACGAACTGCTATTCCATACTGCTCCTTTGTGAGGAGTTTGTTTATCACCTTAAGCCCCTTCGTGCTCTTAACAAATGCTAAAGAAGTTAGGTCATCAGCTATCACCGCATCTACTCTTCCATTTTTTAATTCTAAAAATGCACCATCTACAGTCTCAAACTTCCTAATCTCTTTTATCCCGGGAATAGACTCTGCATAGAATTGTCCAGTAGTCCCAAGTTGTACCGCGACTATCTTCCCCTGTAAGTCTTTCTCACTCTTTATCCTGTTATCGTCCTCTCTTACTGTTATAAGTTGCCCTGCATTGTAATAGGGAATAGAGAAATCTACCTGTTTGGCTCTTTCAGGTGTTATGGTCATAGCAGACATAATAATATCAAACTTCTTAGCTAAAAGAGCTGGTATAATTCCATCAAAACTTGTATTTACAACTCTAAGTTTTACACCGAGATGATCAGCTATAGCCTTAGCTATATCTATATCTATCCCTACAATGTTTCCATCCTTATCTACAAATTCAAATGGTGGGTATGCCGCATCACTTCCAACTACAAGTTCTCCTTTAGCCTTTATCTCATCTACTATAGTCTTAGACCACGCTATTGTAGAAAAAACCATACAAAACAGCAAAAACAACACTACATACTTAGACATAAAAATACACCTCCATCGTTTTTAATGATTATATCACAAAAAGAAAGAAGAATTTATGCAACTGCTCTCAAATTCCTAAGGAAGTCTTCATTCCTCTTATATTTAGAAAGCTGTTCTATAAGGATCTCTGTAACATCTTCTGAATCTATTGCACTTAACATCTTCCTTAGTAACCAGACCTTTTTCAATTCTTCCTCAGAGTATAAGAGTTCTTCTTTTCTTGTGCCTGACATTCTTACATCTATAGCTGGGAATATCCTCTTATCAGCAAGCTTACGGTCAAGATGTATTTCCATATTACCAGTGCCCTTGAACTCCTCATATATAACATCATCCATCCTACTCCCCGTATCAACAAGTGCGGTAGCTATTATAGTAAGACTACCCCCTTCTTCTATATTTCGAGCAGACCCGAAGAACTTCTTTGGACCCCTTAATGCTGTAGCATCTAATCCACCAGAAAGAGTCCTACCTGTGGGTGGAACAACGTGGTTATAAGCCCTAGCAAGACGAGTAAGACTGTCAAGGAGTATAACTACATCTTTCTTTAACTCTACTAATCTCTTAGCCCTCTCTAAAACTAACTCTGCAACTCTTACATGTTGTTCTGGAGGCTCATCAAATGTTGAACTTATCACTTCTCCCTTTACAGAACGTTCCATATCTGTAACTTCTTCAGGTCTTTCATCTATCAGTAGGACTATAAGATGGACTTCAGGATGATTTATCGCAATACTATTGGCTATTTTCTTAAGAACGGTAGTCTTTCCTGCCTTCGGAGGAGAGACGATAAGCCCTCTTTGACCTTTTCCTAAAGGAGCTATAAGATCAATCATCCTAGTTGTTATATCTTTAGGGTCTGCCTCCATCATCAATCTCTCCATAGGATATATGGGGGTTAAATCATCAAAGTGTGGTCTAATTCTAGCTCTATCAATTGGTATTCCATTAACTGTCTCCACTCTTAAAAGAGCAGGATACTTTTCCTGTGTCTGTGGTAATCTTATAGGTCCTTTTATAAGGTCACCCATCCTAAGCCCTAATCTTCTAATCTGCGACTGTGATACGTATATATCTTGAGAGGTAGGAACATAGCCATTATGTCTTAAGAACCCATAGCCGTCTGGCAGTATCTCTAAGATACCTTCTCTTACCTCTCCAACTGCCTCAGCAGGAGCTTCTGTAGGTTGGGGAGTAACGACCTCTTGCTCCTTTCTTAAAGCCTCCTCTCTCTTTTTCTCCTCTTCCTTCTCTTTTAGAACTTGATAGATCTTCTCCGCTAAGTCCTTCTTGTGCATTCGCCTTGCACCAGTTATACCTAATTCCTTAGCTATTTCGAAGAGTTCGAGTATCTTCTTGTTCTGTATCTCTTCTAATGTGAGCAAAACTTTACACCTCCTAAAAAATCTTTCTTCCTTTCCATAGTTTATTCAATCTCTCCTTTATCTCCCTTTCTAAACCTTCATCAGAAGGTTCATAATATCTTTTCCCTAAAAGTTCTTTTGGTAAATAATCCTGTAAAATGAAGTGCCCAGGATAGTCATGAGGATATACATAACCTGACCCCTCTATATTCCTAAGATGTATAGGAACATCTCCCAATACTTCCTCTTTTAAGTCCTCTCTGACTTTAGATATAGCATTATAAACAGAGTTACTCTTTGGTGCACAGGCTATATATATTGCCGCCTGGGCTAGTGGTATTATTGCTTCTGGTAACCCTACATATTCTAGTGCTTGGCTAGCACTTACTGCAACTACCAGAGCCATAGGGTCTGCATTACCAACATCTTCAGCAGATTGGATAATCATCCTACGTGCTATAAATCTTGGATCTTCTCCAGAATCTATCATTCTAACAAGCCAATATACACTAGCATCAGGATCGGAGCCTCTCAAACTCTTTATGAAGGCAGATATAAGATTATAGTGTTCGTCTCCATGCTCATCGTATTTAAAGATCCTTTCAGTAAAAAGTCGTTCAATATCTGAAACTTCAATAGTATCTCTCTTTTCACTTACTGCAAGCAGTGCAGATTCCTCAAGAAGATTTAAAGCCTGTCTTGCATCTTTATTAGAATATCTTATTATAAGACCCTTAGCTGGCTCGGTAAGTTTAAGATTAAGAGGTTTTAACCCTCGATCATCACTCATTGCTCTATCTATAATAACAGAGAGGTCTTCATCTGTTAATGCTTCAAGTTTCAAAACTCTACATCTAGAGATTAATGTGTTGTTAAGCGTAAAATAAGGATTCTCTGTAGTAGCCCCTATAAGTATTATAGAGCCATCTTCTACATAAGGCAATAAGACATCTTGCTGTGCTCTATTAAATCTATGTATCTCGTCTATAAATAGAATTGTGCCTTTTCCATACAACCTTCTATATTCTTCTGCCTCACCAAAGATCTTTTTCAATTCACTAACACCACTCAAAACTGCGTTCACCTTGACAAACTTACAGTTAGAATTCTTAGCAATTATAAGGGCTAAGGTAGTCTTTCCACAGCCTGGTGGTCCCCAAAGAATCATGGAAGGGGGATCTTCTTTCCTCTCTATTATCCTCCTTATAAAACCATCATCTCCCAATAGATGTCTCTGCCCTAAAAACTCAGAAAGATTATTTGGTCTCAATCTAACAGATAATGGTAATTTTCTCTTAGAATCAAAAAGATTACTCATAGACTACACTAACCTTCGTCTTTCAACCTTTTTCCCACAATAGGGACATACCCCCCAATTGGGCTCTAATGGCATCTTACAATATGGACATACCTCAGATAGACCCTTCCCACAGTATGGACAGTTATCAGCGTCCTTTGGAATCATTCTGCCACAAAAAGGACACTTTTTCTGATTCTTCTGCCTACTCCTTCCTATAAGCCAAAAGACAAGAATAACAATTATAAAGATTAACCATACCGTTATTATTGACAATTAATTCCTCCCTATTCTATCGGTTCTATTACCTGAGGAAACCTAACCCTTTTATCAATAAATCTATTTACCAAAAATGATACACCCATAAATAAAAAACCAAAAATAATCTTAAAAACCTCAGAGGAAGAAATTAATCCCCCTAAAAAATAACCACCTATTAAGGCAATAACAGGCACTATGTATAAGATAAAAGCTGAAATAATCACATATTTATCCTCTGTCTTTATCTTCACCCTATCCCCAATCTTTAGAGGAGTATCCACTTTAAACCTCAATAAGACCGTATTGTTCTCCCCCAAAGGGCAAATTCCACAGGCTTTGCACCTTTCACTTCTAGGAATAGAAATCTCTACAAATTCTCCATCAATTCTTACTACTCTACCAGTTGTTTCTGGTTCACTTAACATCTGGTTCTATTAATTTTCCCCCTGTAATCTCAGAAGAGACTATTTCAAAACTTGGATTCAAAATAAACTCTACATGGATAAGGTTAAAACACTTCTGTCCCAAGACATCTTTTCTATAGATATAATGGCTTACCCTTCCCTTTTCATCATACTCAGGGGAGGGTTCACTTAGTTTATCCAACCTTACCCTTATCTCTTCTCCGCATCTATTACATTTTACAGTATAATAAAAATCTCTACTTTCTTGAGGCTTTTTCTGAAAAAGTCTAGAAAATAATCCCATTAAAATTTCCCTCAAAAACCCCGCCATGCCGTATGCGCTTTGTTCCCGAACCCCGGAAACAACTTTTGTGCCCTCCCGAGAGCTTCATGAAGCTTCTTTCGAAGCCTCTAATCCACCCCCGGAGTTAGGCACACCACGTGTAAGTGTTGGCTCGGAACACGTCTTGCGCAACTCGCACATGGCAGGGTTATTTTTCACTTATATAATACCACAACAATAAAACAACTTCAATATACTACCAAAAAATAGTAATAAGTAATGGGTGATAAGAAAGAAAATACCAACAAATAAAAACTTAAGGGGGACCCTAGGGCCCCCCCTTAAGTTTACTTCTTAAAGAAGAATTGCTCAGGTCTAGCATTCTTAGGAGACCTAGTAGTATCGTCCCAGAGAATACCATCAACTATATTCTTAAGGTTATTTTTTGCAACTACAGGCTGAGGTAATTCACCAACAAAACCTATTATCCAGATATTTCTCTTATGGAGATTAACAATCTCTTTAAAATATCTATCTCTGACCTTTTCATCAAAAGATGACTTTGCCTTATCCCAAAGCTCATATATCTTCCTGATATCGCCCTTAGGTTCCTCTCCACTTTTACCGCCACTAGTGTACCATAAAGCATAGAGAGGAGCCCAAGGTCCATCAGTTGTTGTTCCAAGAAGTCTTCCTGGATCGGAAAGTACTGCAACATTTCTATCAAAACTCCATACACCTACCTCAATATCCCCAGTCTGGCATCTAGTAGTGTACAGAGAACGTTCCAATGGTCTTATAGCAACCTTTACACCTATATTTTCCCAATACTTCTTTATCAGTAGGAGAACATCCGATGTATTAGCTGAGCCACCAACAAAATCAATAGTAATAGAAAGTGTCTTACCGTCAGGTCTCAGTCTAAATCCATCTTTATCTCGCTTATTAAGTCCCATTCTATCTAAAAGCTCATTGGCTTTCTTTGGGTCATATTCTGCCCACATCTTTTCCCATTCTGGGTCATAGAAGGCAACTCCACTTATAAGAGAAGCCTGCCTAGGTTTACCAAAACCTAAATAGATGAGTTTCCATATTTCTTCTCTATTTATAGCTACAGATAAAGCTTGTCTAAATCTTCTATCTTCAAATATCTTACGTAGAACAGGATCCTTAACATTTTGGTTTAGATAGAGTGCATTATCTGCCCCAACCCCTTGCTTCCACATTACTACTCTATAATCCCCTTTAGTCCTATTTTCCATAAGAAGCGTATAGTCAGGTATACCTATTCCTCTCTCCTGATAGTCTAGTTCTCCAGCTAAAGCCTTCATAACAATCATCTCATTGCTTTCTACCAAGGTATGAGTTATTCTATCTATGTATGGAAGCTGATTACCCTCAGGATCTATCTTCCAGTAATAAGGATTTCTCTCCATTATCTGCAAAGTAGCGGTATGAGTAGTGATTGCTCTCCAGGGCCAAAGAACAGGAAGCTCTGGGTTCTGTAACCAGCCACTGGTATCTCCACCCTTTGACCCAAAGAGTTGATACCATGCCTGAACCCCTGCTTCTTTTACCATAGCGTCAAGTTTTTCTTTTGGTGTATATTTGGGATGGAACTGTTTTAGATAATGCTTTGGAAGGACAAACATGTTATAACCAAGTTTTGCCATAGTGACAAGAAAGAGCGGATTTGAAACTGCAAATTTTACTGTAAAGGTGTATTTGTCTACTATTGTTATCTCCATAGGTTTTCCGCCAGCGGTAAGCCAGGTTGGAAATGTAGGTGTTAGCTCTTTATTTAGGAATACATCTTCATACCAGAACTGGACATCTTCAGTAGTAAGAGGCGTTCCATCAGACCATTTTATACCTTCTCTCAGCTTAAATGTATAAATTTTGCTATCCCTTGAAACCTTCCAACTTTCTGCTATGTTAGGAAGTATTTTAACTCCATCCTTATCAAACATAACAAGATGTTCAAAACAAATCTTATTAGGTCCCCACTGGTCTGATAGACCTCTCCATGCTCTTCTTATTGTGCCACCATACTGACCTACCTCCTCAAACGGAGTTACCACTAATGGATTTTTGGGTAATCTCTGTTCGACTGGTGGCAATTTCCCCTGCTTTACAAGTTCAGCCAATTGAGGAGCTTCATTGAATTTTGTAATCTTTTTACCAGTAAGCTTCTCATACTCAGAAAGATTATAATATTCTCCGGGGACAACTTTCTCCTGAGACAGTGCAATACTAAAACTTCCCAAAACTAGACCTAAGAGGATAATTAGACAAGTACTTATTCTTAACACTCTATACATATTCTCTTCCCTCCTTCTGAAAAGATTTTCTCTAGAAGAGATTATAAAATACCCTAAGTGTCCTGTCAAGTTAACTAATGTTTTTTAATATTCAACAAAATCAAGACTTACTCTCTAAAATGGATTCATCATCCTCTTCTATCTCTCTCTTCTTCTTTTCTTGATACAATTTTACTTTCTCTGCCAATTCTTTATCTTTAAATGCAAATATCTTTGCTACAGCAAGTCCAGCCTGCTCTGGCTCTAACACTGTCATAGGAGAAACCCCCGAAGGCATCCTTAATGTTGACAATACATCCATACCAGCAAACTTGTCACTATAAGGAGGACAGGCTATAACAGGTCTAAAAGTATTCGCATCGACAAAACCACTAAGAGCATTGCTCCTGCCTGCTACAGTTACAAATACAACTTCTTCTTTTTCGTATTCCTTTACAATTTCTAACACCTTTAGAGGGGTTTTATGGGCAGAGGCAACCCTAATAACAGATTCAATACCAAAATTCTTTAGAGAGTCAACTATCTTCTTAGACCAATCCAGATCAGACTTAGAACCCATTATTATTACTGCTTTCATTAACAATCCTCCTTTTTTAACTAATTATAACATAAGTGCTAATAAGAATTCAAAGCATTTTGTAAAATTACCCCATCTTTACTCTTGCATAAATTTTATAGTAAAATCCACTTATAAGTGGGAGGGATAGTATGGAACAGATGTCAGAGATATCAATAATATGGAGTAGTTTACTTGAGGAGCTAGAACCTGTTTTAAGTCCGGCTAGTTTTGAGACGTGGCTTAAGACAGCAAAACTTATAGAGATAAAGGAGGACACAGCTATAATAGCTGTCCCTAACACCTTTGCTAAGGAGTGGCTAGAGAGTAGACTCTTCCCTACCTTAAAGAGCACTTTATCTGCGCTCGCTGGGAGGACGATAAATGTAAAGATTATAGTAGATGAGTCTCTTATAGGGAAAGAAACTACCCCACCTAGTAAGTCAAAGACAGAACAAGGAGGACAGAATGTTCCACAACTAAATACTAGATATACATTCGATACCTTTGTAGTAGGAAGTGGCAATAGAATGGCTCATGCAGCTGCTGTTGCAGTAGCTGAAAATCCTGGTAAGGCGTATAATCCTCTGTTTATATATGGAGGAGTTGGATTAGGCAAAACTCATCTAATGCAGGCGATAGGAAATTATATAATCTCTAAAAAGATGGGACTAAAAGTTGTTTATATCTCGTCTGAAAGTTTTACTAATGAGCTTATAAACTCTATAAGAGACCATACAACGGTAGAGTTTAGAGGAAAGTATAGAAATGTAGACTTATTGTTAATAGACGACATACATTTCCTTGCAGGGAAAGAGACCACTCAAGAAGAATTCTTCCATACATTTAATGCCTTATATGAAGCTGGAAAACAGATAGTCATATCTAGTGATCGTCCTCCAAAGGAAATACCTACATTAGAAGAAAGACTTATTTCTAGATTTGAATGGGGACTTACTGTAGATATACAGCCTCCAGATCTAGAAACTAGAATAGCTATTCTCAGAAAGAAGGCAGAGTTAGACCTTATATCCGTGCCAGATGAGGTAATAAATTTTATTGCAGAAAAAGTTGTTTCAAATATAAGAGAACTTGAAGGAGCGTTGATAAAAGTTATTGCTTCTGCATCCTTAACAAAAAGACCTATAACTCTTGAACTAGCCCAAGAATGTCTTGCTTCATTTCTTATAGATAGTAAAGAAAGGAAACATCCAGCAACGATATCAGAGATACAAAGGGTAGTAGCAGAGTATTATGGGATATCTATAGATGAGATGAGAGGACAGAGAAGAACAAGGGATTCAGCATTTCCTAGGCAGGTAGCTATGTATATAGCTAGAGAACTTACTAACGCATCTCTACCAACAATAGGTAGAGAATTTGGAGGAAGAGACCATTCAACTGTCATATATGCATACGAGAAGATTAAAGAGGCAATCAGACAAGATCCGGAGATTGCCAGGACTATTAATCAACTTATTAACAGGTTTATTAGGGTATAAATTGTTGATATTGTGGATAAGTATTTTTAAAGTTGTTAATATTGTGAATAACCTGTGGATAACTTCAAAGTTATCCACAGAATTATCCACAGGTTCCATAAGGAAAAATAGAAGGGTATATAAAATTTATCCACAATACAAACTGACCTATTATTTCTACTAGTTTTTATTAAAAGAAGTAGTAATACTAATAGTATTTCCACAGGAGGTAAAACTATGCAGTTTGTGTGTAATAGAAAAGAATTAGAGAAGAAGGTTCAAATAGTGTCGAAGATTATTCCATCAAGAAGTACAAAAGATAGTCTAGGTTCTATTTTAATAAGGACAGAAGCTCCAGATAAACTTTACTTATATGCAACGAATATAGAGATGAGTATAGAGACTCTTATAAATTGTAATACTGATGAATCTCAAAGTTTTCTTGTTTCTGCAAGACTATTTAGAGATATTATAGATAGCCTTACTTCAGAGACTATTATTGGTCTTATAGAAGACAATACTTTTAATATTAAAGCTGGAGAAACTGTATACCATATACCAACTCAGAACCTACTAGATTTTCCTCTTCCAGAAGAGTTTATACCTGAAAGAGAAATATTCTTGAAGTCAGATATTCTTAAATCTGCTGTAAGAAAAGTTTCTCCTTTTGTAGACAAGAGTAATATAAGACCTGTACTATCTGGAATATTTATAGACTCTAGAGAGGACGAGGTAAGATTAGTAGCTACCGATGCAAATAGGCTAGCAGTTAAGAAGATTCCGATAGAAGATATTGGAAGTAGTGTAATACTCCCTGCCTTAAGTTTAGAGACATTTACTTCTGCTGATTTAGATGAAGAAATAGTTATAGACTTTTCTAACTCTAAGGTAAGGTTCAGAAGTAAGGACATAAGTTTAGTGACATCTATTATAGATGGAAACTTTCCACAGTATGAAAGAGTAATACCAACTGAATTTATATCTATTATAAGACTAGATAAAGAGATCTTAAGAGATTCAATAAAGAGGATATTACCTATATCTAGAGAGGAAGACTATGCAGTTAAGTTTAGCATAAAGAATAAAAAGTTAATATTAAGTGCTAGGTCCCCTATAGGTGTTGTCTTTGATGAGCTATCTGTAGAGACAGAGGGAGATGAGATAGATATAATCTTTTCTGCTAACTATATAACAGACTTCCTCTCCGTTGGTGAAGGGATGGTTACAATAAAAATATCTGGAGAAAAAGACCCAGCCTTATTTACTTTTGACAGTGATCCTGATTTTATATATGTAACAATGCCAATGGAGTCAGAATGAAAGAGGTCTATATATTTACAGAGACAATAACATTGGGACAGTTTCTAAAGTGGGCAAATATTGTCCAGACTGGTGGGGAGGCTAAGATACTCATACAACAGGGTCTTGTTTCTGTAAATGGTAAGGTAGAGACGCAGAGAGGTAAAAAATTAAAAGAGAATGATATAGTAAGCGTTGAAGGTCATGGTGACTTTGTTGTAAAGAGAAAAGTATATGATACTTAATGCTTTTGAACTTTTATCTTACAGAAATTATCCCCATATATCACTAAAGTTTCATCCTCACCTTAATATATTTTTTGGACCAAACGGTGCAGGAAAGACAAATCTCCTAGAAGCTATAAATCTTCTGGCTACTGGTGAACTAAGAAGAGGGAAAAAGGATACAGATGCTATAAGGTGGAATGAATTATTTACCTGGGTTAGAGGAGAAATAGTCTACGAGGATGGGAGAGTAGTGAAACTAGTAACTCAGATAAGGGTTGGGGGAGAAAAGGCATTTTCTGTAAATGGTAAGATAGTCCCTCTTAAGAGATATCTTGGATCATTTTATGTTGTTTCAATCTTTGATGATGACCAAGAGATAATTATAGGTAGCCCTGAAAAAAGAAGGAATTTTCTTGATGAATTTGTTTCAGATATAGATCCTGAATATCATTTTACATTAAATAGATACAAGAATATCCTAATTAGAAGAAACAGAGTATTAAGGGCTAAGGATTTTGACAGGAGACTTTTAGAGTCTCTTACCGAGCTATTAGTTGAGCTTGGAGAAAGGATAATAAGAGGTAGACACAATGCTATATCTATATATAATAGATATCTTGAGAAAGAAGGACGTAGATTTGGGATAGATGTGAAGATAGAACCACCATATCTTATAGATGATGTCGATGAAAGTATAAGGGTCTATAAGGAAAGATTTAACTCCTCAAGAGCAAAAGAAGAGGTTTTAGGCTTAACTCTTGTAGGACCGCATAGAGAGGATGTACCTATAAGGGTAGATGGTAGAGATAGTAGAAGTTTTGCTTCTAATGGAGAAATACAGATCATAATATTTCTCTTAAAGATTGCTCAATTAGAACTTATAAAAGATATAAAGGGATATAAACCAGTTTTCCTTATAGACGAATTCTTAAGTAGACTAGATACTAAGAATAGTAAGATTATTATTGATACAATAGAAGAGAAGTCTCCTCAACTTTTTGTATCTATGCTTTCTAAGAAAGATATTGGAATTCATGGTACTATCTTTAATATAGATAATGGGGAGATTATCGATGAAGAAACTTTCTAATGTTTTACTGTCTTTACCTTTACGAAGATATTCCTTTCTTCCTATAGTGTGGAGGATGGTAGTTGGTGATTACATTGCCAATTTTGCCTATGTAGTATATTACAAAGATGGCGTACTTTTTGTAGGTGTCCCTTCAGCTGTATGGGCTACTGAACTTTCTGCTCATTCTCAAGAGATTATAGAAAAATTAAATAAAGAGATCGATATACCTATCAATGAGATAAAATTTAATGTTTATTCATTTAACATCAAATCCGAGAAAGATCTAAATCTTGATGATCTTACAGAGGATGATATAAGATATATAAATTCCATAGTCTCCAATGTAAGGTATCCCAAAATAAGAGAGTCAATGTTTAAAATTATTGGGTATCACATCTTGAGAAGGAAAAAAGGATTGTAGAAAATTATTTGACTTTAAATTACAGGCGCTGTATACTTTTTGTAGGGGTAAATATCGAGTTATTGGAAAGAATTTATTCTGGAATTTCTGAAAGTAGGTGTCTTATATAGAATAAATATGAAACATATCATTTTGTTTTTTACGTGGGTTATTGGATGGTTACTATTTAGGAATATCGAATTTTTAAAATTAGGGAAAGTTAAAGATAGAAATCTTTCTATCTCAGTTATAATACCGGCGAGAAACGAAGAACACAATATTAGCAAAATCTTAGAGACTTTGGAGCTACAGAGCTATAAGCCGAAAGAGATAATTATAGTGAATGATAATTCTACTGATAATACCGAATTGGTAGCAACCTCCTATAAGAATGTTAGAGTTATCTCCTTAAAAAAAGATCCTCCTTCGGGTTGGGTAGGAAAGCCTTGGGCATGCTGGAATGGATACCTTAATTCTACAGGAGAATTATTACTTTTTCTAGATGCCGATGTTGAACTTTCAAAGGACGCTTTGGAAAGCATCCTATCAGAGTATATAAATCGAAGAGGGATGATTTCTGTCTGGCCCTATCAAAGATTTGAAAAATTCTATGAACACTTCACGTTACCCTTTAATCTAATTGCTGTTTGTTCCACAAACTCCTTTTCTTTTTTGGGTAAACCCAATCCTATAGGGGCTTTTGGTCCAGTAATATTAACTTCAAAAAAAGATTATGAGGAGATAGGCGGACATCAGGCAGTAAGTGATGAAATAGTAGAAGACCTTAGACTTGGAAAGCTCTATCTAGAAAGAGGTAAGAGTCTTACAAATTTCTTAGGTGGCGAATTGATAAAGTTCCGTATGTATCCAAAAGGGATAAAACAGCTTTTTGAAGGACTTACTAAAAATATGGTATTTGGAGCTATCCATACTGGTATTTTCAATTTTCTGTTAATATTTTTGTGGTTTACAGGCATATATTCTTCTTTTATCTCATTTCAACCTAGAGTTATATATGTGCTATATTATCTACTTTTTGCCTTTCAGATATATAAGGTGGTAAAGAAAACTGGCGATTATACTCTCTTAGATGCAATACTATACCCAATATACTTTATCTTCTTTTTATTAATCTTTTTGACCTCTCTATCTAAGAGTCTCATATTTAGGTCTGTTACATGGAAGGGGAGAAAGATAAGTGTATAACATATTAGCTATTTTACTGCAGTTCTTATCTGGCTCTATTATGTACTCTTACATCCTAGCAAGGTCTTCAAAAGTTGATCTAAAAAGGGTAAGAGATGGTAATCCAGGGTCTTCCAATCTTTGGAGAGTCAAAGGTTGGAAACTTGGAGTTCTTGCCCTCTTATTAGATTATCTTAAAGGGATTCTACCACTTGCTATATTTATTTCAATAGGTCTAGTTAGCAATGAATATATAATAGCTACATCAGCCCTTTGCGGAATCCTAGGTCATGCGTTTTCTCCAATGTTGAAATTTAAAGGTGGGAAGGCTATTGCAACAACATTTGGTGCATGGTCAGTCTTGACCAAATGGGAAGGACCAACAATCTTAGGCGTTACTTTTACTATATTTACTCTTATAAAACCTAAGGCAACAAGAGTTGAAGACGATGCATTTAGAGTTCTTTTAGGGTTTATAGCCTTAATACCTTATGTTTTATACAACTTTTATAATGGAAGAGAGTATTTACTCTATTTCTATCTTGGTAATTTGATTATTATTGGGTATAAACACTGGAATGACTGGATCAGTTTCTTTAAGAGGTTATCACAAAATTAGATGATCTCAAATTTTTGAGGTAAGAATACTTTTATGGAGGTATATGATATTGATTTTTAATATAGGAGAAGTATTTGGAATAGGATTTTGGATTATTTTTGCTATCTTAAGGTGGAGCTTCAAAAAACCTAGAAGAATCATTTTCTTTCTAAGAGTCATCTCTCAATTTATCACTGCTAATGTAAGGAGAAATAGATTATCAAAGTATATCGAAGGACAAATTCCGGTAGTGCTAGCTATAAGTCCAACTATGAATTGCAATTACAATTGTATCGGTTGTTATTCTAGAGATAGACTTACAGACAATGAGCTCTCTACCGAGGAACTTGATAAACTCCTTACTGAAGCAGAATATCTTGGTATCCCTTCTGTTGTGGTCACTGGTGGAGAACCATTCTTAAGAAAGGACCTTATAGGACTTATGGAAAAGCATAAAACTCTACTATTTGTAGTTATTACAAATGGTTCTTTCTTTTCTCCTATTCTTGTAAGAAGAATTGCCAATAGTGGAAATATAATAGTTCTAATAAGTATAGAAGGATTTGAAGAAGATACCGACAATAGGAGAAAGGTAGGAGCATATAACACTGCTGTTAAAGCCATGAGATTAATGAGTAATGAGGATGTATTATATGGTTTTGCAGCTACTAACACCTGTAAAAATTTTAGAACACTCTCCTCTTATGAATTTATCAATAAAATGATCTCGTTAGGTTGTACTCTAGGTTTTTTCACCGAATATGTCCCATGCGGAGATCATCCAAGATATGACTGGTTAATGAGTCAGTCTCAAAGAGAGGAATTAAGGAGAACTGTCATAAAGCTTCGTAAGACTAAGCCGATAGTCATTGTACAGTTTCCTCACGATGAATATGGAAAGGACAATATATGTTCGGCAGCAGGGAAGGCTTCTTTTCACATAAACTCAAGAGGCGATGTAGAACCCTGTCCCTTTTCTCCATATTCTTGTGATAATGTTAGAAGCGGTGGTTTAGAATTAGCCTGTAAATCTAAATTCCTCAAAACTATAAGGGAGCATCAAGAGCTTTTAAAAAGAAAAGACTATGCATGTGCCCTATTTGAACATAGAGAAGAGATAGAGAAGCTTTGTAAGGACTTAAAAGAAAGAAATGACAGCTTATACAGAAACTTGACTTTGTAGTTGCGCTATGATATACTTCTCGGTAAGATGGTAAGACCACTCATATAGAAAGGTGGTGAGGGAGGGAAAAATAAACTTCTTAACTTAGGAAAATATCAGTATCTAGCTCAGTTAACCTGATAGTAAGGTGTTTAGTTCTTTGAGTTAGTCTATCTTATAGAAATATTGGAGGTGTAGAGAGATGAAAATTTTAAGAGTTTTTCTAGTTATTAGTTTAGTGTTATTAATCTCTATAATGTCTGTACCAATAATGGCTCAAGAATATCCTGTTCCTAGAAATCAAGCTTATGTCTTCGAGACAGACACCAAGTACACCGTATTTGACAAAGCTAATACGTTCGTTCCTAGAGGTACTCAATGGGGGTCTGGCTGGCATCAAGTTGCAAATGAGTGGGACTGGTATATAAACTATGCTACAGGAGAAATTATTTACTGGAGAATAACAGGATGGAAGTATTCTAGAGATCACTTAGAATTAAGATGGTTTGTTAGAAAAGGAGTTACTTGGAATGATGGTACTCCTTATACTGCTCATGATATTGTATTTACCATAGAAACTCTTATGAAGAATCCAGATCTATTAGGAGCAGTCAATGTAGAGAATGTTAAATCTGTAAGCGCTATAGATGATTATACTGTTAGTATAAAGTTTAAGACCCCAGAGTATAGGTTCCACCATAAGTTAAGGATGTGGGGAGGTATCACGGTAGTTGCAAAGCATAAATGGGCAGGTAAAGATCCGAGAGACTATGCTAACTGGCCACCAGTAGAAACAGGACCATATAAATTCCATAGTTATAACAAAGACCTAAACCTATTTATCTGGGAAAGAGACGAAAATTACTGGGCAAAGAAGGTATTTGGAGTTTCTCCAGGACCTAAATATGTGGTCTGCAGGATGGCACCTCCACCCGATATAGATCTCGCTGACTTTATAAGGGGTGGTGTAGATGCTCCTCTACCTCATATCTTTACATGGGAAATGATCAAAGCTGCTCAGAGAAGAACTGAACATGTAGTTCTTGCTCCCTATATGGATGCAGTGTCTCAAGGGCTCACATATAACTGCGCTAAATACCCAACAAGTCTAAGAGACTTTAGATGGGCAATACAGTATCTTATAAATAGAGACCTACTAGCAAAGACATATCCTATGGCAGAGAAGTCCTATCCTACAATATGGCCATGGCCAGACTGGAAGGCTCTAGATAAGTGGGAATTCCCAGATATACAGAAGAAGTATGGCGAAATGATGAAGTATGATCCTAAGAAAGCTGAATCGATTCTAGATAGGCTTGGATTTAAGAAAGGACCTGATGGTAAGAGGAGAACCCCTAAGGGTGAACCTCTAAGTTTGGTACTACTTACAAGACCTGCGCCAGATTTAGGGTATGTCCATGCAAAACACTTCTCAGATGAATTAGCCAAGATAGGAATAGAGGGTATAATAAAATCTGTAGACCCTGGAATGTTTGGAGAACTAGTCAATACAGGAAACTATGATATTGCCTTTGACGTCTTAGATGTAGCAGTAGCATTCCCTAACGATATATATCCTTTCTTTGATTCGTACCATAGCAAACATGCAAAACCACTTGGAGAATACCAGACCTCTGGAGATAGAATGAGATCCAGACTAAAGTCTAAAGACCTAGACAAGATTACAGACACTCTTGCCAATATGGATCCAGATAGTTCTAAGTATATGCTCTATGCGAAGAGAGGATTAGACATGTGGTTTAGGGAATTGCCCTCTGTCCCAATTGTAGAAAAGATGTTTGTCCAAGTATTCTCCGATCAGTACTGGAAAGGCTGGCCTACTGAAGGGAATATGTATCATGTTCCTTATCAGTGGTGGCCTAGCTTTATCTTCATACTATTTAAACTAAAACCCGCTAGCTAAGTTTACTGAGAGCCACCTAGCTATCTTAAAAAGCTAGGTGGCTCTATTTAAAATCTATAGATTAGGAGAAGGATAAAAGATGAAAAAGTCGATTTTCAGCTACCTAATTAATAGAATTCTTCTCTATGCATTGATTTTTCTCATCTCTTTAAGTGCTTTCTTCTTCTTTATAAATCTTGTGCCTGGAGACCCAGTTACTCGTTATATTCAGATGCTAGAGCAGAGGTACGGCCTATCTACCCCTGCCTCTGAAATAGTCATACAGAAATATAAAGAGGTCTTTGGCCTTAATAAGGGACTATTCGAAAGATATACCTCCTATCTTTCTAGACTCATTTTGCACTTTGACTTTGGTCCATCATTTGTAGCGTTTCCAAAACCGGCTATAGAGCTTATACTAGAGTCTTTACCTTGGTCTGTAGGACTTCTAGGAACATCCGTGATAATAGCATGGGTCTTAGGAGTAATACTAGGAACTATTGTAGGGTGGAAAAGAGAATCTAAGATAAGCTCCACATTCTTTACTATAGGGCTAGTAATATCTCAAATTCCAACATATCTCTTAGCTATAGTCTTAGTTATGGTTTTTACCTTCTGGCTAAATCTGTTTCCTATGGGTGGGGCTTATTCTGCTATGCTACAGCGAAGCTTTAGCTTACGCTTTATACTCAGCCTAATAAAGCACGCATTTTTACCTTCTCTATCATTAGTCTTTGTCTATGTCTTTGGGACTATGATATCTCAGAGGGCATTAGTGATAAATGTCCTGGGAGAAGACTACATAAAACTTGCAGAGGCTAAAGGATTAAAAAGTTCTCGTTTAATAAATAGATATATATTGAGGAATACACTATTACCTCAGGCTACAGGACTCGCCTTAAGTCTAGGCTTTATTGTAAATGGATTCTTCCTGATAGAATGGATATTTAACTATCCTGGAATTGGAAGATTATTTATGATGGCGATAAGAGAGATGGACTATAATGTCCTTATGGGAATCACAATAACTACTATGTTTTGCGTCCTTACTGCGAATCTTATTATAGAATTCCTATACCCACTAATTGATCCGAGGATAAGGAGAGGATAATATGAAAAGGATCTTACTAATATTTAAATATTCTCCTAAACTTACTGTAGGGGTTCTTATACTACTCTTTCTAATACTGTTAGCAGTCTTTGAGCCTACCATAAATTATTATAGGCTCGGAGGAAGGTCTTCTACAGAGATAGGATTATTTGATACATTTCTTCCACCAAGTAGAGAACACCCATTTGGGACAGAAGCTTATGGAAGAGATGTATTATCTCTACTTTTGACAGGATTAAGGTATTCACTGCTCATTGGTTTTACTGCAGGGGGATTAGCTACACTTATAGCAGTATTTCTAGCATCAATAGCTGGTTATAAAGGAGGAAGAATAGAAGCGTTTATAACTACCATAGCTAATGCTATATTAATAATTCCATCCTGGCCTATACTGGCGATAATAGTCCTTTTTGTTACAAAGGTAAATTTACTCTTACTCTCTGTAATATTGGCTTTCTTCAGTTGGGCTGGAGCTTCAAGACAGATAAAGGCACAGATTGCCAGTTTAAAAGAAAGACCTTATATAGATCTTGCTAAAGTCACAGGATTCAGTGATCTAGAGATTATGTTTAAGGAGATACTTCCAAACTTTTTACCATACATATTTGTTGGATTCTCTTCTGCAGTAACAGGAACAATTATGGCTGAAACAGCAATAAGGCTAGTTGGCTTAGGTCCAGGAGATATTCCATCTCTAGGACAGTTCATAAACTGGGCTATATATTCTGGAACTTTGGCTCAAGGGTACTATCTAATTGTCATTTCTCCTATAGCATTCCTTATACTGACATTTGTCTCCTTGAATCTTATAAATGTTGGATTGGACGAAGTATTCAATCCTAGACTTAAGCAAGTTACAGGAGTATAAAAAATGAATACTATTCTTGAAGTAGAAAACTTAAAGGTATATTTTAAGACAATTCTAGGGGACGCAAAATCGGTTGATGGGGTATCTTTAAAGGTATTCGAAGGGGAGATTTTAGGCATAGCTGGAGAGTCAGGATGTGGTAAGTCTACTTTAGTAGAAGGCGTATTAAAAATTTATAAGCCTCCTTGTTATATACCTGAAGGTAAAGTCTATTATAAAGGTATAGAACTACTAAGCCTTCCAGAAGAAGAGTTCAGAAGGTTAAGATGGAAAGAACTGTCTTATGTCCCTCAGGGTTCTATGAATTCTCTCAACCCTGTTATAAAGATTGAGGAGCAGATGATAGATGGTATTATGTCACATACTGATATCTCATACCGTGAGGCTAAAGAATTGGCGTTATCTGCTCTTAATTCAGTAGGTATGCCACCTGATGTATTAGAGATGTACCCGCATGAATTAAGCGGAGGAATGAGACAGAGAGTCTGTATTGCTATGAGTATATGCTTAAATCCCAAGATAGTATTTGCCGACGAACCAATAACTGGGTTAGACGTTGTGATGCAGAAGTTGAATCTGCAGACATTAGGAGATTTAAGGGATAGATTTGGTATAACCGTTGTAATGGTTGCACATGATATGGCTTGTCACGCTGAAATATGTGATAGAATTTGCATTATGTATGCGGGAAAGATCTTAGAAGTTGGATCTACCTTTGATATATTTTCCGATCCTCTTCATCCCTACACCAAAGGGCTTTTATCCGCAGTACCCTCACTAGAAAAGAGAGAGCTAAAAGGTATCCCAGGGCTTGCTCCAAGTCCTCTAGAATGGCCTAGTGGTTGCAGATTTCATCCTAGATGCTCATATAAGATGAAGATATGCGAGGAGCAAGAACCTATCCTAAAAGAAGTTCAGCCTGGACGTTCTGTAGCTTGCTTTCTTTATGGAGGAGAATAGATGAACGATAGTTTACTAACATTTCAAAATGTCTCTAAAGTTTTTAGAAGGGTAGGTTTTGGATTCTTAGGTAGATCAACAGTTCAGGCACTTAAGGATGTTTCTTTTTCCTTAAGTTCAGAGCCAGAGGTCTTAGCTCTAGTAGGAGAGAGTGGAAGTGGTAAGAGTACTATATGTAGGCTTATCTTAGGCTTAGAGGAACCTACTTCTGGAGAAATACTCTATAAAGGTAGGAGTATCTCCGATTGGTTAAAGAATAATAAGAAAGAGTATATAAGAGAGGTACAGATTATATTCCAAGACCCATATGAAGTTTATAACCCTTTTTACAGAGTAGATAGGGTTTTATGGATGGCTATTGAAAAGTTTAATATTGCTTCTGGTAGTGAAGCTGAAAGACTCATCTACGAAAGCTTAGAGGCAGTAGGTTTAAGACCTAGAGAGATCTTAGGAAGATATCCACACCAATTAAGTGGAGGAGAAAGACAGAGGATTATGCTCTCTAGGATCTATCTAATAAAGCCTAGGTTACTAGTAGCAGATGAGCCTGTTTCTATGCTTGATGCCTCTTTAAGGGCGATATTCTTAGACCATCTTAGAGAATTTAAAAAGTTAGGTATAAGTTCTTTCTATATAACACACGATTTAAATACTGCCTATTACATAGCAGATAGGATTATGATTATATATTCAGGGAGGATTCTTGAAAGAGGACCAACAGAAGACGTTATAAAGAATCCATTACATCCTTATACAAAGATGTTAATAACATCTATCCCTGTACCTGATCCAAATAAGAGATGGCAGGATAGAGTAGTGATCGATGTTACAAAATTACAAAAAGTATCTGGTGGAGAAACTGCTGATGGATGCCCATTTTATAATAGGTGTCAATTTGCTATGGATAAATGCGAGAACAATTTCCCAATAACAAAAAGAGTTAATAACCAAGAAGTTAATTGTTTCCTTTATGAATAAGGAGGTTTTTATGAATAGAAAGTGGCGTATAGCTGTTGTTGGTTGTGGCCTTATAGCAAATTCTAATTATCTGCCTGAAGTTAAAAATATGCCTAATGCAGAGATAGTTGCAGTTTGTGATATTATACCTGAGAGGGCAAAACAGAGTGCAGAACGGTTTGGTATCCCTAGATGCTACAAGCATATAGATGACTTACTGAAGGATTGTGATTTTGAAATCTTGTTAGATCTCACATCAATAGATGCACATTTTGAGATTAATCTTAAGGCTCTTCAGGCGGGAAAACACTTGTACTCTCAGAAGCCTATAGCTACCACTGTAGAGGAGGCTAAAATTCTCATTGAAGAAGCTAAGAAGAGAGGTCTCAAGATAAGCGCATCTCCTATACATATGTTACGCCCTGATATACAAGAAGCTAAAAGATTGATAAAAGAAGGGATTATAGGGAAAGTATCCTTTATTAGATGCTCTTCCTCCCACGGAGGACCTGAGTATTTTCAATTTCGCGATGTAGACCCAAGTTGGTTTTATAAACCAGGAATAGGTCCACTCTTAGACTTAGGAGTCCATGGACTCCATCAGGTAACAGGACTCTTAGGACCAGCTAAAAGAGTTACCTGTTTCTCTGGCATCTCGGAGAAGAAACGCATCGTTCGTACGGGTGCTTTCGATGGGAAAGAGATTGAACCTCTGGTAGATGACAATACTCTAATCCTCTTAGATTTTGGAGAGGCAACATTCGCCTTTGTAGATGCTACATATTGTGTAAAATCAACAAAGGCTCCATATATGGAAATCTATGGCTCTAAAGGGACAATAACTTTTACTCGTGATCCAGAAAAGCCAATAACGTTATTCTTAGACGAAAGAGAAAAAGGTATTAGAGGTTGGACAGATCCGATATACTATTGGCAAAGAATTCAACAGTCTTGTGGAGTAAAGGACCTTATAGAGGCTTTAGAAGAAAATAGAGAGCCAGTTCTTACTCCTCAGCATGCTCTCCATGTCATTGAGATAATGGAAAAAGCTTATATCTCCGCTAAGGAGGGAAGAGCTATAGAATTAGAGACAATATTTTAGAGGAGGTCATTAAGATGAATAGGACTTATCGTATAGGTATAATAGGGTTTGCCCATATGCATATAACATCTTTGGTTGACTATTTTTTAGGATTGCCAAATATCGAATGGGTAGCATGTGCAGATACTATACCAGAAGTTCCTTCTATATCATCTGAGCCAGGAACACGTAGGGCTAATCTTCAATATGCAGTAGGGAAAACAGGTATGAAGGTTTATGAGGATTATAGAGAGATGTTAGAAAAGGAAGAATTTGATATTATTCTCTTCTGTCCTGAAAATGCTAGGCATGGGGAAGTAGCAGAAGCTATAGCCAGAAAAAAGGTCCTTATGATGATAACAGAAAAACCTATGGCAAGTAGCCTATCAGAAGCTCTTAGAATGGCTCGTTCTGCCTATTACAATGGGGTAGAATTAGTAGTTAACTGGCCAACTACTTGGTCCCCAGCTATAAGAAAGGTAAAAGAGCTTATAGATACAGATGAAATAGGTGCAGTATGGCAGGTCAAGTGGAGGAATGGGGCTTCAATGGGTCCTTTAGCATATGGACAGAAGATAACTGACTGGGAGAAAGGACAAGAATGGTGGCATCAGGAAAAAACAGGTGGAGGAGCTCTTTTAGATTACTGCTGTTATGGTGCCTGCCTGTCTAGATGGTTTCTAGGAGAGCCTGCAACGTCTGCTTTTGGTATCAGGGCAAACTTTACTAGTCATTATGGAGATGCAGATGATAATGCAGTCATATTAGTAAGGTTTCCTTCTAGTATGGCAATCCTAGAAGCTACTTGGAGTACTGTAAATACAGGAGTCCCTAGTGGTCCTATAGTGTATGGAACAACAGGCACTATTGTCGTTGACTATGGAAAGGTATTAGTCTTTAAGGATAGGAGAAGCAAAGAACCTACTACTGTCTTAGAGAATTTAACGCTCCCAGAAGGTAGGGAGACTTTGGCAAAGGAAGTAATATATCATCTAGAGACGGGAGACCCCCTACATCCCACTCTAGATATATCAATAAATCTGGATGCAATGGCTATTTTAGATGCAGGCATCCGCTCAGCGAAAAGTGGAAAGATGGAGATAGTAAATAATGTTAACTGGTGTATAGGATAATTAAGTTTGATTTTTAAAAATTAACTGAATTAGAAATTTGGAGGTGTAAGTATGAATTTTGATCTGGGAGTTATTCCTTTTAGCCGATACGGTTCTTACTTTGCCTTTTCCCAGATAACAGAACGATTCAGGGCAACAAATGTATCACCTGGCTTATATCTTAGAACTGTACATGGTGATGCAATATCAGGAGAGATAGTGAGGATAGAACTTACTAAAGAGGCTTCTTCTATCCCATTTGAAATTAAGGCATCACCTGAAAAACTTCGTTTAGAGGCAAAAGAAGGGTATGTTGAGATATGCATACCGGAGCCAAAGATTATTAGATTCAAAGGTGAAGGGGTAGGCCTGAGGCTATCTTCTAGTAGGGCATCTGCCTTTGATAATGCCATACCATTTGAAGAAAACCAGTGGATAATAAATACATTTGGAAATAAGATACAGTTAATGCTTATTCCATTAAAGGGAGGATTAAGTATAAGTGCTCCCTGGGATGGATTCAGATGTAGCCCTCTTCAGATTGATGTGCTACCCGATAGTACAGGTCTAGAATGTGCAATAGAAGAATTTTACACTTCCTGGATCCCTCATTCTTATGAAGATTTTGAAAAGGGTATAAAGAGAGTTAAAGAAGAGTATAATAATTTCCTTGACAAGATGCCTGAAGTTCCGGAGGAGTTCTCTCAAGCTAGAGAATTAGCAGCCTACATAAACTGGTCCTGTGTTGTAGAACCTAATGGATTAATAAGAAGACCTGCCATGTTTATGTCTAAAAACTGGATGACCAAAGTATGGAGTTGGGACCACTGCTTTAATGCCATAGCCTTAAGCTATAAGTATCCAGAACTTGCCTGGGATCAACTTATGGTAATGTTCGATCATCAAGATAAGAATGGTGCTATACCAGATGGTATTAATGATTATATACTTGTCTGGAATTTCTGCAAACCTCCAATCCATGGATGGACACTGAAGAAGATGATGGAAAATACAGAGTATATAGATAGAGAGAAGTTATTAGAGATATACGAGCCATTATGTAGATGGACGAACTGGTGGCTTAACTATAGGGACTATGATAGTGATGGAATACCTCAGTATAATCATGGAAATGATTCAGGTTGGGATAATAGCACAGTATTTATGGAGAGACCTCCAATAGAGAGTCCTGACCTAAGTGCATTCTTAGTAATTCAGATGGAGGTACTCTCGGATGTAGCAAATAGGCTGGGAAGAAAGTCAGAAGCAGAAATGTGGAAAGATAAATCAAATAACTTACTAGATAGACTATTAAAACATTCCCTTAAGGATGATAGATTAATAGCCCTTCAATCTGGAAGCCATAAGCCAGTATCATCGCAGAGCCTATTACTCTTTATACCAATCCTGTTAGCTAAGAGACTTCCTTCCAAAGTGTTAGAGAATTTAATAACTGGATTAAAAGAAGGAGATATGATAACTAAGTATGGACTAGCAACAGAGAGTATCAAGAGTCCATACTATGAATCTGATGGGTATTGGCGTGGTCCTATCTGGGCACCTTCAACAATGCTTATAGTAGATGGGTTAAAAGAGTCAGGAGAGGAGGCTTTGGCTAAGGATATAGCATTAAGATTTGCCAATCTATGCGCTATGAGTGGCTTTGCTGAAAATTATGATGCACTAACAGGGGAAGGACTACGAGATAGAGCCTATACTTGGACTTCTAGTGTATTCCTGATACTAGCTCATGAATTTTTATCCTAAAACTTTACACAGCTGATCATATGTGTTATAACTTAGAGGTAAATAGAATCAGAAATAGTTTGTTTTTAATTGGAGAGTGATAGATCTATGAAAGATAAATATCTGTCTATAAAAGTCTTTTTATTAGTAAGCTCCATTGGACTCTTACTCATTCCTAATATTATTCTGGGTAATAACGATGTAAATATCTTGGTTTCTGGCAACAGCGCCTTTGCTTTAGATTTGTACAGGAGATTATCCACTGAGAAAGGGAATATCTTTCTATCTCCTTATAGTATCTCTTCTGCTCTTAGTATGACGTATGCAGGGGCAAGAGGGGAGACAGCCAAACAAATGGCTAAGGTCTTACGCTTCACACTTCCTCAGGAGAGACTACATCAGACATTCTCTAAACTTTCAAAGTTATTGCAGTCTAATGCTAAAGGATATCAATTATCTATAGCCAATGCACTATGGGGTCAAAAAGACTATAAGTTTCTGCAAGAATTCCTAGATGTAACAGACAAGTACTACGAAGCTGGATTCAAAGAAGTGGATTTTATAGATGAAACTGCTCGTGAAGAGACTAGGCAGATGATAAATAAATGGGTGGAGGATAAGACCAATGGTAAGATAAAGAATCTTCTGGGCCCAAGAGACCTAAGTATGCTTACCCGTCTTGTCTTAACTAACGCGATATACTTTAAAGGAAAGTGGGAATTCCAATTTGACCCCAAGAACACTAATGATATGCCTTTTTATATCTCTGAAAAGGTTAAAGTAGATACTCCTATGATGTATCAAAAATCTAAGTTTAACTATACAGAAGATGAAGATGTTCAGGTCTTAGAGATGCTTTATACCGGTAAAGATTTATCTATGGTCATTGTTCTTCCTAAGCCTGATAAATCACTTTCTAAGATAGAAAAGAGTCTTACAACAAAGAAGTTAAAGAATTGGCTATCAGCACTTTCAGAAAGAGAAGTTGAAGTTTATATACCAAGATTTAAGATAGAGAAAAGATTTGTACTTAACGAGCCATTAGAGAAGATGGGTATGGTCGATGCTTTCGATATGATGAAAGCAGACTTTTCAGGGATGACCCCAAAGCCAGATTTACACATATCTAGTGTTATTCATCAAGCTTTTGTAGAAGTAAATGAGGAAGGGACAGAGGCATCAGCTGCTACTGCGGTTATAATGGCTACTAAAGCTGTCGTTAAACCAACCGTATTCCGCGCTGATAGACCATTTATCTTCTTCATAAGAGATATACGTTCTGGTAGTATACTATTTATAGGCAGATTAGTAGAACCTGGTAAATAATCTAAAGTATAAGTGTCTATCAAAAAGTTGAGTTCTACTCTTATTGTAATATTATTGATAATAGCTTCTATCTTCTCCTTCTCTCTTGTTAGGGACTACCTATTAGGTTATAGGGTAAAGAGAGTTCTAGACGAAACAATTTTAAATTCTAGCGGTTTAGAAAAAGACATACTAAATTTTATTAGAAAAAGATTCTTAGACTCAAGAGGATTAGTGGCTTCCGAAATCCGTAATGATGAATTAGGAAAATATTCCCTTCTAGAGTCTATGGGGCAATTGATGGAATACGCATTAATTACTGAGAACCCTAGTCTCTTTGAAACTACTTGGAAATTAACGAAAAGATACTTTTTGTCTCCTAGAGGTTATCTATGTTGGAGAATAGATAGAAAAACATTAGTCAAAGACGACGCTACCTCTCTACTAGACTCCTTGAGAATAGCCAATGCCCTAATAAAAGCCTATGAAGTCTTTAAAGAGGAAAAATATCTTAAAGATGGTATATATATTGGTGAAAATATAATAAGGTTCAACAGTTATGATAAATATCTAATAGACTACTTTGATGGAAGAGTAGGAAGGGCTAATAGAAGTGTATCTTTATTCTATCTAAATCTAGAGATGCTCTCAAAAATATCTCAGTATATCCCTAGATTTAAAGTTTTTTATGAGAGCTCTAAGAAGATATTAGAAGGAGCTCTAAGAGAGTCTAACATCTTCTTTCCGATACATTATGACATTGCCTCTTCTACATATCATATACCTTCGATGGTCAATATGATTGAGCAAATTTATATAGCAATAAATATTAGTGACTACAATCTTATTAAACTATTTGTTGACTTTGTAAGTACAGAGTTGAAAGAAGAGGGTAGAATCTATGCCTCTTATCTGTGGAATGGTAAAGAGGCTACTAGGGACGAATCTTTTGGTGTATATGCATCTTTATCCATACTCTTTTTAAATCTAAAAGATAGAGAAATTTTAGACATTCTTTTGGATAAGATAGGAGAATTCAAATTAGAAGATTATGGCTTTGGAGATCATAAAAATAGAAATTTCTACATATTTGACCAGCTAGAAGTATTAACTTTTTTAGCTAAAAGGAAAGAAAGTATGATATAATCTTAATGATAATTGTTATTAACGGAGGATATGTATGAGAAATACGATCTTAAACTCAAGGATTGATATCCTAATCTTTGATTTATTAATGATTTTCTGGCTCTGTATATTCATCTTAGTATTTGGTACAACTCAAAATGTAGCATTTATAAACTATATTCTATCTGCAGCCTTAGTAATAAATATGGTAATAGCCTATAATTTAGGCTTAATCACTGGTCTGATTACCTCTCTCATCATTATATTTGGATATGGTTCTTATCTACTTTACTCTGTCTTAGTCTTAGGTACTATAACAGAGTTCAGGATTGAGTATGTCCTTTGGCTCTTTGCTATGCCGTTTGGGGCGTATCTATCTGGTAGATTAGAAAGGGAGATAAGTAGTCTATTGGGCAGTCTAGAAAAGTATAGAATAGCTGACAGACTAATACTTCTAGATGAATTAACAGGATTTTTAAATACTCAAGGATTCTTTCAAAGACTGGAAGAAGAGATAGGCAGGGCTAGTAGGTTTAAGGAGACACTATCGGTATTATACATAAATGTCTCTGATATGAGCGAATTAAAATCGGTCTATAGTGAAGAAGGATATAAAGAGATACTAAAGACAATAGCGCAGACAATACTGACTAATACGAGAGTAGTTGATATAAAGGGACTCATTGATGAGGGAACTATAGGCATAATTTTACCTGGTATAAATCTAGAATCTGCCAAGATTGTGAAAGAAAAACTTCACAACCTCCTTGATAGAGTTGTTATAGAAGTAAGAGGGAGGAAAAGACCTATATCAATAAGATTGAGAATAGGAGAGGCGGAATATCAACAGGGCGAAGATGCTCTAGTGCTATGGGAAAGGGCAAAAGATACTAGTAGGTATGATGTGGGATAAATATCTGGCTATTGGACTTATTATCTTCATCTTGACAGGTATCACCAATGGTTTATCTCATTCTAAAGAGAAAAAGGATGTCCTTATTATATATGAAGCTAAAACTAGATTGGGCGAAAGCTTTTCTATACTAGAACCGTTAGAGATTTATCTCCATCACTTTGATGTCTCTATAAAGAGTATCTATGTAGAAGACCTTAATTTTCCTGTCTCCAATTATGACTATGTTATCTATATTGGATTACAGGAGAGAAAACTCACAAAAGATATACTCGAAAATCTTTCTAAAGCTAAGAACCTTATATGGATAGAAGCCAATGTAGGGCAGTATGCGGAATATATAGGTTGGAGTAACTTTAAAAACTATGGATATAAAACTGGTTATGTATCCATTATCTATAAAAAAGAATCAGTCAGTATTAATCTAGATATTCCTATATACGTAGCATATCCCAAGGATAGAAAGGATTTGTCTTTTCTCTATGATTATACCCAAAAAGTCCCTTGGGTTTGGACAAAAGGAAATCTTTGGTACTTTGGTAGATTAGATTTTGAAGATAACTCTTTCTTAGTCTTTTTTGACATTCTACACGATATATTTAAAGAGAATCATACAGAGGATAGGAGAATATTGCTGTTATTAGATGAGATAAACCCTCTAACCTCCGCAGAAAAACTTAGAGAGCTGATTCAATCTCAATGTTGTGAGGAAGTTCCTATAAGTCTAGTAATATATCCTGAAATCACTCATTCTAGAGATACATATTACATAGAAGATAATAGAAAACTTATAGATGTAATAAAACTTGCAGACGAGAATGATGGGGCTATTATACTAGGAATTCCTCCTAATAAAGAAGACATTAATGAGAAGATAAACAGAGATCTAATAGCATTAGCAAGGGTAGGTATCTTTCCTATAGCATTTAGTCTGCCATATCCCAATATGGAAGGCTATGATAAAGCAAGTAGGTATTTTGAAATTATCCTTTACAGAGGGCTGATAGGCACTAAGATGTCTAATGCTATAGGGTATCCAATAAATATGGATGACTATAATCCAAACAATCCTACTGATTATAACCTTCTAGTAAGAAGGGCAAAGGAGTTTAGAATCCTAAGAGATGCCATATTAGGTATTACCTTCCCTTCTTATGCTCCAACAGAAAATTTAAGGAGACTAATTAATGATATTCGAGCTCTAGGATACGACTTCCTAAATCTAAGAGGGAAAGATTTTTATGTAGAGACCTCTCATATAAAGGTTATGAAGGTTGATGGGAAAAAGGTAGTTATTAGTAATGTGCCTCCACTAGAGAAGACTTTTTTACAGAGGATCTTTGAAGTATTTGTCAATTATCTTAGGCTTATATTAATAATTATTGTTAGCCTTTTTACAATAATTATCTTTTATTTAATAAAAAACAAAAGAAAACTCTATGAAATGGGAGAAAAGAAATGAAATCATTGACATTTTGGGATTATGCATTTGTTATATCTATGGCAATAGTTTGGTTTATCCTATTATATCATATATTCTTAACAATCTTTGGCTATAGGTATTTTTTAAAGACTCAAAACTCTACATTAGATTCAGATGAGCTTCCATACTATCCGAAGGTAACCGTCCTAGTCCCTGCTCATAATGAAGAAAGAGTTATAGGGAATACTGTAGATGCGATAATGAGGTCTATATATCCTAAAGAAAAGTTAGAGGTTATAGTTATAAATGATAGTTCTACAGATAGGACAGGCGAAGTCTTAAGAGAGAGGGCTAAAAGGTATTCAAACCTTAAAGTGTTAGAGATAAAACCCCTGCTAGGAGCTAAAGGTAAAGCCAACGCCTTAAACCAAGGATTAAAGTTGTCTAGCGGTGACTTTATAGTAGTTTATGATGCCGATAACACCCCTGAAAGAAGGGCTATATTAAATCTTGTAAGATTTATATTAGATGATCCAAATCTTGGTGCAGTAGTAGGAAAATTTAGGACTAGAAACAAAGATAGGAGCATACTTACCCGATTTATAAACATAGAGACCCTGAGCTTTCAGTGGCTTGTCCAGGCATCTAGAAATTATCTATGGGGTCTTGCTACAATACCAGGTACTAACTTCATTATAAGGAAAGAGCTTCTAGAAAAGATTGGTGGCTGGGAGACTAGTAGCCTCACAGAGGATACTGAACTTACTATAAGGATATATAAATCAGGATATAGGATACTTTGGATGCCTTATGCAGTAACATGGGAACAAGAACCAGAAAAGCTCGGTATCTGGTTTAAACAGAGGACGAGATGGGCAAGAGGGAATCTAGCAGTAATATTTACATACCTTAAAAACTTCTTCTCATTAAGGGATAAAAAGATTATGCTCGACATACTCTACTTTGCCTATATATATCTATTGGCATTTTCTGGAATAGTTGTGTCAGATACGATATTTATATTAGGTTTATTAGGCTTAGTAAAATTACAAATAGGGGGACCATTAATACTTATCTGGTTCTTGGCTTATGCACTCTATATTACAGAGACATACATCTCCCTAGGTTTTGAAAGGGGAGAAGGTAATTTAGAAAATTTTTTATTGATATGCCTAATGTATTTTACATACTGTCAGCTTTGGCTTATCGTGGTTATAAGGGCAATATATTTCTCTATAAGAGAAAGGATTACGGGTAAGGCATTAAGATGGTATAAAACAGAAAGGAGTGTTTCGTAATGAAAAAGGGTATTCTTTTATTAATCTTTGTCTTTATTTTCAATCTAATCCCTAACATTTCCAAATGTTCTTTAGAGACTAAAGCTTTTAATATACAGCTATTCAGAGAGGATAGGCTTTTAAATCTACCTGTCAACAAAACATCTTTTTGGTTTGAGGTTAAACCTAGCATCCAATTAGGGACTAATAGTTTTTTAGAAATTACATATTCATTCTCTCCAACAATTATAGATAGAGAATCTTTTATGACAGTAGCTATTAATGGTTATCCATTAGCCAGTAGAAGAATAGCACAGAATAATAAAAGCCCTGTATCTTGGAAGGTAAGTATACCTAAAAGTGAAATCAAAAAGGGATTTAATGAGATATCCATAATGACAAGGCATAGAAGTGCGGAAGGTTTGTGTAAAGACATAGATAACGATGCCAATTGGATAGTTATTCATAATAATTCATTCTTACATCTAGAAATACTTGAAAATAGGGAATATAAAATCTCCGACTATCCCTATCCGTTTCTAGAATATCTCTCCAAGGAGCCAGTCGATTTTACATTTTATCTCCCAAAAGACTTTTCTCCTGAAGAGTTGAGCGCTATGCTGGAAGTAGCAAATGGCTTAGGAATGATGGCTAGAGATAAAAATCTTTATCTGAACGTCTCTACAGGAGATCCTTATAAAGATATCAAAGAGAAACAGATCCTTATAGGAGAATTATCAAAATGGAGACTTCTTATCGAAGATAATGCGTTGAGAAATTTAGAAGAAGGGAATGGGCTTATCTATCTTTTACCAATAAGGGATAGACTACAACTCTATATATCTGGCAAAAAAGATGGGTTATTAAAGTCTGTCTCTTATATTAATAATCCTCTCCAAACTTCTATCACCGAGGTAAATCCAGTAATTGTAGCTTCTGTAGTGACTAAAGAGGAAGAAAAGGCAGAAAAAGAAGGAGTGATCAGGTTGAAAGACCTCGGTTATGAAAATATTGTCCTTTCAGGGGTCTTTCATCAGAATGCCTCAATACTTCTAAAACTACCGTCAGGTTTTGAGGGAATAGGGAATGGCTCATTTATAGAGCTACATTTTAGTCACTCTAAAATCCTAGAACCAAATAAGTCCTCAATAAATGTGTATATAAACGGAAACCCAGTAAAGAGTGAGAGGCTAGATGCAAAAAATGCTGAAAGAGGGATATTAAGGATTCCATTCCCTAAAAATGAGCTAGATAAGAAAGAATGGTTTATAGAAATAAAGGCATATCACAACTTAATAGAGGTAGATTGTAATAAGAGATATGAAGAATTATCATGGACTAGAATAGAAGGAGACTCTTTGATATATCTAGTAAGAGACTGGCGAGGTTTCTACCCAGACCTTAGAGATATTTGGAGTATTAATGAGGATAAAGAGGTTGTTGTATGGCTGTCTAATAAACCTTTAGATGAAGAGCTTTCTTTAACCGCTACTCTATCTGCTAGTCTTGGACAATCACTTGGTAAAATATTAAAGTGGAAAGTATTCCTAGGCGATAATATTAGTGAGGATTATCTGAAGGATAGAAGCGTTATATTTATAAGTAATATGACAGACAAAAGGTTAGAGAAAGTTTCTAATACTTTATGGGTAGTTCCTCAAGGAACAAGGTTTTCTCTAAAGAAGGACTTAGGATTTTCTCTTGATGGATTTATTACTAAAGCACTATTTCAAGCAAATATCTCACCTTGGGATAAGAATAAAGCTCTTTACTCTATACTCTACAGAGACCAAAGTACCCTAGAGAGGTTAAGAAGAATTTTAGGAAATAATAATAGTAGACATAAAATCTATGGGCAGGTCAGTATTGTAACTAGTCTAGGTGAGATAATCTCTAGTATTCTTATGAGAGAAAGAAAAGAGTTATTCTCTATATTTACTAGACAGCCATTACTGAGTTACCTAATAGTATTAGTAATCTCAATACTAATCACTCTAGTTACAATTGTATTTATTAGAAGGAGACGGATAAGATCTAGTTAATTTAATAAAGACTTATAAAACTCTATGAAGACTAAGATCTTATATCTCCTACCATACTTTGGTATTGCAGGAACCGAAAGTCATATATTAGAGCTTTCTAAATATCTTAGAGCCTACTATCAGATACTAGTAGTAGCTCCTTATGGAAAAGGATTTGCACTTCTACAAGAGAATAGTATACCCTATAGGGAGATTATACCACTTACCTTTACAAATATAGGGGAGTATAAAGGAAAGCTTAAAGACATAATAGAAGAGTTCAAGCCAGATATAATCCATATACATGGAGCTCATGAATTAGTCTATATCTCTAAAAAAATAGCTTCTAATGTACCTACAGTATTTACCTGTCATGGATATGCAACATCTTTTCCCTTTCTTGATTACAGGATATCTGCTTATATTAACAAGAGATGGGGAGAGAGGGTTATAACGGTATCAAACTACGATAGAGAAAATTTAATCAAGGCAGGACTGCCTAAAGAGAAAATTACCCTAATCCACAATGGAATACCCGAGACCCTAGAAAAAAGAGAGCTTCCCATAAAAATAGAGGGCTTTATTATAGGAACAGCGGCAAGACTTACCAGATCTAAAGGGATAAACTATCTCTTAGAAGCATTTAGTTACCTTTATGATAGGTATAAGGATTTAAATCTTGTAATAATAGGGGATGGAGAAGAAAGAGAGAATCTAGAGAGATTAGCTAGGAAACTTAATATCAAAGATAGAACCTTTTTCTTAGGGGTTCTTCCTAATGCCAGATTCTATTTTAGAAACTTCCATATATTTGTCTTACCATCGATTTTTGAGGCTTTAGGTATTGTGCTTTTAGAGGCTATATCTCAGAAGGTCCCGGTTATAGGTACAAATACAGGAGGTATTACTGAAATCATAGAAGACGGAAAAACTGGGCTCCTTGTTCCTTCTAGAGATTCGTTAGCCCTTGCCCAAGCCATAGAAAAGCTTATAAATAATCAAGAATTGAGAATCTCTTTAGGAGAATGGGGTTATAGAAGATACAAGGAAGAGTTCACTTTAGAGAATATGTGTATGAAGACAAAAAGAGTCTATGAAACTCTTTAAAATCATTTGAATTTGGGATATATAAATCTTAGTCCCGTCTTTTAGCCTATAGACCTTATATACCTCTATATGCTATAATTTAAAAAGGGATAAGTAGCATAAGTATATATACTATATGTTATGGAGGAGTAGGTATTATGATTGGTTATATTATACGAAGACTTGTCTATTCTATAATCTTACTCTTCTTGGTATCTATTGTAGGATTTACTGTTATTCAGCTTCCTCCGGGAGATTTTCTCACTATAAGGATTCAAGAATTACGGAACAGAGGAGACCTAAGCGCAGAGATCTATGCGGAACAGCTAAGGATGAGATATGGTTTGGATAAGCCCTTCTGGATGCAGTATATAATATGGATAACACACTTTGTCAGAGGTGACTTTGGTTGGTCCTTTTACTACGAAAAACCAGTTAGTGAACTGATAGGAGAAAGATTAGCCCTTACTCTAGTTTTATCTATAGTAACTCTAATATTCACATGGGCATTAGCTATTCCCATAGGGGTATACTCCGCTACGCATCAGTATTCTTTGGGGGATAATCTCTTTACATTCTTAGGTTTTATAGGTTTGTCTATCCCAGGATTCCTTCTTGGACTCTTACTGATGTTCATTTCTGTATTCTACTTTAATCAATCGGTAGGAGGACTATTCTCTCCACAATATGTAAATGCTCCTTGGACTATGGCTAAAATTATAGACCTTTTTAGACATCTTTGGATTCCTGTCATAATAATAGGACTTTCTGGAACGGCAGGTCTTATTCGCATAATGAGAGGAAATTTACTAGATATCTTAGGCCAGCAGTACGTTCTTACTGCAAGAGCTAAAGGGCTTATGGAATCTATAGTTATATGGAAACATGCAGTAAGAGTAGCAATAAATCCTCTTATAAGTTCTCTTGGGATGAGTTTGCCTGGCATTATATCTGGCGAATCCCTTGTCTCTATAGTATTAAACCTACCTACAACTGGCCCTCTATTCTTAGAGGCACTTATGAGGCAAGATATGTTTTTAGCAGGAAGTTTCCTTATGTTTTTAACTATGGCACTTGTTGTAGGTAATTTTTTAGCGGATCTTGCTCTAGCTTGGGCAGATCCTAGAATAAGATACGAAGAGTAATATGGAGGTCTAGATGCCTGAGGAGAAAAAAGTAATTTTAGAAAAGGAGCCTACAAGAAAAAGCCCCTCCTACTGGAGGTTGATGTGGTATAAATTTAAAAAGAATAAAAGAGCAGTTGTAGGTGGAATAATATTGATAATACTTTATATTGTATGTGTTGCGTTTACAGAATTTTTTGCTCCTTATCAACTAGAGTATGCTACTGACTATATAAGTGCCCCACCTCAAGTTCTACACTTTAGAGATGAGAATGGTAGATTTAGTTTAAGACCTTTTGTTTATGGATATAAAGAAGAGATAAACATTGAGAGATTCACAAGGGAATTTAAAATAGATACGACAAAGAAATACAGAGTAAAATTTTTTGTTAAAGGACAGCCTTATAAACTCTTTGGTCTTATTCCTTTTGATATTCACCTATTTGGCACGGAAGACCCTGATGGGGTAGTATTCTTATTTGGGACAGATAGGTTAGGGAGAGATCTATTCTCGAGAGTAATTTATGGGGGAAGGATATCTCTAACCATAGGATTGTTAGGGGTATTTTTAAGTCTTATATTTGGTACTGTGTTAGGCACGATATCTGGCTATTATGGTGGAACAGTGGATATGATAATACAGAGAACTACTGAACTCCTTATGGCATTCCCTAATATTCCTTTATGGATGGCTTTAGCTACTGCGGTCCCACCTACTTGGTCTCCGATAGCGGTGTACTTTGGAATTACTATAATCCTCTCATTTTTAAATTGGGGAGGACTGGCAAGACAAATTAGAGGTATGGTTTTAGCTCTTAGAGAACAAGACTTTGTTATGGCAGCTAAAAGCTTTGGAGCAGATGACAAAAGGATAATTTTCCGACATCTTATACCAAACTGTCTAAGCCATATAATTGTTATAAGTACACTTAGTATTCCTGGTATGATTTTGGGTGAAACTGCCCTGAGTTTCTTAGGGTTAGGACTTCGACCGCCTATGACAAGTTGGGGTGTATTATTATATGAAACGCAGAATATAAGGTCTCTTAGATATATGCCATGGCTTATTATTCCTGTATTTTTCGTAATAATAACAGTACTCTGTTATAACTTTTTAGGAGATGGATTGAGAGATGCAGCTGACCCTTATTCTAGGTAAAGAGGTAGCATTATGGAAGGAAATAATTTACTTTTAGAGGTTAGAGATCTTAGAACTTATTTTCCAACTTATAGCGGATTAGTTCATGCGGTAGATGGAGTTTCTTTCATTATAAAGAGAGGAAGAAATTTAGGGGTAGTTGGTGAAAGTGGTTGTGGTAAGAGTGTAACAGCCTTAACTATTATGGGGCTTATCCTTTCTCCACCAGCAAAAATCTCTGGTGAGATTATATTCTACAAAGATAAAGATACCAAGATAGAACTCCACAAACTTGACCCTAAAGGGCCTGAATATAGGTCAATAAGAGGAAAAGAGATGGCAATGATATTCCAAGAGCCGATGACATCCCTAAATCCCGTATATACTATAGGAGAACAGATAATGGAAGCCATAATGCTTCATCAAAACGTTGATAAAGTAGAAGCGCGCAAAAAGGCTATAGAGATGTTAGACAAAGTAGGTATTCCAAGTCCTGATAAACGTATAGATGAGTATCCCCATCAATTAAGTGGTGGAATGAGACAACGTGTAATGATTGCGATGGCTCTTTCTTGTAATCCAAGCCTTTTAATAGCAGACGAACCGACCACCGCCCTAGATGTAACAATACAGGCTCAGATTTTAGAATTAATGAAATCACTTCAGAGAGAATTTAATACTTCTATTATGATAATTACGCATAACTTAGGAGTAGTAGCAGAAATGGCAAATGAAGTTATGGTTATGTACCTTGGAGAAGTTGTGGAGTATGGAGATGTAAAAGAGATATTTCGTAAGAGATTACATCCTTATACAGATGGGCTATTTAAGTCTATACCCCGCATAGGAAGAGATGCAAAACAGCCTCTAACACCTATACAAGGTTCTGTTCCAGAGCCTATAGATTTACCAAAGAGTTGTAGATTCTTACCTAGATGCAATTTTAGATTTAGTAAGTGCGAAGATAACCCACCACTATTTACCCTTGACGGTGGACATAAAGTAAAGTGTTGGTTATACGAAGATAGTGGGGTAGCCTTATGAAGCCCATACTTCTTGATGTAAAAGGATTAAAAAAGTACTTCCCAGTCAAGAGAGGATTTCTAAGGAGGACTGTGGGATATATAAAAGCGGTAGACGGAGTAGACCTTTATATAAGAGAAGGAGAAACTTTAGGCTTAGTCGGGGAAAGTGGCTGTGGAAAAACCACTGCAGGGAGAGCTATTTTAAGATTAATCGAACCTACAGATGGAAAGGTCTACTTTAGAAGCAGTATAAAACCTGGAGATAGGGATGGGATGGTTGATATAACAGAGCTTACCCAAGAAGAACTAAAACCCTTAAGGCAAGAAATGGCTATGATATTTCAAGACCCTATTTCATCTTTAAATCCCAGGATGACAGTCAAAGATATAATTAGGGAACCTTTAGAGATACATAATAAAGGAACTTCTAAAGAACAAGAGGATAGAGTTGTAGAACTTCTAGAAGCAGTAGGGCTGACAGCAGAACATATGTCAAGATATCCTCACGAATTCTCAGGAGGACAGAGACAAAGAATAGGGATAGCTAGAGCATTAGCATTAAATCCAAAGCTAGTAATATGTGATGAGCCTGTATCTGCATTAGATGTCTCCATACAAGGACAGGTATTAAATCTTTTAGAAGAACTACAGAAAAAACTAGGGTTGACATATCTTTTTATCTCACATGACCTTGCTGTTGTGCAACATATATCAGATAGGGTTGCGATTATGTATCTCGGACAAGTTGTGGAATTAGGACCAACGGATAAGCTCTATAATAAGCCTTTACATCCATATACAGAAGCGCTACTTTCAGCTATACCAATTCCCAACCCCGAATATCAAAGAGAAAGGATAATCTTACAAGGAGGGGTTCCTTCCCCTCTCAATCCTCCAAGTGGATGCTATTTCCACCCAAGATGTATTTATGCGGATAAAATATGTAGAGAAGAGCATCCTGAACTTAGGGAACTATACCCTGAACATTTTGTAGCCTGCCATCTAGCTGAAAATTTAAACTTAAGAGGTATAGAAGGCTAATGGTAGATTTAAAAGGAGAGAAAAGGAATATAACAGAAGCAGATGTAGAATCTGCTATAATAAAAGCAGAAGAATTAAGGAAGCAGAAACAATACCAAGAGGCTATAAATCTTTTGGTAGACGTATTAGAGTCAGGACTTCTGAAACCAAGAATCTATTACAGATTGGGGAATATATACTATGATATGGGAGACCTAGATAGGGCAGAGTATGCCTATAAGAGAACTCTAGAGTTTTCACCGGAACATATAAATGCACACTATAATCTGTCAGTCGTATATAAGAAAAAGGGGATGATAGAAGAGTCGGTTAAATACCTTAGAAAGGCGTATCTTTTAGAGCTTAAATATCCTAGAAAGTCTCAGCTAACTCAGGAGCAAAAGATATGGGCAAGAGTAATAGCTTTGAAACAGTTTATGCTTATAGTAATTATAATAGTAGCAGTCTCGTTTGTTTTAAGATATTTAAGCATTATTTTAGGAAGGAGGTGAAAGTAAAAAAAACAACAAACTTAAATTTTCTAATCCTAAATCTTTTTGATTTAGTAAGATTTTTCTAGAGAAAACTTAAGATAATTAAAAAGGAGGAGGATAGAAGTATGAGAAGGTTTTTAAAACTAGTGCTGGTTAGTTTGATCTGCGTATCTATAATGTTAACAGCAGTACCTGTATCTTTTGCTCAAAAGAAATACAAGGAATCTCCTATGTCTGCGGAGTTAGTAAAACAAGGTAAGCTCCCACCAGTAGAACAGAGACTTCCTCAAAAACCTTTAGTAATTAAGCCTGTAGAAAAGATAGGGAAGTATGGTGGTACTTGGAGATTACCATTCTGGGATGCTGGAATGGGAAACATAAAGATGATTATGTATGATCCACCTCTAAGATGGAATATGAACTATACCGCTTATATCCCTAATCTAGTAGAAAAGTGGGAATTTACTCCGGACGGTAAGACTGTTACTTTTTACTTCCGAAAGGGAGTAAAATGGTCTGATGGACATCCTTTCACGATGGATGACCTCAAATATTGGTGGGAAGATGAGGCAATGAACAAAGATTATCAGGTGGTAATGGTGCCTTGGTGGGCTCAGAATAACGATAGATCTCCAGCCACAGTAAAATTTATTGATGACTACACTATATCTTTTACATTTAAAGAGGCTCACTGGAATGTTCCCTATATTCTTGCCTCTGGATTCTGGGAATGGGAACCTCTTATGAAACCAAAGCACTATCTAAGCCAATTCCATCCCAAATACAATTCCAAGATGAAGGATTACGAGACACTAAGGTTGAAGTCTCAGTGGTGGAATAATCCTGACTTTCCAACTCTTTTTGCCTGGCATTGTGTAAAGTATGAAGCTGGAAAGAGGGTTGTATTTGAACGTAACCACTACTATTGGAAGGTAGATACCGCTGGAAATCAGCTCCCATATATAGATAGAATAGAAGCAGAATACGTCGTAGATGCAGAAGTAAGACTACTTAAGGTATTGAATGGTGAATATGATGCAACATTTAGAGGGGTAGAGGATCCAAGACAGATCCCTGTATTGATGGAGAGAGCAGAGAAGGGTGGATATAGAGTTATTCTCTGGAAGAACGGTGCTGGTGCCTGGCCTGGTATGATAGTAAACCAGAACTACAATGTAGAGAAAACAAAAGACCCATGGATGAGGGATCTACTCAGAAATCGTGACTTTAGAGCTGCGTTATCTCTTGCAATAGATAGAGATAGGATCAACAAAGTAATATGGAAAGGGATTGGTAGAGTCCAACAAGGAACTATTAGTGAAGAGTCCTGGCACTTCCAGAGCCCTCAAGGTAAGAAAGTCTTCCAAGAATGGGCTAACAATCTAGCTAAATATGACCCTGCAGAAGCTAATAGACTACTAGACAAGATTGGACTAACGAAGAGAGACGCTGAAGGATTTAGGACCAGACCAGATGGAAAGAAGCTAGAAATTGTTCTAGACGTTACTGGTTGGGGAGGCATAGCCATAAATACAGAAACTGCACCTATAATCAAGAAGTGCTGGGAAGACGTTGGGCTAAGAGTAATACTTAACGATGTTTACAATACACCAGAAGAAGGGCTTAGAGATAATGAAGGTACTTATATGATACGTATGGCGCATACAGCAGAAATGGACCTCTGGACATATCCAGACTGGGTATTCCCTGGTCCTAACAATAGAGCATGGCCATTAGTAAGCCTCTGGATAAGAACTGGTGGAGCTCAAGGTGAAAAGCCAGAACCTGGAAGTCCAGAAGATCGTCTGTTAAAACTCTACCAGAAAGGTTGTATGGAGAAGGACCTAGTAAAGAGGCACAGATATGTCTGGGAAGCAGTACAGATACATATCAAAGAAGGGCCATTCTTCATTGGCATAACAGGTGGATTACCAGTACCTGTAGTAGTTAAAAAGAACTTTAGGAATGTTCCAGACTTTGGTGTTCTTGGTCCTTGGGCTATTGGTGGACCTGGAAATACCTGCCCAGAGCAGTACTTCTTCGAATAATATTTTGAAATATGGGGCTGGCTTTTAGCCAGCCCCTTTTAATTTTTATGGCTCGTCTAAAATATTACTCATACTTATCTTATAATCGTTATCCTTATCTATAATTACAACCGTACTATGAGAGATTTTTATATTCCAATAAGCCTTTCCTATAGCAGATAATAGACCAAAGATCATAGCCTTTATTGGTCCTGCATGTGATACTACTAATATATTTTCGCCTTTATGTCTTTTGGTTATCTCTTCCAAAACTCTTATTACCCTTTCTGTAAGTTCTCTAAAGGTTTCACCACCTGGCGGAGAGATATTCCACGGATCTTCCTGCCATTTTTTAAAGAGTTCAGGGTCTTTCTCTTCCATCTCCCAAATAGAAATACCTGTCCAATCTCCAAAATTTAACTCTCGCAAATCTTGGGTATAGTATATTGGAACATTTAGAAAACTATTTATGATCTCGGCAGTCTCTCTTGCCCTTAATAAATCACTAGAATAGATAGTAGTAAATTTTATCCTACTTAAGATGCATCCTAGTTCTCTAGCGGTTTGTCTACCATTCTCATTAAGAGGTGTATCCGTCTGCCCCTGATATATCCCCTCTCTATTCCAATCTGTCTCTCCATGTCTTACTATATAGATACTCATAGTATCAAAAGGGTAATGGCTTCGGTAAACTCACAGATGGCACCATAATTATCTCCTGTAAGTCCACCTATACGCCAGTTTAGATATAGACTAAAGAGATAACCAAAGAAAAGAGCAGAAAGCAAGGCTATTAAACCGCGAAGTCTTCCTATAATTACAGCTAAAGCAAGGGTTATAATAAATGCAAAGGCTAGATTCTTTTTGCCTAAAGAATTAGTAAAAACACTACCCTTTCCTTCTCTCCTTGCGTAGGGAAATAGATAAATGCTAAGAGCAATCAAAAATCTTGCTATTATAGGAGGAAGTAAAAGAGACATAAAGATATTAACTGATCCCTTAAGAGCAAGATACTTTATCCCAAGGATAAAAAATATAGCTAAAGCTCCAAAGGTTCCTATTCTACTATCCCTCATTACTTCCAATATCCCTTCTCTATCTCTTCTACTCATAAGCCCATCTAAGGTATCGGCAAATCCATCTATATGGATGCCACCAGTGATGAATTCCCAGACAAATATAGTTATAAATAGAGAGACATCTCTAGAGAAAATTTTAGAAAGTAAGAGGAAACTCAAGATAGAAATAATACCTATAAATAGTCCAACTAATGGAAAGAGCCTAGAACTTCTCTTTAAGGCGGATTCATCAAAAGGTATCTTTATAGGTAGTATAGTTAAGAATCTAAGAGCCTCTATAAACTCAGACATTCCTAGATACTCCTGCTTCTTCAAATGTCTTCATATTATAGTATGCACTTAAGGCACAGTCTATAATAAGCATACCTATAGCAGAACCAGTTCCTTCTCCCAATCTCATATCTAGTGTAAGAAGTGGTTTTAAGTTCATAAGTTCTAAGGCAATTCTGTGGCCAGGTTCTTTAGAAAGATGTGACGGTATAATATAGGGTAGTACATTAGGAGCTATCTTATATGCCAATAGAGCCCCTACCGTAGAGATAAATCCATCTATTATGACAGGCTTACCTAGACTAGCACAACCGATAACCAATCCTGCTATAGCACCGATCTCTAGCCCTCCAACTTTAGATAAGACATCTATTGGATCATTAGAGTCGGGCTTGTTAATCTCTATAGCTCTCGATATAATATCCACCTTCTTCTTTATTCTTTCTTGGTCTAGCCCTGTCCCAGGTCCTACCAATAGCTCCAAAGGGGTCGAAGGAGAAAATACACTTAATATGGCGGAGCTTGGAGTGGTATTCCCTATTCCCATCTCACCAGTTCCCAATATGTCAAAGCCCAAGGTATTTAATTCCTCTGTTACTTTTATTCCTACTTCTATAGATTTTACAGCAGACTCTCTACTCATACTAGGACCTAGAGAGAAATCTTCGGTGCCTCTAAGGACATTGTAATCCCTAAAGAATGGATGTGAGATTTCAATCTTCTTTGCAACTCCTACATCTACTACAAGCACCTTGGCATTAGACTTAGAGGCGATTGCATTTATACCTGCTCCACCAGATAAGAAGTTATATACCATTTGAACAGTTACTTCTTGGGGATATGCACTCACACCACTTTTGGCTATCCCATGATCCCCAGCCATAACAACAATATATCTATTATCTATCTTTGGTCTATCAGTCCTCATTATGCCTGCTAGCTGAACTACGATCTCTTCTAGTCTACCTAAGCTTCTAGGGGGCTTGGTAAGGTTATCCCATCTTTTCCAAGCCTTATCCTGAGATTCTTTATCCAAGGGTTTTATATTAGATACTGCTTCATTTAGATTCATCTTTTCACCTCCAAAGGAATTCCTGCTATCATAAAGAATACCTTATTAGAATACTTGGCAAAAGTTTGGTTTACTCTACCAAGTAAGTCTCTGTATCTCCTGCCAATTGGATATTCTGGGACAATACCAAGACCAACCTCATTAGAGATCGTAATAACCTCAGATTTAAGGTCCCTAGAATATTTAGCAATCTCCTCAGCTATTCTTATAATCTCCTCATCGGTATATCTTTCCAAAAGATTTGAGACCCACATAGTAAGGCAGTCTAAGATTATTATCTCAACATCATTAAGCCCTTTTATTACTGTAAGTAAGTCTATTGGTTCTTCTATAGTCTTCCAATGTGAAGGTCTCTCCTCTTTATGATGTCTTATACGTTTATCCATCTCTTCATCTAAAGGCAAGGCGGTAGCTATAAAAGCCACCGCCTCTTTATCTCTAGCCAAATCAAGGGCAAAGCTACTCTTACCGCTTCTAGCTCCACCAAGTATAAGGGTCAGGCTCACTTAAATAACTCCGGATGAAGATATTTTGCCATAATCTCAAGGGCTAAGACTAACCTAGGTCCAGCCCTAAACACTATATCATCATTTATTGTATATACCTTCTGCTTTTTTACCGCTTTTAGAGTCTCCCAGCCAGGTCTCTTTGAGACCTCTAAAGGATCAGCCCCCATGCTAGATTCTGCCCCTATAATTATATCTGGGTCTTCCTTAATGAGCTGTTCTAAGCTAAAAATTGGATAGGCAGATTTGGCAGTTCCGGCAATATTTATTCCTCCTGCCTTCTTTATAATATCATCTATGAAGCTACCAGGTCCTGCACTCATTAATGGCTCATGCCAGAGTTCAAAGAAGACTTTAGGTTTCGTCTTTGCCTTGTTTACTTTACTAGTAACTTTGGCTATTCTGAGTTTTAAATTAAAGACTAACTTTTTAGCACTCCCTTCTGCACCTGCAATACGCCCTATAGTATAGATGTCTTTTATTACCTCATCTATATTATGCGGATAGGAGACATATACAGGTATGCCGAGCTGTTCAAGTTTCTCTATGACCTGTCTCTGAACCCCACCTGTAGCTACTACAAGGTCAGGCTTTAGAAAGAGAATCTTTTCTATATTCGGATTAGCAAAATCACCAATCTTCTCTTTAGTCTTTGCTTCCTCCGGATAATTACACCATGTAGTTACCCCTACTACCTTATCGCCTAACCCTAAGGCAAAAAGGATCTCTGTTACATCCGGAGCAGTGGATATAATTCTCTTTGGCTCCTTAGGAACGGTTACCTTACGTCCTACATCATCTTTAATGGTTATAGGAAAATTACTAGCAAGAGAAATATTAGTTATAAATATCAGAGACAATACTATGCTTGTAAAGTATATAAACTTTTTCATTATTTTTCCTCCTTAAACTACAGAATTACTCCCCCATAGATACCTCAAATAGAGAAAAAATAGAATTTTATCCTAGAAAGGATAGACAATTTATGAACTATTTAATCTCTCCATAATGCCAAGCCTCCTTTCCTCGAAGGATC
>Ga0067045_1027513_pt1 | contig 105212 bp, 132 predicted proteins | sample TerdegcTABiofilm_FD_59184 | JGI IMG/M metagenome (GOLD analysis project Ga0067045, IMG submission 59184) | Combined Assembly of (Gp0054472, Gp0054536) Wastewater bioreactor microbial communities from Singapore -Terephthalate degrading...
GGGAGGCCACCATACCCGTTTACAAAGCGAACAGGAAAGTCAATGAAATCAACGGTCTACCCAGACCACCCCCGCGCCAGTGCTAGCTTTGCGTACCGTCACTTATTGCACTGAAAACGAGGAGACCCCGTGAAGAACGGCACAGCGAAGCGCCGTGACACCAGCATGGGCCTAGACAACGCCAGTCCCAGCACCTGAAAGGATCAGCCGAGTTCGTCGCCCATGAGGCCACGCTGTGCCTGCTGCTGGCGGGCGCACAGGGCCGCGAGGTGCGCGCCCAGGTCGGCAATGCCCGCGTTGCGCAGTTCGACGGCTACCCGCATCGAGCGGGCCTCGCTCCTGGGCAGCAGAACCGCCCTGGCGCCCTCGTAGGGACGTGGCAGCGGGTGCCATAGCCACGTCGCTCGAAAGGCGCGCATGGCCTCGAAAAAGGCCACGGCGCTATGCGCATCCTCGTCGCTGATGACGAACATCTCGAAGTCGCGGCGCAAGGCGGCGACGGCGAGCGCGTTGAGCGAGTAGGTGTAGCGCGTGCCCTCCAGCGGCACGCGCTGGCCCAGGCGGGCCGAGAGGTACTTGGCGGCAGCGGTGTGGTGCGAGCCGCCATCGTTCATGAGCCAGAGGCGCCCATCCCACAAGTATCGGGTGAAGTGGTCGCTGGTTCCTGGGGAATGGATGATGCGAATTTCGCTGTGCGCAAGGCTCTTGGCCAGCCGCTCCGACGTGATCTCGGAGATCAGCCACTGACACCGGGCCTCGGCCATGGCGTCCGTGCTGGAGAAGGCCCACAGGTCGGCTTTCGAGGCGGCGAAGCCATCAATTTCGCTCACATCGCAGCACCAACCCTGCTCGATCTTGCAGTGGGCGATCTGCTCGTATTCGGGACGGATGATGTGGAAGCTCTCCCACCTTCCACCAGAGGCGTGCCAGCCCAGCAGAAAGCCGCGCTGACGGCGTGGCCCGCCCAGCGGCGGGTACACCCCCAGCTCGTGCCAGCGAGGCACACTGGCAGCGTGGATACAGGGCTCAGGGGCATCCAATGCAGCCCGTATCTGCGGGTGCTCGGCCAGCACTCGGCGGAAGCCGACAGGCTGGCCGAGGTCTTCGCGGACGCCCTCGATGACGCGCTTGAGCAAGGCCTGCATGCTTTTCCTTTCTCACCGTCCGAGCAGGGAGAAATGCTCCTTCTTGTCGTGCAGCTCCAATTTGAATTCCTGCCCTTGCTCAAGTCTCCTGAGAACACCGCGCCTGATGGACTCAGGCCCTATTTTCAGCCGCACCATATCAGCCTGAACCTCCACCTCCATCAAAGGCAGTCCAGCAGGCGTATATAGACCAACAACCCTTGACTGGGCCTCGGCTTCAATCTGTTTGGCGATCCGCATTGCTGTCAGCGCGCCAGGATCATTTTGGTGTGCATCAATTTTTTTGATGAGTTCCCTGGTCACAGGAACATTCGGGAGCCTGCTCAAGTAATCCGACACCTCGGCAAGCAGTTCCAGCGTGTCACCGAGAACAGCCGCGAGGTGATCCATTGTCTGGATCGGATTTGGCGGGGTAAATGGTTTGATTCCATCCCAGGCGTCTTCCATTTTTATGCTCCCCGAGGAAACCATTCTCGAATATCAGCGATGGGTTGACCCATCCCGAGCGCTGCAACAGCGGCGACATGATGCGCCGTCAAATTCAGGTAAGGGACACGGATAGCTTCACCCTCGACCAACTGACACAGCAGATCGTCGTCGTCCATGTTGAGCTGGAGGCGACATGCGAGTGGCCTGTTGCGGTAGATGCTGCAATCCCCTTCCTTGAGAAAGTAGCACGGCACCCCCTGCCAGTGGGCAGCGTTGCCGTCTTTGGCATCCCTCGGTGCCAGCGGCGGCGGCTTCCCGGCCTCCGCGTTGATGTAGCAGCCCGTCTCTGCCGCAATCTGGAAGGCCTCGGCCTGCGTCATCACCACGGCTATGTGGCAGCAATGGGTGCAGCCTTGGCGGCAGGCCGCGTGCGGCAGCGCCTGGGTCGCAACGGACTCGGCGGCTCGGCGCAGCCACATGATCTTCTTGGCCTTGGTGCCGGATCGCATCGCCTGAGTCAGAAGCCGCTCTACAGCTTGTCCATCCAGGCCCAGGCTGGCGATCTTGCTGCTGATGCGCTGCTCCAGGCCTTCCCAGCGCTGCGCGACACGCTCTGCATGGCTGGCACAGGTCATAGCCCTATACCTCCCCTCTCGGCCATGCGTCGCCGAAGCGCTCGAATGGCCCGAAGGGCAGCGGGAAGCCTACTGGCAGCACTACAAGGCCGAGGATCGGGATCAGGTCATCGCGGCCCAGCTCACGCTTCTCCAGCAGGGTGTCGGCAAGCTGCTTGAAAACCTCCGCGTTGAGGTCAAAGAGGTGACGCAGCAACGTCAGGGTCACGCTCACGCGCTTTGCCAGCGGGTGGCGCACCCAGCGCCTCATCCATTCCATGATTGCCATAGAGAGCCACTTTCAGTTATCAGGCCATTCAAGGCCCCATGCTTTGCAGACGGCCAGGATGCGCTTTTCGCCTTCCGGCACCAGTTTGTAGAGGTCAGCTCTCCCCCACCGCAGCGCATCGAGGCAGATCAGCATGTCGTCGCTGATCTCCACGTCCACGGTGCGGAGGTCGAAAGGATCGAGCGGGAAGGCTTGGCCGTTGAACGTGGATGCTATGAAGTACGCGACACGCCTGATCTGGCCGCTGTCGCGCGTTTCGGCAAGGCACAAAAGCCGTTCAAGTGCATGAGCGGCCTTGGCCTGGGCAAGCGTTGCACGTTCGGCCCACTCCCTTGCCGTCTGATCCTGGTCTGTCATGTTCATCTCCATCTTGCGATGGCTTAATGATACACACTAATTAGACCGACTCCAAGCCAAACAACAGGCAAAAAAAACCAGCGGACGCGCCGCTGGTCAATGGGAGGGAGGCGAGGATTTCTTAGGTAGCAGGCTCGGCCTTGGACTCGGCTTCTTGGCGACGAAGTTGCTCGTAGGTCTGGCTAAAGACCTGATTGGCGATAGGCAGGTACTGCTGAACCAGCGGCTGGTTGTGCGGGAACCGATTGGCGGTCACATACTCTTGCGACTGCAACCTGACCGCTTCCTCGCCATACTGGTAGAAGATTTGGCCGCGCTCGTGCAAAGGCAGCTTTGCGACGGCCTTCATTGCCGGACGCGCGATGGCGACGGCACCTTGGAAAGCCTTGAACATCGCCTCGTACTCGGCCCGCAGACTCTGCGCTTGCTCTTGCTGCAACTGGATGTGCTGTTTCAGTTGCGCGTTCTCCGCACCAAGGCGCTCGTTCGCACCGTACAGCTTGTCGATGAGTTGATCGCGTTCAGCGATCACACCATTGGCATGCGTGGTGGCTTCATTCCAGCCTTGGGTGTACCCATGCTCTCGCCCAACTGCAACGCCATCAGCCAAGCCATTGGCGTGACCGTTGTTGTAGCCAACGGACTCCGAGAGGTAGCTGTTTTGGAATCGAGACATGGTGTACTCCTTTTCACATGCTTATTAGTATGCACTAATTGGCGATCTTGTCCATAGGGTAGCTAGGCTGCAACAGCACCGGGCTCCCCGGTGTCCGTCCCTGACGGGTTCGCCATGTCGGCGTTCAGGAGTGCGCCAATGCCCGCAGTCCTTGCCGCCTCATCGGAAAGCGGCTCGCCATCTTTCCCGACATGAATAGCACGATCCGGCTCTTGAACATGAGCCTCATTGTGCATCGGACGGTCATCAGTGTTCTGCGGCACGTACCCAGTGTCCTCGTCACCGTTCTTCTTGGCAAGGTTGCTGGATGGCGTCTCAATCGCCTCGTCCTGAGTCTGCCCTGCGACGGCGCTGCTGGCCGTGAGCGCAGCTCCGGCACCAACCGCTGCCCCCGCTGCCGCAGCAGCGCCAAAGCGCCGAGAACCTGCCTGGGCTGCTGGCCCACCACTTCTACCAGCGCTTGCAGGCACATGATCCGGGGTTTGGCTGACACCAGCTTGGCCCGTGTCGGAGAGCAGCCTGTTATCTGCTGCCGTACCGGAGCCGGGTACGGCACCACCTCGGCCACTGCCGCCGCTGCCGCTGCCAGGGGCGGGCAACCGGCCCGCCGCCGCGCCGCCAGCAAGGCCACCCAGGGCCGCGTTTCGCCGAGCGTCAGCGCCGTGCCGCTCCATGCCAGCACGCATTTCGGCGGATGCCTGGGTTTCGCCAAGCGGCTTGATGCCAGCGCCAATCCACGTCAGGATCGCATCCGGGAGCGTATTCGTGAGGCCATAAATCATGTAAACCACAGGCAGAAGAATCATGCCGTACATGATGAGCCAGTTTTTCCACGTCAGAAACTGGACATAGAAGCCAATGGATTCCGCGCTCGACACGTTTGCCGTGCGCATGGCCCAAAATGCCTTGGAGACATAAAGAATAATCGGATTCGCCAAAAGCATCGCCGCGAACAGCGCCGCGATGATGAGCACTGGCCGCATGAACAGCGAGAGGAACATCAGGTAGCCTTGGGTCTGGCTACCGACGAATGTGCGATCAGGCGTCATGTGCATGACCGCCCACAGCGGAGCTGCAAAAACGGTCTGCAACACTGCCAGGAACCACCCAACAACCGCGATTATGAAAATCGTGTACGGGAGACTGGGCAGGAAGACGCCGAAATAGAAAGCAAGCAGGTCAAGCCAGGGAATCATTGAGGCGATGGGCTCAATAATCAGCGATTCAACGAGCTTGATAACCGCATCCACCACCTTGGAAACGCCACCAATGATCGGTACGCCAGACAATGCTCCGGCGCCCGCACTGACGGCTCCAGCAGTCTTTTTCAGAAGATTGCTGATCGTGTGAAGCTGTGAATTGGCAACAGCCAGAATATCGCCAGTGGTCTTAATTCGGGCCATCGCATCCACATTACCATCGGCGCCAATGGCTGTATTGGTGACGCTTTCGAGAAGATTCCCGATAAACGAGTTCATCACCTTGTTGCCACGGGAGCCCATCTGGTCAATGTCAACATCGTCAAAGTCAGTGGGGATGATGCTCGCCACGTTCGACGTGTCCGTGATCGACGTGGGTGTATGACCTGACGTATCAATCGCCTTGCGCGCGATGACGGACGGCATCGTTGTACTTTGCCTGACAAGGTTTCCCTTGGCATCGTCCGGCAACCAGCCGAGCGCTGGCTGAGTGACCTCGCCAGGGGATTCCGCATAGATTTTCCGCAGTTCTTCCCGGATGCCACTCAGCCGCTGGTAATAGCCGCCAGCCATTGCCCAACCGTCCTTTGTAATGTCGGTGGTGAATCTCTCCATCAAGGCTTTCAGCGTATTGTCCGAATTCAACCGCGCCTTGAGATCAGAAAGCATCGTCGCCTGGGCATTATCGACAATGGTATTAAATTGACCGACGCTAACCGCGCTCCAATCCTTATTAACGTCTGTAGGCCATGTGTTCACCCAGCTATCAATGGATTGCATCATTGACTTGGTTGCGGTCAGCTTGGATGCGAGAATCGCGTCGCGCAAAGCGCTGATGGCCTGATTGTTTGCATCGCGTGCGGCATCGTCATAAACCGCAGAAAGCAACCCACCAGTCCCTGTAGTGGGAATCGGGGTGATGTGCTGATATTCGTAGAGGTTTACCGTGCCGCAAACTGCGTTACCACCGGCCAGAGGTGCGACCGCATTTCGATCTTTGAATTCGTAGGTGTAAACGGTTTTGACCCCGGCCTCAGTCGCAGAACGGTCTGGCGTCCCGCCTACGCTCAAGGCGACATTCGGCGGATTCAAGCCAGCAACGACTCCATCGCCATACACGCTATTCAACGTCCTGGCGCAATACGCTGAATTCATGTACCCCGAGGCCATTTCCCGCATGTTGTAGAGCGGGAAATCCTTATTCACGGTAGCGCCTGCACCAACCCCGATTTGCTGGCTGACGTTCTGCAATGAACCGGCAATGATCCCGTTCTCCACCCCGATCTTGAACGTGCCGTTGGCAAACCCGACAGCCCACAGGGAAAACATCATCACCACGAGCTGGATGAAGGAGTAGCCCGTGCCAGTCGGCAGCAGCACCGCAGCTCCCGAGACGATCCGCACCGGCGTCCACAGGCTCGACCAGTTCCGCCCGAACGCCTCTCCATCGTTGGCGGTATTGATGACGCCCACCACCGTCACGAAGCTGACGATCAGCGTGGCCACCGTCAACACGCCGCTGTTGAAGTAGCCCATCATGGTGGCGATGACGTTCACGACCGGATCGACCCCCGAGGGGTCGGTGCCGAGCGTGAGGTTCCGAATCACTGGCCCAAAGACCGTCTGCAAGATGTTCACCGTCACATCTGTGCATGGATCAGAGGAACAGGGGGTGAAGGGCATGGTTGCCATGTAGTCCGTCCCGAAGTGTGTAACCGAGTCCCGTTGATTCTCTCAGGATGCTCGCGTCTTTTCAATCTTAGCTCCGCAATATAAACTGTCTGCTAGTCGCACCAACTAAGGAATCCTCAAAAATATGTCATTACGAGAATTGAATTACTCCCAGGGTGCTCAGTGGGTGCAGGCCCGATGTACCGAGAAAACAACAGACAGCGAGGTGTCCACCGCCCTCCAGGCGCTGGCTCACGCGGCAGCGCGTGCGGACGCCGACTGCGCCGTGGAGGGCCTGTTTCCAGGCTCCGCGCTGGAGGTTCTGCTGTCGCGCGATCTGGAGGGCAAAGACCCAAGCCTGCCGCCGCTGCCCGTCAAGGTCGAGCTGGCCGCGATGCGGGCCATCGGCGAGGCCATCGTGCGGGAAATGGGCGAGACGGGCACCAAGCTCCTGACGCTGCGCGTCGAGGGCTGCGGCGAGATCGTGGTCTTCCAGCCGGAAATGCGCGAAACCGTCCTCCTGGGCACCAGAACGACTCTCTTGGACGCATAAGGGAAGGGATCGCCATGACGCCAGATAAGCAACCCAAGGCCCGGTTTCCGACCGAGAACGAGTTCCTGAACGAGCGGCTGGCCCAAGAGCGACCACCCCGCTTGGCCGTGCGCGTGGTGATGAACTTGGGCCAGGCTCCAGGCAACATTGCCCAGCGGCTGAGCGAGGCGGCGGCGGCTGTCGGCGAGCAGATGCAAGCCGCTTTTAAGCGGCATGTCGCCAACATGGCCGATGAATCTCAGGCCATCGCTACCAAATTGACCTTTGCCGAGATCAACCGGGTATCGCCTGTGCAGCAAGCCGCGATGATCCGGGAGGGCAAAGACGCCACCATCGTGTCAGAGGCTGCCGCACGGCAGCGTCGGTGCGCGCCGGAAGTTCAGGCCGCGCTGGTCGAGCACTGCAAAGACCACACGGCGAGCATGCAGATGCTGGCCGGTAGGCCAGACGCGACTCTGGACACGCTGGCCGCGCTCGCGGACAGCAAGGATCAGAGGACACGGCTCTATGTTGCGGCGGGTATCGGAAGCCGCATGAAGATCGAAGAACCTAATGCTGCGGTTGCACACAAAAAAGCAGCTATTTTTGATGATCTAATTAAAGGTTATGAGAGCGATTACGCGCCCTACCTAGTACCTGTGTGCCGATCTTCGGAGCAACTGAGCGAGATGTTCGACAAGACCTCGAAGGCCCTTGGAATGATCGAGGTCTTCGTGGAAAACCCTTACACGCCCGACAGCGTGCTCATAGAAATTGCATCGTCGCCGACAATGCAGCTTGTGCAGCACGATGTTGCCCGTAGTGCAAGGGAAATTTTGCAGAGCAGAGCTGATCTGCGCGAATCTTCCGACGATATGGCACCATCGTGAACACGAGCCCACACTTTATGTCGAATTTGTCAGTTCGCAAAGCCAGCGAAGCCGCGATTGGCATCGCCACTCTGCGCCATTTTGCATCCACGCCAGATGACAGCCCTCGGCTGGACAGCATGGCCGGGGAGATTCTTGGCGCGCACAGTGCTGCGCGAACGATCCGTACCACCATCAACACCCTGGCTGAACGAGAGCACGAGTGGATCAAGGAGCGAGCCACCCACGCCACGATCTCGTCGCGGGTGAACGAGCGCCGCGAACGCGAGTTGTCCTCCATGATCGCAGTGTACGCCGCAGCGCTCTCGACCCTGCAACTGAGCCCTGCCCTGCGTAGCGGCACAGAGGTGCCGCAAGCGGGTCAATTGAGTGCCATGGAGGTGCTGCAAGAGAGTTATGTGAGTGCCATGCAGGGAATTGACCAGTTCCCGATGGGCACCAACGCCAAGCAAGCGCTGCGCTCGCAACTGCTTAGCGAGGCAGAGCTGGCCGTGCCGGAATCCAGCCGCGCCCAGGTGGGCACACTGATGGTACAGGCCGAGCAGACCTACTTGAAGCGGTACGCCGAATCTGTGTACGCCCACTACGACGAACCCGATAACGACGCATCGCCGTCGATGTAAAGCGAGGCAACCATGTCCACTCCTGCATCCTTCCAAAGCATGTCGTCCTCCGTTTTGCCGTCGCAAGAGCGCGAGGTGTTGATCGCCAAGCAGTCCGCGTTGACCAACCACGGCCAACAGACTCGGGTTGCGCTGAGCAAACTCCCCCCTTCGGTGGTGGACACGCTCATGGCGGACTACAAGGCCCCCAACCGGGATGCACTCGATGAGGTGTTCATCGCCATGGCCGAACGCGAGCGCATCATCGAGTCCGCAGAAAAAGGCCAGAACCTCGACGTGGAATGGCTCCAGAACGGTGCCGAGACGCGCCGCCGCATGGACGAGGTGGGCCTGGGCGCAGACGACCCCTGGAACGATGGGCCATCCATCTAAAACATGACGGGCGTGGTAGCTCAGACGCCCGAGTTCAAGCGCTGGTTTGGCGACAGTGCTGTAGTCGATGCCGCTGGCAAGCCGCTCGTGGTGTACCACGGCACGGCCATCCCGAAAACAGAGTTCCGCCGCGATGGCGGCGCATCAGGCGTCGGTGCGTACTTCACGGAGAGCTACGCAGTCGCGCAGGATTATGCAGAGATGGACGCCTCTGTTGACGGTGATGACCCCCTCGTGATTCAGGCGTATCTTGCGATCCAGAACCCGGTCATCTTCACCGATGGAGAGCAGTCTCAGGCCATCACACCAGCCCAGCGTGATGCCTGGGAAGCCGCAGGGCATGATGGTGTCAAAACGCTGTACCCGGATGGTGTCGAATGGGTTGCATTCGATACTGGGCAAATCCAGATCATCGCTGGCGAACTTCGCCACCGCCGCTGATCGTCGCTGCCCTGCATGACAATGGACGATCAGCTCTTGCACATGGCCTACGTCCAAACCCGCCAGGAAAGCCCGTATGGCCTCGGCATGACGACGACAGGGGAACCCCTTGGCATCAGGGTCAAAAGGCACGCCACGCGCCTCTAGGCGGGCCAGCATGGCATGGTCATACTCGGCATCGGCGAACTGGACGCGCAAAAGCGCGCCCCAGGAGTCGGGGTTTGGCAGGGGCGCCGCCCTGCCCGGTTCTGTGATCGACACGAGGGCCGAGCGGAGATCGGGAACGAGCCTTAGCGCAACCGGCTCAGAGACGTGTCGAACCTTCACCTAGAAGAACCGCGCCAGATCGCGGCGGTTCATTGCCTCTTTCGCGGCCTCGTTGAGTGCCGCCACCACGTCGCCCTGCTTGATGGGAATGCCCAGGCCCTGGGGCCTTCCCACATCGGTCACAGCGCCCTCGGAGACGGCGATCTCCACCGGCACCACGTAGCTGCACTTCGCCATCTGCTCGCGCTTGGCCTTTTGGTCGCAGAAGAAGCCTACCGTGAGGGGCGGCAGCGTCACGTCCATGCACTGCGCGCCCGTAGTGGACAGGTAGAGCCTATCGGAGACGTAGGCCGACTCGAAGGGCATGACGGTCAGCCACGCCATCTCGAAGCGCTGCGCGCCCAGCAGAAGGGTGCTCCCTTCTGTCGAGAACGCGAACCTGCTGGACTGCAAGGGACTGAGCATCACCACAGACCCGTGACGCGGATGCCGCTTGATCTCATCGCGTCGGAAGTTGCCCGCCCAGCGCATGAAGTTCGTGTAAGCCGCCAGGAGCGTGGTGGCCTTCTGGATGCGCTTCTTGTCTTCTTCGGAAATCTCAGGTGCGTCGTTTTCTTCCTGCTTCGCCATGACGCGCTCCCTTCTTGGTGCTGGCCTTGCTGGCCGGTTTCTCTGCTTTGGTGTCCTGCTTCGCCTTCTTGATGGCCTCGGCGCGGTGCCGCGCATCAATGAGCATGAAGAAATCCAACAGCAGGACGTTCAGCACACGGTTCGGCGTGTACCCCCGGCGCTCGGCCTCGGCCAGCACGCGCTCCTCGACCTTCTGGTTCAGGGTGTACTTGTTCGAGCTGCCAGACTTGCGGGACTTGATGACGGACAGGCCCATCTGGCGGGCCATGACCATGATGGTGTCGTAGTCGCGCAGCGTCAGGTTGAAATGCGCTCGCACGTCCACCATGCGGCGGGGGTTCGCCAGATGCTCCCCCTCCTTGATCCACTGGATTACCAGTGGCATCTTGACAAAGAGCTGGTACAGCTTGGCAAGCAGGTTGAACCCATAGGCGATCTGCGTTTTCTCGACGGCGCCGAGTACGGCGTCCGGGCGAGCAAGATTGCTGGCCAGCGTCTTCAACGTGACCTCGTTATCCATGGGAATCGGGTCGCGGTTCTTCTTCGTCTCCAAGAACTCGGGCGATTCGCCCCGGATGTAGTAGATCGAGCCACGCCGGGAGACTTCCAGTTGCAGGAAGGCGCAGGCCGCGCAGAACACGTCCTCGGTGCAAAGCTGGTGCCGCACCATGGCCGCGATCTTCTCGCCCTCGATTTGGCCTGCCGGATGGGCGGCAAGAGAGGCACGAAACTGGGCGTCGTACTGCTCGTAAGCCGCACGCTTTTTCTCGACCTGCTCGGGTGTGGCATCGGGCATGTGCTGGGTCTTTTCAGAGGCCAGCACTGCCGAGGTCATCACAATTCGTTGCAGGTCGCGCAGCAGGTTGAAGTAGCTCTTGATGGGCAGGACTTTGTGCGAGATGAGCACAAGCCGCCGCAGCAGGATGACCGCATCGGTCAAGCGCTCCGTCGAAGGGATCAAGAGATAGCGCGCGTGGGTAGCGAAATCCACGATTTCTGCACTGAGCGCCATGAGTGCATTCGGGTCGTTCTCGATGTTACTGAGTTCGCGCATACGTTGTACGTTGCTCTGTAATTAATGTGTAAGCAGACACTATGGCAGACAAATCATTCACCCCCGCCTCAACCAGCAACTTTATGTAGAGTCGGGCTGGGCCTAGCTGCTCGTCTTCCTTCCACTTCGGTATAAGTTTGTCCTCCCTGTCCCGTGCAACGCTCGTCAGATGGCGCGCAGCAGCGTCCCTCCATGCCTGACGCTGAGGCACCGGAACAAGGCTGAAATCGCCGCACAGGACAGGCTCTCTACTACTCATGCGCTACCAACCGCTCACGGGGCGGCGAGGCACCCCAGGTCGCCGTTTTTGCCAGGATCAAGGCCCATTTCGCGCAGAGTCTGGCGCGTGATCTCGATCTGCTCGTCGCGGGCACGCGGATCGTTTGCAAGCGCCTTGTTGACCGCCGCCTGGACGGGATCGGCAGGCGCCGCCATGATCTTGAGGGCCGCAGCCAGGAGCAGCACGGCCAGGACGCCGATGAAGGCGATCATCTTCTTGCTCAGGCGCGGCTTCGCCGCTGCACTGGCGCGCATCGAGAGGGCAGGCCCAGCACTGGCGTATGCAGGAGCTGGCCGTGGTGTCCAGGGCTGACGCTCGAAAGAGTCTTGGACGCGATACTCCCCAGCGGGCGCAGGCTCGCTGGTCATCTCCAGGCTGGCATCGGTAAAGGCGTCCGCCACGCCTTGGCGGATGATCTGCTCGATCTCGCCTTGGGGCGGGTAGCTGAGCTTGCCATCCTTGCCGCTTTTGCCACCTTCGATCTGCAATTGGAACTCGGCCAGCAGGTACTTGACGGGCTCGGCACCGTCCTTTTGCGTCAGCAGGTTGATCTTGCCGCTCACGAGCTGGTGGATCACCCGGTCATCCGCCGTGATCTCATCGACGCTCGTGGTGATGCTGGTCACGCCCTCGGTGTCGATCATCACGATGCGCGGCGAGCGCTTGAGATCAATATCCGTGGCCGTGTCGAACACGATCACGAGGCGGTTGCTCGCTGTGCCGCGAGCAACAACGCGAAGCTCGGGAGCGAAATCGGGCAGGGTGTATTTAGCCATTGGTATCACTTCTTCGTCGGTTTGCCAAGAATGTCTTCGATCACAACCTGCTCCGAGACGCCCATCATCATGCGGGCCTTGCCAGAGCGGCGGTCAATGAAGAACGCCACGGGGACGCCAGGACTCGGTTCGTTGTTCTGCTTGAAGGCCTCGAACATGAAGTCCAAGCTGTTATCGAGCTGCTTCAACTCGAAGTCGGTGGGTGGTGTGCTGATCTGCTCGTGGTTCCCCAGGACGCGCGCCACAACGTCCGGGTTGTTGGCACGCAGGATGGTCGCGGCCAGAGGCAGGCCTTGTTCGGGACGCCCGAGCGCCGCTGTCGGAATCCACTTGATGGTCGCGCCGTTTTTCACATACTCGCGCGTGTTGAGGTAGGCGCGACGGCAGTACGGGCAGCGAGGGTCGATGATGACGTAGAGCGTGTCAGCAGGCCCGCCCTTCCCTTCCTTGTATCCGGCCAGACCATCCACCAGTCGGATCGCCTCGGGAATCTGCGTTGGTGCCTTGCCATCAAAGGCGGATGGCAGCGCATTGGGGCCACTCACGAGGTTGCTCTTAGGTGTCGCGGGAGCAACGACCTGGGGAAGCCGCGCAGCGAAATTGGGATCACTGCCCGAGGGCGGCACCATGAGGGAGTCGGTGACATTCTGGCCCGTCTCCAGATTCCAGACCACGCCGGAGAAAAGCGCCTTGCCATCTGCGGTGGTGTAGAGCTGCACGGGCTTGCCCGATTTACTGATGACCGTCCACAGCGTCACGCCGCCCACGGGTAGGAGCTGCTTGGTCACAGGCGTGCCGTACCGGGCCAAGTGAGCCATCACCGGATCATCTTGCACCGCCTGGGCGTGTGCGTGTGCATCAGGTGCCATGGCCGCTTTTCCGTCCGCCTGAGCCTGCTTCAACGCGGCTTGCGTCTGCGCCGCCAGCTCTGCGGTGCTCGGGCCTTCCCCTTGATGGATACCGGCCACCTGTGCTGCTGGCAGACCCGGCATCGGCAGCGAGGCGGGCGGCTGCAACCCAGTAGGCGCCGGAGGCGGCGGCAGGACGATTTCAGGCCGTCCGCCCGTAGGCGCTTGAGCCGTAGCGAGCTTGTCCATGATCTCGCCGCTGAAATCTGGCGAGCGCGGTTGGGCCTTGAATTCGGCCATTCCGTCTGCGGATAAGGTTGGCTGGGACGGAGTGCGGCCAACGATCAGCCACCCTCCCACGAGTATCGCCACCGCGACAGCGGAAGCGATGGCGATATTTTTGCGAGTCAATTCCATGAGGCATCCAGTTGTTGCTATTCAAAATAGTACCATTTATTTTCAAAAAGCGTTACGACCGATTTTTGTCACTCCTGCAATTTCGATAGTCGTTTCACGTTTTTGAAGATGACTCTGTGACGGTCAGCTCAGCAGGAACCGCCTCATGAATCGTCCGAAGGCCCTTGCGATATGCGTCACGATCCGAGGGCCTGTACTTGAAGGCGACCAATGCGGCCTCCAGTGCATTGATGGCCTTGTCGAGCTGCGGCTCGATCAGCGGCTCGCCCGACTTGATCTCGTAGAGGTAGTGGACATGAACCGCACCGCCCTCGGCGAAGGCGCCTTGACGCCCGAAGTTCTGGAGGACATACCAGAGGGTGCGGTCGTAGAAACGCATCCAGCGCATGTCGGCAGGAGGCAGCACACCCAGGCTGCGTGCGGCTGTGAACATGGCGAACAGAATGGTGCGCACGTAGGCGTGCTTGGACAGGATTGCCTGCATCGGCTTGCTGTTGATGTGTCGCTTGATGGTTTCACGCGGCACGGTCAGGTCGATCTCGGGCTTGAGCCACGCCAGAGGATCGGCAGGTTCTTCCTTGTCCTGCCCCTTCTTGCTTCCCTTTTTCTGCGCTTTGGGCGGCTTGAATTGATCCCAGCACCAATTGACCATCTGGTTGGATTCCTCCACGCACTTCTTGAATGCCTTGTCGTCCAAGGCACCATCGGTTGCGGCAACGCGAGGGATGGCAATCGCCAAGAGAAGCGTTTCCCCAGGTGTCAGGTTGCCAACTCCCGTCCAAACCGCGCCAAGCTGCTCACGGAATACCCGCTCGGTCTTGGCGCGGTCGAGAACGGGAGTACATGATCCATCGGCCTCGTCAATCCACCCGTCTCCAGGCTCGCCTGTATCAACGATCAGTCGGTGATGGAACACGAATTGCCGCGACGTGCGGGACATGCCCAGCACAGGGTCATCCAGCGGCGTCTCGATCAGGTTCAGGGCATCGAACATCCGCAGATGACGGTACAGCGGCTTCTTGGCGCGAACGAAGCTGTCCACGTTGAAGGTTTTTGCGAACAGCAGATTCGGGTGAGAGGATTGGATGCGCGCAAAAATCTTGAACGCAAACAGGAGGATGAAAGGCAGCAGCATCACGTTGACATAGAAGGCGAGATTGCTGATCTCCTTCCAGCTCATCGTGCTGAAATCGCGTGTGCAGCGCTCCAACAAGCCGCTTGCGGCACACCCCTTATCGAACCATCGAGCCACCGCTGCCGCCCCCGGCAGGCCCAATGAACCAATGAGGTCTAGCCACCAAAGTTCTACGCGACGGACATAGGTGTACGCCGTGGAGAACTCGGTGTGAAAGACGATCCAGGCGATCCAGATGCCGATCATCGTCCCGACCACAAGGGCCGCGATCATCGTGAAGTCATCGACGGTGCGCCCGCCCCCGTTCCCGCTGCCGCTGGTCGCCATCAGCTACCCCCTTGATCCTTGTCCTTGCTGCTTCCACCGACCAGCGACTGTAGGCTGCCCCACTGCGGCTTGGACTTGGGCTTGGGCGGCTCCGTCTCCGCGTCTGCGGGCGCATCCTCCTGGGGAGGCTTTGCCGCAGGCGCAGGCGACGAGCTTGCACCCCCGTGGACGCCGGGGACGGTTCCTTGCCGCGTACTGCCCTGCCCTGTCGCCAGTCCGCGCGCCTTGATGAACTCGGCTGCCGACCGGAAATCGGGCGGCGTGTCATCAGGCGCAAACAGCTCGGCGAGGGCCTGCGTCAGCGTCGAATGATCCTGCTCGGCGTTGGCGCACAGGCTCAGGGCGCGCTGATACCCCAAGAGCGCATAGTTGCGCAACAAATCCGACTTGCGGCCTCTGACCGTGCATCGCTCCAGCTCCTGCACAAGCTGGGCGTCGTCTGTTGGCGAGAGGTACATGCCCTGGCGCTTACGATTGCCCATGTCCGTCTCCTGGCTGAGCCGCCTGGGCCGAGGCGGCGTTGGCATTGTTGCGACTTGCCTTGAAGCCAGCGCGCACCAATGCACGCAGCAACTTCCCGCGATTCGATTCATCGGTCTTTTCGAGATCGCTCAACAAGCTGCTTTCGGCCTCATAGCTGGAGTCGAGGGCTGTTGAGGCCCGCACCCAGCCCTTGCTTTCCCCCGTCATGCGCTACCCACCACATGCTTGGCGAACTTGAGCATGCCGCGTGCATTCGCAAATTCGGGCTGATCGGGGACTCGGGCGTGCGGATAGTGCTTGAGCAACTGATCCTTGAGCACGATGGCCCCGCCGCCCACAAAGAGCACATGGTCGAGATCGGCGCCGCTGCCCACCTTGGTGCGGACAGCGCTCATGATCTGGTCGGCCAGACGCTCTTTTTCGTCGTCCACAATCGACTGGACGGACTGATCCTTTCCGAAGATTTTGACGGTGCCCGTGCGCAGCGCGCGCTCGATGGCAGAGGCCGGGAGTGCAGTGTCGAGGTCGAGATGGGCTCGCAGCTTCGCCGAAACGGCCTCTACGAGCATGAGCACGCCCACGTCATTCGACCCGGAACGCGACGAGTCCACCATCATGCCCGGCAGGAGCACGGCGCTGTCCGTGGTCTTGCCGCCCACGTCGATGACGCCTACTGGCACCTGGGTCAGTTCCTCGTAGTCGTCGGATGGCGTGCCGTCGATGCCCATGAGCTGATCCACGAAGGCTGCGACAGCTTCGGTCGTGACGGTGTTCTCCGCGATGTTGGCCAGCGCAAGATCGCCACAGGTGACGCGCTTGCGCAGATTCGCAACCTTGGAGTCGATCAGGGCCTGATTCTTTTCACCGTTGGGCATGTAGTAATAGCTCACCGGCAAACCCGTAGTGATGCGCACGTTGCGACCGCCGTACCCGGCGCGGCGCAGCGCGTCATGCACCAGCACGCGGTTGAGCTGCGAGCGCGGATATTCCAGAAAACGGGTGTCCTCGAATTTTGGAAGAAACTCGCTGACCGTATAGGTCTGGCCTTCTTCCGTCTCGTAGAAGATGCCTTCATCCTCGCCCTTGAGCGTGATGAGGTGCTTTCCGATGGCACCGCGAGACGGCACAGTGAAGGTTTCCCCCGTTTCGGCAACGATCTTGATGGCGTAATGGCCGTCATCGACGCCAATGAAAAAATCGCCGGTATTGCTTGCGCTCATTTTGGACTCTCTACCTTTCTTTACGCTTGGCATCATTTAGTCTTTCAGAGGACGTTCGACACGTATCGAATGACCCAGGAAAACCGTCTTCTTGGATTTGAGAAACGTCCTGAAAGTCATTTTCTTGAATTGGACGTAGAGAAGGAATGCCGTCAGCACGATTGCAATTGCAAGCGTGCTCCAGCGCGGAAACAAAATCAACACAAGCCACGGCACGCTGGCAGAAGCATTGATTACGAAAAACTTTGCTTCCGGCGCGATGTTGCTCCAGTGATAACGACCCGTGGACATAAAGCCTCCTTCGCCTTGTCACAGACAAGAGTTGATACAAAACCATGATGGTGCCGCTTGAGCGCCATCATGGCACCTCGATGGTGCTACGCTCCATCGTGGCGCTATTGTAGCACCATCAGAGCACGCATCCACCTCTACGCAGCACGCAAACAACGCTTTATCGACGCATTGACGAACCCACACAACCCTTTGCAGCACCTACAAAGACCCTTGCGACACACTCACGACACCTTGGCGGCACGCAAATGCTAGATGCTTTCGGCCAGAATTTCCTGCAACTGGGCCTCTTTCTGAGGTGGCCAGATGCTGTGGGCCACCTGCTCCGTGATGCGGCCCTGCTCCAGCAATGTGGCTGCCTCTCTACGGAAAGAGTGACCTTTCTGCTCCACGATCCGGGCAATCACACCTGTGACTTTCCCCATTTGATCGAGAGCAGCCAGTTCTTCCCGAATTTCATCCGTGAATTTTAGATATTCACGGACGGCAATCAATTTGCCATCGACGCCTTTAACAAGGCGCTGGGCCATAATCATTCTTGCCGTATCCACAATATCGTAGATAGCGGTTGCCCGGTCATTCACCGGGAAGCGAGAAATAAGGCGGCGCATGACGGAAGGCACGTCTGTGGCATGCACGGTCGCATAAACCGGGTGTCCAGTCAGCGAAGCCTCGACCCCAGCTCGAATAGTCGCTTCGTCCCGCATTTCTCCAATGAGAATGAGGCCCGGTTTACGGCGCATCGCCTCGCGGTTCGCCGCATAGAAATCGCGGAAGTGGTGCGGAATCTCCGACTGCACCAAGATCGAGTGCCGACTGTTGATCGTGTCGTATGTGAACTCGATGGGTTCCTCGTGTGTCAACAGGTTCCCCTTGATGGGAGTGTCGTTTTCGAGGATGTAGCGAATGATCGCCGCGAAGGTCGTTGTCTTGCCTGATCCCGTCGCACCGGCCACGTACACGATGCCATCACGCGGGATGCAGTCGCGCACCAGTTGCTCGGACAGGCCGAGCTTGTGATAAGGAATCGGCTCGTTCGGGATCGCACGCAAGACGATCTGGCCCGAGGTGCCGCCGAAGTAGAGGATCGGGGAGATGTTGACGCGGTAGCCATGGCGCACCTTGGCACCGCGTGCGTCCAGCTTCGTTGGCGAAAACAGCTCGTAGCGGGCATTGACCGGCACACCCGAGAGAATGTCCGTCTCGGCTGTGTCGCGGCCACTTGTCCACTTGACCATGTACTTGACCTCGCTCTCATCGAGCGTGCTGTTGGTCAAGGCCATGAGGTCGCCGTTGATGCGAGCGCAGATGGGTAGCCCAGGCTGGATATACACGTCGCTCGCATCGTGCGCCAGGGCCTCCAGCATGACCCCCTTGAACTGCTCGATCAGGATGAACCGCTGAGGCGGGACAAACCCCGTCTTGCTCTCGGCGCGGGGGAGCAGTCCACCCGCGTCGATGCCCACATGGGGAAGATCGCTCATGTCAGACACCGGTAGCACCCTTCTCCCCGTCCTGGGCCTGGGCAGGAGTTGCGCCGGAGGCCGGGTTGGCGGAACCAGCGCCCTGCCCTTGCACCTGGGCAGGTGCTGCTGGTGCGGGGTCTGGAATGGCCTTGGGGTCGAACCTGGGCGAAACACGCCGCATGGATTGCGTGGGTTGAGCCTGGATCGGCGGAACCATGTCGGATGTTTTCACCGAGGCACGCCATTTATCCATGGCCGAGTTGAATTCCGGCAGCGTGGTGATACGCAGCAGCGTTTCATCAACAGCAATGGAATCCGTATGCTGCGACGAATATGCCCACGATTGCGAAGCAATGGCTGGCATCGTGATTTTGTTCTGGAGCACGAAGGTGTGAAAGCGGATCATGCCAAGCAGATCACGATTCAGACGATCAAGCCCGTATTGCAGCATGACATTGGCTTGCTCGACACCTTGAGTCCACCCCCTGGCGATATATTCGCGCCAGACTTGGCGCTCATAATCAGTTTTTGGGCGCATATTGCCAAAAACAGGCTCATCTTCGCTGTCGCCCTTGCCGAAAAAGAGATATTCGCGCCAGTTCGGCGGCACCGACGAGAAACGAGGCTGCTGCTCAATCTTGTAATAAGCACCTGACAGACGCAGGGCATATGCGCCATCTTGGTTATACAGATCACGAGCCTCTGTGATGACCGCTGGAACCACGCGGTCTTTAATCATGAGGTTGCCAAAGTCGTAAATCGTATCGAGTTCCCGCTGCTTAGCCTCGACTACGCCATTGATATGGTGGAGCTGCTTGCGCAGTCCGGCCTTCACCCCGATGCCCAAAGCCGCGTCTTTCAGAGCTTCAATTTTGACACTCGCGGCACTGGAACCCGAATCATCCGCAGAGCGGACGATTGCAGGCCTCTCGTAATAGGCCTGTACCTGCTCCAGATTCATTGGAATATCAGCAGCCATGATTAACCCCCTTTGCGCTCGCCTTGATCCGAAATATCACGGTTCTTGTATTCGATGATGAGCGCCTTAGCGGGGCGATCCAGAACCACGTCCGCCGCAGCGTGCATTTGATTTCCGAGATTACGCAGCAGGGCATCCGGCGTGACGCCCTTCATGCGAATATTGACGGGCCGGAGGTCGATTTGCTTCCCGGTTTCGCTGAAACTCATTCCATAACGAGAAGCGATGGATTGCACCAGCTCCTTGGGATTACCGATGTAATCCACGTCGATAGTGTCCGTCTCGAAAGCAGCCCAGCGCTTTTGAACCGTGGTGTAGTCCTCGGCCAGCAGAGATGCGTAATCACGTTGCGCCCCTGCTGCAATAGCCGCTTTCTCGGCAATCAGCTTGGATGCGAAATCCTCGTCCTGGGGCACGTTCGTAGCGCAGCCACCCAGCAAGAGCGCCATCGCCAGACCGGCGCATACATTCAATTTCAGTCCCATTGCTTTCTCCTTAAAAAAGTGAAACGACGCTAAATCGACAAACCTTGATGTGGCGGCGTGCTTCGGGCGCACTTTCGCACCCGGAGATCATAGCGCCTCGAAGCGGCAGGCGCACCCCCTAGCACCGAGAAATTCGCCCCAACGGGCACCATTGCAACACTTTTGTGGCTCATTCACAACCCCATCACGGCACCATAACGGCTCACTCACGGCACACAAAAAATAGGCGGCAGGCCATTATGGCACCTTTGAAGCACTCTTACGGCACGCATATGGAGCATCAGCGGCGCACTCATGGCACCTAGACGGGCCGCATGCCCTCTCATCTGGCACCACCACCCGCTCCGACTTGTTCGCAGGGCACCGCCACCCCCTGGTCACGAGGCCAGCGTGTAGCGTTACTCCCCCCTTTTGCCGCCCATCCAGCGGCCCTCCAGGGGGCGCGTAAACACTGCTGCGATACGTACAGATTCATGCTGTTTTTTGCGCATAAACGTAGATGCAGCGATGCATCGGCCCTCCTTTTGTGCAGCGATACGTACCTTTTTTGGCGGCGATACGTACACTTTTGGGGGGAGTAACGCTACACTGTGACCAGAACAACCACCCCTGCGAACGAGACGATCCGCTCTTGAGTCCGAAACAAGCAACTTTTGGAACCCTGCCCTGATGCCACAGCAGCTCGTTGCAAGCATGCTCGAAGACCCTTTTTGGTTCCGATGCGACGCTCTTGGTCACTGGAACGGAATTGCCCTGCGCCCTGTGGGCGGTTTTGGTGCCGCATATTGGATTGGCGTGCGCCCATTCGGCGATTGGTGCCGTAGATGCGTTTCTTTCTTGCGCCTTTTCGGCGTGGTGGTGCCGATGAAGTAGCATCCATAATGACGCCAAGGAAATTGTATGATTATTGTGATTACTACAAAAGAGCGAAGCGAGCAAACCGGGGCAATTGAAATAATTGCGTCTCACGGGGTTGACTCTGAAACCAATAAGACGGTGATCCTTCCCTGCTCGACACCTGAGAGCTTAGGCTCCGTATTCGACAAAGAACTCGGCGAATACGTTTTGCCGTCAAATTAATTACCTCATCGCCATGTACGAACAATCTTTCGACGGCTCCCGCCGTGCGCTCGATCTTCTTTCTCGAATAGGAGCAGAAGAACGGGTTGGTGATTCACTGTCACCCGACACCATCAGCTTATATGGGCGAAAAATGAGGCACGTTGCCGCCCGAATCTCGGGCGGCAAAATTTCCGATTTGACGCCCGAGATGGTTGTACGCGATCTGATTGATCGCGTGGACAGTCAGAAGATTACGCAGGCGACAGCGCGTGTAGAAAAATCAGCGGCCCTTTTCTGGATTGCGGAGCAAGCCCAAGCATTAATGGATTCTGGCTCCCAAGAATTCGGGCGTTATGAATCTGCTTACCGTGATATTCTGACTTTAGGAACTAAGGGATTGCCTAAGAAGTCCAAGAATACTTCTGCCAGGAAATTGAAGGCGTTTCCTGATGAGGCCGTTGACCTATTGATGGAAACAGCTCTTACCGACAGGTCAACCGCCCTATTCCGTGCCCTTCTTTTTATCAGGGCCAATCTTCATGTTGGTTTGCGCCCAGTCGAATGGTTCAATGCCAGTTTGATTTCATACCAGCATAGAAACGCATTCAGTGAGCCCAAGTTCAGAGCGGACGGTTCAGCAGAGACTTCTCCAGCGCTGGAGGTGACGAATGCCAAGCATTCGTCTGTTCGCGGGAACGGCGATAAGCGCATCATCCTTCTCGATAATCTCGATGCGCAGCAAATCGAGCATTTGCGCCAATGGATTCAACTTGTCGCCGAGCTTAAAACCGAGGAACTTATGCGCCTGCCGGAAGCCGCGATAAATCGGAAGATTTATGGCAGCTTGCAGCGTGCGATTCGCAGCGTCCTGGTAGATCACGAGTGGGATGGGGAAATGCCGACGATTTACAGCACGCGGCATCAGGCGGTAGCGAATGCGCGAGCTGACGGCCAGACACAACAGGAGATCGCAGCCTTGTTCGGCCACAGCAGCACGAACACCGCACGCAGGCACTACGGCAAGAAGTATGCGGGTTACTCAGGCCGGAGCATGCGCGCAGCGCCTGAGTCAATTCTGGCGGTGCGAAGCACCGTGGCCTCGCCGCTGCCAGATGTTACGTGGCACGAGCTACCTACCGGCACAGGCCACCCGGAACGCAAGTGATGTTGCAAGATTGCGCCACCCTCTTGCACAAGGCTGTGACCGCTCTCCGGTCACAGCTCGGATAGCCATCACAGCACCATTGCAGTGCGTTGGCAGCGCACTGCAAACCTCTTGCGGCGCATTTGCGACACCCATACAGCACACATACAACACTCTTGCGGCACTCTTTCGGCTCGTTCTACGCAATTTCCCGTATCTTGCATCGTGGGAACGGCAGAGGGGCAACCGAAAAAGCTGCTTAGTATCACCAGCCCGCCTCTCTGGATGCTTCAGAATGTGTGCCTGGAGCCGTCTTAAAGTCACAATGTTTTGTGCTACAACGCCAACATCACGATAAATCTCAAAATTGCGTGATTGCGGATTCTTAAATGTTTTGTAGAATGCGGCCATCGAGGGGTTTTCATGCAACTGCACAGCGTTCTCGGCTGGCTCTCAAGCCGGTCAACCTGGGGGGTCGCGGACAGCGGTTCGGACGTGCGCACACTGCGCCGTCTGAACAGGCTGTACGACCGCCTCTCTGTCATTGGTGAGATCACGGTCGCGGTCATGCTCGTGGGCTTGGTTTGCTCATGCGCGTGGCTGCTCACGCGCACCTCGTATGAGGACGTGATCTTTTGGGATTCAACCGACCACATCTGCGTACTGGACAGCCGAACCGGGGAAATTCGTTATGCCACAGGCAACTGACAAGCAACAAGGCGGCGAAGACGCCTCCAAGAACAACACTTCGGCAGAGCAGCAGCTCTCCGGCAAGCAGCTTGATGAGGCCTTGCTGGAAAAGATCGTGTCGGATGACAGTCCTGGCGAGGCCGCAGCAGTGCTGCGCGAAGTCGCCCGACTGCACCAAGAAAATTCGACCCTCAAGAAGCGCAATGTGCGCGTCTGGTCGCTGGCCCTGTTCATGGGCGCTTCGTTCACGGTTGCCGCCAGCTCTGCGCTATTCCTGTTCCCCAAGTACCGCTACATCCCGACCACAGACAACCGCGCGCTGTGCGCGGTCAGCAGCGACGCACAGGTGCGGGTGACGCCCGCAGCCCTGACCGAGTACGCCAAAGACACCGTGGTGGAGTCGTACACCTACGACTACGTGAATTTCCGCTCTGCGATCAACGATGTGGCCACCAAGCGCTTCACCGATTCTGGACGCAGACAGTATCTGGCCTCTCTGCAAGACAGCGGCAACTTGGAGCGCGTCATCAAGGGCCGTTTGATCTTGCGAACGATGGCGACGCGCACCCCCCAGGTGGAAGAAGAAGGCCGTCGCGGCACGCGCCGCTATTGGGTGGTGATCGTGCCTGTTGCCATCGAGTTTTACTCGGGTGGCGAGAACCAGCCGCGCTCCCGCCAGGACTTCCTGGCGCATGTGACCATTCTTGAGCAGGAGGCATCTGCCGTGAACCTCAAGGGCATCGCCGTCGATTCTCTGGTTCTGTCTCCAACATCTTCAAATCAACGATGAGAGCGAGTAGGGCAATGATGATGAAAGCAGCTTTTTCTCCAAACCATGTGGCAGCGGCTGCCGCAGCTCTCTTGCTGCATGGCATCGCAGCAGCACAGGTGATCCAGACTGGGCCAACGGCACCGCCACCGCCACCGCAGTTGCAAGCTCCCGCCGCCGTGGGCGCCGTCCGCTCCATGGCTCCTGCGCCGCAGGAGGGCGCTGCGGCGCCCGCGCCTGCGGCCAGCGGGAGCGCTCCAGGCCACCCTGTCGGCGAAGCGGCGCCGCCGCCGAACCGGCTGGGTCAGCAAGTCAACACACCCGTGCCCGTAGTGATGCCCTCGGTCAGCTCGAACGCTGACGGCCCCACAGTGGTGTATCCGCCCGCCGATGCCATCGTGGAAAAGGCGGTTCGCCAGATCGAGGACATGCAGCTCACACCTCAGCAGTACGAACGCTTGAAAGGCATCTTCATGGAGCGTCAGCAGCAACGCGCCATGCCGTATGTGAACCCACCCAAGCCTGTGACCAGAACACTGCTCGTCAATCTCGACCCTGGTGTATCCCCTCCCACGCTGCGCCTCTCGCGCGGCCAGCAGACCAGCCTTGTTTTCAGCGACGTTTCCGGGCAACCGTGGTTCATCGAGAAGGTGAGCATGAACCGCCAGCTTTTCAGTGACGGCAGGGCCACGGGCGTAGGGCAGGGCGGCGGCGCGGCAGGGCAGGGCGAGCCGCCCACGAACGTGCTCAGCATCGAAGCCCTGACCCCCGCCGCCTATGGCAATGTGACCGTGACGCTGCGCGGCCAATCGACGCCGCTGATTTTCGTCCTGACGACAGGGCAGGCGGAAGTCGATATGCGTGTGGATGCCAAGGTTCCTGGCAAGAACCCTGATGCCGAGGCGGAAGTGACGTTGCAGGCCGCGCCGAGTCTGGACAACGCACTGCCGTACTTCCTCGACGGCGTGCCGCCGCCGAGCGCGAAGCGCCTGCGCGTGACGGGCCTGGAGGGTGCAGAGGCATGGGTCTATGACAAGAACCTGTACGTGAAGGCCCGCGCCAACGCCCAGTACCCCGCGTACTTCTCTGCTGCACGCAGCACGAGCGGCATTTCCGTGTACCGCTATGTCGGCGTGCCCAAAGCGGCCACGTTCACCATGGGCGGTCGGGCACTGACAGCTTTCTTTGAGTGAGGTAGCAGATGAGCGACACCAATTCGACCCCTCCCAACGGCGATTTCGCATCCATCGCCGAAGACCAGGGCTTTGCTGCCGAACCCGCAGCACCAACAACGCCCGCCGCCGATGCGGCTGCGCGCCGGAAAGCCGACGCTGACGTGAAGCGCCGGAACCTGATGGCGACGTTCGGCTCGGGGCCAGGGAAACTGGCCCTGATTGCCGTCGCCGTCATCGTCGTGGTTTTCGGCGTTCTCGGCGTGAGCAACCTGCGCAATCCACCCACGGTTTCCAGCAAGGCCCAGGTCGATGCACCCACGTCTCCACCCAACCGCGTCACGACCAGCGCCGTGTCACCAGAAGAAGCCGCGCGCCGCGCGGAGCAGTCCCGCAAGGAAGCCGAGGCAGCACAAAACGCTGGCAGTTCCTACCAACCCGGCTTCGACTACAACATCGGGGACGCCAGCAAGCAGCAACGGCCCGAGGCATCGGCCAAGTTCTCCGGCTTTGAAACGCCCGAGGAAGCTGCGGCACGCACTCAGACGAACGGCAGCGCCCGGTCGATGCAGACGCAGGCTCAAGGAGGCAGCGGGGCGCATCAGCAGCTCACGCCTCAACAGCAGGCCGAGCAGCAGCGCCGCGAACAGGAGATGCAACGCGCCGCCGACAAGCTGGCGACCGAACAAAAGACCGCCGAAGGCGAACGAGACAAGTACGTCGAGTCGGTCAGCCAGGAGATCGTCAAGCAGATCGGCGGAATGTTCTCGTCGCAGGGTGGCGACAGCCTGAACAACCTGGGCTCGTACTCACAGACCACCTACTACAACGCACCGGCCAGGGACAATGCCGCCGCTGAACGCGCGGTTGCAGCGCATCAGCGTGCAGCAGCTCGCAAGGCCGTCATCAAGGCCGGGAGCACTGCGTATGCCACGCTGGACTCCGAGGCCAACACGGACGATGGCCGCACGGTGCTGGCTACGGTACGAAGCGGCAAGTGGAAAGGCGCAAAGTTGATCGGCCAGATCGAGCAGGCCTACAACAATATGTCGCTGACGTTCACGATCCTGGCACCCCAGGATGAGCGGCCCACGATGCGCGTGCGTGCCGTGGCCTTGCGCGAGGTCGATGCGAAACTGGGTATGGCCGAGAAGATCGACCACCACACCTTGAGCCGCTACACGGCCTTGGCCGCAGCAGCCTTGCTGCAAGGCGCTGGCCGGGTGTATCAGCAGCCCATTGGCACCACTGTCGTGACAAACGGGGGCGTTGTCACCACGACCGAACAACCGCGTGATCGTCAGGTGATCGGCTCTGCTGTTGGCGAGATGGGGATGGCCATCGGCTCCGAAATCCGCCGCCGTGGCTTCAACCAGCCGAGCACCTACTCGACGCCCGCAGAAACGGGCTTCATCTTGTACTTCCTTGAGGACGTGCTGCCCCAGGCCGGGGACGATCAACAACAGCAGCAGCAGCCGCAGCAACAGAACGCCCAGGCCAACCCGGTCAACACACCAACGACCGTGGTATTCCCCGCTGCGCCGTTCCCGGCAGGCGGCACAGCCACCCCCGGCTACAACCCAGGCTACGGTTCCACCCCCTACGGCTACAGCCCTGGCGGGTATGGCGGGAATCAATATCCAGGCGCCTACGACAACAGGTATCGCGGCCCCCTGAATACCAACTATTGAGCACAAAGGAGCGTTCCAAAATGGCGTTTGATCTCAAGAAAATGTCCTTCGGCCAACTCGCGGCCCTTGGAGGCGCGGCCTTTGTCGTCGTGCTGATTATTGCGGGCTTCGTGATCTCGGCGACTTCCAAGCCGCCGCAGAAAGTCGTCAGCAAGCGTGCGCCCGTCCAGTTCGAGGCATCCGCAAGCGATGTGGAGATGGAGCAACTACGCGCTGAAATCAAGCAGTTGCGCGAGCGGGTGGAATCGAACGCCCAGTCCTCGCAAGCTGCTTTCGCCCAAACCGCCGCCGCCATCGACCAGCAGGCCAAAAACATCGGGACGCTGGACAGCAACATTCAAGTCACGGCCAGCCGCGTGACCAATCTGGAGAAGGCCAGGATCGGCACGCGGGTCAATGTCGTGAAGCCCGAAGATCAGGCCGCACGTCCGTCGCGTGCCGAACGTCTCGCAGCAGCAGAGCGCAAGTCCAGCGGCACCAAGCCCATGGCTCTCTCCAACGATGGTGACTACAAGGCGCTTGCAGCCGTGGGCAATCGCGCCTGGGTTCGTAGCGGCGATGAGGAATACAGCGTGACGGCGGGCGAGGCCATCCCCATTCCCACATCCGGGCAGCTCGTGGTCAAGAAAGTGGCCCCCAACGGTCAGGTATCCGTGGCCGTGGAAACTGCTCGCTGAGCACCGGCCACATCGTAGTTTTAGGAGTTAAACATGGGCACCGGCTTTCCCGATCTTGTCGAACTGCTCATCAACGCGGGGCAGGTCGCCCCCGCGCTGCTGATGATGTTGCAGGGCATTGTGGCCGTAATGGGCCTGTATCTCGTGGGCTCGGCGCTGGTCGAATTGTGGGGGGTATCGCATGACAATGCTCTGAAATATGTAGCTGGTCGCCAGCGTTTTTCTACTGGCTCGGCACTCGTCTCGCTGATGATCGGCGCGCTCCTGAGTGCCATGTCCACCTTGAACCTCATGGGGATCATGTCCCGCACGCTGTCGGACGACTACGCAGCCGAGCGGATCATGCCCTCGGACATGGCGTACAGCGCCGGGGGTTCGTTGGCCGACAAAGGTGCTGTCGCCACCATTGCGCTGCTTTCGATCATGCAGATCGTCGGCTTCGTCGCAATGGTCAAGGCACTGATGACCGTCAATCGCTACTACAACAACCAGCAGGCCCACCTCGGCTCGGCTGCGGGCTGGCTGCTGGGCGGCGTGCTGTGCTGGAACTTCAAATGGTTCTCGGATGTAGTCAACAACACGTTGGGGTTCAGCATCATCTCGATGTTCACCCCGTTCTCCTGATCTCAACTTTCTCTTTTTCAACCACCGGAGGTATCCATGAAAGCAACTATCCTGAAACTCGCCGACACCGCACGCTACAAGGCACTGATGGCCTATTCGTTCGTCGTCGCACTCCTGAGCGGCGCGCTGGCAACGCCTGCTCACGCCATCAGCAAAACCGATCTGACCCAGGACATTTCGGGCGGCAAGAAGTTCGATGACATTGCAGGCAACATTGACGATGCGGCACAAACCGGCGCGTCTCTGCTGATCCAGTTGGTGTCCATCGGCGGCTTCGTGGTCGTTGCGATCTCGCTCTACACGCTCTGGAAAGCATCCAAGGACGAGCGTGAAAAGCCGCTGTCGGCCATCGTCGGCCTGTTCATTGGCGGTGCAATGGCCGCTGTCGGCACCATCATGTGGATGATGCGCAATACCGTCACGGGCTAAAAGCAGCACGTTGGTGGTCTAAGGGGTTCGCCCCTTAGACCACAAGCCACCACACCAGCTCAAACCGGACGTAGCTATGGGAAGCATGGAACTGATACCGCCAACACGGCCCGAGGCCTTTCTACAGCGGTTCACAAATCTGCCGGTGCTGAGCGTCAAACGTAAGCAGTGGCGCATGGAGCAATCTGAACACGACCGCAATGAGGCGGATGCCGTGTTTCAGGAAGTGCGCAAGAAAGTGCTCGACCGCGATGGTCGGCGCTGCTGGTTTTGCGGTTTCACCAGCACGGCTCATCAAGAGGTGCATCACCTCGATGATGACCATACCAACAACCGCCCGGACAACCTTGTCACCATCTGCAATATCGACCACCTCTGCTTCCACCTGGGGTTGGCCGCGATGCGTGGCTCGATTTTCTTGGCTGTCGTCCCCGAACTTACCCAGGCCGAGATCACGAATCTGATGCGCATCTACCACTGCGCGATGGCCACAGGAAACGAGGATGTGCAGTCACGGCTCAAGGGTCTGCATGCGATCTTTGAAAGCCGCTCTGTGGACATTTTCAAGCGCGTCTTTGAAGCCGACTTCTCGAACGGCCACGAGATCGCAGTGGCCCTGTCCAAGCTGGATGACGCGGCATTTGCCATGCGCAACAAGACGCTTGATGGCCTTCGCGTGATCCCAACGGAATCGGCTTTCCGCAGCGGCCAGATCGCGGGCTACCTCACCCGCACCCACTCCCAGTATTTGGACATGAATCACTGGCCCGCGCTGCTGGACACCTTGCGCGGCCAGCACGCTTGACTGAGGTTTTATGCGCATTGGAGCCATTGTTTTTGACCCCAGCAGTGTTATCGGCGGAAGTGATCGGTCTGTTGTTTCTCTGACAGGCGGGTGGGCCTCCATCGGTGGCACCCCCGCACGCCGCATCCAGGGCATCGCGGACTTGCCGAACGATGTGATTTGGCTGACAAACCTGGGGTATTCGGCTTTCCTGGCTGCAAAGCTGAACATGCACGCCAATTTCCGCAACGAGGGTTGGCTGCGCACTGCATTCGAGCAGATCGCTACCGAGTTCGGCCTGGGCCGGAACACCGGCAAAGCCAAGGAAACCGCCGAGGTGCTGTCCCTGATCGCGCACCGGGTCGTGGCCTATTCCTGCAAGGAACTGAACATTCAGGTGCAAAGCCATGCGCGCCTGAACGACGACTACGCGACGGCAATGGGCCTAGATCGCTGCCGCATCCCGGAAATGCACTACTCGACGTTCGAGACGATTGCAGGGCACCCCAACGTGTCCGTGATCCAGAGCGTTAGCTTCGGGCGCGGCACGGCCAGCAGCATGACGCTGCGCTGTAACCGATTGGCCTACGCTCGTCGCATGCTCTCCAACAAGGTGCCACCCGACACGGGCTGGGAGCTTGTGAAGCAGAAGCTCACGGATGCCGACCTTGAGCGAATGGAAAAGCCATTCCTCGTGCGCTGCCGCATCACGAATGTGAAACCGATCATGGCCGAGGCCTTGTCCTGGGGTAGCGGCTCCAAGCTCATCCGCGAATGGCTCACCGATGTGGAGTGGCGCATCGTGCGCCAGTACGCGGACGTGGAGCTGCGTGCGGCCATGGTGTGCGAGCAGGGCTACGAGAGCCTGGACAGCTACGCCGCGATGCTGCCGCAGGGCACCGTGGACGAGCTTTCCTACAGCCTGGGTCTTGTCGCGGAACAGGTTTGGACAGCCCTGATGAACAAGCAGCCGCGTGCTGGCCGGATCACCGGCTACCCAGCGCGCGCCGCGTGGCTCAGGGCCATCGACCGGATGCAGATGTTCGACTACGCACAACGCATGCAGTCGCGCCGTGGCGTGACGCTGATCTCTTACGGCATGGGGAACGTGGTGGTGCGCGTTCCAGAGGGCGGTGCCAAGCACATCCTCGACATGGCCGTGGACGTTGGCCTGATGCCGCCCATGGCTGGGTTCATCGAAGCCAGGACAGGAGTTGCCGCATGAGCGAAAACGAGTCGGAAAAGAGTGGGCTGTTCCAGATCGAGGCGGTACTTCGCGCGCACGCCAGCGTGACGCAGTTGCTTGAACTGGACGGCATTTTGGTGAACCGGGAAATTGATGAGCCAACGCGCACCGCGCAGGCTCACGCCTTTATCGAGCAGTTTGTGGAAAGGGTAAGTCATGCTGGGAAAATTTGAATCGGTGCTCGTCTCCGTGCTTTCTTCGGTGAAGATGAGCGTGCAGGACTACTGCGACATTGAAACCGTGGACGAAGGCCGCAACATCGTTGCGGCGGATGGCAGCTTTGCATCCATCGTCAGGTTCCACGGCAGCAAGGGCATCCTTGGTGAAGGCCAGTTCAAGCGCCTTCTGGAACTGGTGACGGGCTCGTTGTCCATCTTCTTGGATCACCGGGGACACCAGTTGCAGGCCGTTTTCCGGCGCGATCTCGATGGCCGCGAGGCGCTGGTGCAGAACGCCGATCAGCAGCATGCGACGGCCAAACGCCTTTCGCTCGCCGTGCATGACCTGATTGATGAAACCGTGGATCGCTACGGCGACTACGTGTACGACGAGGAATGCTATCTCGTGTTTTGGTCGCGCCCCTCGCTGCTCGACCCGATTGAGGGCAAGATTTTTCAGGAGCAGGTCAACGACTTCCGCAGGACGAGCAACTGGCCTGCCACCCGCGACGCGCAGAACCTGCTGCGCCCGATCACGTTCTTGCGGGATCGGCACAACGCCTTTGTGACCAAGGTTGTCACCGACCTCTGCTCGCCCGAGTTCAACTGCTTTGCCGAGATTCTTGACGTGTCCGATGCGCTGCGCGCGGTGCGCGCGAGCGTCTATCCCGACTTGGTGGGGCCAGGGTGGACTCCGGCGATTCCTGGCACCCACATCCCGCTGCGGTGGAAGAACAATGACCGCAGCGAGGACTACAGCGAGTTCTTCTACCCCCGCATTGCCGAGCAAATCATGACGGCTTCGGCGGACATTGGCTCCATCAACAACCCGCAAATCCCCGACCCGACGACGATTCGTGTTGGCACGCGGGTGTACGCCCCCCTTTTCGTGAGCGCGCCGCCGCGCGAACCGAAGTTCTTCAATCACCTGTTCTCGGCGCTCAACCGCTCCGATACCCAGGAAAACGGACGCTCGCGCTCGATGCCGTTCACGCTGAGCGTGATGATCGAGGGCGATGGGCTGCAAGGAACTGGCTTCAAGCAGCTTTTTGCGAGCCTGCTGGGCTTCACCTCGGAAATCAACCGCAACATCAACCTTGCGATCAAGGACTTGGCCGAGCGCAAGCGCGACGGCGAGACGATTGTGAAGCTGCGGATTGCCGCGATGACCTGGGCCGACTACTCGCCCGAGGGCGTGCGCGAGCTGCGACTGCGCAAGTCCAAGGTGCTGCGCGCCGTGGAAGGGTGGGGCAAGTCGTCAGTGACCGAGCGCACAGGCTACGTGATGGATGCCTTCCAGTCGTGCTGTGTGGGCCTTTCACCAAAGCACTTCGCGCCTGCATGCCCAGCGCCGCTGCACGACGCCCTCGGCCTGCTGCCGCTGACGAGGCCTGCGTCCCCGTTCCAGCGTGGCTCCATCATCTTCCGCAGCCGTGACGGCAAGATTCTGAACTACCAGCGCTTTGCCTCCGAGCAAACGACCTGGATCACGCTGATCGCAGGCCGCCCTGGCTACGGCAAGTCCGTGCTCATGAACAGCAACAACTTCGAGTCCTGCCTGCTGCCGGGGATCACGCGACTGCCCTTCGTTGGGATCATCGACATTGGCATTTCGTCGTCTGGCTTCATTGATCTGGTACATGACTCGCTGCCAGAGAACATGCGCCATCAGGCGGTTTACAAGCGGCTCCAGAACAGCGAGCGGGACTGCATCAACCCCATGGACACGCCGCTGACCAAGCGCGATCCGCTGCCGCGTGGACGGGAATTCCTCAAGAACTTCCTGACCGCACTGGTGACTCCCCCGGAACGCGAAGGCAAGCCCTTCGAGGGCATGTCCACTTTCGTGGGCCGGATCATCGACCTTGCCTACATCAACAAGTCGGACAAGGTGGAAAAGGCGCAACCGAACCGCTACAAGCCTGGGCACAACAAGCTCATTGATGACGCCGTGACAACGCTGGGCCTGCGGATCATGCCCGCCACCCAGTATTGGGAGCTGGTGGACGCCTTTTTCAAGGCCGAGATGTACTACGAGGCCGAGGTGGCACAGCGCTATGCCGTCCCCACGCTGTCCGACCTCGCAGCCATCGCATCGAGCGAGGAAGTGAAGTCCGAGTACGGTGACACGAAAGCCGAGGGTGGCCGCGAGATCATCCCCACGTTCATCACCGGCGTGCGTGAAGCCGTTGGCGACTTCCCGATCTTCGCAAGCACAACGCGGTTCGACCTGGGCTCGTCCCGCGTTGTTTCGCTGGACTTGCAGGACGTGGCCGTGCTGGGCTCGCCTGCGGCCCAAAAGCAGACCTCGCTCATGTTCATGATCGCGCGCGAGAGCTTCATGAAGAAGGTGGCTTATTCCCGCGAAGACTTGCCTTTCTTCGACGCCATGGCCCGCCCGTACTTCACGAAGATGGTCAACGAGATCGTGGACGAGAACAAGGTGCTTTGCATGGACGAGTTCCACAAGACGGGCGGGCACCCGATCCTGCGGCAGCAGGTTCTCACCGATGGCCGCGAAGCGCGGAAGTGGAACATGGAGATCGTGCTGGCCTCCCAGCTCATGGAAGACTTCGGCGACCTGTGCAAGATTGCCACCACGAAGTTCATCATGGACTCGGGCACGGTGGAAACCCGCCGCTGGATGCGCGAGAACATCGGCCTGACCCCTGTGGAAGAACAGGGCCTCATGAACTTCGTTCACGGCCCGAACGCCGATGGGGCCACGTTCCTTGCCCAGTTCGAGACGAAAAGCTCGCCGTTCAGCCAGCTTTTCACGCTCACGCCTGGGCCGATGCGCCTGTGGGCGCTCTCGACCACGGCGGAAGACCGGAAGCTGCGCATGATGCTCTACGACGCGATGCCGCGCGATGCCGCACGCAGGCTGCTCGCCAAGCGCTTCCCCAGCGGCTCTTGCAAGAAGCTGGTGGAACGGCGCAAGCAAGAGCAGTTCGCGGATGTGGAATTCGTGGACGAGGCAATGGAGAGTTCTGTGATCGAGAAGATCGCCAAGGACTTGATTGAAGAATACTTCGAGCAGCCTGAACACGCGCTGAGCTAAAGCGCGCGAAAAGGGAAGGGAAGGCGCATGGCGCAGTACAAGGGTTCCTCACGGAAACACGAGGTCAGAGCATCCAGGCGCCGCAAGGACACACGCCTTGCGGGCCAGAAGTTCTCTGATTTCCTGTCGTCGCCGGACGGCAGCGTGATCTTCCTGATCGTGATCGTCGGGCTGGCCGTGGCCTTCTCCATCATCAAGCCGATCCCGTTTGCCGGTGAATTCGCGCTGCTGATCCTCTGGATTTTCTGGAGGTCGTATGGCGACGTTAAGCGCAGGGCCTTCGACTTCCCCTACCGGATGCCCGTGGAGTCGAAGCTGCGCGACGGCTCCACGCCCAAGGGCAAAGGCCTGGGCAACGGCATCACGATGCTGGGCAACGATCTGGAGACGCGCGAGCAAATCTACGCGGGCGACTCCGATCTGCGCACTCACCAGCTCGTGCTGGGCACCACGGGCTCGGGCAAGACCGAGTACCTGCTGGGCCTCGTGTTCAATGCCCTCGTGCAGAACACGGGGTTCATCTACACAGACGGCAAGGGCGACCCCGCCTTGCAGAAGAACATCTTCAAGCTGGCCCGCCGCGTGGGCCGCGAGGACGATCTGCTCATCATCAACTTCATCACCTCGGGCCGCGACTTCGTGGAGAAGCAGTACGACAAGGTGACGAACAACATGAACATGATGGGCAACACCTCGTCAGGCATGCTGATCGAGCTGATCGTCGCCCTCATGGACGATTCCGGCGGCGGCGGCGATATGTGGAAGGGCCGCGCCATATCTTTCGTGGCCGCGCTGACGCGCCCGCTGGTGTACCTGCGGGACAAGGGCTACATCAATCTGGCACCGGAAAGCTACCTCGACTACTTTGAACTCAACGCCATCGAGGAACTGGTGTGGGAGCACAAGGGCAAGTACGGCGAGATGTTCGACGTGGTGTGCGCACCGCTGCGCTCCTACCTGCTCACCCTTCCTGGCTACCAGAAGAACAAGATCAAGAAGCAGGAAACCAAGACGCTCGAACAGCATGGCTTCATCGTCATGCAGCTCACCCGCATCTTCAATGACCTGACATTCAACTACGGGCACATCTTCAAGACGAAGGTGGGCGATGTTGATTTCTATGACGTGGTGATTAACCGGCGCCTGCTGGTGGTACTGCTGCCCGCACTGGAGCGCGCGCCGGACTCCATGCGCATGCTCGGCAAGATGATCGTGGGCTCCATCAAGCAGATGATGGCCGGATGCCTGGGCAACCGCGTGGAGGGTCTGGTGCGAGAGATCATCGACTCGCGCCCGACGAACGCGGCGGTGCCGTTCTACACGATCTTGGACGAGTACGGCTACTACGCGGTGATCGGCTTCGCCGTGGCCCCTGCGCAGGCCCGTTCGCTGGGCTTCTCGGTCATCTTCGCGGCTCAGGATTTTTCCTCGCTCAAGAAGTCCTCTGCGGAGGAAGCCGACGCGACCTGGGAGAACACGAACATCCGCGCCATCGGGCGCATCACGTCCGGCCAAAAGTCCGAGACGTGGGAGCGCGTGCAAGGCGCGGCGGGCGAATCCGAGGAAGCGCGCATGGTGGGCTTTGAGCGCAAGTCGGGCGCGGTGAATGAGGTGTTCCGGCAGCAGGACAACATCACCATCGAACGGCGCAACCGTCTGGACTACGACGATCTCGCCATGCAGGAGAACGGCGAGTTCACGTTCCTGATCGGCAAGAAGGAGCGCGGCGGGCAAAGCGGTGGCGTGCGCGTTATCCGTGGCATGGGCTTCTACACGGGCGGCGGTGCCACCCCGAAGGAGATGCGGATCAACGACTTCCTGCCCATTCAAGCACCCGAGCCCGCCGATCTGCCGCAGAACCGCAAAGCGGTGAAGATGCTGCAAACCGCCGTGGGCGATGGGTCGTTGGGCGTCATGCTGATCCAGGCCATCGAGGCCGATCCGATCCTGACCTCGATGAAGCACCTTTTCGAGCACAACTACGCAACCGAGGGAACCACCCGGCTGAGCCGCCCCGACGCAGCGGCAGCGGTGATGCACTGGTTCCTCTCCCGCAAGGGCAACGAGCTGGTGGCTCCTGTGGGCACCAAGCCACCGCCCGTTGCCATCCCTGCGCAGGCTTCCGCCCAACAAGTGGTGGGCGAGCTGCCGGAAACCCCCGAAGTGCCTGACGAAGTACCCGAGGTGCCAGAGGACACGCCCGAGTTCCCGGAAGACGTTGCAGCGCCCGCCACGGGCGGCGAGGCAGGGGAGGGTGCCGACACCATGCGCAGCCGCCTTTTGGGCGTCTGCGCGGCCTTCAACAGCGATCCTGGCGCCTTCCCGACTGGCTCCAGCACTTCGGCAAGCACAGGAGCTGACGACGACGAGATCAGCCTGGGCGATTACCAGTCCACCAGCATCGTGCTCACCGCGAGCGAGCAGGACGCATTCAAGCGACGAGCGCTGCCGCTGCTGCGGCAGCACCTCATGCTTTCCGGCGTGCAAGACGCACCGGAAACCGAGGACGATTTCGACGCCGAGCTGTCGGTCGGCGACGAAGCGCTGCTCAAAGACATTGAGATGCTGGGCCGTGGGCAGCCCTTCGAGAGCCTGGACGCGAAGTGGGAAGCCGAAAAGCAGGTTTTCGAGACGCGCAAGGCCATCGTGAAGCAAACCACGTACATCGACCCGCCGATGCCCGAGAAGATGAACGTGGACGAGGCCTCGCAGCGGCTATCGAAGATCAACGCCTTCTGCGAAGGGCTCATCAAGAAAACCCTGAAAGAATGACACGCCCGGTTTTTTCTGTTCAAATACCGCAATCACACGTTTTTGAACAATCATCAACTTTGGCGTCAATATGAGCATTTGGGGGAAATCAAAAAGCGCTGCGAAGTTCGTTTTCGTCAAGATTCCAGCAGGCATCCTGGGCGTCAACACACTGCGCAGCAACCACCAGACGATCAAGGCGCTCTACGAGACGCTGAGCAACCCCGCCTGCCCGAAGTGTGCCGGTGGGGTGCTGACCATTCGGGGAGGCGTCCAGGCCAGCGACAGCGACAATCCGAACTTGAAGTACACATGGGCTTGCAACCGCTGTGACTTCATGATCCTGGGCAGCGCCGACAAGCGCTCGATCATCCCGACGCTGACCGCGATCCGCCAGGAGCAATCGCTTGCCCTGTTTGACGGCCTGGAGCCCGATGAGCGGCAGAAGTTCGTCAAGGCGCACACGCTGCACTCTCGCATCTTCTTCTCGGCATCCCTGGCGTTCTTCCTGGGCTTCTGCTGGATGCTGTTGCGCGGAGACGGCCTGCTGCTGTCGATCAACTGGATCGCCCTGGCCCTGTGCATGTTCGTCTTCGGGCTCAAAAAAAGCTACAGGGCATGGCAAGTAGAGAACGGGGTTCTCTACGTCCAAGGTGCTTTCAAGTCGTGGTTCAACAATGAAAAGTGGTTCCGCTAAGACGCTGGCTGCGCTCCTGTTCGCCGCAGTGCTCGCTCCCGTTTGCACGCACGCCCAGGCCATTGCCATCAACCCGGCCGATCCGCTGCACCGGGTCGGCCCAGCAGATATTCCATGCGTGATCCAGGCCGCGATGCGCCATGGCGTTCCGGCCAACGTCCTGCTGGCCCTCGCCAGCGTGGAAGGCGGGAAGAACGGCCAGCTCGTGCGCAACACGAACGGCACCTATGACGTAGGCCACTTCCAGATCAACACCATGCACTTCGCCGAGAACGGCGTGTTCCAGCACATCCGCAAGGACGATGCGGCATGGCGCGGCTGCTACAACGCCGAGCTGGCCGCATGGTTTCTGCGGCAGCGCCTGGATGCCCCAGGCGGCGGGGACTACTGGACGCGCGTGGCGACCTATCACTCGGCCACGCCGAAATTCAACGCGATCTATCGCGGCAAGCTGATCCCGCTGGCCGCGCGCTGGGGACGTTGGCTGCAAGCCAACTACAAAACTTCGATTTCCTACCACTGACCTTAAAGGAGCTGACCGTGAGCCGTATCAACAATGAGTTTCGCCTGTCGGGCCGCATGGGCGGCCCCGTGGATAAATCTTTCAATCCCAACAATGGCAATCCCATTGGCCGCGTCTCGCTCGCGGTGGACAACAGCTATACCAACCGGGAAAGCGGCGAGATCGTTGAACGCACGGTCTGGTGCGACCTGACGTTCTACAACGCCAGCCACATCGAGCGCCTGGAGAAGTTCGGCGGCAAGGGCCGCGAGATCCACGTCATGGGCACCATCGGCAAAGACGTGTGGGACTCCAAGACCCGCAAGCAGGAGGACGGCGTGACGCCCGCCAAGGACTCTCGCATGACGCTGCTCGTGAACGGCCTGCTGCTGGGCCGCGAGCCCTCGGGCCAAGGCCAGCAAGGTGAGCAAGCCTCCGGCGCGGCCTCGGGCGGCGGTTTCTACGACATGGACGACGACATTCCTCTGTGACGGACACTTTCAACTGACCGGGCAAAGCCCGAGGATCACAAGGGGCACGCTGGTGCCCCTTTTTTTTGCACGCAAAGGGGTAGAGATGGGTATCACAGAGAAAAGGGCTTCTGGAGGCGCTACAGCGCGTCTGGCGACGTTTCTGGTGGCAGGCTGGAGCGGTTTTTTCGTCATGTCGGTCGAGCTGCTGAGCAGCCGCATCCTGGCACCGTACTTCGGCTCCAGCATCTTCGTGTGGGGAGGCATCCTCACAGTGTTCATGACGTTCTTATCGGCGGGCTATCTGCTGGGCGGCATGCTGTCCACCCAGCGGCCTCGCCTGTGGAAGCTGGCATGTCTGCTGGCCGCTGAGGCACTGCTGACGTTGCCGGTGATCGGCGCCGAGCCACTGCTGGAACAACTCTCCCTGGCCGTGCCCGATCCGCGCTACGGCTCGCTGCTGGGCAGCTTGATGCTGTTCGCCATACCGACCACGCTCACCGGCATGATCTCGCCGTATGCGATCCGCCTGCTGGTACGCGGAATCGGCAGCAGTGGCCGCGAGGCTGGGCTGGTTTACTTCGTATCCACGCTTGGATCAGCCGCAGGCACCATTGCCACCGGGTTCTATCTCGTCCTGATCTTGGACATTTACAAGATCGTCACCTCGCTGACGATTATTTCACTGCTGATCGCCATCGCAGCCGCATCAGTCTCCTATCAGCTCAAGGCCCAAGAAAATGAATAAGGCTCTCACTGCATTCGCACTGGCATTCCTGACGGTCACCGTCCAGGCGCAAACCTTTGGCGCGACAAATCCGATATGGAAACAACGATCCATGTACCGCAACATCATCGTTCTGGAAGGCAACGGCCATCGCTGCCTGACATTCGGTGCGCGAAGCGACCGGCAAAGCTGCATTGAAATGTCCAACCCAAACAAGCTCGTTTTCGGCTACACACAAAGAATCTTCGATGCTCTCCAGCATATCCCGAGAATGAATCGCATACTGATTATTGGGATAGGCGGTGGATCGCTTCCGATGGCGATTCGCACCACTTACCCCGACGCGCATATTGATGCGGTCGAGCTGGATCAAGAGGTGGTCAATGTCGCGCTCAGATATTTCCAATTCAAGCCTGATGAAAAACTGGCCGTCTTCGCAGAAGACGGACGTGTTTTTATCAGGAAAATGATACGTCAAAATATACGATACGACGCGATTATCCTAGACGCTTTCGATAAAGACTATATACCAGAGCACATGACTTCGGCAGAATTTCTCGGACAAGTCAAAAAATCCCTACAGCAAGACGGCGTTATCCTAGCAAACACATTCAAAACAACGAATTTTGCAAAGTACGAAGAAGCCACATATCAATATGTTTTTGGGGCGATATATGAATCAAACATCCCAAGCGGAAACAGGATCATTATTGCTGGACAGCAAGCCAGGGCGCTCGCGTCCAAGTTGCCGGACTCGCATCAGATTCCACCCTCTGATGCCCCTGTGATGACCGACAAATTCTCTCCGGCGAACGCTCTACTTATCCACTGACTCTGTGGATTGTCCTGTGCATAAGGCTGTGCATAAGTTGTGCATAAAACAGACCAAAAACGGGTCGATGGCGCCACAGACCGATGATGTAGAATCCTGACGTAAGTTGTTGATTTTATTGAGTTTGTGGATAACTTGGCCGATGAAGTAGAATCCAAAGACCGATGAAGTAGCATCCGAAAAGATGACCGATGAAGTAGAATCCGGCCTTATAAATCAACAACTTACAACGCACTCCGCAGACCCCCCAAGTAGTATCCAAGTAGTTAGAGAAAACAAGTAGAGCGCAGCGACGAAGCCACCGGCTGGGCCAGTTCAAGCGGCAGAGGCGGCAAAGCCGCTCTACTCGTTTCTACGAAACAGGTCATCAAAAACCAACAGCCAGCAGCTCGATGGCGAGGTTTTGTATGTGATGCCTGTGCTATAGTATTTTTTCTTTTTGAAAGGGTATTCCATGATCTCTGATGAGCAGTTGAGCACCATGTCCCTCGCAGACCTTCGAGCGCTGCAAGACAAGCTCGGCAAGCGCATCCTGGCCCTTGCCAGCGAGGAAAAGCAGGAAGCCATCAAAAAGGTGCGCGGGCTTATCGAGGCCTATGGGATCGACACGAAGGCCATATTCGGGCGCGCAGCACACAAGGGAAGCGCTGATGCCTCGGTGGCGAAGCGTGCGGTCGAGCCCAAGTTCCGTGATCCTGAAACCGGGAAAACTTGGACGGGACGGGGGATGACGCCGAAGTGGCTGGTGGGCAAGAACCGTGATGATTTCAGGATAACTGCCGAAGCTGCCTGAATCGACGGTGCAAATAAAAAAGCGCAGTATGAACTGCGCTTTTTTATTTGTGCTTCCACTTCATCGGGAAATGACCCGTGGAATATGAGTGCTGGAGGGCCGAAGCTCAAGGTATTCTGACGTGGCCTGGATATTTGCGTTGTAATGCTCCAGAACGAGTTTTAATTGAGCGGAGAACTTGGCGCGGAAATTCTTGATGCCAATAGGATCGTCGCTATACTCGCTTCCGAATTGAAATTTCAGTTGACGCCATGTGATTTTTATTGGTTTACTCAGGACATTCATCTTGTATGTCAGCCAGATATAAATGTCGATGGCTACCGAAGACCGGAGTGAGTGAACCACATTGAGGTCAATAGGGAATGAGTGCTGCACGCACTGGCTGAAAAAGGATTCAGAAAGGTCGATAAATCCTTGCCATTGGTAGTTGTTGATTCCGCCCGTGCTCGAATGCGGTGTCCAGATCAGCGAGCCTTGCGACGCGACCTCGACGTTTTTGAAGTTGAACTTGTTTTCCCCGTTTTCACGCCAGCGGATTGCGGCGGTGAAAAGCTGAATGGCGCTGTTTTTAACCAGGGAAACTTGGCCGCGCTTGCCCATGCCATCGGGATTCAAGCCGAGGCGCCGGATGAAGTCGGCTTGGTTCTCGCCGAGCATGATCCGGCGCTCGCCGGAGCGCTTGGCCAGCGTGCAGATGTGCGCGAGCAGCAACCGAGGGTAGCGTCCGTAGGGGATGCCAATGTCCGGGTCGTTCATCACGCTGAGCGTGACGAGTGCGTCGGAGCGCTTGTAGATGCCCGTCTTCACGGCCCGGTGGGGCAGGGCCGCGAAGATCATGGCGGATGTGACGAAGCCCAGTTCTTGCTGGAGCGCAGGATCAGGCTTGGTGAGTGCGGAGGCTGCTTGCTTTTCCAGGCACTGGCCCATGTTGTCCACGTCCACGGTGTCCAAGTCCAACTCCTGCTGGACGAACTGCGGCGTGCGCGGTGGCAACGTGATGACTTCGGCGGGAACGGGCGGCGACGGGGGAGCTTCGGAACGAGGTGCGGTGGCGGAACTTGCAGCAGGGGTTGGCTGTGCCTGGAGCGGCCCTTGCGGAGCTGGGGCGCCGTGGGGATAGCTTCGGCGGTAGGCCTCTTTGGCGGCGTCGATGCTGCCGCCGCCATAGCTGACGAAGCGCTCCACCCACGTCTGTTCATGCCCTGACGCATAGACTGTTGGTGCCGGTGTCCCCATGAAGCCGAACCTTTCCTATTGACATGCAAGCGGCGCTATAGTAGCACAGGCGCGTCATAAAGATGTAAAAAAGTTGAAAAAACGGTCATTGCAAAAATTGAAATTTCACTTAAATAACCGTAACGACGTTTTTATGATCGTTTGAGATATGTTGTCGTAAAAATCCAATCTTTTGTTGACAGTATAGTTTCGGGGCGGCTATATTGCAGCCACTTTCACTACCCTTTCCTCGTTTTGATTGGAGAACCGCATGAGCACGACGTTTGACCCCGCCATCGCCAAGGATGCTTTGAAGCAACAGCAAGCGCCCGCGCAGCGCGAGCGCCGTGTGTACGACGAGCGCGTGTTCATGGAGGTGGAGCGGTTCCAACTCTCGCGCACTGGTGGCGACGAATGGGCCATCGGTCGTTCGATCACGAATCCCGAGGAAAAGGTGATGGTGCGGCTGAGCACCATCGAGGAACGCATGTCCGATCTGCCGCAGGCGAACGAGGCCAAGCTGCGGCAGTCCTATGAAGGCGAGAACCGCCGCGAAACCCTGGCCGAGAAGGCGCAGGGCAAGATCAAGCTGATCGCGTTCGATGGTGCCCGCCCGCTGGGTGTCAGCGAGGACGGCATGAAGCAGTACCGTGCGCACTGGCCACAAACCATGGCCGCGAAGCCCGAGGCCGAGGTGACTGCGGGCGTGGGCAGCATCGTGCTGTACCAGCCCAAGGAAGGCTCCGGCAACAAGGCCGATGCCTACGTGGAGTTCCTGCGCACTGCCACTCTGGCCGATGGCTCGAATGTGCAGCAGGCCATGGAGTCGGCCCTGGAAATCAAGGACGACAATGGGCATGCGCGCGATGCCCATGCGGTGATGCGCGTGTTCTACAACGGCGAGGAAGTCGCTACGGCCCGCGTGTTCCCCGCGCGCGAGCAAGCGAAGGTCACTGACCCGATGTACGGCGACGAGAAGACCATCATGCAGCCGGTGGATGCCGCAAGCAGCTTCCAGGCGTTGCGTGAAGGCAAGGCCACGGGCATCCAGTCGATGGACGCCAACAACGATCTGGCGCGTGCCGTGGTCGCAGGCCTGATGGGCGACGATGAACCGCCGAAGTCCAACGTCATGAAGCCGGAGCAGGTCGAGAACTTCTTCCACGGCGCCAAGGGCGGCGATCTGAACGTGGAGATCGTCGGCGTCGAGCGCATCAAGTTCGGCATGGACAGCGCCAAGACCTACCTGAAAGACCGCGAAAACCGGAAGTTCGCGGACTATCTGGTGAAGACCGAGGCCGAGGGCGGCAAGACCATGACCGAGCGCGGCTACGGCAATACGGTGGTGGCTTTCCAGCGCTATCCGAACGGCCAGCCGTATGCCGTGTACGCCTCTCCGCAGGAGAACCTGCCCCGCGTCAGTCCGTTGGCCCAGTTCGACTCGCAGATGCCCCTGACCTCGATCCTGCCGGAAGACCCGAAGGCGCCGAAGCAGGAAAAATCGAGCGATAACGAAATGAGCATGTAAAGACCGATGCACCACAAAGAAGCCACCACGGCGCCATATAGGTGCCGTGGTGGCTTTCTCTTTGTGTCGTATGTGCGTCGTATGAGTGCCATCAAGGCGCGATGGTGAGGCTGGTATGGCAACAACAAAATGGTTTGATCTTGCTTCCCACGGCTTTCTTGTGGGTGCCGAGCGGCTGGGCGATGGTGTGCCGCGCATCTTGCTGCTGGACGTGGATGACAAGGCCGACGCTGACAAGCTGCTTGGTGCGGGTTTTGTTCGCATGCGCGGTTCGCCCGCCTACGAGCGGGGCCTGTACTACCTTGACCGCGAAGATCAGCGCATCAAAGGCGCTGAGCTGGCCGCAGCGCTGGGGTTGCCGAACTGCCCAATGGTGGTCAAGGAGCGCGACGAGATCGCGCGTGAATTCCGTGCCGCCTTCAAGGAGAAGATCGGCAAGAACCTGTGGACGGCCTTGCAGCAGTCGCGCAAGCTGGGGCGCAACAAGGATGGGAACCCGGTGTTCGAGTCGCCTACAGGGCGGCTGATCCAGCAGTCCGCAGAGGATGGCTCCATTGAGGTCGTAGCGGCCAACTCGAAGGCTGGCCGCTCCCTTGGTGCCGGATCGTTCCTGTACGCCGATGATGCGCAGTCGCTGGCTGATTGCGCGGACGGCTTTTTCGGCGAAATCCGCGCGGGAACACGCATGGACTGGTCTGATCTGGAGCGCGCCACGCGCGCCGCGTTCGACCGGCATCTCGTCAACGGCGAGGTGTCCGACATGCAGCTCAGGGCCTTTCAGGAGGCCGTCGAAGCTGCCGGGTATCGGGCGTTCAACGGTCGCTTGTCCACCAAGATCAATCGGCAGGCCCTCACGGTGGCAGAGGACTACTACAACGGCCTGCCCGTGGCGCGCATGCGCACAGCCGAGTCGATCGCACTCCAGCAGTATTCAACGCCGCTGCCGATGGGCGTTGTGGCCCAGCGGCTGCTGGTCGGCAACGACGAGTTCCGTGGTAAGACCATCATGGAGCCCACGGCAGGCAACGGCGGGCTGCTCACCTTGGTGGGAAAGCAGGCCCGTGTCTTCGCCATCGAACTGGACAGCAAGCGCGCGAATGTGTTGAAGGCGAACGACTGCGAGAAAGTGGTGGTGGGCGATGCCCTGGAGCTGAGCTACCGGCGATCCCTGGATCAGCCCGAAGGGTTCGACTACACGATCACGAACCCGCCCTTTGGCGCTATGGATCGTGATCGGCCTTTCGACAAGCTGCCGCGCGTGCGGCGGGCCGACTACTACATCGCCCTCAAGACCCTGGAGGCGCGCAAGTCGGAGGGCCGCTCCGTGCTGATCCTCGGCGCCGACGAGCAGCGCAACCCCGGTGAGATTCGGGGCGGCTCCAAGTCCTTCATGGAGTATGTGTACGACCACTACAACGTCTTGGGTGCGGTCGAGCTGGATGGGCGCATGTACGCGAAGCAGGGTGCCGGGGCCAACGTGCGCATGTTCGTGGTGGGCGAAAAACGCGAGGTGCCGGTCACGGCGGACGTTCCAGAGCGCCTGCCGGTGCTGCGCACCTATGCCGAGGCCTGGGACTGGGCAGAGGCCATCGTGCAGAAATACCCGGTGGCCGTGGTCGAGGCCGTTGCCCAGGCCGAGGCCTCGGGCGATCAGCTTGAGCCTGAACCTGTCGAGCCGGTGCCTGCCGCTGCGGTGGCCGATGCCACGGCCACGGGCCAGCCCGTGAAGGTGGCAAGGCCAGCACCCGAGCGCAAGGTGAACGAGTATCAGGCTCCCTACCAGTCGGCGTCCAAGGTGGCGCCGCCGACAGGGATGGTGCCGATCAACCTTGCAGGCGCGACATACGCGGCCCTGGCCGATCTGGAAACAAAGGTCGGCCCGATAGACGACTACGTTGCGCAGAAGCTCCAGTACCGCACTGACGAACTGGGCAGCTTCTTCTCCCCCGAGCAGGTAGATGCCCTGGGCCTTGCGATCTCGAAGATGGACGCTGGCCGTGCCTTCACGAACAGCGATTTCACGGGTTTCGGCAAAGGCCGCTTCTGCGCGGCCATGCTGCGCTACGCGAAGCTGGAGGGCAAGGTGCCGGTGTTCCTGACGCTCAAGCCCGAGCTGTTCACCGACATTTTCCGTGACCTCAAGGACATAGACAGCGATCACCTGTTCACGCAGCCGTTCATCTTCAATGAAGCCGTGAGCGTGATGCAGTTCGGTTCTGGCTCCGATGTACTGCACCCAGCCACGTCATCGGGTGCGCGCAAGGCTGCTCTCGATGCGGGGGTGCTGCCGGAGGGAACCGATCTGGTGCTTGCCACCTATTCGCAGTTCCAGCGCAGGCCGGAGATCAACCGCAAGGCAGGGTTCCTGGCCGAGATCGCGCGCCAGGGAACCGCGTTCGTGGTGGATGAGGCGCACGTCGCCGCAGGCGAGTCCAACATCAGCACGTCCATCGGCGCAGCCTTGTCCGAGACGGATGGCGTGGTCTATGCGTCCGCGACTCCCTTCAAGGGGGTGGCGAACTTCCACATCTACGGGCGCATGTTCCCGAAGTCGGTCGATCTGGCGAGCCTGCCGGACACGCTGAAAGCGGGCGGCGAGGCCTTGATGGAGGCGATCAGCTCCAACATGGCCCGCGATGGCGTGTTCATTCGCCGCGAGCTGGACTTGTCCAAGCTGGAATTCGCTTCGCGCGAGCCGTCGATTGACCGCACGCGGTTCAACCGCGAGGTCAGCGACAAGGTGGCTCAAATCCTGAGCCGCATGTCCTATCTGTCGGGCGACGTGAGCCGCGAGGTGAACGCGCTCAACAAGGACTTCAAAAAGCAGCTTGAGGAAATTCCCGAGAAGGAGCGCCAGGGCATGCGCATGCAGGCCACGAGCATGAATTTCGGCTCGCGGCTCTACAACATCAACCGGCAGTTCCTGCTATCGCTGGTGGTCGATGAGGCCGCTGACGCTGCGGTGGAAGCCTTGCAGCAGGGCCGCAAGCCGGTCATTGCCGTGGAGAACACGGGCGAGAGCCTGCTGCGCGAGGTGATCGCGCGCCGTGCCGGTGTCGCCGAGCTGCTCGATGAAATGGAACAGATCAAGGCCGATCCTGGCGACGACAAAGCCGCTGCACAGGAGCGCCTGGATTCCATCAAGCAGCAAGTCGATGCGCAGATGGCTTCCGTGAAGCTGGAGAAGCCACCACAGTTCCGCGACTTGCTGGAGGTGATGCTGGATCGAATCGGCGTCATCAAGGTGATGGAGCGCTACGGACAATACGCCACGCACCGACCCTCCAGCGAGCAGTACGAGGAAGAAGAAGAAGCCCTTCGGGAACTGATCCGCGAACTGCCCGACATGCCGCTGAGCGCCCTGGACGTGGTGAACCAGCGGCTGCGCGAACATGGCTACGAGCCGACCGAGGTGTCGGGGCGCACCATGTCGCTGCACAAGGAGCTGGACGGCGGGCGGTGGGTGCCGGAGGAACACAAGAAGGCCAACGCCGTGGCGAACGTGGCCGGGTATCAGAACGGCACCTACGACTGCATCACGATCACGCGCGCAGGTTCCACGGGCATCTCCCTGCATGCGACGAACCGCTTTGCTGACTCCGATATTCGGCAGCGCGAATTCATCGTCGCGCAAAAGGCGGCGAACATCGCCGAGTTCCTGCAATGGATGGGACGGGTCAACCGGCGCGATCAGGTGTGCCACCCGATCATGCGCACGCTGGAGACGTGCCTGCCTGCCGAGTCGCGCCTGACCATGATGCACAACGCCAAGTTGCGCAGGCTGTCTGCCAACACGACCAGCAACCGCGACAACGCGAACATCGAGGGGGAAGACCTCGATCTGCTCAATGACCTGGGCGATCAGATCGCGCTGGAATGGCTGGTTGAGAACCCGAGCGTGGCCCGCGATCTCGATATTGATCTGCCCACGGACGAGGATGCGCTGGACAGGCGCAGCCAGGACTGCCCGTACATCAACAAGCTGATGGGCAGGCTGGTGATGGTTCCTGTAGCCAAGCAAGAAGAAATCCTTGGCACCCTTTCGCAGCGTTTTGCGGACAAGGTGGAGGAACTGGAGCAGCGCGGCATCAACCCGTTCAAGGTGGAGGTGTACGAGTGGAATGCCCGTGTTGCTTCCGAGGAAGAACTGGTGAGCCCGACCCTGAAAATCACGTCCTCCACGTTCGATGAGCCCGTGAAGATCGTGAACCTGCACTATCAGGAAGAAGTCGTTCCGATCCGTGAGGCCAAGCTGCTCGAAATGATCCGGGCGGGCAATACCGACTACCTCCAGGGCTTCGGCGAGGGCGATGATGGCGTGGCGAACCGCTTGAAGTTCCGGGAGGCATTGGGCGTGGCGGCAGAGGCCTTCATCCACAAGCAGCTCCCGGACGATCTGCGCGAGGCGGTGGAAGGGCGGACGGTTGCCTTGGATGACGCGCTCAAGAACGAGAAGGCCAGTAGCGCGAAGCGGGCCGACACGCGCATGCGCTACCTGCTGCGCGGCTGGCAGCAGATGCTCCCAGGTACGCTGGTGGAGTTTGATGACCAGATCAAGGGCACGCTCAAAGGCTACGTGACGGATGTGTCCCTGCCCAGGACGGCAGATCAATTGACCAGCCTGGGCGAATACCGGATGCGCGTCGTGTTCCCCGGCGAGAGTCGGCCCAAGACGATCTCACTGGCAACCTTGTTCAACCAAGACAAGTTCCTGAGCGAGAACTTGTCGATGCGCATCCAACCCGACAAGCCTGACCACGGTATCCAGAGCTGGGTCAAGCGCGAGTTCGACAAGATCATGTCGGGCTACAACGATGCGCCGGATGGCATGGTTACGCGCTCGGCGACCGTGCTCAGCGGCAACATCTTCCGCAGCGTCGAGCTGGCGAGCAACAACGGCCTGGGCCACCCGATCCTCTACACCGACGAGCATGGAAACCGGCAGCGCGCGGTGCTGGTGAAATCGCACATTTCGGCGGACAAGATCAAGTCGATGCCCATGGGCATGGATGCCGACGACGTGATGCAGTACATCCACGCCGTGGACGCCAAGCACGAGGCGCGGCCCGACAAGGGCTACAAGCCGTGCGCGGAGCTGCTGATCTACAACAACGCGGTGATGGACGGGCCGGAAGACGGCGGCATCTCGATTGCGCGCCGCTCGCCTGGGCAGTTCACGATGCGCCTGCCTGGAACCAAGTCGGCGGCTGGCCGGTTGATGACAGACGCGCGGATTTTCGACGTTGGGGCCAAGACCTCGCCAGACAGCCTGCGGCTCACCCTGGCGGGCAACCGCAAGACCATGAGCTGCACTTTCGACGAGGGCAAGCTGCCCGAACTGCTGAAACGATTGTCGAGCGGCAGCCATGTGGGGCGGTTCTATGTCAGCGGGCTCGATCTGGAGATCGTCAAGCAGTTGCAGCAGCAGAACCGGATCGAGGCGCAACACACGGCGTCGCGTGATGCAGTCGCTGTGGCTTCCATGGGATGAAATTGATGGCGCAATAGGGAAAGTGGTGTCAAAATATCGAAACGACGTTTTTTTGACAACTTCGACAATGGCAAGTTGATTTAAGGTGATTTATGGCGGAAGTTGGCGGCGCGACGGCGCCTGTTGACCTCAGTGGTTACGCAATCATGTCCAGCTTCGCGCGCTCTACGCAGAGCGCGCGAATGCTGGCGTTTCTGCTTCGCATTGATGGCGTGGACGGGTGGGCTGTCGATTTCAAGGAAGACGAGGCCCCGAATGCGCTGGAGATCAAGGCGTTCGTGACCCAGTTGCAGTCCTTCCTGAATGCGGGTGGCATGAGCAGCCTTCATGCCGCGCCGCGTGAATTTCTCGAACTGCTCGGCGGCATGCGGTCGAGCCGATGCCTGTACCTGCTCAAGCGGGCGAGTGAGCAGAACGAGGAACTGGGCAATCAACTTGAAAAGCTGCTTGGCGAAGCAACGACAGATGATCGGTTGGTTTTGGTTGTGCGGCGACGGCTTGAGGCTTTCACAAAGGCCCAACTGATCGGCGAAATTTTTTCTAGTTCTCGGCTTGAGCGTATCAAGTCAATCATGGGGGTCGAAAATGGCAAGCGCTGATGCGATGAATGTTCCGATGGCTGTTTCCCGTCAAAGCTGGGTGGGCGGCGTCAAAGAGTTTTTCGGGGATAAGCGGTTCATCGCTGGCACCGTCCTGGGCCTGTCCCTGTTGGCGGGCGGCTATGCGCTGTCGGCGGGCGGCACGGGCGGCGGTGGATCGTCCAGCGATCCGTCCAGCACGTTGCTGTCCGATCAGGAGTCGGCGATCACGGCGCAGATGCGCCAGGACGCCGAGGACTGCGCGAAGGGCGACAAGGAGGGTACGGTCGGTCACGCCATCAATATGTCGCTCAAGGCGCATCTGGAGCTGGCCTCGGCGTCGCCGAACGTGGAGCAGCTTTTCGATGTGAATGCGGACTGCTTCGCGGGCCTCAGCTCGTTGATTGACCTTTCCTTTGCGATCCCGTCGCTCGCAACGATCATTTCCGCCGCGCAGAACGCGGTGTTGCAGTACGCGAAGAAGAAAATTTGCTCTGCCGTGGCGAAGGTGACGGGCATGGTGACAGGCCCGATCAATCAGGCCATCGGTCAGGCGAACCAGTACATCGGCGCGCTCAACGGCCTGAGCGCGAACCTGAACAACGGCGGCGGCCTGACGATGCTCGATCCGAACCTCGGCTCGAACTACAACATCGGCTCGTCCGGCACGTACACGACCGGCCAGCCCTTCGCCAACAACCCGCAGACCCCGGTGGGTGACTCCACGGGTGGCGGCGATCAGGGCTCGGGGAGCTACACCCAGGTGCAGCAGTTGACGCAGCAGCTCGGTCAGGTGCAGGCCTCCCTTGGCCCTGCTCAGGACGCGCTGGGGCAGGCTCAGCAGGCCTACAACTACTGCCAGCAGGTCGGTGAAGGTTCGTGCTCGTCGCAGGCTACGGCGCTGCAAGCGGCGCAGCAGAACGTGAACAACATCCAGAACCAGATCACGTCGCTGCAAAACCAGATCAATGCCCTGCTGGGCAGCGGCGGCGCGAAGTCGGCGCAGGCCTCGTCGTCTGGTTCGTCTGCGGTGTTCGGTGGCACCACCACTCAGACGCAGCAGAACCAGACCTTGACGCAGAAGCTCAGCAACCTGTTCCAGTGAGGCTGAGGCATGAAAAAGGCTGCAATCAGAAAGGCGAGGGTGGTGGCTCTCGTCGCCCTTGTCGGCCTCTCTGCCGAGGCTCATGCGGGCTGGGCCACGGTGCTTGCATGGTTCCAGACCATGCAGCGCGAGGTGAGCGCGCTGGCGATCCAGGTGAAGCAGAACGCAGTTGCTGCCAACCAGATCAGTGATGCGGAAGTCAACACGCGCAAGCAGCTTGCGGTGGCAATGGGCGCGCTGATGACCTCTGAGCGCGTGCGGGAAGTGGTGCAGAACTACGACCCGACGCTCGGCCAGCCGATGCTGCTCAAGTGCGATGCGCAGTTTGACCGCAGGGTGCAGGTGGAGGTCTTCAATCAGGCGTCCAAGAACACGCGCGAGTTTGTCTCCAACTTCGCCATCGCCTCGACGGACTCGCGGGCGGTGGCGGATCGGGACGTGCTGGCACAGCACAGGGAGCTTTTTTGCTCCGTGTCCGAGGCCAAGCAGGGATTGTGCGAGGTGAAACCAAACGGCATGCAGGCGTGGGATGCCTCGTACTCAGGGCCGTTCGGCGAGCAGACCATGACGCCCGATGTGGAACTGGCGGCATTCAACTACATCACGAACGTGGTGGATACCAGAGCGCCCAGTGGGATCAACTGCAAATCCGAGGCGTGCGCCTCTGCCCGGTTGCAGAACATGCGGGACACGGCCATCGGTTCGATGGTTGCTGAAAGCCTTGTCGGGCAAGTGAGCATGCGCCGCTCGACAGTCTTGGAGTAGGGATATGCGAAAACGAGATCGACATGCCGTGAAACGGCATCTGGTGCAAACGGCCTTGGCAACGATGCTCGGCAGCAAGCGGGCCATCGTCGTCACGGCGGTGGCGGGCAGCTTGCTCGTGTCGGGCGTGGCCTATGGTGCGCTGTACGGTGGCGGGCCTGCCGAGGCCTGGACTATCGGCATGATCTCGGCGCTGACAAGCGCCGTGGTGGCCCAGCTTGCGGCCTTCCAAGCCCTGTTCATGGCGCAAAGCCAACTGCGCTTCGAGCAGTTGATCTCTGCGGTGGCGGTGGCCACGAAGCAGGAGGGTGTGTCGGCCAATCAGGTGGTTGACGCCACGCGCAATGCGGGACAGACGTTGGTGAACGCTGTGCGTGCGCAGCGCATCAACGATGCCACCGTCAGGGCCTACCTCGACTATTCGCCCACGACAGGGCAAGGCTATGACGCCTGCGGCACCATCGTGCGCAATCGGACGCTGGACAAGGCATTCGATGATGCGCCCGGATCGGCGCGCAGGTTGGTGAGCCAACTCGACGCGGCGCCGGGAACGATGGTGCAGTCGCGGGTGTCGGCGATGGCGAACCGACTGGACATGCACCGCAGCAAGTTCTGCACGCCATCGGAGGCATCGGCAGGCCTTTGCACGCTCGGGACGGTTCCTGGCGGCGACACGAACGCGGGCCTCCTGTTCACGGGGGTGAGCGCCGACAGCGACGAAGCGTTGGCACGCAAGGCATTCATCCAGAACGTGGTGGGCGATCCCGACGAAAAGATCAGCAGTGATGCAGGGAAATCTCCTGCCGGACAGGCCTACCTGTTCGAGAAGAACCGCAAGGACTCGCTGTTGTCGATTCCCGCGTATTCCCTGGCGATGATCGACGCGAACAACACGCGCACCGATGAGTTCCAGGGCAAGTCGCCGAACGAGATGATGAAGCTGCGCGTGAACCAGTATTTCGGCGGCAAGGAAGCGCAGCAGTGGTCATCGTCCATGGCCGCGCAAACGACGCGCGGCCTGATCGTTGAGGCTACCAAGATGGCTGGCCTGGAGGTCTGGATGCGTCACAAGCAATACGAGCAGGGCCAGCGCCTGGAGGCGAATCTGGCGGCACTGGTGCTCAGCAGCACGGACGAGATGCAGGCGGATGTGGATCGCAAGCATCAGGCCGTCCTGAAACAGACCGCCGCCCAGGCGGTGAAGCCATAAGGGTCACGGTATGCGTAAGAGAACAAGCTCCCCGGCGAAAACCGGCACCATGTCGCGCGCCCAACGCCGCCTGCTCGTGGGCGTGACGGGCCTGACGGTCGCCGTGACAGCCTATGCGTACTGCCCGCCGCAGTATCAGGAGGCATGGGTGTATCCGGCCTTCGCGTGGTCGGCAACGACGATCACTGGCACGATCACGGCGCTGGACGCCGCGCTGTCGGCCCAGCTCTGGTTTCAGAGCGAGCGCCTGATTAGCGCGGTCGCCATCTTGACCAAGCAAAAGGCGGTATCGGCCAACCAGATTTCCGATGGCCTGCGCAACACGAACCAGAACATCGCGGTGAGCCTCAACGCGCTGTCCCAGGCCGAGCGCGTGAAGAAGGCCCGCTTCGAGTACGGCGGCGACTTCGGGCAGGGCTACTCGCCGTGCTATGTGTTCCAGGGCCGTCTCGGCATTTCGCGTGCCGAGTCCGATTTGAACGGCATGGCGGCGGCTGCGGTGCGCACGGACGTGCAGGCGGCACCGGGCCGCTTCGCCAACCCCGTGTTGGCGCAAAAGGAAATGCTGGAGCAGCACAACGCGCTGTTCTGCACCAAGGATCAGGCTGACTCCGGCCTGTGCGCCGCAGAGGGCAGTTTGCCGGGGGCCAGCTTGTCCGTGGCAACGCTGTTCAAGCCCACGGCGAACGAGGAAGATTTGACCAAGGCGAAGTCGGCCTTCATCAACAACCTGTCCGGCCTGCCGGACGGCGAGGTGCCGCAAGGCGCCGGTAGCTCCGAGGTCGCTGCCTCGTACCAGCAGGCCAAGATTCAGAAGGATGCAGTGCGCAGCAGCGCGCTGGCCTCGCTCAAGCAAATCCAGCTCGAAACCACGAGCGGCCAGGATGGTGAGCACGGCCACGGCGACTTGCCGCTGTCGAAGCAGTACGAAACCGAGATCAAGCGCTACGCGGGCAACACGCCGGAATACCAGACCTGGGCGCGCGTGATGGCTGCGCAGAACGACCGTGGCGCGATGGTTGAACTGCTCAAGATCAAGGCGCTGGACTTGTCGCTGCAAGAACGCCAGTACCGTCAATGGGAGCGCATGGAGGCGCAGTTGGCGAGTGCGGTTGCCGCCAAGCTCAAGTCGCAGTCCCGCAAGGCGAATGCCGCAGCCGACTCGGCGGTGCGGCAGACGGCGACGAGCAAGCTGGGGTCGTAAGGAGTGGCTATGAAGGCATTCAAGCGGCTTGCTTTTCTTGGGGTGGCTGCGGCTCTTGGTGCCATCGCGGTGCCGCAGGCGGCTTCCGCCGCCTCGTGCGCTATCGACCCTACCAAGGGCGGCGGCGGGATGTCCGCAACAAGCCGCTTTGGCACATGGCGCTCGTACTACAACGGCGGCAAGGGCGGCGGTCACGGCGGGCAGGATTTGAGGGCAGCGGTGGGCACGCAGTTGTATTCGCCTTTCGATGGAACGGTGGCCTACAAGAGTGTTCAGCCGAACGGGGCGGGCAACTTCCTGGCGATCCGCAACGCCGAGGGTGATCTGGTCTGGTTCATGCACTTGAGCGGCTACGCCAATGGCATCAACGTGGGCGCCAAGGTGACGGCAGGCCAGTTCGTGGCCTTGTCGGGCAACACGGGCCGCAGCAGCGGGCCACATTTGCACCTTGAATACACGGTAAAGCGAAAGGATGATGCCCGGAATAAGTGGGTTCAGAAGGGGATGACCCGAGAACAGGTATTCCAGGCGCAAAACCATTATTCGCAAAAGAGCGATGGCACATATACGACCGATCCAGCGGGTTATATGTGTGACGCATATACGTTCGTCGGCGACGCGACGAAGGATAACGCTGTACTGGGCAAGGATACAAAGGCGCAATATGCGATTTTGTATGGCAGCGTCCCCAATGGTACACCGCCTAATGCTGAATATACCGATGTTCAGACCATTGCGGCGAACTCGGTAGCGGTGCAGGCAAATGCACAGGGCAAAACAGTAACTGAATTCCTTTCAGACCGGGATGGCTACGGCACTTTGCCTGGAGTGAGATACGAGAAATATGAAAACGTGTCTCCCTCGGAGATGCTTGCGAGGGAATCCAAGCGTCGGATGATTGATGCCGAATGGCAGAAGAATCTGACCCAGGTTTCTTCTCGTGCATTGTGGGTGGATTATCTCCAAACAATTGCTGTTAGCAATTACATGCAGGAAGCCATCTACCGCAAGAAAGAAAAAGTGGAGGGCCTTTTGGCTACTCTGGTTGCGCAAGAGGCCGAAACCCAGCGCAAGACCGTCGATGCGGCGCGGGAGCGCGCTGTGCGGCAGAACGCAGTGCAAACGCTGCGGTAATCACGATAGGAGCGGGCCATGAGCAGTGAAAACGATATGGACATGGACGGTTTGAAGATAAAGAAAGGCCTTAAAAAATTCGGGCCTACGAAAACGGCTGTGAATGACAACGCTCAAATTGAATCTGCGGAGAAGGCTGCGAAACCATCGGAAAAACCGGAAAACGAGGCGGACGGCAAAATTTCCACGAAATTCAGGATTTTGCCGGGTGGCAAGGCAGAAGTTATTCAGCTTCCTACGCAACCGCAGCCTACAGAATTGAAAGCTGATATTTTCACTAGCTCGAAAACCTCCAAGAGCTTCGAGGCGAACGTGGGCGTGAGCAATGAAGGAGTGAGCGCGAATGTCGGTATGAGCATGAGCAAGTCCACGGAGGTGAAAACCGGCGTGGCCGCGCAGATCAACAAGGAAGACGTTCTTGCCGAGGTGCAGGCCAAGGGCAAGGATGGCAAGGTGCCTCTGGATGAGCTGTCCAAGGTGCTGCTGCGGCAGATGGGGATCAAGAACGAGGACATTGAGAAACTGGAGGCCATGGACGCGGATGCGCGCGCGAAGGCGGTTTCTCAGATTTCGGAGAAGCTGGCAGTCGCGCTGCGCGAGGAAAAGGGTGCCGAGCTGCGCGCCGGGGTGTCCGTTGGTGGCCGTGGCGCTCCAGCCGCCGAGGGCGGTGTGCGCGGCCCAGGTGCGGGGACTGTTGCCAACGAGCTGCTTGCCACGGGCGGCGCACTCATCGGTGGTATGGCCGCTCTGGCGGGTGGCTCCGTGAGGCTCGCGGGCGCCGCTGCGGGTGCCCTGGGCCGTGGCGCGGCCACGCTGGGCCAGGGGATCAAGGATGCCAGGGAGGCTAAGCGGTTCGACGCGGTTTCCGTGCTGCCGACGATCTCCGAGTACCGGGTCAAGAAGGTCGAGGAAGCGGCGGAAAACTACGGCAATGCCGTCGATTCCTTTTGGAAGGTGCCGCCGATGGCCGCGATGCGGCACGAGATCGAGGAACGTGCGCGCAAGACGGGGATTTCCGTTCCTGATGCCATGGCGAAGATGAAGCCGGGTGGGGAGTGGGCCGATCTGCACGACAAGTTCGTGAAGGAGGTTGCGGCTTCCCCCGAGGCTACCCAGTCCAAGGTGGCGATGGACAAGGCCCTGTCGAGCTGGATTCGGCAGTACGACCATGGCAACGAGGAACTGCTGGGTGCCGATGTGGACGGGAACCCGAACCACACGAAGGCCAAGGCCCGGATTGATGCCACGAAGGACAAGATGGAGGAAAAGACCGCCGAGTCGCCGATCTTCGGTGGCGAGTCGGAATCGCACGCCGAGCGGTTGAAGGCGGCGGTGCAGGCCATCATCGAGCGCATCAAGGAGATATTGCAGGCCGTTCGCCAGAAGGTCTTTGGAGGGGAGGCCGAACATGCTTCCCCTTGAACAAGACCGTGCGCGGTTCCCAGGCATCGCCCTGCTGCGCGCGAGCGCGGCTGACTTCGGCCTGGGCGGTGACAGCGGTGTGGCCGTGTGCCTGGGGGCCGTCCTCGGGGCGGCACTGGCCTTCGGCGGCGAAGCCGAAGAAGGCGCTTTCAGCAGCATCTTTCTGGTGTACGGGCAGGGCAGCGAGCGTGTGCATGTGACCGTCCATGCCGTCCGGGATGGCGGGCACCGCCTTGTTGTCGAGCGCGTGATGCGTGGGGACAAGGACAGGTATTTGGGCGGGCTGGTTGCGTCCATGAACGAGGACGGCGGTGCGTGGCTGGTGGAGGCCGCGCACCTGGGCGGGAAGCCGGTGAGCGCACCGGATTTCCTCGACTCCATCGCCGAACTGCGCGGCTTGACGTTGGTTGCCAAAGAGGTAAGCGAGCGTCTGACAGCCGTGCTTTAAGGGGGACAGATGAGGTGGTTTGATTTGTCCCGCTTCGGCGCCAAGCTATCTGTGCTGCCCAAGTCGGATGCGCGCTCGCGCACCGTCTTGCGGCTCGAAATGCGGCACTCCAGGGACTGGGCCGCGCAGCGGCGCATTGCGCAGGTTCTCGATCCCTCGGTAGAGGAACGATTCACTCCGGCGCGGTTCTATGCCGCGCTGGCCGATCTCGGGTTTGGCGAGATGAAGCCGATCCGGCTGGCGTCTGGCACGCGCGAGGACTTCGACCAGCACGGCGCCGAGTATCCGACCTTCGCGGCAGAGGCCGTGCGCGACAGCATCAAGCTGTCCGAACTGCAAGCCGTCATGCCTGGGCTGTCGGCCAGCGACGTGGTGGACATGCCGCTGGATCGTGTTCTTGTGGCCAGCGAGGATTTTCTTGGCTACGAGGCACGCTGGGAACGGCTGCGCAAGGCAATGGTGAACGACTCCATAGGGGCGTGGGTGCCAAACCAGAGCCCATGGGGCCAGGGCGAGAGGCCTGTGCCCATCACGCAGGCCCTTGAAGACGCAGGCCTGGGCCTGAAACGCGAGGACAGGGACAAGACGATTCCTGTGGCCCTCGCGCTCCAGGCGAGCATGTTGGGCTACCGGGATGACGCGCTGGTCACGTACTACGTGTCAGAGGCGGCAGCGCTTGCCGATGGGCTCAAAGAGGGTGAGTACCACCGGGCCGGGTACGCGGCATCCGTGCCGATCATGGTGGCGGGCGAGGGCAAGGTGGTGGCCTTGCGCGACGTGTGGGCCATGCCCGATCTGCGGCGCACGATCTCCCCTGAAAGCGCGCTCTGGTTGAAGCCGGGTGGTGATCCGCAGTCGCTGGTGGCCGATTACCTGCGCGAGCGCATGGCCTACCGCGAGAAGCTGACCGAATCGCTGGGACGGCTGGATGCCTGGATCGCCGACCCGAAGCTGCTGGCCGAGGAATCCTCGGACATGGTGTGGGGTCAGGTGGCGGTTTTCAGCGAAGGCTACGGACTGGCCGAGCGCTACTCGAACTTGGCCGATGGCGTCTTTGGCGAGACGGAAACGGCCCTGGAGCGCGGTGAGCGAGGGGACTGGCGGCTGCGCAAACTGGGAGCCATCGAGAACAGCACCTATGAGGTTTTGGCCCTGAGTGCATCAAAGCTGGGCATCGACTCCAAGGAAAAGGTGCTTGATACCCTTCTCGGCGCGCGCCTGCTGTGGCAGAAGATGGTCAACGCCGAAGTGGCGGCAGAGCGCGCTGCGGCCATGGCCCAGGCCAAGGCCGTCGATGAGGCCAAGGCGCCTATCAGCTTCGTGAAGCAGGGCGACTACTGGAACTACAGCGGCGCTCGCGCCCGAGAGGTTGCCCAGGCCCTCGAAGTGGCGACGACCACGCGCAACGGCCTGGAAAGCGTGGGCTTCCCCGAGCACGGGCGCGAGCGTGCTGTCCAGGCCCTGGAGGATGCGGGCATCAGCATCGTGCTCGAAGACGGCTCCCTGCGCTTGGATGCCACGGACAAGCGCAGGCATGTGGACGTGGGCGAGAAGATCGGCGGCGCGCGCAAGGACTACGCGAAGCGTGCCTTGGGCCAGGACGATCTGGCAGGGTTGAACGACCTTGAGATCAAGCTGCACGTCAGCAAGCAGAACATCTGGCCGCCCCTGGACTACGCGGCGATGCGCGAGCGCGGCATGGACGCGAAGGTGGCGATGGCGTTGAAGCTGGTCAAGGACAGCATCAACACGGCGCCTGCGCAGCTCCCCGGCCACGATGCGAGAGATTGCGCGGCCAAGTATGTCGAGGCAGTCGGCAGGTTCCGGGACATTTTCGAGGGCGTGACCACGGAAGTCGATTTCGGCAACGCGGTGATCGAGGCGAAGGAGTATGCCGGGGAAGGGGACTCGCACCTGATCTACGGTGGGGATACGTGGTTCCAGCTCGGAAGGGACACCTCGAAGGTGCTTTGGAGCAACGTCATCTGGCAGGCCGAGAAGAAGATTCAGCGTGCGACCAGGGAATGGAATTCGCAGACGCAAAGGATCGAGTACCGGGAACCCTGGACGGCGCTTGTGAAGCAAAGCAAGACCGCCACTGATGCCGAGGTGGCCGAGCGCAAGCGCAAGACGGAATTGGACAAAGAGTTGCACGTCCCGCATCTCGCCAGCGTCAAGCGGTTTGGCGAGGACTGGCGGGAAGGCCGAGACGTGACTGCCGAGGAACTGCTGGATCAGTTTGGATTCAGGGCCATCGAATACGGCGAGTGGCTTCCACAAAAAGAGCGTCAGGAGGTCATCAACATGGCCTACGACAGCTTTGCGGACTTGGCGCAAGCCTTGAATCTGAGGCCCAAGGACGTGTCTCTCGGCGGCGAGCTGGCCGTGGCCTTCGGCGCTCGTGGAACGGGCGGCAGAGGTGCGGCCCTGGCGCACTTCGAGCCTGGGCGCTTCGTGATGAACATGACCCGGATGAAGGGCGCTGGAAGCCTTGCGCACGAGTGGTTCCATGCCTTCGACCGGAAGATGGCTGTGGACATGGGCACCGGGCTCTATGCGTCTGAGTCCAAGGCGCCGCATCTCAAGGCGCTTGGCGTCCTGGCAACGCGCATGAGCTGGCGGAACGCCACGCCCGAGGAACTGGCCGAGCAGTCGGCCAGAGGCGCGGCCCGCAGCAAGTCCAACGCGGAGTCCTGGCTGGGCGGGATACCTCCCGAGAAGCGTGGCGAGGCCATGGCCGACCTTTCCCATGTTCTGGAGTCGGTGCGCGGGCAGATCGAGCAGCGCGTGAACACCATCGTGGGTGAGGCCGGGAAGAACCCCTACCGTTCGTTCGTGGGGGAGAGCGGCGTGATCGGCTTTCACCTCCTGTCCGACTTGGCGGATGACGTGCGCAGCGAGATGGTTGCGAAGTGGCGCGGCCAGCTCGGCAAGGATGCGCCAAAGGCCTTGCAGGGCAATGCGTGGCACTTCGGCAAGCACGAGGGCCTGGGCCAGACGGTCAGGGCTTACGTCGAGCGCAATCTGCCCTTGCCAGAGGAACTGCTGGGGCACCCCGATCTGCGCAAGCCGTCGCGGTTTGCCAAGGATGCCGAGCAACTGGACAAGATGAGATCGTCGCCCTACTGGAACACCACGCGGGAGCTGTTCGCTCGCGCGGGCGCGGCCTATGTGCAGGACAAGATCGAGGAACTGGGCGGGCGTAGCGACTACCTCGTGTACGGAGCTGGTGATGACCGCAGGGTAGGGGACATGACCATGAGCCCAAATCCATCTGGCGAGGATCGGCAGGCATTGCGTGCGTGCTTCGACGCGCTGATGGACGAATACCGGGCCACGTTGATTCATGAGGCCACGGCGACGGAGGACATGAGGCCATGAAGATCGAGAGCTACAAGGCAGTGGTGGCGACGCCGCAGGCTCACACGGAGTTCCTGCGGCATGTTGTCGGCCTGATGGAGCGGGTAGAGGGCACGGGCCAGGAGGCCGCTCGCCAGCTCTACACGTCGATGCGTGATGGCATAGACGTGGGCGGCAACCCGTTCAGTCAGGCAAGGCACTTGCACGCCCTGGAAGACGCCTCGGATTCATGGGATGTGGAAGAAACGCCGCCAGAGGTCTTGCGGGAGCTGCTGAGCCTGTCGGAGCAGATTCAGGGGTTCGACCCTGGCTACACGGTCTGTGACTTCACCGTGGGATACCACTGGATCAAGGAATTGGCGGGAGATGCAGAAATAGCGCCGCCCCGCTGATTCCTGCCGTTGGAGTCGGTGCTGGGCATTTTGCGCGGCAAGAACATGCCTACCTATGCCCAGCTCGTACACCTTCAAACCATCGCCCTGCGCGCATGCGCAGCGGCCATCCTGGGCGGGCAAAGCCGCAGTGGCTTGCCTGCCAGGATGGCATGTGGGCGGCTCAGGTGTCCAGGCCGTCCAGATTCTGCTGGCTGGCCTTGGCGGTGCGCTCGGCTTCGCGCGAGGCACGCTTTTCCTTCATGGACGTGAGCGCATCGTGGGCTTCCTTGAGGGCGAACAGTGCCTCGGCATCGACCTCGATCTTCTGGCCCTTCGGCATACCGCCCTTTTCCCAGCGGGCGAGGCCTTCCAACACGCGGGAGCGCTTGCTAAAAATCTCGCCGAAGGCACCCGTCACGCTCCCGGCCACCTTGGGCGGAATGCCAGCGCCGCGCACGGCTTGGCGCGTGGCCTTGCCGCCCGATTCCAGCAGGCTCAGCAGGTATTCACCGGCGTTCTCGCCGTGGACGCGGACAGCTTCGATAGCGCCATCGGCCTTCACGCGGCCCTCCTTGACCAGCGCATGCACGTCGCTGTTGGCATTGGCGAGCAACAGAAGCTGCTCCACGCGGGCCACGGTGCGACGAACCTTGGCGGCGATTTCCGCGTTGCTGTAGCCCTTGCGGTGCAGCCGCAGGTAGCCCATGGCCGTGTTCAGCGGTTTGAGCTGCAAGCCATCGGCAGAGCGCAGCATGACCTCGATGCGCTCTGCATCGTTGCCCTTGAAATTCACACACTCGACAAAGGGCAGCTCGTGCCCGCGTGCGATGCACAGCAGGGCGCCGCGACGGCGCAGATGGCCCTCGACCGGGCTGATGTTGCCCTGGTCGTCCACCCACACGATCAGAGGCGGCACGTAGCGGCCATGCTCGTAGGCGTCGGCGAAGGCTTCGATCTGCGCGATCACGTCCGGGTCGTCGTAGTCGCGGAGGTTGAAGCCTTCGATTTCGATCAGGCGGCGCGGATCAACTTTCCACAGGTCGGTCTTCTTGACCTGCGAATCGCTGGGATCAGCAGCCATGGCTTTCAGGGATGTTTTGGCGTTCATAGCGATCCTCTCGGTAGGTTGATGGATGGACTATACGCCATCATCACGGCGTATGCAACCACAAAAACGCAAAAACAACGCTTTTTGAGGTTGCGGGAGATTTGTTCATGGCTTATACAACCCTGTAAACGCATCATCGGGTGGTATAGTGGTGCTGTACTCGAAAGGAAACAGCGGCATGTCTGCAAAGAAAACCGAAGGCGACGTTGCGCCATTGGAGCGGATGACACCCAACGAATTTCGCGCCGAGCTGGTGCGCAAGGGGTGGACGTTCGTAGAGCTTGGCCAGCGCTGGGATATGTCAGCGAATTGGCTTGCGAAGGTGGCGGGGCGTGTGGATCGACCCAGGTACTGGGACGACGCCGTGCGTGGCCTGCCGGATCGCTTGCGCAGCGGTGGCCGTGCAAAGGAGGATTGACAGTGCAGGTGACATGGGGATATTCGGCCCGCGACTTGAAAAGCGGCAACAGGGTGCCGGTGGTGGCCGACACGGCTACCACGGTGAACGGGCATGCGCTGATCGTCGGCATGACGGGCGCAGGCAAGACGTACACGCTCAAGCGGATGATCCGCGAGATGGCCGCGACGGGCGATCCGGCGCACCCGGCGCGGTTCTACGTCTTCGACATTCACGGCGACATTGATATTGAAGGGGCGAGCACGGTCATGTTCTCCGAGCAGACCGGGTATGGCCTGAACCCCTTGCGCGTCAATCCTGACGTGCATTTTGGAGGGGTGCGCAAGCGTATTCAAGGCTTCATGGCGACCATGAACAGCGTGATGCGCGAGCTGGGGCCGAAGCAGCAGGCCACGCTGCGCAACGTGCTCTATGACGTGTACGAGCGGCATGGCTTCCGCCAGGACGATCCCAGTACGTGGGCGGTCAACGAGGACGAAACGCATCTGCTGTCCAATGGATCGGATGGGCGTCTCTACATCGACGTGCCCATTGCTGAGAAGGACGAGGCGAAGTCCTTGGGCGCGCGCTGGGACGCTGGTGCCCGTTGCTGGTACATCGACTCGCGGGAGTATGAGGGCGCGATCACTCGCTGGCCTCCCAAGACGCTTTCACGCACGCACCCGTCGATCAAGGACGTGTTGCGCACGGCCCGCTACATCATGCAGCAGAGTTTCCTGGGCAGCGGCCAGGAGGCGATCACATGCCTTGGGGTGGTCAACAAGGCATCAGCGGCTTATCAAAGAAAGCTGCTTGAAGCCTTGCGCCAGGGTGAGCGGGCTTTCCGCGATGAGAAGCTGCAAGCCGAGATCGAGAAGGCCAAGCAGAAGGCCATCGACGCCTACGCGGACTACGTGAGCGCGATCTCCACGGGCCGCGAGGTCGATGACGTGATGCGCTACGACTCCACCGATGTGCTCAAGAGCGTGGTGGATCGGCTGGAGAACCTGAACGCCATCGGCATCTTCAAGGCCAAGCCGCCGCCGTTCGACCGCGACGCCGCAGTTTGGCGCTACGACATTCGTGCGCTGGGCAAGGAAGAACGCAAATTGTTCGTGCTGTTCCGGCTGGAGGAACTGTTCGCCGAGGCCGTGCAGCGCGGCGAGCAGAAGTCGATCCGCGATGTGATCTTTCTGGATGAGGCCCACATCTTTTTCGATGATGACCCGGACAACATCATCAACACCATCGCAAAGGAGGCCCGGAAGTTCGGCGTGGCCCTGATCTGCATTTCGCAGTCGCCCACGCATTTTTCCGAGGACTTCATTGCGGCGGTGTCCACGAAGGTGATCCTGGGGATTGATGAGCTGTACTGGAAGGGGTCTGTGACCAAGATGCGGGTCGAGGAAGCGGCCTTGGCATGGGTGAAGCTCCAGAAGTCCATGTTGGTGCAAATCAAGTCCCGTGGTGCCACCAAGAACGACTGGAACTGGGTCGTGATTCCCGAGGCCTCGCATGCTCATGGATGAGCTGCGATACGCCATTGCGGCAGAGCTGGCACGCATGACGCCAGCCGAGTTGCTGGGCGCGGGAACGGGCATCTTTGGCGCGCTGCTGCTGGCTTGGCGCGGGCGGCTCGCCGCCTGGGCCTGGGTGCTATGGATCGTCTCCAGCATTGCCTGGATCGTGTATGCGGTCAAGGTCTGGAGCATCCCTTTGCTGACACAGCAGGCGGTATTTGCCGCAATCAACATGCTGGGGGTTTACCGATGGCTTATACGAAAAGAGCGGTGAGCCAAGCAACGGTGGAGCGCGCGAACGCGCTTCGTGCGCTGCCGTTGCTGAAAGCGCTGGACGCGGTGGGAGCGTATGCAAAGCTGGATGCGAGCTATCAGCCCGTGAAGAACAGGGATTCGAGCAGGTATCACGTCTCGGTGGACAGCCGGGACTATGAGCTGCTGATCTGCCGGGAGAAGTGGTACGACACACGCGCTTGCAAGGGTGGCGGCGGGGCCATCGACCTGACCATGCACCTGTTTTCCGAGCCTTTCAACAAGGCGCTGCGCCGACTCGACAGGGCGGTGTCGTGATGAGCTTTGATCCCAGTGCAATGCAGGTTGCTAGGCTGGCCGAGGCCGACCTGGGCGAAGGCGTGTCCGACACTGCTGCCCAGGTCAACCTGATCGCGGACGGCGAAGTGCGTCAACGCTGCGCGAGCGCAAAGCTGGCCGCGCAGATCGTCACGCGGGCCTACCGGGTGAGTGCCGATCTGGATGAAGGGCAGGTACTCACCGGCATGGCCGATGTGCTCAAGCGGCTTGCAGCCGTGCGGCAAACATGCCTGTCCCTGGTCGGGGTGGTGGATGAACACCCGGACTACGGCACGGTATTCGCCATGGCAACGTCGATTGCCCTGGACACCGTGACCGAGGAATTCAAGTGGCGGCAGATCGGCGGGCGCACGAAGGAACTGCCGCTGCCGCTCTTTTCCAGGCTGATCGAGGCCGTCAGCAGCAAGCAGCCACGGTTGTTCGCCAAGCCTTCGGGCCAGCTCGACCTGAGCGCAGCGCGAAAGCTCGCCACGCTGCAAGCCATGCCGGTGATGCTGGGCCTCGTGAACCTGTTCGACTACTACGTTATGGATGCGGAGGCCATGTCATGCCGACTGGTCTATGCCGTGGCGGCGCAGGCCGAGTACCACGCGCTGCAAAGCGTGGACGGCCTGAGCGAGTTTGGGCAGGCCTTGATGATCCAGCGCGCCTACGGGGTCAGTGTGGGCGTGATGGTGGAGGTCTATAAGGCCTGCGCGTACAAGGACGTGCAGAAGCTGCGCGACATGCAGGAGATGGACAGGTCGTTTGCCATTGCCAACTACGAGCGCATTGGCGGCATGAGCTATGAGCATGTGCTGTCGGAGCACGATAGGGTGATGCGCAAGACCTATGAAGTGTGTGAGTTGATCGTCAGCGCCCAAGCGGGCAGTTTGGAGGATGGTGATGGGACATGAAACGCAACAGAGCTGGGATTCGCTGAACACCCTGGTTTCGGGCTTGGCTGAGGCCGAGTTCGGTCGGGGTGAGCAGTTCGTCTATGACGGGGCAAGGCTCTACCCCGAGGATGTGGCCGACATGCTGCTGCCGTCGATCCTGTGCTTGGCTCAGGGCGTCTCTCGGTATGTTGGCATGGGCGAGTTCGGCTACGACTACGGCCTCGATGCCGAGACGAAAGACGCCTTCCCGCTGTCGGCCTCCCCGGCAGGGAAGATCGCGCCGTTCCACCGGATCGCGCCGTTCGTGGTCGAGGCCTTCGACTCGTATGTACTCGAAAACCGAGCGGACATTGCGCGGGTCTTCGAGGCGGCGGCGCAGACGATCTACCCGGATTTCACGCTGGAGCGGAACACGCGCGTCGGGCGTGAAATCCTGGCGGTGGGAGTTCATCAGCAACAGGGGCCGAAGGTGTAACTTACATGAGCAGTACCGATCCACGAAAAAAACAGCCCGCCTCATACCGTGAGCCGGTGCTGGAGAAGCTGGTCTTGAATGACCTGATCCACTTGTCCAACGACAGCCGCTACGACAAGAACGTGCTGCTGTGGATGCAGGACAGGTATGTGAATCAGGCGATCACCGAGAACATGGGCGTCCTGATCGACCTCGTGCGCAAGGGCAAGCAGGAGGGGGCCTCGCCCGAGGAAATGCAGCGTGAGCGCATTGAAACCCTGGTCAAGCTCGCCCGCGAGACGTATTCCTCGGAGAAGTCGCTGGGCCGTGGTGCCGATCTCAAGACCTATCTGGATGCTGCAACCACCTTCTTCGAGGCCGAGTCCGTGCGGTACGCCGGACACCTCAAGGACGTGTCCGAGCAAATCGCCAAGGCGGTTGCGAACGGCGAGAGCCCGGACATTGACCGGATTGCGCGCACCGTGTACGGGGCGACTTTCAAAATGTCCGGGGCCATCGACTCGCTGGAGCGCATCAACAAAGCGTCTGCCGATGCGGTCGCCAAGATGATGGAGGGGGGGATCAAGAAGATCGAGATGGTGGCCGTGACCGATGCGGAGCTGAATGTCGGGCGTGTGCTGTTCAAGGCCATCGACCAGATTTCCCAGTCACCGGAGAAGTACATCCAGTTCACCGACCCACGGCGGATGGAGATGCCCGATTACAAGCTGTGGGACTTCGAGCCGGTGCATCGAGCGCCCGGATTCTGATTTCAAAAAGCGTAATCTCGTTTTTTTGTCTATCCCTTGCAATTTTGCGTTAGTATTGAAGCCATAATGGCATAGCGCTACGATAGTGGCGCATCATCGAAATGGAGTACGAGATGAGCGGCTTGGAAACAGCGATCAAGGCAAAGAGCAGCGCCTTTGGCAACTACATCGACCCGCAGCGCGAGCTTTTCGATGCGCAGCAGCTCGCCCTGGTGCGCGTCGAGCTGCCCGAGTACACGCACAGCGGCCTGGGCCGCGTGCTGCTGAGCGTCATGCGCTACGAGTTCACCGATCTGGACGGCAAATTCGGGGTCGAGGGCATGTCGGTCGGGGCCGACAGCAGCCGGGGCATCATGGTGTACCAAGACATGCAGCCCGAAGTGGTGGCCACCAGCCACGCCGAGCTGCATGAGCGCAACCCCGAGCTGGCCGATAAGCTGCGCAAGCACGGGTATCCCCCCGAGCTGATCTCCATCGGCCTGCTGCATGCGGGCGAGACGGATTCGTCGTTCGATGGCCTGTGCCGCTTCATCGACGTGTACCACGCCCGCGCCTCGTGGATCGAGATGCACCCTGTCGAAGTGCGTTTCGCCAATCTGGAGGTGATGGCTGGCGGCATGGGCGTCAACTGGGAGCGCGTGCTGCCCAGTGGCCCGAGTTTCTGAGGGCTAGGAGGCAATCATGGCTACGAGCTTCGCTGATGCAATCCGGGATCGTGTTTACGGCTACCTGACGGCTGCGGGTGCGGAGCTTTCGCGCGGCGGCAGCGAGCCGGTGCGCGTGTCCTGGCAGGTGTCGGGTTCCGAGTTGGATGGTGTTGCGGCCAGTTTCTCCGACGCGGATGACGTGATCGAGTTCGGCCTGCTTTCCCGCGTGGGCGGCGAGCCGACGAACGTGCTCAACGCGAGCATCGTCGTTGATGGCGATGAGGCACGGATTTTCTGTGTGTCAGAAACGCGAGGCGATATGAATTTCGAGGGCGCAGTGAAGGCCGAGCAAGCCGCCGATGGCTTGTTCATGGCCTGCGACTACTTCGCCCAGGTCGTGGGGTCTGCGGTGCCCGTTTGATGGGGTATCGCTCAAGCCATGGCAGAGTCGCTTGTCATCATCGAGGCACCCGGCAAGCGAGCAGGCTTGTCGGATGTGCTCTGGCGGGCGGGCATGCGTGATTTCGAGGTTTTGGCAACGGCGGGCCACATCGCCGCTAACCCGGCGCGGTTGACGCCGCTGGGTATCACAAGCAGCTTTCGTGAGACGGCCTACGCGATCCGTGAGGATCGGCAGGTCGCGTGCGAGCGCATACGCGAGGCGGCTCAGAACACAGCGGGGCGCATCTACCTCGCCACGGATGACGATCAAGAGGGCGATGTAATCGCCCGCGACGTGTGGCGGATGGTGATTGCGCCCGAGGACAGGGCCAGGGTGCTGCGCGTGCGCCTGCGTGCGCTGTCGCCTGCTGAGGTGCAGTCGGCTTTCGAGGCGGCGGCACCGTTCGATTCACTCTCTGCTGCCAAGGGCGATGCACGCCGCGTACTGGATCGCCTTGTCGGCGCGCTGTCCAGTGCTGAGGGGGCGGTGGGCCGCGTGCAAGGTTCGCTGCTCCTGGCACTGGCCCAGCAGAAGCCCGTTGTGGGTGTCGCAACCTTCATGGCTACCGCTGATGACGGCGGTGAGCCATGGATCGCGCAGCGGCCCGTGCATGCGGGTGAGGCACCGCCTGAGCCCGAGCTGCTGGATGTGGGCCTGCCGGTGGGCAGCAGCGTGGAATCGACCGTAGGTACGCGCCCCATGAACCATGGCGAGATCGTGCTGTCAGCGAGCGTTGAGACGGGCGCCGAGATCGCCGATGTTGCGAAGGCGATGCAGACGCTCTACGAGCGTGGGCAAATGACCTATCCACGCTCATCGGCGCAAGCGCTGAGCGTGGATTCGGCGCGGCGGCTGGAGGTGATCGCCAAGATGAACGGCGCGGCTTTTGATGCCGAGCGGTTCACCGCCGTGCGGGCTATGGGACTGGCGGTGGAGCATGGGCACGAGGCGCCCAACCCGGCTGCATTCGACATTCCTCTGAATCGGGACGTCATGCTGCTCTCGCTGCCCGAGCAGGTACTGGTTCACATCGCTAGGAATCTGGTCGATTGCGGCGTGCGCTGCGCTGTCGAGCAACCGGCCCTGGGCAGCTTGCAGAAGCTGCCTGATGGGCTGGCCGGACTGCCATGGCATCGCAAGACGGAGGTGGGCATGCGCCTGTATCCGGTCGTGGTGCCAGAGGCGGGGTTCAAGCAGTGGACGCAAGAGCAAAGCCTGCTGCACCTCATGCACAAGAACGGCCTGGGCCGTCCTTCCACCGTGGTGGAGCACGTCAACAAGTTCGTGGCGCGCGGACTTGTCGATGCGGAATTCGAGCTGACGGCAAAAGGGCGCGACTGGTGCGCCAATGTCGGCCAGTTGTTCCAGCATCAGAACCTCGCCCGATTGGTCGAGGAATATCTGGAGATGCACCGTGATCCAGCGGCCCTGATGGTTGCGGACATGGTGGAGAAATTCGGCATCCCCGTTGGAACGAGCGATGGGATGCCGTTCGATCAGGAGTATGAAGATGGACAAGAAAACACGTTTCAAGCCAGCTAGTTTCTTGGAGGTCGATGACCTCTACGGGGGGCGGAAGATCGTCATGGTCGGCGCCGATGGCATCACCTACTGGGATGCGCTGGATGTGGAAGCGGTCACGCCTATCGTGATCCACCCGATTTTCAAGCCCGTGGAGATCGGGCCGCTGATCGAGTTCGCGCGCCGCAACGATCTTCTGGACGCGCTGCGCATGCTGACCCAGCACATCAACAGCACCCAGGCCGAGCGAGCGCAGCGCGACCCGCTGTACGTGATGCGCGTTCTCGTGGCGTATTCCAAGGGGGCCTGCGACGGCTCGGCTGGTGCCGTCGAGAAAGCCGTGGAAGCGGCGAACGAGGAAGAAAAGCGCGCCATGGGTGCCCAGGCCATCTACGAGAAGTTCGCCGACGAGACAGAGCAAGACGGCCACGCGCATTGAGGGCCAGCCCGTGGATGCAGGGCGAGGAAATGACTGGAGAGCGAGATGGGTAAAACACTGATCGTTGCCGAGAAACCCTCGGTGGCTGGTGACATTGCGAAGGCGCTGGGTGGTTTCAGCAAGGGCAACGGCCACTACGAGCGCAGCGATGCCATCGTGTCGAATGCACGCGGCCACCTGATCGAGATTTTCTCGAAGGAGGCCGACGAGGGTGGCAAGAGCTTGAACGATCTGCCGGTGATCCCGGCGCGATTCGGCCTGCGGCCTACCAAGGACGCGGGGCCGCAACTCCGGCATCTGGTGTCGCTGATGAAAGACCCTTCGATCACCGAAGTGGTCAACGCCTGCGACGCGGGCCGCGAGGGGGAGCTGATTTTCCGGCTGATCTACGACTACGCGGAGTGCCGCAAGCCCATGCGCCGCATGTGGCTCCAGTCCATGACGCAGGACGCGATCCGCGAGGCCTGGAAGAACATGCGCCCAGGCGCTGACTTCCAGGGCCTTGCGGATTCGGCCTACTGCCGAAGCGAGGCCGACTGGATCATGGGGATCAACGGTACTCGTGGCGTGACGCGGCTCTACGAGCGGCAGAGCGGTGCCTACGAGCTGATGAGCGTGGGTCGTGTGCAGACGCCCACGCTGTCCCTGGTCGTGGAGCGAGAGCGGGCGATCAGGAACTTTGTGCCCAAGGATTATTGGGAGGTGCGAGGCACCTTTGGCGTAGCTGCTGGCACCTATGTCGGGACATGGTTTGATGCCAATGCGAAGGCTGATCCTGCCGACAAGCAAGACGACGACGATTCGGGCGATGCGCCCGAGGCCTCGGCGAGCGGCCAGCGCATTTTCGACAAGTCGCTTGCCGATGCCCTGGTGGCGAAGTGCCTGGGCGTTCCGCCGTCGAAGGTCACAGAAGAATCCAAGCGCTCGGAAGAACAGCCGCAGCGCTTGTTTGACCTGACCTCGCTGCAACGCGAGGCCAACAAGCGCTTCAAGTTCTCGGCCAAGAGGACGCTGGACATTGCCCAGGCGCTCTACGAAACCCACAAGGTCACTACCTATCCCCGAACGGATGCCAAGGCGCTGCCCGAGGACTATGTGGCAACTGCTACCGAGCTGATGGAGGGTTTCACGAAGGCGACGGGAACGGCCTACTGCCAATGGGCGCAGCCCGTGGTGGACGGCGGTTGGGTTAAGCCGAACAAGCGAATCTTCGACAACAGCGAGATTTCAGACCACTTCGCCATCATTCCGACAGGCACGCAGCCCAATGGGCTGTCTGATGACGAGCAGCGTGTCTATGACTTGATTGTGCGCAGGTTCATCGCGGCCTTCTACCCGAACGCGGTGTACCAGACCACCACGCGCATCACGGTCGTGGCCGACGAGGGTTTCCGCACGTCCGGTCGCGTGATGCTCGAAGCGGGTTGGCGCGTGGTGTGGGGCGGTGATCGGCCCAAGGGCGATGCGCCGACCTTGTGCGCCTATGTCCAGGGTGAGCCTGTGCGCAATGATGGTGTTGCGGCGGTGGGCTCGAAGACCAAGCCGCCCGCCCGCTACACGGAAAGCAGCTTGCTGGGTGCAATGGAGAAGGCTGGAAAAACCATCTCTGACTCCGAGCTTCGCGCGGCGATCCGGGAATCGGGCCTGGGCACGCCTGCTACGCGCGCTTCCATCATCGAAGGCCTGTTGTTCGCAGGAACGCGCGAGAAGCCCAGGCAGCCCTACATGCTGCGTGAAGGCAAAGAGCAGTTCCTGGTGCCCACGGAAAAGGGCGATGGCCTGTACGAGTTCCTGACCCGCAATTCACTGTCTGCACTGACCTCGGCGGTCATGACCGCCGAGTGGGAAACCAAGCTGCTCGATGTGCAGAAGGGGCAGCTTGCGCGCCGTGACTTCATGGCCGGTATCAGCACGAGCGCCCACGGGATGATCGACGTGCTCAAGGGGAAGGCATCAACCATGCCGGAGCCGACACAGCGCGTCTTTGCTGCCCCCTGCCCGAAGTGCGGCGGCGAGCTGCGCGGCAACCGCAAGCTGGAGTGCAGTTGCGGATTCGGCATCTGGACGACGGTATCCGAGCGTGTGATCTCGCCCGAGGAAATGACGGAATTGCTGACGAAGCGGCGCACGGGCGTGCTCAAGGGATTTTTCAGCAACAAGAACAAGCGCAAGTTCGATGCCGCACTGGTGCTCAAGGACGACTTCACCATGGGCTTCGAGTTCCCCGAGTCCGGTGGTGGCAGCAGCGCCGCTGCTGGGAAGGCGCTAAGCGTGCCGTGCCCGAAGTGCAAAGGCGAGGTGCGGCACATCGGCGGCGACTACCCACGCTACGCATGCGCCAATGGCGATTTCAAGCTGTGGGCGGTCATTGCAGGCCGTCAATTGTCGGAGGCAGAGGCGGTGGAGTTGATCCGCGACGGCGCGCTGTCTTCGCGGCAAGGCTTCGTCTCCAGCAAGACGAAAAAGAAGTTCGCCGCAGGCCTGCGGCTGTCCCCGAACTACGACAAGACGGAATTCGTCTTTGACAACAACTGAGGTGAGCCATGACCGATGAAATAGACGTGACCATCGCGGATCGTGACGACGAAGTGCCGATGGAACTGCTCGATGAGATCGTGGCCGAGTACCAGCGCAACGTGCTGTGCGACGGCATGCGGCTCGTGGCTGCGGAGGGGTAGTCGATGGAAGCGAAACAACCGCGCCCGAACTACACGCAGGACGTAACGAACAAGGTCATCGCCTTGATGGAAGGCGAGGGCCTGAAACCGTGGGAAGTGAGCTGGGATCGCGGGCTGACAAAGGCCTTCAACCCCTATACCCGCGAGAAGGGCAGGCAGGGCCGCGAGTATCGCGGCGCGAACGCGCTGAATTTGCTGATGGCCCAGCTTGACCGCAATTCTGCCGACCCGCGCTGGCTGACATTCAATCAGGCCAAGGATGCCGGGTTTTCGATCCGCAAGGGCGCCCGTGCGGAGTCGGTCATGTACTGGCAGTTCCCCGAGCAGAAGGGGAAGGAAGTCGAGTGGAACTCTGGTGCCAATCGGCCTTCTGGCAGCGGGGTGTTCCAACTCAAGGACGGCAAATACGCTGCCTTTGGTGCCCAGGGCTGGATGAAGGAAGCCGACACCTTCGATGAGGCCCGCGACATGACGATCAAGGGGAGCCGGTTCAGGAACGCCGAGCGTTTCCAGTGGGCGGCTGTTGATGAGGTGGAGGCCACAGCCAAGAACGGTCGCCCGAGGCCGATCTTCGCCCTGGTCTTCAATGGCGCTGACATTGTGGGCATGCCGCCCATGAAGGAGCGCCGCGTGTTCGATGCCAACGAGCGTGCCGAGCGGCTGATTCAGGCAACGGGTGCGGTGATCGAGCATCGTGAGCTGGCCCGCGTGGGCAAGGGCTTCACGGTCAACAGCGCTTACTACGATTCCGCGGTGGATCAGATCACGGTGCCGCCGCGTGGGCACTTCAAGTCCGAGGGCGACTACTACCGCACGGTGATCCACGAGATCGCGCACTGGACGGGCCACGAGTCCCGACTGAACCGGGGTCTGGATGAGGCCAAGCGCGGGACGCCGGAATACGCCTGGGAGGAACTTCGTGCGGAGATGGCCTCGGCCATGATCTGCGCGGCCCTTGGCGTTGACGGCGGCCTGGAGGATCACGCGGCCTACCTTGATGAGTACGTCAAGCTGCTGAAAGAGGATCGCTCTGCGATCTTCAAGGCAGCGCGGGACGCCGAGAAAATCTACAACGCCGTGTTCGACTTCGACCCCGAGCTGCGGGCCGAGGTTGAGGGCCATCTGGCCGACAACGCGATCAGCACCGCTGACCCCAATGCGAAGCGGCAGCAGGTCGTTGATCTCAAGAAGATCATCAAGGCCGACCTCCCGAACTTCGCACCGATCAAGCCCGCAGCGGCGCCGGTGGCTGCTCCTGTGCCGCAGCCGCCCGTGGTGTCGCAGCCGCCCGTGGTGTCGCAGCCGCCCGTGGTGTCGCAGCCGCCCGTGGTGTCGCAGCCGGAGGCCTCGCCACCGGCCACGGCGCCCATGCCAGTGGCCGAGGTGGATATTGAAATCGACTTTAGCGGCCTGCGCCTGAATGGCGAGGCCGAAACGCGCGTGGTCGCGGGCGGCGCCCTGGAGTCGGATGACGAAATCGGCTTGGATGGCTTCGATATGGATGCTGCGCTGGACGGTGAGTTCAGCGACATTGAGGTGGGCGGGCCAGCGCCGTGAGCGCGGCCCAGCAGGAGTGAAAGATGGCTTCAATCAAGGAAACAAAGGCCACGATCAAGGCGCTCCCCGGCATGACCGGGATGCGTGCCGAGGATGGCGAATGGCGCGTCACCGTCAACCTGTACCGGCTTTCCGACCGATACCCCGACAAGGACGTGAACTGGTGCGAGGAAAAGCAGGAGGCCATGGCCTACTACACCAGCGATGCTGACGACGCGATCAGGACGGCACGCGATATGTCCATCCGGTGGATGGGCGAAGGAATCGCGCTGGGCATGTCCGAGAGAGAGCGCGAAGGCCATGTTCAGGATGCACTCAGGGCCGGTGCATCGGTGCCCCTCAAGGACGGGCAATGGCTCGCCCTTGGCGTTGCTTCTGATGGGAAGAAGTGCGTAGAGATCAGGGACGCCACTGGAGGCTCGGTGGTTGATCGCAGTGTCGGGTTTGTCGTGGAGAGCGCAGCGGCCCGCGCGGCAACACGTCTGCATGGCGAACGCATCGACTTCGAGAGGCAGGAACGGCTCTGGCAGGTGATGCCAAGGCAGCAAGCCATGGCGGCGGCGGACGAGGTGTTTCAGCGCGAGCTGGAGCGGGTCTATGGGAGGAACGCTGGCGATGCTCGCTACAAGCAGTCCCATGACGATCCTGCGGTCGAGCAGGCGCGGACGGCCTATCGAAAGGCATCCGAGGATTGGCATGCCGCAGCGAGTGCGGCCCGCAATCAAGAAACAGAGCAATTTATTGCTGGTACGAAGGGCAAAAAAATGAGCGCAGAGAAATCTGGATTCAAGATGCAAGCGGAGCAGCCAGAAAGCGGCTATGTGCGCGTTTACAACATGCGCAACACAGACCGCGATTCGGCGGAGACGATGTACCGCCGCCTCCAAGGCGAGGCGTTATCGCCTGCATGGGACGAAGGAGTGCGTGATGGCGTTTATATGTACGGCATCACCTTGCCCGAAAAACAAGTTGGTGTGTTGCGGGAGTTGCAGACCGCCAATCCGGCCAAGTGGGGAAACCACCCTGACGTGCAGAAGATGCTCGATGAGAACAGGAAGGAGATGGATGAGGCGTCGGTGCGCCGACAGGCTCGCCTGGATGCGCTGACACCGGAGCAGCGTGAATTCATCGAAGTTCTGCACTACCAGTCCAAGGGGACGCTGCATGTTGATGCAGCGCTTGATGTGAACGACCGACTGCATGAGCTGTCCGTTCAGCATCATCGCCTTGCTCAAATCAGCCTGAGCGAAAGCGGCTTGAGCAAGATGCAGGAGCGTGTGCAGGGTGACGTAGAGACAAAGATCATCTTGCTGTCGCACGAGATTCCCGGCGTGCTGGAGCCGAAGTTCATGTACGACCCGCGTGGCACGACGGTGGGCCTGATGTTCGAGTCGGGAGCGCACGACAGCCTCAACGGCAGCTACAAGGTGCCGTTGAACCCGGCGCGCGTGAAGGAGCTGGCCAACGAGAATTTTCAAGCTGCTATCGAGGCTCTGGAGCAAGCGGATCAGGAGCGCGGGACTGTGCGGTACATGGAGCTGCTGATCGAAAACACCACCAATGCAGCCTTCGCGGACACTGGCCGCGAACAGGAGGTGGCCCGCATCATCGAAGAAGCGGCGGACAAGCTCGATGACTGGTGGGGTCAAGACGATGGCGAGCGCCACCGGCTGCGCGATCTCAACGGCAATACCGTTGGGCATCTGGTGCTCACGAGCGAGGAACCCCCGCGCAGGCCTACCGTTGAGGGCGAGGTGAAGTTGTCCTTCTGGTGCGAGCTGGACAACGATGCCTATGGTGATGACCCCGCGCATGAAGCTGCGCAGCATCTGCGCGAGGCGGCGCACCAGATCACGAAGGGCAACACGGATTTCCCGATCTACGACACCAACGGGAACCACGTCGGTGACGGGACAATCCGCGAGTTGCCTTCGCTGGAGAAAGAGGGTGTGATCGACATGAGCGCGGCTCTTGGCGATGTGTATCTCGCCGAGGATGGTTACTCCGGCATCGCCGATGGCGAGTACCGCTATGTCGTGCCGACCAACGGCTTTGAGCCTGGATACCGCCAGGGCGAGGGTGAGGCGTGGCTGGTCAATGCCAAGGGAGAGAAGGCCCCTGGCTACGAGGAACCGCAGACTGTGCGCGAGACGGATTTCCGCGCGTTGAAGCCCGACGAGCGCGAAGCCCTGCGTGGCGTGATCGAGGGCCGCGTGACGTTCGAGGATTTCGAGCGCCGTTTTGATGATGACGGCCTTGAACCGTGAGCAGGAGCAAGTGATGGTCGAATGGAAAGTCATCACGCCGACCGGCGAGACAACTGTGAACGCATGGCAACCTGTCACGACCGCTACCGGCGATCTTGTTTTGAAAGATAACCAGGGCGAGACTGTGCATGTTTTTGCCTGCGGTGCGTGGCGGGAATGCGTGTTGGTGAAGCCCGCCCAGCGCGGCTATGGAGGCTGAACATGGCAGCACAGAACGAGGCACAGGAGCAGTGGTTCGTCCATGACGGCTTGGTGTTCACCCCTGGCACTGGCGCGGGGTGGAACTGCATGACACAGGACGGAATGGGGGTGTCGGTCAAGCCTGTCGGCGGCGGTGCCGCCTGGGATTGGAGCACCGAGCTTGAATCGTGGATCGGCGTAGGCACCGGACAGGCCGCAACCAGAGATGAGGCCATACGCGCCGCTGTGCAAAGTCTGGTGGGTGCTGGACTGAGCATCGAAGGGCTTCCGCGAACGGACAACGAGGCGGCGTATGGCCTCGCGCAGCGCATCCGAGCCGAGCTTGATGGAAACCCCGGTCAGCCCTTCCACCTGTCCGATCCAACCATCGACGCGACGTTTCGGTGTTGGACAGCCAGTGAAGCGATGGCCCAGGCCGATGAGCGCGGCGCCACCCGCTTTGCCTACAGGGAAGGGGACGGCTACAAGCAAGTGGACAAGGTGGACGGGCAGTGGTGGGTGCGGGGTGAGGCAACCCCGCCCTGGGCCGCAGGCACGAAACCAGGCCCTTCCGACAAGACGCTTTCCAGCCTTCAAGACGAGATTGACCGACTGGCCGTGCGCGGCATCTTGATGCGCTCGGAACAGCGGTGGTCTGCTGGGCGTGACGGTGTTGTTGACCCCGGCATCGACCAGCAGATGGCAAGCGCTGACGCCAGGGCTTTTCAGCGCATCCAGAACCCCGACAGGCGCGAAGAAGCCGCCATTGACATTGCCGACAATGCGCGGCAGTACCCAGCCTACAAGCAAAGCCTGGATGAATGGGGCCGGATCAAGCTGCCGCATGGGCCGCTGGCCGAGGTGATCTACGGCCTCGATGCGGAGAACAACAAGAAGATCGCAGCCAAGGAGGTGCGCAAGGCGGCGGACTTCGCTGCGATGAAGCAGGACATGCGCGAGCGGGCCGCAGCATGGTCGCCTCAGCAGGCCGAGGCGCACGCCCGCTCTGACGTGGACGCATTCCGCGCCGAGGCCGAAAAGATCGAGCGGTATTACAAGGCCAGTGACATGGCGTTGAACGCCGCTGTGAATCCACATTACATGAAGGCGCTGGGTGCGGTTGCGCCTGAAATTGTCCAGGAGGTCGCCATGGAAAAAACCAAGTCGCTTGCCGGTGATCTGAGCAAGATCGCCATGGGCGAGATGTACTCAGACCGCGTTTTGCGAGAGAGCGTGGAGCGCCTGGAAGCATTGCGCGATCAGCCCGAGCATGCCAATCCTGAGATCACGAAAGACCGGATCAATCAGGCCTTGGTGCATTGCAAGCTGGCCTTGCATGGGGTGCGCGATACGCACCACCGGCTGCAAGATGCGTCGTGGCTGATTGCTGTGGCCGATGGCCTGGGCGTCGAGCACGGCCAGTCGGTGCCAGCCAACGAAGACCCACGCTGGAAGGCGCAGATGCAGGGGTTGAAGGACGTGACGGCCTCAATCAATGCGTCCCTGGCGCCCGAGGTCATCAAAGCCGATTTCGAGGCGGAAAAGCTGCGGGAGTACGGCGAGGACGTGGGCCTGAAATTCGGCGGCAAGGTCGAGACGTTTGATGATGGCACTGTCAGCGCTGGCTTCACGCGGGATGGCGAGGATGGCATGGTGTATCACGTTGCCTTGATGGTGCCCCCTGGTGCAACCCAGGTCACGGCTTACGCGGCGCTGGGGAAGGGCGATCAGGTGCTGATCGAGAGCGAGCCCATGCCGCGTGACTCGGTGATCGGCGGGCTCGATGCGGCGGTTGCCTCTTTCGACAACCTCAAGGCCAAGATGCCCGCTGCCCAGGCGACGACACAGGCCGAGGCGCAGGCGCTTGCGCAACGGGCCGCAGGCGAGATGAACGCCACGCTCGGCGACTGGGTGCAGAGCCCAGCCAAGGAGTGGGTGCGCAGCACCATGACCACGCCCGATGGCAAAACCATCCGTGTGAGCGCTTCCACGGGCGGGGTCGTGAGCATCAACGGAGATCCGTTCACCCCTGACGGAGATCGCATCCTCAACGTCACGCACGAGGCGGTTGCCACTTCGATGCGCGTTGCCGTTGATCGTGCTCCGGCGCCCTTTTTCCCGATCAAGATGGATCGGGTGTTCACCGATGCCCCTGGTGAGACGGGCGTGGCCTGGGCCAATCTGTGCGAGGAAGAAAACCGCCTTGCTGGTTATCTGTCTAGCCTGGACGAAGGCACTGCCGTAGTGCAGGGCGATGATGCGTGGTATCTCGAAAAGGGGGAAGATCAGCAGCTCGTTCTGATGCACGGCGAGGTGGTCTGCGGCAAGATCGAGAACGCCAAATCGCGCTTCCAAATCGGCCTGGACTGGGTGGACATGGAGGCCGAGGATGTGCGCTCCTACACGGCGCTGGTCAGTAGCGTGGCTGATGACTTCATGATCGACCGGGAATTGTGGCAGACCATGAAAGTAGAGCTGGACGAGACGCCCAGCCCGAGCATGTGACGAGGCGACTTCGCCTTGTGCATCCTCTTATTAGTGTGTAATAATAAGCCATGCACATTGATGAAGGACGATCATGCAGCAAGCAGCTTTGAAAGAGAAACCCGGCCTGCTCGATGTGAGCCGGATCGCGGAGCGTATCGGGATGGACTTGGGCGACTGGCCGGGGAACTGCTATGCGGTGGCCTGCCAGATGCTCAAGTGCAAGGTAGTGAAGGGGCGTCCTGCCTACGGCAACTATCACGGCCCTGTGGCTCCGTCGAGCATGTTCTTCGGCAAGATCGTGGTGCGCCACGGCTGGATCGAGCGCGCAGACGGGATGATCGTTGATCCGACCCGGTGGGTGTTCGAGGGCGTCGAGCCGTACATCTACGAGGGCCTGCCCTCGATGGAGTACGACGAAGGCGCGAACCTCTTGCGCGCGCGGTTCGCGCGGCCTGCGCCGATCTTCGACCCCAACAAGCAGATGGTGCCCGTTCCCAAGGGCGAGGCGCGAGAGCTGATCTCGGGCCTGCTCGGCATGTCCGAGGTGCGGGCCGAGATCAACACCGAGCAGGCATTTTGGCTAGGGAACATGACGCTGCAAGCGCTTGGCGGGCACGCCAAGCTGGTGTACGAGGCGTTGTCGGAGATGGGCATGAAGGTGTTCGTGCCGGTCGATAACTACGAGCGGGTCATGAGCCGGTGAAATGGAGGTGATGGTCGTGAGCATTGACGTAACCCAATTCCCCCAGCTTGCCAGGATGCAAGCTGTTCAAGAACAGTCCCAAGCCATCGGTGAATTCATCGAGTGGCTTGGGCAGAACGGCATGGCGATCTGCACCTCCGAGGAAGGCTTGCGGGGTGATCGCTTTTATCCCGTGATGGTGCCTACCGAGGAACTGCTGGCCCGTCATTTCGATGTGGACTTGCAGGCCGCAGAAAAAGAGCGGCGTGCTACTTTGGCTGCGATAAGCCACGGCTGAAACCTGTTTCCACGGAGATTCCACCTTGCAGATCAAGGCCTCTCAGTTTCTCGACCGCGATGGTCGCCGCGTGCTGACCGATGACGGCAAGCCTGGACGTGATGGGCGGCTGGGCGCGGGATCGACCACCGAGCAGATGCAAGGCGAGATTGCTGCGGCGATCTATGCGCATGGCCCTCGAATGAACAACGCCCAGCTCGATGAAATCATCGGTTGGGTGGAGCAGTACAAAACCAACTTTTGACCCGGACAGGGACAGCATCATGAGCAACACGTACAACATCTCCGTCACCTACGAGATCATCACCGACGAGTCCGCCGAGCACGGCGATGCTGCCGAGCGCGGCTACGAAAGCGAGCGCGAGGACGTGGATGTGGATGAGCTGGAGAGGGTGGTTCAGAACTATGGTTTCTCGCAACCATCATCGTCCCGCCTGGAAGATCGCATGTGGTTCTCGACCGTCAGCCCGCGCGAAGACAGGGACTACTTCGAGAACGGCGAGCGCAAGTTCTTTTCGCTGCACCTGAACTCGGTCAATGGCGAGCCGCCGACCTTGGAGGACTACGCCGACATTGCCCGGATGGCGCGCATCAGCATGCCGGATTTGGACAAGGTGGGCACCAGAATCCAGCCCGAGGACGACGAGCCCTCGGCAGGCCCTGGCCTTTAAGGAATCGAGCGCCCCGTGGTGGGCGCCTGCCTAAGCTACGTGCGGGAGTGCTCTTGGCCGCACGGCCTTGCGCCGCCAACCTTCGGTTGATGCGGCGCTTTGTTTTTCAGGATGTTGTATGGCTCGCAGAAGAAAAGAGAACGGGTTGAACGTGTTCGTGGAGCTTCTGGCTCTCCTGCCCTGGTGGCTTTGTCTGGTGTTGGGTGTGATCGGCTATTTCGTGTTCGATCACCTGTCGGCGCCGCTGCAAACGGCGGCTATTCCGGCTGGGAGCGATCCCTTCAAGATGCTGCATACCGTGATGGTCGGTAGCGTGCTGCTTGGGGTGTCCCTGGTGTTGAAATTCTTGGCCCCTGCGGTGTGTGCGGTCGCCGCCATCGCGTCATTCCTGGCTCGATCCAAGCGCCGGAGGCTGCTGGTCGAGGCCCAGGACATGGCGGCTGTCTCGCCCGCGAGCGGTATGACGTGGCGTGAATTCGAGATGCTGGTAGGAGAGGCTTACCGTAGGCAGGGGTACAGCGTCTATGAGACTTCACCTGGGCCGGATGGCGGGGTTGATCTGGTCATGACTAAGGGAGGCGAAAAGTACCTTGTGCAGTGCAAGCACTGGCGCGCGTTCAAGGTGGGGGTGCCCGTAGTGCGCGAGCTGTACGGTGCAATGGCTGCGAGAGGTGCGGCAGGCGCGATGGTGGTCACGTCAGGCACATTCACCGGAGAGGCCAAGGCTTTCGCGCAGGGACGAAATATCACCCTGGTCGATGGAAGGGCCTTGAACAAGTTGATCCGGTCAGCCAGGGAGCCCTTGCCACAAGATCATGGCGTTGATCCAGCGCCTGTCGCCGAGCCGCCGATGGTGCTTGCTCCGGTGTGCCCCAAATGCGGTGCTGGTATGGCAAAGCGTCAAGCCAAGCGAGGTGCAAATGTCGGTCAGTATTTTTGGGGTTGCACCAACTACCCTGGATGCCGAGGGACGGTGCAGATGAAGCCGTGATCTTGCGCATCGCCTAATTAGTGTGTAATAATAAGACCATGGACAAACAGGAGAACTCCATGGCTATCAATCACGGCTCTGTCGTTGCGGGCGACGGTTGCGATCACCTGACCGGCGAACCGCTGCGCCGCACCGCAGGCGGCATCCCGCGCTTCAAGCCGCTGCCTGCTGCTGACGGCCTGATCCTTACTAAGTCGCAGGCCGAAGCTGTGTATAGCGCCATGTGCGCGCTGAATAATGTGGGTGGTCGCCTCGACAAGATCACGCTCGCAAGCGGGGAGCTTTACGTGGGCGAGAACGAGGCTGGCCGGGTCATCGTGGAGTCTCTTGAGGCGGGGGAAGAAGCGCACTTTGACCAGTCTGCGTTTGCCACGGCCTACGGACTGCAACAGGGCTGAATGCCATGAGCCTGCTGCAATTCGTTCACACACGGGAGCATGACATGCACATCCACCAGTGGTTGCACCATCTGGCGGATCGCGTGTCCGGCACCGTGTTCCGGCATGAGGGCTATTCGGCTCGGCGCGCTGCTGTGGTGGCAGCGCTGCGCGAGCTGCCGGTGCCGGATTGCCACTGGCGGTACATCGGCAGTTGCGCCATGGCGAAGCTGGGCCATGGGGGAGGGCTGTGATGGGCGCCAAGGCTCTATCGGCGCATGCCCTGGAGGCTGCGATCCAGTCAGCAACCAGCCTTGATGACCTCAAGGCGCTTGTTGCGAAGAACTCCACCGAGAAGGTCATGAATGCGGATGGGACGATTCGCGGCCTCGTTTATTGCAAGCCATCAACGAAGCGTGGAGCGGTGCTGAGCGCCGCAATTCGGCGCGGCCAGCCTGATGGGCTTTCCACGTCGATGATCGTTGACGGCAAGGATTTTCAGGCTGTGTACCGTGCGATGGTCAACGTGATCGCTGGTCATCTTGGGGTCATTGAAGGTAGCGATCTGCTGGCAAAGATGCACGGCAGTGCAGGCGCCTTTCTGACGAAATATGGATTGCAGTTGACCGAGGTTTGCTACCAGCAGGTCAGCCAGATTCGATCATGAAGACCTATCCTCTAACTTCGTTCCCAAGCCGAACCTTTCCCGTGCTGATGCACCCCCCCTATGGGGATCATGCCCTTGCCGAGTCCTTTTGGGCCGACAAGGAGTGGAAGAAGTGGGCGGTGGACGTGATCGTGAAGATCGTCAAGAACACCCGCTATGGCTTCACGGTCTATGTGGGCGCGCGCACGGCGGTGGCGGCGATAGCGTGCGCGAAGGAAAACCTCTATCGCCCCGTCCCGAGCAATACGCAGTTCGTGGCCAGACTGGCTGGCCCGAAGGAGCTAGGCTGTGACGTTGACCGAGCTGAACTGCGCGGCCAACCTGATCCTGAACTGGAGATTTGAGCATGGCCGAGGTCATCAGCATGGCAGGGTGGCGTGAGCGCAAAAGCGCTGTGGTGCAAAGCGCGCCCGAGCTGGAGTGCCCACAGTGCGGTCACGAGACGGCGGCGCTCGATGTGGCATCCGACAGCACAACGACCTACCGCTGCGCCGGACATGGGCACCGTGCGCTGACGTGGCGCATCGACCCCGATGGGAACATGCTTCGCGGGGCAAGCGGGCATCGGTACTACTGACAAAAAGAGCTTGCATACACTTAATTAGTGTGTATTATTAGGGCGTTGGATTTTGCTAAAAGAGGTGCTTGTGGCGCGCATGGATCGGGTCATTGAGATTGGAGGTGCGATGTTGAGCGTGCCCCAGTACGTGAATAGAACCGTGTCGGGTTGGCAAGTGCGTGTGCGCGGCTTACCGTCGCAGCACTTCGCGGATTCGCACCACGGCGGGCCGAGCGGTGCGCTCGATGCCGCAGCTCGTGCCGCTGGTGTGCTGGTGAATGCCTGCGGCACGGAAAGGAGAGCGTGATGCCTCGGTACAAGAACCCCCAGTGGCAGAAGCTGTACGACAACATGCTGTTCTTGGCAGGCGACAAGAGCAGCGAGATGTACCACGAGGGCGAGCCGCGCAGGGGTGCTGGGCACCGGGCCGCGTTTTGGGATGGTTTTAGTGGGAAGTTCGACTTCACCGGGCCGAAGCGTTCTGCACACGTTATTCCGGGAACCATGTCGGCGGTGTGTTTCATGGCGGGCCGGGAGTTCGCCCGCCGCGTGAAGAAGGCAGCAAAGGCTACAGAAAGGAATGCAGATGCTGGTTGAAAACAATCTGGCCGCGCTGTGGCGGCAACTCAACAAGGCCGAGCAGAAGCTGGCTGAGGCCAACAAAGAGCTGCGCAACGCCGAGCGCAAAGCGGATCGCGCGAGCGCGGTGGTGAGCAATCTGCGTGAGGAAGTCGCCCTGGAGAAACTTCGCATGTGGGGCGACAAGCCCGATCTGGCAGAGCTGATGGCGTCCAGCAAGAACAGCACCATGGTGTTCTACAAAGCCCTGGAGGCTGTCGCCGGTTCGAGAGGCTTCTACATCGGTGGAATGTGGGCAGACACGAAGCAGACCGTGCTGCGCTTCGGTTTGAACCGGAGCGAGATCGGCGGGATCGAGCGGGTGGCGGAAGGCATTCGCTACTTCGCTCCGTCGATGAAGACCATCAAGGGCGGATGGGTGCGGTTCGCGGTCAGCTCCCGCGACTCCGAATCATGCGCCTGGAGCTTGCGGTACTCCAAGGTGCGCGGCAATGCTCAGGTGGTGCGCGAGGTGTATTGCCAAGAGGATAAGGTGCTGAACTTCAAGACGCTCGATGAAGCTCTGCGCTACATCGAGGTCAATCTTTGGGTCGAGGACATTATCGACGCGGAGCCTGCTGCGGTGCTGGAGCACGCAGCATGAGGAAGGCGCAACTGGACGCCGCCTGGGGCAAAGTCTTCGAGGCTCCAGGCGTCATCAACGGGAGCGCCAGGGTGCGCTTTATGGGTGTCTGGCCCAGCGGCAATGTGGCGGTGAAGCGTGGGGGCGATCCTGACAGCTTCGGCCCGCTGACCGTCTCGCCGGAGAAGGCTAAGCCGCTGATGCAGGCCATCGAGAGCCGCTACCCGGCAAGGGCATGAAAGGGACGTGAGATGAAGAAACCCATTGAGGAAACCATCGTGGAAATGACGCGCGAGTTGGATGAGCTGCGCGGCCAGAATGACCCCGAGGCCAACACGCGCCGCGATGAGCTGTACGCCCGCCTGCGCCTGATCGGCGCAACGGCAGCGTTCTATGGTGGCTATGACGCCATGAAGAAGCTGCACGACGCGGCGGAACGGCTGGTGGGCAACAACAACAAGGCTGGGTACTACATCAGCCGTGCCTGGGACATGATCGGCGGATGGGCGAATTGATGAGCAGCGCAGACGACGAGCTGGTCTGGTCGATCCAGAGCGGGAGCGTCCTGACGTGCGCACACGACTTGGTGATGGAAGGCACTGGAGAGGTCGCCTACACGGCGGGCCGATGCTACAGGGTCGAGTCGATGCACCCGGTTGCTGATCCTCCTTTCGTGAAAACATTGGATGACCAAGGTCAGTTGCACGCTCTCAGGGCGAATGATCTGAGGGATTACTTCGGGAGGTGAAAATGGCAAGTAATTATCTGGATTTCGTCGCATTGCCAAGCCTTCAAGGCGTGAGCGTGAAAGAGCCGACGCTGAAAATGTGGCACCACATTTTCATGTGGGTGGAAAAGTATGGCTATGCTGATACGGCTGATAGCCCGGAATTTGTTGGCTATGTTCAAGGATGGCGGAAAGTCAGTCCTGCAACTATCGGTTCGCATCTTGCGAAGATGGCGGCAGCAGGCTTGTTGAAGCGGCATGTTCTAAGACGCAAGCTGTCATCCGAGGCAAAGGATGAATTGTTAAATCCTATTCTCGGTATGTTTGCTGGTACGAGTTTGCCTACCACGTTGGTTCGCTATACCCTGCCTAATGTGGCCTGCCCTCTTGAATTTAAAGTCGCTGTGCGCAAAGCCGAGAAGATCACCCAATTTTGGTCAGCAGCGGCAGAAAGCGCAAAAACCTGATTGGGGAGTTTTATGTCAGTAACTCGAATTTATCCGTTCGCAGAGAATGTCGAAGTCCCTGAAAGCAGCTTGTCTGACTGGCAGAGCGGCCAGGACAAGCCGAGCGAGGACGGCCATTACCTCCGCGAATTCGTGGAGGGCGAGGCCATTTCGGAATTCAGGGATGGGCGGTGGCTTTTTGACGGCTTTTTCCCCTCGGACATTCAGGATGCGCCGTGGCGTGGACTTCGCCAGCCGCTCGATCTCGCCCAAATGCCGCTGACGATGGAGTGACGCATGCCGATGCTGTGGGGTCGCTATGGCCCCTACAAGCCAAGGACGCCCGCCGAGAAAGCCAAGGCGAACAAGCAGGCCGAAGCTAGGCGACAGTTGCAACAGCAACGGCAGGCATGGCTGGAGCGGTACAGCACATGCCTGAATGGCTGCGGCAAGCCTGTGGCGTTTTGGGACGATATTCATCTGTCCCTGCGCTACGGCGGCTGTTGCTCGGCTGAGTGCGAGAAAAGCCACCAGGAAAAACATGAAATACAAATACTTGGTGGTAAGACTTCATAAAGAGCTATCCATTATTTGTGATAATAATATGGATGGTTCTTTCGCAACGCAGTCAGAAAGGCGTGCGATACTTAGGCAGTTTGGGGACGATTTGGCGCGGGCCGGATTTAATATTCGGAGAATGAGCGCTCAGGATTTGAAGGGCCGTCATGTTGGGGCATTGCTGCGCCGCTGGCAGTCCGAAGGATTGCCTATCCTCGCCATTAAAAATAGAATGGTGGTACTCCGTTGGTGGGCTGAGAAGATTGGCAATCCTGGCGCGATCATGTCTGATGAAAATCTGGTGTTAGAAAAGTTGATTGCTCCTACGCCGGATGCCGTATTAGTGGTGTCCGAATTTCCCCAAAATTAACCCCTATGGTTTTGTGCCAGAGGTGCAAAACCATAGGGGCGGCAAGCGAAGCGCGGCAGTGTGCGAGGGTGGCGGGCCTCCTATTCGACCATCACCGGGCTGGAGGGTGGTTCTTCCCCTTGAGCCTGCGCACGCGCCCTGGGGCGGCTTTCAGGGCGGGCTTGCGCTTCGCGGCGACGGTGGGAGCTGGCCGCGCAGCATCTTTCTTCACCAATTCGCTGAGCTTGGCATTCCTCGACTCCAGATCGCCGCAGTGCTTTTGCAAGCGGAAGTATTCGAGGCTCTGGCTGGCCAGCTCTCCGCGTAGCTGTGTTTCCATCTTGGCCATCTTCTGCTCGCTCTCCCGGTAGGCCTGCTGGCGGGCCAGCTCGACTTGCTGGCGGGCCTGCTCGATCTGCATGAGCGAGCGGCGGCGCTCGTCTTCCAGGCGGGCGGTCAGCGTGCGCAACTCGGCGGTGTTGGCCTCTACCGCCTTGGTCATGTCGTCGCGCTGCTGGGTGAGGTCGGCGATGTGCTTTTCGGCCATGCGCTCGGCCTGCTCACGCGCGGCGCGCTCGGTGTTGGCGCGCTCGCGTTCCTGCTCCAAGGTGGCTTGCAGACCCGCTACCTTTTCGGTGGCAACGGCGAGGTTGGAACCCATGGTGTCGCGCTCTTGCAGCGCATCGGCAACGACGCGCTCGGCCTCGGCCTGCTGAGCCTCGAAGTCCTGCCGCTGCTGGTCGAAAGCGGCAGTGGCCTCATCCAATGCCGCTTGCCAGAGCAACTGCATGGGCTGGGCCAGCTTGCCAGGAATCCCTTCTGGCAAGCCGTCCATTCGCTGGAGCAGTTCGGCGTGCTCCGAGCGGTAGTCCTTGACGCCTCGGTTTATGTCGCCAGAGCTGCCCTTGCCGATGTGCTCCCGCAGCACCATCCAAGACGGGATCGGCTCGCCGAGCTTCGTGAGCACGTCGCACAGGATTTTGGTGCGTGTGTAGGCTGAGCCAGCTTCGTACTGAGGGTACTGGGAACACAGCGCGCGGAGCTGTTCAGTTTTCGTGGTCATGAAGGTTCTCCCGGTAGGGCGGTGATGAACGCCAGCTTCGCCAGCCGGGGAAGCTGCTTGATGTGCCATTCGGCCTTGGACGCGGAAGCTCTGTCCGGGTACGGACGGGCGCCCACGAGATGCCTGGGTGGATTGGCCCGCGTGTACTTGGCACCGCGCCCACAGGCATGGGCCGCGAGCCTTGCGGGCAGGTCGTTCGTGATGCCTGCGTAGTAAGCGCCGTTGGCGCATTCCAGCAGGTACAGAACCCATTCCTTCGCGTGTTCAATCGGTGTTGACATGGGACTATGTAGGGTTGAATCGGTGCCGCCAAGGCGCTACATCGGAGCGTAGCGGAGATGTATGGATGCTATGCGCCTTTTTTACTTTTGTCAATCCATATACGAACGTATTTCATCCAAAAATGAACGAAAGAGCTTGACGAAGTGCCGATAACTGCTATTATCGGAACTACAGCAGGGCAGAGCGGGATACCGGATCGGCGATGCTGTAGATCATCGAAAACCGTTTGAAATCAAGGAGTTGACATGCCCGAAAGCACGCAGAAGGCGGTCGCCGCCGCCGATGAAGTGGAAGCAAAGGCCGATGCGGAGTCCCAAGCCAGGGCCGAGGCAGATGCCGCATTCGAGGAAGAACAGCGAGAGTCCGTCCGTGAGGTCGGCACCATCGAGCTGACGCCGACCTGGGGCGAGATCGGCCTGTTGTTCTGGCGACTTGCCCTGTCGGGCGAGGAAGCGGCCATCCGGGAGATGCGCGGCGAGTTCGCCAAGGCCTTCGCTGGTATGGAGGTGCTGTCGAAAATCATGAGCACGCTGACGCCTGAGCAGCGTGCGGTATTCGATGCGGTGTGGAAGGTCGAGCAGGCGAAAGTGCTGCGGTAAGGAGAGCACCATGAGCCTGACCCTTGAGAAATTCCCCCTCCTGCGCGCTGCCGCGCGGAGCCCTTCGCGCTTCGAGGTCGCCATTGAGCGGGTGCTTGCCGGGATCGAGGCGGGGTCTATCCGCAACGTGGACTATCAGGATGTGAAATACGAGGTGGGACAGGCTGCTGCGGATGCCTGGAACAACCATGTTGCAAGTCCCTTTTTCCACGGCGGGAAATGGGAGAAGTTGCCGCTCGACGTGAACGAGCTGTACGACAGCATCATGATCCTGAGCCTTCATGATGTGATCGCCACGGCCAAGAAGGTCGCCAGAAGCAAGGCCCAAGGGCCTGTCGTTGATGCGATGCGGGCCGTCTGCGCCGAGGCGCTGCCGCTGGCCGAGGCCGTGGCATCCCTCAAGGACAAGGTGGTCAAGGGCCGTGCGCCGAGCGCAGGCCCGTCGAAGCCGGTGAACCCGAACAAGGTGGTCAAGACGTGCCCGGTGTGCTTCCGGGCTATCGCCGTGGTTGGCGGGACGATGGCGCACCACGGCTACACGCGCCCTGAGATGGGCTGGCAGACTGCAAGCTGCCAGGGGATTCGCTTCAAGCCGCTGGAGGTATCCAGCGAGGGGTTGCAGTGGCTGATCGCCGCGCTGCGCGAACGCCTGGAGGCGCGCAAGCAGGCATACGCCAAGCGGGCGACGCACCCCGAGTTCTTGATGACTCGGCAGGGACGCAACGGCGCTGCCGTGAAAGTCATGCGGGACGATCCCTTGTGGCCGCAGCTCTTTGCCCGCCATGTGTCCGAGCTGAGGTCGGAGATCGCCGCCATCGAGCACGATTTACCGAGGCTGGACAAGATGCTGGCCGACTGGAAGCCGGAGGCCGAGCGATGACATCCCCTGCCCTTGATGACCTGTCGGTTTGCGGTAGAGGGTCGGATGACTGTCTTGACCACTACACGGTGTCGAGCTGGCTGACGCGCGGGCGGTGCGCGGAGGTGGCGGTGTCGCGCAGCGATCCGACGCGCTTTCACATCAGGCCTTTCCTGATTCCCAGCTACATGCAGGGGATCACGGACGGCCTGATCCGTGAGGCCGTACTGGCTTTTCGGGCGAGGGGCGATAAGCCCTGCCAGTCCGTTTAGAAATCGAAGCGATGCGTTTTTGCGATTCGTCGTAAAAATGCGTTGATAGCACGAAAAGAACGTGAAAGACGTATATGGTGGTATGCTGCCGAGGTCAAGATGAACCTGCCACAAATACATGAACCAGCGGTACATGATCCAGCCACTTTGCCCGCCTCGAATGATGGCGGGCTGTCGGTGCTGGGGGTGGGAAACGATGCAGACGCCGTGGCGATGTGGTTGCGCGCGCGTGGCGCGCGCTCGGAGAACACGGCCAGGACGTATGCGCGGTGCAGCGACAGGCTGCTCCAGTGGTGTCAGGAGCGCGAGATGACCCTGGCGGAAATGAGCGTCGCCGATGCCCAGGCTCACCTCGACACGCTGCGCAATCCCGACAGCCGGTGGCTGATCCCGCGAGATGAGAAGGGGAAGCTGCTCGCGCCGCTCTACAAGAGCCAGACGCTCAAGCAGCCGATGACGGACAAGGGGGTGGCTTTTGCCCGCACGGTGCTGGGGCAGCTATTCCACTACCTGCTGACCGCAGGCTACGTGCGGCGCAATGTTTTCTTCCTCACCGAGATACCGCCGACTATCGAGGACGATCTTGCAGACAAGGTGCTGTCCCAGCCTGCGCGCAAGTACCTGTGGGACTGGCTGAGCGCCCAGCAGGCAGACGAGCAACAGAAAAAGCCGATTGAGGCTGCTCGTGATCGTTGGATTTGTGCCCTACTCTACTATACAGGTATCCGAACCCAAGAGGCCATTGCTGGGAGCATGGCCGATTTCGTGCGGGACTCCGAGGGGTGGCAGCTCCGGGTGACTGGCAAGGGCTCCAAGGTTCGTCGCGTGACCGTGACCGAGGCCCTGGCGCGGGAGCTGCTGCGCTTCCGGGAGGCTATGGGCGTGCGTGGGTGGCCCCCGCCGACCGACACGATGCCTTTGATCCCGCATACCCGCAACACCAAAGGGCCACGCCTGTCGGTGTCGGATCGGATGCTGCGAAAGATCGTGTCCGCCTTGTGCAAGGCCGCTGCCAGGGACTGCGACGATCTGCACATCGCCGCCGAGCTGGAGCGCACGAGCCCGCACTGGTTCCGGCACACCTCAGCCACGCACCGCCAGGAGGCGGGTGCGCGGCTGGAGACGACCCAGCAGGAGCTGGGCCACGTCAACCCCAAGACCACCCTGCGCTACGCCAAGATCGCGGCGCGCGCGCGGCGTGAGGATGCGGAGCGCTTCGCATCGGCAGCCGCGACATACCGACAGGAGAAAGAGGAATGACGACTCGAAGGATCAACAGGCGCCCTGCCGCCGCACGCACGCGCGTGAGGCAGCACGTAGTTGGCTATGGGGTGCCCTCGGCCCGAGGGCCGATCAGCCCGAGGGCCGTGATGCTGCTGCTGCTCTGCGGCGGGCCGGTGCTGCTGATCTGCATCTCGTTCTTCTTCGGCGTGGGCCTCCAGGCCCTGGGCCTTGTGGGTGCGGCCAAGCACAGCAGCGTCTTGGGCAGCATGGGCGGGATTGCCTTGACCGTGCTGGTGGCGGCTTTTTTCTGTGTCCCAGGCTATCTGGTGGCCGTTATCTGGTTTGGCATCAAGTCGAAGATGTTCCCCGACGATATTGAATTGCTCAAAAAGAAAACCATGCGGATACCGCTGGTCGCCCTGATTATGTTTTGGGTTCCTGCGGTATTGGTTCCGAATATCAGCATTGGCGTCCGTGCCCAGGTGGCAATTCTGACGGTAGTAGTGATGCTCATATTTGGCTACATCTGGATAGCGCTCGTTCGCATTGCTATCGGGTTATTCATGAAGATTGGTGTCATTCAACATTCCTACTAGGAGGATTTCAGATGAAGTATCGGCTCATTGCGCTTGCGGCCATTGCGGTTGCTGGGCATCAGAATCTGATGGCCGGGTATCGTGTCATCGACGGCAAGCCCGAGATGCCCTACACGGCGCCGGTGGCGCCTGCGGCAGTGGCGCCTGTTGTCACCTACCAGCAAGACCAGTCCGATCGCATCCGCGCGCTGGAGGCCGAGAATGCACAACTGCGGGAGCGGTTGCGTGAAGCCGAATGGCAGCTCGGCAAGCGCCGCTCGTTGTCCAGCGAAGGGGTCGAGACGACTTCGCTCGGTTTCGAGCTGGGCAGCACCAAGCTGAACCAGCCCACATCCAAGAAGGCCGAAATTCTGGCGCGGGCGCGCACGGCCTCTGCCATCGAGATCGTCGGGTACACCGACAACACCGGCAGCGATGCCATCAACAAGCGCATTGCGCTGGCCCGCGCCCAGCTCGTGAAGGACATGCTGGTGCGCAGCGGCATTTCGCCCGCCATCATCAAAGTGCGGGAACAGGCGGGCGTGTACTACGCGACGAACGACACCGCAGAGGGTCGCGCTGCGAACCGCCGCGCTATCGTCACGTTCAAGTAAGCGAGCAAGGGAGCGGAGATGAAGATCAAGCGGTTGGTGATCCTGGCAGGTGTTCTGGCGTCCTTTGGCGCCTCGGCGCAGATGCCCGTCCCGTTGCTGGACGGCGCCGACACGGGCGGGAAGGCGGCTGCCCAGGCCCAGGCGGGCAAGCAGCTCGAAGCGCTGTTGCAGTGCAAGGCTGGTACGACCTTCACGGCCCAGGCCGTGGAGGCTCAGTTCCAGGCCCTGGGTCTGGTCAAGAGCGTGGACGGCTTTTTCCTGCCGCTGCTCAAAGGCGTGCAGCCCTCGCTATTCGGCGATCAAGTCCTGGCCGCGCTGGTCAGCGATGCGGACGGGGAGAAAAAGGCCGTTGTTTACCTGAAAAAACAGACAGGCAAGCAATTGGCGAAGAAACTGGGCGTCACGAAGATTGACGAACAGGCGGATACCGATGAGCCGTCATATTTCAAGCCGACCAGCAAGAAAACCACGCTGCTGGTCGGCTCGGCTTCTGAGGTGTTCCTGGCTAATGCCAGCATCAAATATCAATCGGCTGTTACCTGCCAGTTGATTAAATGAGTTGACTATGCCAGAAAATAGTAGGCTTCAAGATGCTCTGAAAATACTGGGCTATGAAAATGCCAGGGAGCCGCATCATCGAAGCAATCTGGTGCTCTCAATTCAATTGTTTGCCGGTATTCAACAAGACGACGCGCTGGAAACTGAGTGCGAGATGGAAATCAAGAGAATTCGCGCAGAAATCGCGGAGCGTAACTCGAAGATAACGGTTTGAAATCTTTCTAATGGAGGTAATGATGGCGAAAATGTGGAAGGCTGCGGCTGTCTTGGCGTCGTTCTCGGTGCTCGCGGGCTGCGCGGGCTACGACCAGTGGGCCGAGAGCACGAACCGCAAGATGAATTCCGGCTGGACGGAGATGCTGTACGGCAAGCAGACCGTGGACGCCTCGGCGCTGCCCAAGGGCATGACGGTCAACCTCTCCTACGGCAAGGGCGAGGGCAGCGGCATCCCCGGCCCCGCCGCGTCGAAGTTCTACGACAAGCTGATCGGCGATGTGACCTATACCAAGAGCTGCAAGAACATGCTGACCTTCAACGTGGCCATGTTCAACGATGCTGGCGGCGCGATCCGCACCGAGCCTGTCGTGATCGGGCCGTACACGGCGGGCACGAAGGCGCTCATCAGCAAGGACGTGATCGCCGACCCGCAGATGCAGAAGTCCAATCAGGTCACAAAGCTGGTGCTCTCCAGCGCCAAGTGCATCTGATGGCTGACTCCATGCAGGCCGTGGCGATCCGGTCTGTGATCGCTTCCCTGACGGATGCCGCAATGTGCGGCGACTGGCAGGGGAGCGACGCGGCATCGGTGTTGCGGGTGATGGGCCGCAACACGCTGCAAGCGCGGGATGTGCCCGTGGCGATGGAGATGATCGCCCTGCTCCAGCATTTCGCTACCCGACTCGACGTGCGCGATGTGCCTGGGCTGGGCGAGGAAGGCAAGGAAGATGTGGAGCTGGCCCCAGGCATTGTGTGGGGTGGCTCCAAGCTGCTTGTGCTGCTAGATGTTCCTGCGGGCGCCTTCGAGGACATAGCGCACTGGGTTGCCGACAGCCTGCCAAGCGCCAAGATCAAAGCGATGCCCGGTGTGCTCGCCCTGCCCTTCACCATCGAGAGCACTGGCGAGGGCGATGAGGCCCAGGCTGTGCTCTTTCCCGATTGGGTGGCCGTGTTCTATCCACACGGGCGCCAGGAGCATGCGTTCCCGATCCTGGCCTTGCGCTCCGTCCTGTCGAACGATGCGTTTGGCGGTGACTGGGTGGACGCCGCCGTGGGCCGCATGGGCTTCTACGGCTTACCTCGAAAGCTCGCTGAGCATTTCGTGGCAAGAGGCATGGAGCCTCTGTAGTGGGCTTGTTATTGGTGTGTAATAATTAGACGTACCTAGTGATGCTTGAAGGGTGAGCGATGGACACGGTACTTTCTCCGATCACGGTGCCTGCAACCTCGCGGCTGTGCTACCTGGGTGGGATGGCCGCACTCAACCTGCCATCGCCGACAGGCACGGGTGACTGGCACATGGAACAGACCTTCTTTCGGCAGCGGGAGAAGCGCTCCCGTTCATTCATTTCCGGCGTCGGGTGTCCCACGGACACGACCACGATGCTTGGTGATGCCGGGGTGTATGACTGCACGGCCACGCTCGATGAGCTGGGCATCCCGCATGAGGGCATGATCGCCTTCGCCGCAAGCCACGCGCGCGCGTGTGCCGATCTCGTGCTTGCGGCGGTGATGCGTGGCGATCAGCCGGATTTCGTGACCTTGGACGACTGGATGCCGCGCGACAGCGACAAGCAGCAGGTATTCGACCTGTTGGCAAAGGCGCTCGGCCATCTCACCGCAGAGCAAAGAGACAAGGTGCTTCGATGGCAGAAGAAGAACGCAATTTGACCCCTAGGGACGAAGCCCACGAGCGGCTGATGCGGTCGATCCTGAAAGGGATCAGCGATACGCCGCTCGTGCTGAAAGGCGGCACCGCCTTGCTGCTGGCCTACGACCTCAGCCGCTTCTCCGAGGATTTGGATTTCGACGCGCCGCACAAGCTCAACCTGGAATCACGCATCCAGCGCAGCGTGCCGATGGGCATCACGCTCGATGAGGTGACTGCACTGAAAGACACGGGTACGGTGACGCGCTACCGGGCGAAATACCATACCGAACATGGCCCTCGCTCCCTGAAACTGGAAGTCTCGTACCGGACGCCAACACCGGATTCGGAGGTGCGATCCGTCCATGGCATCCGCGTGGCGGCTCTGCCGCGCATCATCGACCAGAAGTTGAAGGCGGCGCATGACGGGCACGATCCGCGCGCGAAGGTGCGCGATCTGTACGACCTTGATTTCGCGGCCCGCCGCTGGCCCGTTGCTTTTACGGACGATCTCGCTGCGAGGCTTCTGGCGTTCGCCGAAGACCCTGCCGTGCTGGAGTCGAGATACCAAGCCGACTACGACGAGGATGACCTGATCCCCGATCTTGTGGAGCTGGAAGACCTTGCACTCAGGATGCACTACGAGGCCCAGGAGGTGATGGCAAGCCGCGCAGAGATCGACCAGCGGGTCGATGGCCTGCCAAGGCTTCGAGAGGCATCAGACCCTGCGGTGCGCACCTTCTGGAAGCACGCCACCGAAGCGGTTGAAAGCATGAAGGCGGGCGGCGGTAGTGCCTACGAGGTCGATTGGTGTCAGGTCGAGGACAAGACCATCCGGGAATGCCTCGAACACGGGCAACCGCTTGACAGCATTGCCGACGCCTTGGGCAGCAGCAGCCCAGGTGCGGCCAGTCCGGGGCGGCGGGCCGCACTGCGCGAGCACATTGCGGAGATCGAGGCGGAAAAGCCGAAGGCCGAGCGGCAAGGCCTTGCCAAGCTGTCGGCCCTTCACCCTGGCAATCGGCACGCCTACAAACAGGCCATGGCACCGGCCACGTCGCCAGCCTGGAGCGCCGAGCAGGAGCGCAGGGCAGCAAGCCTGGATGGCATCAAAGCCACGGCTACTGGCGCGCGGTTGACCTTCGCCGAGATCGGCTGCGAGGCGATCCAGGCGGCGGGCAGCGCTGCGAAAGTGGATTGGCGGGCCGTGGAGGACGCGGCCATGGTCAAGGCCCTGCGCGACGACCGCCAGGAGCCGCTGGACGTGTTCCAGGCCATCGCCGGGGCCAGCCCAGGCACGACGGGCGCACCGGGTACGCCGGAGCGAACGGCTCTGCGCGAGCGCATAGAGCGCGTTTATGCGGACGTTGAGCAAGAGCCAAGGCCGGAGGCTGGCCCGTCTTTGGAGCAAGGCTGGAGGCCGAAGTGAGCAGCATGGATGAGCGGTTGGAAGTTGATGCGCTCCGCGCGGCACTGCGGATGATGGGACTGGAGCCAAGAAAGGTTGCGAGCTTCATCGCGGAAGGCAGAGACTACGCCTGCAAGGCCATCCTTCTTCGATGTGTCACCCTGGACGAAACGAAGCTACGTGAAGTAGTCGGGGAGCAAGCCAGTTTGGATGGCTGGCGGTCGATGTGGGCTCAGCTCCTTGTACCCGCAAGCTCCCAGGCCGGAAGCGATGGGCAATCGACCTACCGGGTGTGGCCCGATGGCACGGTGCAGGCCACGGAGGACGGCGAGCCGTACTCATGGATGAGCGACGATTTCATGGAAGTCCATGCCATGGATGAAGACGAAGCGCGCTCACTTGCCGGAGTCTAATTAGTGTGGAATAATTAGGGCATAGCAACTGTCATGAGGTGCATGGTCATGCCGAGTCAAATGCAACGGGTACAGATCGGGAAAGCCAACTACAGAGGCTCTGCCCTGGCAACGCGCAACGCCGCACTGCGGCGCGCATCCTTGCTTGGCGCCGTCCTGATCGGTGCCAAGGGCGTAGGTCTGGAGCGTCTGCAAAACTCCGAGCGCCTGCTGACGGTGCTGGACTACTGCCAGTCTGGCGTGTTGTCGGGCGCCCAGGTGGACAAGGGCCGGGAACCTCACCTTCTCGTTCCCGACCTCTACAACCCCGGCGATTTCCGCGCCGAGCCGATCTACGACTCGCGGGTGGACTGGCACGAGAGCAGGACGGGCAAGTGCTGGATCGACGTGCATGCCGGTGAGCTGCTGGTGGACGGCAGCACCGCCGTGTACTGGAAATAGGGGGACTGTCGAATGCGCTGACGGCCATGTGCGTATTCGACTTTGGGCACCGCGTAGAGGATGGGCCTGAGCCGCGATGATGCCCCGCCACCCCGGCATTTTGGGAGCAAGAAGAACATGAGCATGGAATGGGTGCGCAAGAACTACGGAGTTCCCGCCAAGCGCGGTGGCAGGGTCGAGTACACAGGATGCGGGAAAACGGAGCTGGGGACGATCCGATCTGCCAACGGCGCGTACCTGATGATCCAGCTTGATGGGGTGAAGCACACGATGCCGTTCCACCCCACATGGAAACTGCGCTATGTCCCTTGACTTCTGCCGGGTCATCGCCCTACTTCTGTGCTCCCAGGCGGCGCTTGCCGCGCAGCCCTGGCCCATGGAGGGCAAGGTGATCCACGTCGAAGATGGGGATACCCTGACGATCCTGCAAAGCGACTTTTCCAAGGCCTCCGTGCGGCTGAGCGACATTGACGCGCCAGAAATCTCGCATGGGCGAGGCAGACCGGGCCAGCCGTATAGCCAAGCATCGAAGCAGTCCCTTGCAGCGCTGGCCAGGGGCCAGCAGGCCATGGCGACGTGCTACGAGCGCGACCGCTGGGAGCGCCCTGTCTGCACAGTGTTCATCAACGGCCAGGACGTGAACGCCGAGCAGTTGCGACGCGGCATGGCCTGGGTGAACCGGGTCAACCGCGCCTACGTGCGCAATCCCCAATCTGTTGCCACCGAGGCCCAAGCGCAGGCCGCAGGGATCGGCCTTTGGTCGGCCCAAGGCCCGAGGCCGGTGCCGCCCTGGGTGTGGCGCCGGGATTGCTGGAAAAACCAAGTCTGCGACGGTGCCGGACTGTGAAGTGCATCTTGGATGCCGCCTCGGTGGCCGAATGAAATGATTTGCACAAGCTCTAATTAGTGTGTAATAATAAGCCATCGCATCAGTCAATGGAGTGACGACGATGAGCTTGTATGTGTACCGCCCAACCGAGCGGGTGTTTCTGGCCGAGGACGAGAAGAACTGGACGGAGGATATGTTCTCCGCAGCCAGCTTCGTTTCCCGCCAGCTCGCCAACGACATTGCCGTTCGAGAGCTTGGCGAAGGGCACGATGCCTACGTGCTCGATGACGGCCTTGAAGACTGAGCGGAGGTCTTCATGGAACACGCACCCAATGGCGCAGCTCCCGCCGCTGATGCAGAGGTGGAGAAGCTGGTCAATGAGCTGGCAGGCATGGCCTACAGCTATGCGGTCGAACTCGACGCGGCAACAAGAGACGCCGACCACGGCGAACTTGAAGAAGTTGCGCGGCGCATCACGGCCAAGCTCAAGGACGCAATGCGCAAGTCGCTTTCCGGCGTCCAGGCAGTCCCCGCTTTCCCCGCCATTAAGGGCGCATGGATCGACGGCGGCTATGTGATCGTGACGCCTGCCGGTAGAGGGCCTGATAAGGCCCAGGCCGTCAAAGCCGCGATTTTGGCGGCGGGCCGCACGGCCCTCGTGTCCGCTGAACGACCAACTACCGCATAGGAGAGCACCATGGCAACACCAACCCCCAAGCAAATGTCATCGCGTCACGCCCGTCAGCTTGAAACGATGGCAAAGAGAATCCTCGACCTGTCGAAGCAGTGGGACGAGGTTGACCAGTACAACCTCCGCATCTTGGAGGAACTGCACGACAAGATGCACGACGCTGCCCGCGATCTGCGGGAAACCGAGAACGACAGGCAGGATTGAGCCATGGGTGTCCGCAAAGGCCAAGGCTACGGCGTGCCCAAGCCGAAGCGCGCACGCTGCCCTGAGTGCGGGAAAAAGGGCGTGAAGCAGTGGTACGTCACGGCGCACGGCCTGTACCGCGACTGCCAGTATTGCCAGCACACCTGGGGCGAGCTGAGCTGGAAGATCGCCGTCTCCAGCCGCGCCGAAGGTGCAGCAGGCGCGCAGGGGGCACGATGATCGCCCAGGCCCAAGCTCACTCGCTCGATGTGGCCGATCACCTCGCGGTGGCGTGCCAACGCTGGAACAAGCGACGGGCGATCTATCGCCCAGCGGGCGAGCCGTTCGACCCGTCGCGGTGCAGTGTGCAACCTATCGAGGAAGCACAGGCCAAGGCCTTCGTGGTGTCGATGCACTACTCCGGCACCTACCCTGCTGCCCGGTTCCGGGCGGGGGTTTTCATCAAGGAGCGGTTCGCCCGCGAACGCCTTGCCGGGGTGGGCGTGTTCTCCGTGCCGATGAACCAGCGGGTGGTTCCACGGTACTTCCCTGGCTTGGCCCCCAACGAAGGCATCGAACTCGGCAGGCTCGTGCTGTCGGACGAGCTGGCCGCGAACGCTGAATCCTGGGCCTTGGCACGCATGCGCAAGCTGCTTGCCATTGCGCTGCCGGAAGTGCGGGGGATCGTGGCCTACTGCGATCCAGTCGAGCGCCGGGACGAGCGCGGCGAGCTGGTCAAGCGCGGCCACATCGGCACGATCTACAAGGCCAGCAACGCTGCCTATCAGGGCAGGTCGTCGGCCAGGACGCTCTGGATGGCGCCCACGGGTGCGACGTTTGCAGACCGCATGCTGTCGAAGCTGCGCAACGGAGAATCTGGCGAGCGGTATGCCTATGAACGCCTCGCCGAACACGATGCGCCGCGTCAGTGGATTGGTGAGACGGGCGCGGCCTACCTCAAGCGGCTGCAAGCCGATGGGTGGCTTCGCCCGCTGCGGCACCCTGGAAATTTCGTTTTCACCTTCGGGGGGAAAGGGCGTCATGAGCAGAGCTTTTGAAAGCATCAAGCAGGGCCTGCACGATGCCATCGCCCATGCCAGGGGCGATCTGCGTCTCGTGCTGCTGTATTCCTGGGTGGCAGAAAACTTTCATGTCTTGGTGCCGAAGAAGCGCGGGGTGGGCTACTTGGCCGTGCCTTACGGCCACCACCCCGTCCCAGGCCTCGACCAGATAGCGGCCCGCGCAGGCGTGGATGTGACTGGCCTGGATGGTGCCTTGTGCTTTGAGTGTGGCGGTGCAGTGTTCCATGGAGGGGATGCTGCACGCGCCGCTTTCGCCGCCAAGGTCATACCCGCTTTGGAGGCCTACTACGGGATGGTTTCGCGCGAAATCTCGGTCGGTGAATTCTGGCGGCTGCATCCAGTTGGGGGACGGTCATGAAATCACAGCCCGCACCTCATCGGGTCGATGTGCCTTTCGGCAAGCGTCCGCCCAAGGGCGTCCTTTGGGCAGGCGGCGAGCTGCTGCTGTACCACGCGCAGCGTCGGCACTACAGCCGCCTTCTCGGCTGTGAGATCGGCCCTGAACCGGCCCGGATGGAGGAATTCCGCGATGTGGTGCGCAGCTATGCCAGCGGGCGCAACATGACGGGAGGGTGGGACTACTACCGAGGCCGCAACGTGGCATGCCCGTATCGCTGCCCCCTGGACAGCAAGACTTGTCCCGTCGATGTGCTGGTCGAGGAAATCAACAAACCGCGCGTGCGCATGCCAGTGGCTCCGAAGGTGGATCATGAAGATTGAACGCAACTTCAACAAGCGCTCGGCCACCCTGGTGGACGTGCAGCAGCCGCATGTCACCCATAGCCGTGGGTGCGCTTTGGGAGTCATGGTGACGGCGTTCCCTTCCGAGGAACAAGAGCATCGGGATGAAATCGGTGCGCTGCGCATGCACTTGACCCCCGAGGAAGCAATCACGTTCGGCCTGCAATTGATTGAGGCCGCGCGTGACCGAATCAAGACAAGCGGAGCGTTCTGACAATGGCATCGAAGCTGCTCCAGGCCCTCGATCTCTGGCGCGAGATCACGGGCGTCGATCCCAATGCAACCAGCATGACGATTTCGTCCTGGGGCCTGAAAGAAACCTTCAAGGCGCTACAGGAGGCCATTGACCTCGACCCGAGCGAGATCACGGCCAATCTGCTGCTGGGCTACTTCCTGAACACCTACCTTGCGGAGCGCGAGGTGAGCCTGCTCACGCTGCTCAACGACCCGCAGGGCATGGCTGCGCGGCTGGAGAAGCCGCGTGCCTTGATGGAGCTGCTGGGCAGGCCGGAGCTGGTGGAGGCCAGGGATGCGTTCATCGCGGCCATCACCGAGGCCTTGGAGGGCTACGGTGCCGCCGAACGCGATGACGTGAAGGCGCTCCTGCAAACGCCGGACAGCATTGCGCTGCTGCGGCGCGATGCCCTGCGCAGCATCGAGAAGCTGCGCGTCGATCAGTTTCTCGATGGCTTACCGGAGCCCGAGGACTGCCGCCCGGTTTACAACCGGACGGTGCATCAGTGGTGGAACGTGAACTCCATGCTGGCAGCGGCCACGCGCATGCCTTCGGGCGTGTCGCTGAACCTGATCCGGCACCCGGACGGCTACCAGAGCTATTTCTGCTTTGTGATCCGCAACGGGGGCAACCTGTTTGTCCTCTCGGACGTGCCCGAGTATTCTCATCCGCTGCAAGGGATGATGAGCCGCAGGCCTGACCGCGAGCTGGACAGGCGCGCGTCACGCAACTGGTTCCCCTATGACTTGCTGGGCATCGAATACAACGAAGAATCCGGGAGGTTGTACTTCAAGCAGACCGAGCAGCGCGGGCTGGTGGCCTACCAGCACGCCGCCCTGCCCTTGAAGCCGATTGCGGAGCTTCCCCCGCCCGAGCTGGTGTGGGTGTCCATGATGTTCGACCTGATCGTGGAGAAGTTCTGGCGCCGTGGCTACAAGGCGCAGCAGCTCTCGTACACCGCCGAGATGCTGAAATCCCAAGACGCTCTCATCGAGCACGCCAAGACCGCGAACCTGCCGGTGCCCGCCTACCAGCCAGTCGGCCTGCCCGCGCTGCGCAAGGCCGATGTGGCGGCGGACGCGATCACGGATGCCGAGGTGGGCAAGAAGTGCCACGAGCCCAACCGCTGGATGGAAGAACGATACGGGCACCGCATCCCGGACGAAGCGCTCAACCTCCTGGCCGCGCCGGAACACACGTTCGCCATGGACACCAAGACCGGCGAGATCAGCACGACCAGCCCTGGCTACCATGGCCTGACCGACTGGCAGCAGGAGCGCGAGCTGGGGAAGCGGGCCGAGCTGGTCAAGCTCGATGCCACGAGCTTCGGGAGCCGTGAGCGGATCGAGGCCGACCGCAAATTCATCGCACGGGCCAACTTCGCCACGCACGTCGGCGAACTGGCCGCTGCCGAGTTCGAGGAACGCAAGGACGAGGTGAAAGCGTGGTACGCGGAGCGCGTGAAGGCGAATGCTCCCGCGCTGCTGAGCTGGTGCGGCCATGACGTTCTGTGGGTGGACGAAGGCCTGCAAAAGACGTTCACCCGTTTCACGGGCAACGTAGGGGGCGTTCGTTCCAGAGAGGTGAACAAGAATGCCGGAGCGCCCACGCACACGACCCGCCAATTCCTGCGGCGGTTGAGCATGGAGGAAAGCACCTGGGAGCAGCGGTACAACGCGGCAGGCGTTGTCCTCGGTGGGCATGGCCGGGGTGCAAAGCTGCTTTGCCACCTGAACGGCACGGTGGCGAGCTACTGGGTGGGCATCTACCCGGCGAATCCGCCCGAGCTGGCCCTGGTGGCGGGCTGCTCGGTGGACGAGCTGCCGGACGTGCTCCAGCACTGGAACTTGCTGGAGACGTACACCGGCAACCAGATTCTCCAGCGGATCGACCCGATGATCTGGAAAGCGCACAACCCCTGGCGGAAGCTGAAACTCTCGGTGTTGATCCCCTTCTCGAAGCGGGCCATGGCGCAGATCGCCAAAGCTCCGGTTGTGACGCCTGACTTGCCACGGCTGCTGCTGGACGATGGGAGCACGCCATGATGACCTCCCCCGAGCGTCAAGCATGGCTGCTGCGCGCCATCGCCGCAGAGCAGTATGTGGACGTGCTGAATGCGCCTTTTGTGGATGCCTACGTCAGAGCGACGGGCGCCAAAGTGCAGCTCATGACTTGGGGGGCCAACCGCTGCCGCACGTTGGCCTCGGACTTGGCCAGGATGCACGACAGAGGCTGGCTCAAGAAGGCCCGCGTGGGCCTCGGGGGCAACTGGCAGCCAGGTTTCCCCAGGTGGGTGAACAGCTACAGCCTCTCCGGGGTGGGCCGGGATGCCTTCGATGCCATGACGGCACCGGACAAGGAAAACCGGGTTTTCGCGTTGACCGGCAGCGATGGAGAGGTGGCATGCCACCGCTGCGTCCAGCTTGGCTGCAACACGACCTATGGCAAGGGCAAGGCCTTTCTCACCGGCCCTGGGCACTCACCTTTCGATGGAGAGGCGCACTACTTCTGCCGCGAGCACTTGGACGGGGATGCCGTCATCACGGAAGGCGTCTCGGACGAATAGTGCAGCCCTGGGCGGTATGTCTTGAAACCGCTCAATTAGTGTGTATGATTAAGATGGCAAAAGGAGCATCCCTCGCATGGAACAAGACCAAGTTATTCTCGATGACGGCGAATTCTTCATCGACCTGAACTGCAACTACGAGGCCAGCAATGCTCCGGGATTCTTGGAGAGGCGCTGTCCGTACAGTGCAACGACTCCTGGCGGTTTCGAGTGCATCGGTAGCTTCGGCAAAGCGCTTGACGGGACGTGGAAGGCGGATGTGAACGCTCCCTATGATCCTGACACGGACGGGGATTGCCGCATCGTCGCCAAAGGCGTCTCTCGGATGGACGCGATTGCCGCGCTCTGGCGCGAGCGCCGCACCGCTCACGTCAAAACCTGGGTTTGAAATGGTAGAAAAAATCAGGCAACGCGCCCCAGGCGCTGGGAAACCAACAACCGATGGCGTTACGGTGGTCGAACGCCGGAACGTCATGATCGACCCCCCAGGCCTGGAGGTCTTGGAGAAGATCGGCGGCGGCAACCTGTCGCTTGGCGTGCGTGAGGCCGCACGGCGGCTGAAAGAGAGCGGCGACACGGCGAAGTTCTCCAAGAAGCGACACGATGGACGCCAAAAGGGCTTGCAAACCTCTAATTAGTGTGTATTATTAAGCCATGGACAAACAGGAGAACTCCATGGCTATCGAGCTTCCGACCATCACGATTGCCGAGCTGCACAAGCAGCTCCAGGCGTACATTGACCAAGGCCTGGGCGACGTGCCCGTGGTTGCAACGGACTGCCGTGGCCGCTATCCGTTCCAGGCCTACACGGTGCTCAACGAGTCGGGCTACACGGATGCCTTGCTGCTCTATGTGCGTCCCGACGCTCATTTCGCCCAGCGCAACCCGCTCCCCTTGAACTGGGGGTCGAGCCGCGTTGCGGAGTGGAACGCAGAAGCTGACCGCGTGAAAAGCGTCTGCGGTGCGTTCTACGGCATGGCTGGCCCCAAGCCCGCAGAAATCCGTCAGGCGCTGTCGCACTTGGCGGATGTGACGGAAGCACGCGAGCGTGCTGGTGATGACAGCGTACCGGAGTGCCTGCGCAACCTGTCGAGTACCGAGGTGGCCGATACCGTGCTGCGCGCTCGCGCTGCGCTCGCGTTCGAGGCGACAGCGGCTGAAACAGCAGGAGCAGCCGCGTGAAGCCTTGGCTCGATCTGGAGGCCGTGCCGATGCCTGCTCGCATCGCACGCCTACCGCGCGATCCGCGCGGCTACCCCATCCCTGTCAACGTGCTGAACAGCAAAGGGGTACTGGACTTCCGGGCTACCGACCCCGCCAAGATGGCGCGGGTCATCGAGCTGCGCTGCTGTGCGCTGTGCGGCGAACCGCTGGGCGCCCGCATGGCGTTCGTGGGTGGCCCCAAGTCGATGGCAAGCCGCTATTTCACGGATGCCCCCATGCACCGCGACTGCGCGATCTACGCATTGCAAGTCTGCCCTTTCCTGGCCGCGCCCTCCTTCGGGTATCGCAAGAGCGTGCCCGAAGGAATGGGGGTGAATGAAGCGGTGTCCACCGAGCGGCCAGAGGTGTTTGGCCTGGGCATCTGCCGTGGCTACACGACTGGACTGATGGGCGGCGTGCATTTGGTGCTCCGCGCTGCCCCGTTCGAGAGTATTTCGTGGTGGAAGGCGGGCGAGGAAACGACCGCACCTGTTTCCGCCAATCAAGAAGCAATCCATGAAGGGAGTTGATATGCTGACCAAAATCCGTGCATGTGCATCCACGCTGCTGCTGGCCGCGTTCCTGGCGGGCTGCGCCTCGCCCTACCAGAACCTCCCGGTGCGCACTGGGACTGTCACCGAGACGCAGCAATCGCTGCGCAAGGTGTTCCAACCCAGCGCGGGCGGTGCCGCAGCCGGTGCCGCCGTGGGCGGCGTGGTCGGAAACCAGATCGGCAAGGGCAGCGGGCGAAAGGTCGCCACGGCCTTGGGCGTGCTGGGCGGCGCGGCAGTGGGCGCCGCCGCCGCTGGCACCGAGAAGATGGTGCCCTACTCCATCGTCTCGTTCCGCGACAACGAAACAGGCCAGATGTACGAGGCAGCGATTGACGGCCCTTGGCGTCCTGGCATGGCGATCCGCTATTCGTTGACCGAGGACGGCAAACTGGTACTGCGCTGATCGGAGGCCTACATGGTGACATTCGAGACGGTCGATGCAGCTCTCAAGCGCTGCATGGAGCAACACCCGCCCTGCCCGCCCGAATATCGAATGCACAGCGATGCCAACGCCATTGCTGACGTGTGGGCAGTCATGGTGTGCGGGAGCGCCGAGGCGATCCCGGCAGCAGAAGTCAGCGCGAAGTCCCTTGCAGCTATCGAGCGCTGGAACACCCCATGCCAATAACGAAACGCCCTTGCTCAAATTGCCCATTCCGATGTGACGATGACGCCATCGAGTTGCGCCCTGGGCGCCTGGAGAGCATCATCGCAAATCTCTTGCAAAACGACATGCGCACGTTTGTGTGCCACAAGACGCTGGACACCCAGCGCATGACGTGTGCTGGGGCCGTAGCTGTGATGGCGAAGCTGGGCCGTCTGCCCGTGATAGCACGCCTTGGGTTGGTGCATGAGGTCATCACCAAGGCTGATATTGAGGCCAGCAAGCAGCTCGTGATCGAGCCGAGCGATCTGAACCTCAAGATCGAGCGCGCCGGACAGGGGAAAATCAGCCATGGTCAATCTCAGGCTAAAAGACGAGCGTTGGGAAAACCCCCTCAATGGCCGGTACTACGAGGCCAGGATCATGTGTAACCTATTTGGCGAGTGGGAGTTGCAGCGAGTTTGGGGCCGGAAGGGAAGCAGGCTGGGGCGGATTCAGTATGAGCAACACGCCTCTTTTGATGCCTGCGCATTAGCGCTGGAGAAAGTCCGCGCACGCCGACTGGCACGCGGATACTCCCCCCGCAATGAAGGCGAAGGCATCCTTCATGATTGAGACGTGGTTCCAATGGACGTGCAACGGCTGCGGGGAAACCGAGAACTACCCGATGCCAAGCGTTCCGAAATCAGAGGTGCGCGAATACCTCGAAAAGCGCGGCTGGCAGCATTTTCCTGGCGACTTGGACTACTGCCCGCGCTGCGTGAAGGGGTCTCCTCGTTTTCAGTGCAATAAGTGACGGTACGAAAAGCTAGCACTGGCGCGGAGGTGGTGTTGGTAGATCGTTGATTTCATTGACTTTCCTGTTCACTTTCAAATCTGCG